>Ga0207677_10000040_pt1 | contig 111827 bp, 171 predicted proteins | sample KBSMisM42_FD_184311 | JGI IMG/M metagenome (GOLD analysis project Ga0207677, IMG submission 184311) | Miscanthus rhizosphere microbial communities from Kellogg Biological Station, Michigan, USA - KBS Miscanthus M4-2 (SPAdes) (version 2) | ecosystem: Host-associated > Plants > Roots >...
GGTCTGAGCCTTTGTCTCTGCTGTCGCAGCTTGACGCTCGCGCTCGCGCGCTTCCTCCTGACGTTTCCTATATTCGTCTTGTGGATAAGAGAAAGTAACCGCCGCAGTTTCATACTCACCATCTGATTTGACCTCAACCCGAAATATATAGGAGCGGAGACCTCCTTTGCGCTCAGTAACTACCGTTAATGGTTGCGACGGGAACACATAATCGGGTGAATCGTGTTCTAACAATATAGGCTTTACCCAAAGATAGTTTGCCAGTTTCTCGTTGCTATCCTTGATGATATCGGCTTCTAAACGCTTGGAGTCCGATACTGCAACTTTGACAATATGTTCCTCCGCACCGAACTCAATTACAAGCGCCATGCCCAAGGTCATTTTTAGCGGGACGACATTATTTGGATCGTAGACGACATGCCTTATGGTCTTGTCCTGCTTTGCAGGGACGGTTCGTTCCAGCGCGCAGATCGGCGTGACAATTCCGATAGCCAGGATTGCTGCGCCACCGATTACAATACGCTTGATCATCCCTGCCCCCGCCCATACTTCACCACGAATAGTCCACGCTCAGTGAGAACCGCCTTTGATTCAGGTGTCGCTGCGTTGTCGTCCCAGGCTAGTAGATCATAACCTACGAGAGCGGATACCGATGGTCGCCTGGCCCCGACGACAGATTTCTCGTCGATCTGAATATAAAATCTAGTTGAGTTATTTGGATCTTGTTGTAAACAACCTCCACTTTCAACTATCATACACAATAATAACTGCTGCACATCCGTGAGACTGCGCCAGCACACCCACGCACTATTGATATTCGGATCACGCTCATTCATTTCGGGCTATCCTGTTTCGGGCTGTCCAGACGCGCTACATAGGATGTGACGAAAATACCCTCTGGATTAAACAATCGGCTTTCGACAGACACAGGTTCGTTGACCCGATATTCAAGAGTCGCTGTCCAATGCGTCTTCACAGGTTGACTGCCATCCATCTGCACGGTTTTCCAATAGTAGATACGCGCCTTGGGCGTATCCCGCTCTAAGACCGACCCATCATATTGGAGGGTAATTTGCCCATGCCTTCCGACCTTGACTTGAGGACTTTCTGGGTTCGATGGATAAAACCATTTCTGATAAGGTCCCCAGACTTCAGGCGCGGACATTGCGGTGACCGCTTTGTAATTCCGTTCGGCGTCTGCCCAGTTGTAGCCTTCACGCGACTGTACGAAGTACCAGAGCGCTCCAGTGACGACCGCGGCTCGGTTATCCGGCAACACTTCCCGCCATGACCACGCGATCTGAGTGCTGCCGTCGTCATGGATCAAGATCGGGACTGGAACCTGGCGCTGCAGCGGGATCATCACTAGCATGCCGACAGCTTGCGCAATCGCAATTACCGACAAAGAACCAATAACAAACCATCGCTGGTGACGGGTGGCATTGGCTAACCGTTTTCGCTCATCTATCCTCGCTTGAGAGACGGCAAAGGATTCAGCAAGCTGTTCCTTCTGCGCTGCAGTGGGTTGCCAAGACAGGCCCGTCGTTTGATCGGGCGGACCCGGCGAGAGCGCGACATCCGTCATGGCGGACACCACAGATCAGTCGGAGGTTGCCACTGAGCGGGCGGGCCGATGTTAAGAGGATAACAAGGGCCGCTAACTCTAGCGAGCTGCTGGGCGGCGGTGGTGCAACCTGATAGCAGGCAACCGACTAGGATCAGAATGATGATTTGGAGAGCTCCGTGAAAAGCAATCTCGCATGTCCATCTCTGCATTCGTCATCTCTGCCCCTGACCGCGAGGCGCCGGTGTGGCTATAACAAAATCCCCTGGCCGGAGATCGGGTCGAAGCGAGTAGCTTGTTTCTTAGTGTTGCAACTCCTGCAGGCGCAGACACTATTCTCCGGTGAATTAGCGCCGCCTTTTGAGAGTGGGATGACGTGATCGTGCGTTGGTTTCCCCACATTTTTCCATGGCTGCTTACACCAGTAGCAATGCGGTGAGCGAGCAACCAGCGATCGCCAATCAGCGACGGTGAATTTACCAGAGGCCCGCATTTTGAGAGCGCGGCGGCGATGCTTTTGCATGCGCGCGAGTTCTTTTACTTTATCGGGATTTTCCGCGTAAAGTTTCCGGCCGTACTCACGGCTCCTTTCTCTATCCTTGTCTAAATTCGCGCTCCGCCACTTTTTATAAGTCTGTCGTACTTTATCCGGATGTGTTTCTCGGTAGAACCGCCGTTTCTTACGGAAGTTCTCAGGGTTTCTCGCGTATAGATCTTTGAAATAATGCGACTTACAAAACCCTCTGTTAAACGCCACATTGGCGCAGCCAATCATACTACATCTATCAGTTTTAGAAGCGTAGCGGTTCTTTGTATAATGCCCAAGGCAAAGATCGCCGTAGCGGACTACACTATGGCAAGAATCGACGGAGCATATAGCCGTTTTAGCGGCGTGAAGCTCATTTTGGTAGTGAGCAAGGCAAAGACCTTTGGCATGGGTCACGATATCGCAACCATCGATACCGCATCTATCCATCTTGAATGCGGTACGTTCCTTGTCATAATGCCACTGGCAGAGACCTTTCTTGGTATTATATACCACGTTATTACATCCCTCTGCGGCGCAAGTACCAGTTCTAGAGGCGCGCCACTCTTTCTGATAATGGGCGCGGCATAGGCCCTTCCGATCTAAGTCACGATCACATCCCTCTACACTGCAAGTGCTTATCATGATTTAAACTCTCGCCTCTAGTACTAAGACACTACCGAACGTATCAAGCGAAAAATGGCGTATATCGCTGATCCCACGAAAAACAACAGCAACGGCCACCCGATGAAGAAGACCACAAAACCAACTACCGTTGCGATATCAAGCAGGGTCGTAAAATGCATCGATCAGATCCCAAAATTGCGACGCACGAAGTTCGAGGGAGCGGAAGCAACGCGCATGGCGGCGGCACGGAACGGCCCGCCGCTCATCTGATAAGCAGCACTTTCGAGACCGACGCTGACACCTGAGCCGATCCGCTCGATCAGACGCGGCACGTAGTGAACGGACCAGCCCAGAATGCCCATCACGATGGCGGCGCCCCAGAATGACGGGATATCGGTCTGCGGAGTACCCGAGACGACCAGCGCTTGCATCAACGCCGTCATCACCGCCATAAAGAGTGAGAGCAGGATGTCGATCGCAAGCATCGAAAGCACAAGCGTTGCGGTTGCCCATACCCAACTACGAAACACAAAAACAGTCGCCGAAAATAGAGCGAAGGGGATAAAGACTGGACCCAGGATCAGCAGCACCATCGCCAGGAGGGTCAGCATTGCGTAGGAAGTAAACATCGCTGCCAGCGATAGCACGATGATCGTGCGCGCAACGACAAGTGCGATGGCAACTTCAACCGCATGGAATGACCAAGGTGTTGCCAACCAGATGGCCGCTTCTGTAGAATACGTCGTATTATATACCCAATCGAGCATACCGGCTGGAGAAGATCCGGTCAGTTGAACTCCGGAACTATTAGTTAAGTATTGTTGCCACCACATCGGTAGATTCATAACTGGATCTACTATGTAAGTTTTATAAAAGGTCGAACCGACAGCTATTAACGGCATGACCCAACACGCCGTCAAAACAAACCTCGCGTAGCTTTCAACTAGGTAGCGTCCGAAAAGAGAGCGGATACAGATCGCGATCAACGCCAGTGCGAGCAGCGGTTCAGCGTATGTACCAACGGCTGTTTGGAGGTTCGTTATATCATCAGTTACGGCCTGTTCGGTTGAGGTGATTACTTGCTTATATGCCCAAGTGAAGGGAGCTGAAAGAATTCCCGGTTGCGAGGTAACTTCCGGTATTGCGGCTGATGATGACCCGTCCGCCGCACTAAATGAGATATCGGGCAAGCCAGTGCTGCCGCCTCCAGTCGTATCGCTACCGCCGGTGGGACTCACATAACCGCCGGGCAAATCAGTCGGGACTGTCCCGCCATCAAGGACGAAATTTGACGCTCCTCCGTGGGAGTTTACGTACGACGTAAAAGCTGGATTACATTTATCGCAAGTATAATCACTGAGGCCATTTTTATTAACTAACGCTCTTACGCCCTGCTCCTGAACGGCAACCGGAAGATCCATAACATTAGCGTATTGTGAATCTCCACCTACGCGGGGAAGACCAGTTTCCGGTACGACCGTGCCGTTCCAAGTGCTCCGAGTCACCATGTACACGCCGGAAGCTGTAGAATTGGTTGCCCCAGGAACCTGTTGGTACACATTCTTACCGCCGCTCTCAAAGGCTTGAATGGTTTCAAGCAACGCGTACGGCATTGAATACTCCTATCGCTCCAATCGCAACTGCGTGGCTAGTTGGGGATCTCAAGCAGCATCGAACATCGCTGCCTTACCTCACGACCGTCTGTAAGCCGCATCTCTGTCTGAATTTTGCCACCGTTCTTTTCGAGGCACGCGGCGCGAGAAGAAAACTCACCGAACAGACCGATCGCATGATGTTTTCCACCCTCATCATCGACCCAGGAAACCTGACGCGCCAACGTCCATTTAGTTGGCGTGGTAGCCTTAGCCGGGAGTGCGATTGATATCAGCGCGGCAACTAGGATTAGGTTTTTCATTACATTTGTACCTTTAGCTAAAAATCGCCAAGCAGCTTAATCATGCAGCCCTGTGTAACAAACAACCCATCCTGGCGTGTAGTTTCGGCGGACTCTCGACCACCGTTAGCGGCAACACAACCCTCTTTCGTCGGGAAGGAGCCAAATAACCCAATCGCACACTGACCCGCCTTTTCAGATGTTCTCCAACACTCGGTTCGAGCGAGAGTCCATGTAGCGGGCGGAGGAGCGAGCCGCGCTGCATACACTGATGTGGCTAATAACATAAGCAAAGACGCCATAACCAATCTTTTCATTGCGAGGCTCCCTGATTCAGACATCCACCGGCAGCGGGAAAGCCTGTCGCGGCGGCAGCGGCGCAAGCTGCCTGTATACCTGCCTTCTCTTGTTTCGTTGTCAGCGTCCGTATATACTCCTCCCGATTTGCGACCTTTGCGTAATATGTCAGCATCGCCTGGTTAAACGTGGCCTGCGTACCTTGCAGAGAGTGGATCTGTTGGCCCATGGATGCTGTTACACCGGCCACCGTCTGGAGAGTGGCTTGCCGTCCAGACGTGCCCATAGCCTGGCTATGAAGTTCCGCCATCGTTGCAGCGTTGTCTTGTAAGGTTTGCTGCTGGTCCTGCAGAACCCGACCAGCAGCCTGCATAGCTTGCGCCACAGACTGATTGTCGGCGGCGAGCGTGTTCTGCCACGCGGAAAACGAGTTATTAGGATAAAGCGTTGCGTTTCCCAAATTGTCGATCATTGCCTTGGTATTGCCCACCAGCAAGTCAGCTTGCTTCAAGATACCTGTAATACGCTGTATTTCGCCCGTGAGATCGCGGTACACTGTGCTCGGCAGGCTCAGGCTATTCAAGACTTCCTGTTCTGCGGTGACGGTCTCCTGAATAAGTTGATCCAATTGTTTAAGATACTGGAGGGCCTGTTCTTCGAGAGTGCTGCAATTTACGCACTCAACAATATCCCAAGCGTGTACCGGATAGGAGAGTAATAACGCAACAACCGAGACGGCTGAAAGTAAAGCTCTACGCATGATTGATCCCCTTAGTCCATTCCCTAGCTGAGGGTAAACTCTTCCAACCAATTAGTCTTGCGCCCCAGAGATTTTGTAGCTTTAAATACAAGGAACACAAGTACAAATCCCGTAAGCCCTATGCCAAACGCTAGCAAATGAGCTATTAAAAAGGATGGTTCAGAGATCCAGGTAATCACATTCCCTAGCGAAATGACCGCGCCAAGAAAAATTATGGAAACCGCCCGCGACGCCCATTTCACGACTGTCATCGATCTAACTCCTCAATCCCTAGCCTCGCCATGCGTCCGCATAAACTCGTCCAGCCAGTCCTCACCGCGCTCCCGCCGCAACCGCTCTGCATGGCGCACGGTTCGTGCTCTGCCGGAGAGCACCGCGATGTGCTCCGGCATTGCGGAAAGGTCGAAATCGACGACCACGGATTCTGCGTCCTGGCCCTGCCGCTTAATCAAAAACCGCCGCGAGCCCGGTTGCATGTCCTCCCGGATTGCACGCAATTCGCCGGCCGTAAGAAAAAGCTGCTTACGGTAAACACGCTCATCTGCAGTCGGCGTAGGGAACAGAAACATCGTATGGCACTGACCGATCAGCGTTGCGCCGAATGTATCGCCCAGGACGTGCTCAGGCTGCTGCGTTACGAGCAGGACAATCCAGTTGTTCTTCCTACTGGTAAGCAGAAAGTCCTCAGCCATTTCGCCGAACTGTGGATGCAGAAAATATTTCCGGAACTCATCGAGCGCACAAACACCCCTGCGCCCGTCCATAAACAAACGCACGAAATACAGGAGATAGGCGCCAGCGGGATTGGCGATCTCTGGGTCGTCAAGGATCTCGGTGAGGTCGAATCCCATTAACGTGACCCCGCGGCCTTCTCGGATGCTGCTTTCGAAGGACAAGATTATCCGGTCCTCTTCCCCATCAAAGGCCCAGCCGAGAGGTCCGCCCCGGCACCAGCGTTCTAGCCGAGCACCCGCGCCACGCGGGCTCCATCCCATGAATTGCCGTATAGCCAGTAACGAGCGCATTTCGCGTGGCAGCCGCATCACAGCGGCAATGCCCTCAGCCATACGGGATTCATCTGCTGGGTCGATCGGTCCGTAATCATCGAGCAGAATCAGCGAACGTATCCAGCGTGCTAAGAAAGCCCGATCGGACGGAGTATTGCTCAGACCCTTCGGAGGGTTAAAGCCACTATCCCGTCCGGAATAAAATACGAGATACCGACCTCCAACCGCGTTGGCGAGAATTTCGCCGCCGCGGTCCTTGTCGAAAAAAAACAATATTCCGTCATTATCAACCATGTACTGATCGTACAGCGCCAATAAGAACATCAGCGTCAGGCTCTTGCCAGAGCTGATGCGACCGAAAATCGCCGTCATACCAACATCATCGACGTGCGGTATGTAGTCATAGGCCGTGCTTGCGGAGGTCTTAAACCGGGCCATTGCGGGACCCCAGCGACCCTCTCGTGCGCCAGTTGGAAATGCAGCGAAGTCTGCCATGTGGGCGAAGTTCACTGAGCTGATAGCACCAGGCCGGACTTGCCATTCGAGATTGCCTGGCAACTGTGCGAAGTAGCCAGCTTCCAGGCCGCCACGGCAGGACTCCTGCACAACAACCGCGCCGCTGTCCGCTAGCCGCATGCGAGCTTGTGCGGCGAGGCTGGGTATGGCCCCTAGCGTGTTACTATAGACGGCCAGCGATAGGCTGTGCTGACCCATCAAGAAATCGCCGCTCATCAGACGATCGCGCGCACCGCCTTCTCTCACGATATCATCTACCTGCGAAAACGCACGATCTCCGGCATTGATCAGGTGTTGCGCCTTAGTCGATAATTTGCGCTCAGCATCCGGCTTAGACAGGAATGTAAAGGACTGCGAAAACACCAGCTCGCACGGAAGCGACAATAGCGCATCGAACATACTAGGCTGCGTACGCATCGGGTATTCTCGCAGCGAGAAGAGGGAGCCGTAACGTGGACCTCCCGGATGCTGGATTTCGAACACGCGTGAATGGCGGCGGCCAAATCGGTGGTAACGCGGCCCAAAGATGACGCGATCAGTGCAAACAGCGCTTCCGAGATAGCCGCCGGACAGAGGCACAGGCAGACCGTCACAATAGAGGATCTGGCGCAAAGCCTCGCCAATTTCGCTAAACGCTAATCCGTGCTTCTCGCGCAGACCAAGCCGGCGCAGATGGTAGCGTTCCAGCGAACGAGGTATAGCAAGCCAGATATTATCCACCGCTAGCTTTAAATCCGCCTCGGTGTCTACCCTGGCGCTACTCAGATGTTGCGTGACCTGCTGTAAGCGATCTCCGCGAACCACCGTGCCCGCGACTGTGCGGGGCGCCAGGATAACCGATAAATACCAGCGGTTCTCGAACATCTGCCCTTCGAGGACACGAGTGCGATACGCGCAGTTAAGTGCCTCGGAATAGTTATTCCTGAAAGCGGGCGAAGGCGGCAACTCACCGGCGCGGCGCCGCACCAGATGGGCGCAGACCGTCAGGTTTTCCGCAGCGATGTTCCGCCATAGTCCAGCAATCGTGCGAGCGGCGGCATTCCGTTCCTCCGCGGCAGATAGCTCGTGCGGGGTGCCGTGCAGCTCGGCCATGCCGAGCACCGAGCCGTCTTTCAGAAGAACCAGATCAGGGGAGATGTGGCCGACATACGGAAGGTAGACATCCGTGGTACGCTCAAACAGGCCAATTAGATCAAACGGCATAGAGCACCCCGCGCGGCGGCATTTTCTTATTTCTACGAAACGGTGCCTGGTTGGGAGAAGCGCCAACCCATAATGGGGTATCTATCGCAATTATAGAGGATTTTGAATATAGATTAACAACCCTTAATGCATTATGATCGTGGCGAACAAGCACGACCAGCAATAGCCATATAGGCAAAAGGACAAGTAGATAGCCTGGATTATGAAAATATATCATAATCAACCCGGCCGAAGCTATCAATACCAAGCCAGCTTCATATGGCACCGCCAAAAACGGAATCATCGCCGGTCTTGTCGCGGCAAGATATAGCGGCGCCTGATCGAGTTTCTCGGTATTCATAACACACTCCATTCAGGTGTTCGTATCTCCGATAGGATATGTGTAGAAGCGACGCCACGGAGATACGAACGACCTAGAGTTCAGACTTAGCCGCCGCCAGTCCCCGTTCCGCCGGTTAGTTGCTGCACGATATAAGAACTTCCAAAGATCCCCGATACTATACCAACATAGATTAGCAAAGCGCCGAGACCAAACCTCATGATTCCGCACAGCATAACAATTAGTCCGAGCGTCGCTAACCCTATGCCAAGAGGCCCCGTAGCTAAGCTGAGCCCAGCGTTTATGATGGTGGTCGGATCAGTGCCGCTAGTTACCGTCTGGGCAAAAGCCGGATCGGCAGCGATCAGTCCGATCACGAACGCTGCCCCGACTATCATAGATAGCGGAGTCTTGCGGAACCCACTGGACATCTTTACTCTCCCTCGCGTGTAGTCTGTTGGTCATGATCTTCTCCTTGCCCCTGAGAGCCCCGAGGCGCGGGATTCGTATCAGTGATACCTAAGCAAGAGTTCGGTTGTCGCCGGATCGTTCTTTTTTTGGCTTTCGCCGGTAGGCGAAAACAGCGAGTCGAAGCACGATCCAACCTACCGGGCCAACAATATAGAGTAAGTAGAATAACAATTGCCCGGCTAATTCCGGTGGGGTATTCACCATCGAAACTCTCCATAGCTCTTGAGCGAATGAAATAACAATACAAACAAAAAACCAACAAGACCGCCTATAGTCCCCACAAATATTGCGAAAGCTCCGTCGTCGCTAATTACTGCAGCGGCTATTCTATATACCAACAAAACAATTAAACAAATTCCCGAAACAGAGAACAACGTTAACCATATACGATCGGCAATAGTCCCACGAAAAAATACATCTCGAATGTTATCAATAATTAACATTGCTACTCTCCCTCTCTGCTAGTAATAAGCCAAGGTTTCTCCTGGCTCGCGGATTCGGCTGCCTCGAAAGCCCGCCAATTCGGCGGAGCCGGGGGAGGCGGTGGAGGTTTCTGAGGCAACTTACTGGATTCACCCGACTGAACCGCAGGAACAGCCGGCAGCTGGCGCATCTTAGAGACGACCTTTTGCACGTAGCCGTTCGCAAAACCTCTTGTTGGACTACCTGTGTTGTATCGGCTGTACGCCGTCAACACGGTCGCGCCAGCTCGGATGTTCTCACATGGGTCGAAGACACTCTCGACAGTCAGACCAAGCCACTGCATATTTTTGCTATTGATTTGCATCACCCCGAGATCGATCGAATGCCCCGCGTCGAGAAGTAAGGTTGCCGTGCGGATCGCCTCAGCCTGGTCATGCGGGTGATGAGCTTGCCTCGTGGTGTTGTCACCGATTACGAATGGATCGAAACCAGACTCGGTACGGGCAAGAGCCGCCAGAGTCTCCGGTGCGACATCAGGTGCGCAAGTGGCTGCGAGCTGCGCAAAAACCGCAAGCGGCAGTATCATGAGAACGAGTTCTCCCGCAGCAGATTTCCTGGATATTACGCCAGAAAACTGCTAAAAACTAGCAATCTAGTCGCTAATTTGAGAGACGTTCGGGGAGCTTGTCAAGTGGATTTTGCAACTTTTTACGGGCGCCGTAGCGGACTGATTTTGATCTCAATCCGCACCCGTTGATCGAGCGCTCGCATAATTGTCGTCATGGCGTCGATCGTCAGGCTGTAATCGCCTGCCTCTACGTCGCTTACGTATCGCTGAGAGCGGCCGATTAGCTTCCCTAGCGCAGTCTGCGATAGGCGCGCCTCTTTCCGGGCTTTGCGGACTTCGGCCGCGAAATTCAGACGGATTTGCTCTAGATCAAGATCAGTGGGCTGGATGGGCTGGTGCGCCATTAGCTCGCACCTCTAGGTTACAATGCTGGGTCAGATATTAGATCAATACAGCAAAAACAGCACCGATGAGAATATAGAAAAGACGCCGCCCAAGGGGGACAAGGGCGGCGCCTGTGCCGCGGGTAGCTACTTCCCAACCGTTGTTAAAGACGGATGGCCGCAGCAGGATCAGGATACTTCTACTCGGCCGCTTCCCGCAACCCCTCGGTCGCAGAAGCCGCCCAGCGACCGCTATCCAGGTGTACGACTCGACCGGCCTTCCGCATCGCATTGAGAGCGTTCGAGACGGACATCTCCCCGGCCTTGTCGCCCTTGACTCCAAGCGCATCAAGCAGCTCCCCGCGCTTCATGCCGTTGGGTGATTGGCTGAGCTGGGTCATTATCCCTTCACGCCGGCTGCCGCGGCGGGCATGCGTCGTCGCGCTGCCGCGAGCAGGTTGCACCGCCTTTCCGGTTTTGACTGCCTCGTAGGCGGCGATTGCGGCGAACTCAGTATCGATCATATCGATTCTGTATTGCCACTGCGCCAATTCATGATGAGCAGCCGCGCGCTTCTCTGTGAGGCGGGCGCGCTCGCTCTCGATGTACTCTGCGAAATTCACGCTGTCGGACATGATCGCTCCTATGGTTGTGTGCCGCTGCAATATGTTACCATCCATCATGCAAAACAACACCGAAAGACATCAAATGAAGACAAGTGCCGCCGGAAAAGCCCTCATCGACAGGAATGAGGGTGACAAGCTAGTCGCCTACTTAGATCGAATTGCCGACCCGCCGGTCTGGACAATCGGACGGGGATGCACCGGGCCTGAAATTTACGAGGGCTTAGAGATAACGCAGGCGGAGTCCGATCGGATGTTCGACGGCCGGCTGGCCCGTGAATTTGAGCCCGGAGTGATGGCAGCTATCGGTGACTCGCCGACCACTCAGGCGCAATTCGACGCAATGATCAGCCTGGCATGGAATATCGGTATCGGCGGCTTTGCGAGATCGAGTGTCGCCAGGCTACATAAGGCGGGTGATTATATGGCGGCGGCTTCTTTCTTCGCGCTATGGAACAAAAGCGGCGGCAAGGTGATCGACGGGCTCGTGCGAAGACGCAAGGAAGAGGCGGATCTATATCTATCAGGAGGAACTGGACTGGCTCCGGCACCATCGCCAGAACCCGCACCATCATCGCCCATCAGCCATGATTACCTCCTTGTCCTGCAGGCGTTCATGCGAGCCAGCGGCGACTACATCGGCGAAATCGACGGGATTGATGGGCCGCTAACATGGGCCGCTGTCGATGCCGTTCGACAGAGGACTACGCAATGAGCGACCCACTACCTCCGAACCCTGGGCCATGGTGGGCGCCGCCTGATCGATCACCCCCGACGCCTATGCCGTGGTGGGTGCTACCTGGACTCGCTCTGATTGCGGAAATAATTTTTTCTGCCGGCCTGGCGCTAGCCTTCATTCGCGGGAATGAGACGCAGCAGACGACCATGCTCACTGCCGCGATCGGACTATCCGCGACGGCATTTGGGTTTTTTTATCAATCGTCTCTCGGCAGCAAGCAGGCAGCGGCGACGATTGCCGAGAAACTCAACGGCGCCTCGCAAGATAAACCTGTCGCGATTGCGGTTAGTGGTGTGAACGAAGATAGAAAATAAGCATGAGGAATATTTTTATGCGGAATCCGAATTATCGATGACAATTCCGGCGCGCTCAAGGTCCTCAAGACTGACGAGATCGTTCGGAAGATCGGATAAAGCTACCATGGTGTAATAAATGGTTCCGTCTTTCACAAATGTAGAAACAATCACATGAGTATCCCGAATCTCTTTTCCAATACAACGTGTTATAGTCATCTCGTTTTTTGGAATCCGATACATATTAAGTAATGCGCGGAGACGTGGGGATAGGTCAGACGACGCCAAAATCTCCCGAACATTCGTAAGGATTTGCCCTATTCGACTCATACCGCGCCGAAGTTCTTTCACATCATCAGTCAACCTAGAATTTATTTCTTTCTGATCAGGGTCAGAAATGTGACCTATCGATCTACACTCTACCATGGCTTTATAAACAGACCGGACAAGGCTCCAATGGTCAGAATCCAAAGACAAACCGTCTTCCAAGGCGGCCACGCCAGACTCGATCATCTCCCGCGTGATCTCAATCTCGCAATTCTCCCTGTCGTCGTCGCGCTCGCAATTTCTTGCGGAGTCTATCGGCGATGCCATGCTATGTAAACCTTACAATTCCCGTTATTTCATACGAGCATAAGTCTGCTTAATGTGTTTCGCAACCTCTAAATCGGATAATTCCGCTTAATTCTCTGTCTGCGGCACAATCGTCATTCCAGCCTCCGAAAGTGCCGCCGTATAGACCGCCATCGCTGCGCGAGCCTCGCGGTCACACTGCCGGAAGCAATAACAATCGCCGTCCGCACACTCTCCCTGTGGAACGGTATCTGGCCGGAAGCAGCCGCCAACTTCCGCCGCCCGCATCCTGCTGATCTCTGTACGAACCGCATCAACGATCTTCTCGTCCATCATCCCATTCTCGCCCGAATTGGTGGCTAGAAATATCTCTCCGTCTAGCTCCCGGCTTCCCTCAGTCGCGGACTCCAATCGCACGATCAATTCGTTGATGCTCATCGCGCGATCCCGTGATGCACCAGCCGACGCGGGGGCAGGCGGGCCTTGGGCGTCACCTCCGTCATGGCCCGCCGCGCCGGCTGGTTGGGGTTCCGGCGTTGAGAAGACACGCGTCGCCTGGGTGTCAGGGCAGTTGTGGTCTCGCTCATCGCCGGAAGCTGTTTCCGATGTCGGGGAGGCATTCGAATTATGGGTGCCAAATCCCTAATGGCCTCGCCGGCATCGGAATTGATATACGCATACGTCATCATCGCCGCTGCTGTTGCGGTGCATCGAGCACGGCAATCGTCACTATGCTTGCCATCACTCTGGATGAAGTAGCGGTATGCGCCAAATAGCTGAATAACTCATATATTTGAACTGTATATTTCTTCTCTGGAGCGTCTCTTCGCATCGCATTTCTAGAATATCGTCAAGAGTCCTAACATCATAGATGCTGCTCTTAATTTTGTCACGCCCGTGACCCGTAACAGTCCATATCTGTTCGACGACCCATGTTGTTGGATGCCCCTTTATGGTGCGGCCATAGAACTGAAATCTGGAGCCACAATGGACCTGCGTTTTGTGGAAGAACACAGGGTCCGTTATGACAACCGGCTCCGCCGTGCCTGTATAGACCGCGCGCGGCAGATTGTGAACTATATCAAGTTTACGTTTTGGCATTGCCATCTTGCATACTCCTAGATGCTAGGTGGTAAGAGACGGCACCTGTTGACGCGGGTGCCGTCTCAGGGGTTTTCAGCCTTGTTTAGATAGTTTATCTGAGCGTTTCTCGTGAATTGCCTGATAATTCCGCCATCTTCCAAATCTGTGATATATTTCCCTTACTGTTTCTCTCGAAAGATTAAGGACTCTACCGATCTTGGAAAATGTTTCACCATTATCTCGTCCTCTCGAAAAGAAGCCTTCTTAGGCGAAAGATTTGACGCCGTGACATTAAAACTGCAACCTTGAATCCGACAAGAAAAGCCACCCCAGCAACGAATATTGTCTGGAAGATCCAACCATGGCGTGGTTCCCTAGATTGGAGACAGTCGAGAGCACTCATTGGTGGAGAAATTTCTATTTTGGAGCCAGTATCATAGCTCTCATTATGCTGGGAGTTTTTGAGGTTATCTCCCATCGCCATTCGGAGCGGGAGGGCGATTTGGCCGCCGACCAATTGGCTAAGGCTCAACAGCGCTACGATACAGAGATAGCCCAGCTTCATCTGACATCCCCCTTCGCTTGAGTGCAGTCTCATGGGTTAATTACGTGGAAATTGGAATCGCACAGAAAGATAAGGCGTCGCCGGATCTGGCCAAAACACAGCGTCAATGGCCGCGACAAGAATACCGGCCCCCTGTCGTCGGCGCAGAGAATAGCGCGAGCGGTAGAATCGACCTTCACGCAGAGTCACGCAATAGCCTCGAATCGTCATTGCTCTGCCCAGAGAATTGCGCAACCATACGCACAGCGCCCGCGCGGTGCGAGCGCCGTTCGCGGGAGATCGCGAGCCATGAAATAGCAAAGCCGCCTGTCCCGTGGGGGAAGGCGGCTCGCATACCGGCCGAAGCCAGAGAAAAGAGATCGATTGCTTGGCGGCATCGATCCTCTGACATCGGACGGCCAAAAGCAAGCCTTGATTCTTGCCACGGGGTGGGTGTGCCCGGAGACAACCCCATGCCGTTCGCCACAGTCGCCGTTCCTTTCGACGTATACCGCGAATTGCCATCACCGCAGCACCGTTGGCTGCTGATATGCCTAGCCCGCTACGCTGATCGCGACGGGCGGTGCTGGCCGTCGATGCGCCAGCTTGCCAAAGATGCTCGGTTGTCGAAATCATCTGTCCAGCGGTATCTCGCGGACCTGTCCCGGCTCGAATGTTTCAGCCGGTCCCGGCGTCCTGGGGGGCGATACGTATATCAGCTCGCCATCGAATATCGCCCCGGTTTGCATGGTCGCCGTACAGGTGTCCCGACATCGAGCGGCCCTGTCCCGCAGAAAGAGACACAGAAAGCAGTACCTATTAAGCATCAAGAAATATCCGATGATTCAGGCAAGTGGGAAGCCCGGCTGCGCGGGTGGCAGAAGCGGCGTATGTGGCTGGAATGGTGGGGGCCACGACCGAATCAACCCGGCTGCTGGGCGCCAGCGTCGGCGATCTCGGTGATGATCGCGAGCGTTGCCGCAACAGGGTCAGGGGCCGCGTAGATCGGTCTGCCGATCACGATATAATCTGCGCCATTGCGGATCGCGTCACCGGGCGTGCTCGGGGCGACGTGATTGTTGGATTCCGCACCTGCCGGGCGGATGCCGGGGCAGACGAGTATCTTTTTCGTTGCGGGTCGCAGTTCTTCTAAATACGCTGGAGGACAGATAAGTCCATCACATATTTTTTCATCGGAAAGCGAAAATCCGCTTGTTTCATTAAGCCATACGCTTGGCCTGACTCCATCCGTCAGACGGCGTACAGATAATATCTCCGGCCTGAACCCAAGCGCATACTCCACGCAATCGGCATGCACCGTTACCATCGAGGCGCCGAGCCTATCGACGATTTCCATCGTGCGCCGCACTGTGTCACGCGTATCGTACAGTTTCAGATCCGCCATAAAATGGGCTCTCTCGGATACAATGAATTTTGCAAGAAATCGCCCATCAATAAGCATGAATGTTCCCACGCCGAGCTTGAATTTGTTTACATAAGGGAGAAGTTTTTTTACGATAGCGATTGCTTCGTCCGCCGGCAAATCGAGCGCAACGATCAGGCGATCAGCGGGGTTCATGAGCGTCTCCGTTTTGGGGGCCTAAGCCGAGCGAGCCGGGGTGCGCCGGTTCTTACGGCGCGGCTTTCCGCCGACATAGGCTTCGTCCATCTCCACGATCCCGCGCAGCAACTCGGTTCCGTTGTCGGCCATCGCTTTGCGGATGCGGTGCATCATGCTCCACACCGTAGGGCGGCGCATTTCAAGATCGCGCGCCGCTTGCATCGCAGACAACCCTTTCTTGGCCGACAGCATCAGCGAGATCAGTAGGAACCAGCGCTGCAAATCGACGTGCGTGTTGTGGAAGATCGTGCCTACGGTCACGCTGAACGACCGCATACACCGCTGGCACTTCCAGCGTGCCGCCGTCATCTCCCGGCTGCTGTCGCGGTTGTGAGAGACGCGATCGGCACCGCAATACGGGCAGATGGGGCTTTCGCCCCACCGTACCTGTTCCAGGTGCGCGATGCAGTCGTCTTTGGTCGGCCAGCGCCGGTAAACCTCAACGATGCTGGTCATCCCCGACAGATCCGACATTGCATTTCGTTGATGGGGTCGCGCGTATCACGCGGTATCCAGCCAGTCTCGAATTTCTCCCGCAAACCCTTGAGCGAGGTCGGCTGTGTGTCGCGGCGTTCCGACCGAAAAGTGTGTCCGGTCATCTCTTCCCAAGCCTCTCCTTCAAGATAACTGGGAAGATTTGTGTTCCACAACTCCCACCACTCGATTAGTCTTTGAAAGAAGCATTTCATGCAATCGGTACGACGCGGTATGCTGATGCCGCGCTCAGCGTTGAACCGGATAACGTCGGATTTTCCCATTCCGGCTTCCCGCAGCGGGAACATCATCTCGACGTTGGGAACCTGCTGGTAGTCGCCGCCTTCCCGCGCTTCCTCGTCGGCCCGCAACCCGACATAGAAACGCGCTGGCGAGTGTTGAGTCAGGTAAGCCGCGAACGGCTCGATCTTGAGTACACGGGTACACCAACGCTGCCGCCAATTTGGCAATGCGTTCCACTGCTTAACAAGCCCTGCCAAACCGCCAGGATGCATGACCGGAATAATTGGCCCGATCCGCTCGCGGAGCGAACGCATGTGAGCGAACCATTCTGCCGGCTCGTCGCCGGTCGGCGTGCAGACCCACTTGAAATTTATGTCCGGCCGCGTCTCTTTGAGCAGGACGGCCATGCATACGCTGTCTTTGCCGCCTGAGATGGCCCCGATGTGGTTCATGTTTAAGTCCTCACTACCTTCGCCGCGCGCCGTCTGCGCGTCTTTGGCGGGTTTAGTGCGGCTAATATACGGAACCTAGACCTAGATGTCAACCCCTAAAGCGGACAATTCCGGTTTCTTGGGTCATGTTCCACGTGAAACATTGTTCATGAGATATGACCTTTTAATGCCCGTCGCGGCTGCTCGAAAGGAGGCAATTACAGCCCACGGGCGCTCGGTGTTTGACCCGACTTGCCGAGTTCGGGTTCCGCCGGTATGCTTGTGCGGCGAAAGGAATTTCGTCATCGCGTTATTCCCAGAGACATAGCGTATCACGCATTGTATTCTTCCTTCAGCGCCGCAATCCTCTCGTTCGCCCGGCAGATCATCTCCTCGCATTCCGGCGTGCGGTGCTCCGAGTAGCATCCAACCAACCACCGCCCGCAGTTATTATGAAATTTTCCTCCGAACCCGAGCGAACCTTGAAAGCGCCATTCGTGCCCAGACCAAATATCAGTGGCGAGGTAGTACATAAAGCTATGTTTCGCGCGAAGATCGTCACGGCATCCGCAATCCTCGACCAGCACGCGCCAGATGCGTTCGGACATATCGGGTGTTATCCGGTTCACGCGGCCCGCACCGTCGCTGGTCGTGGCGGTCAATAACGGCGACTCGATGTGGCGATGATAATAGCCGCAATGACGTATGGGGCGGCAAACACCAGGGCAACCCCGAGCGCGACCCACATGCTCCACCACCAGAGCATCTCAGCGATCTCCAACAGGAGCGGCAGAAACTCGGTCACTTCTTGTTTTCCTCCCTCATATGAGGCGGCGAAATGCGAAGTTACCCTCTGAGGTGCCGATGTGCCGGTGGCCGCCGGCCGCGTCGATCACTCCCCACCATCCCGCCGCGCCAGATCGACCTGGGCGTACTCGCCGCGCTCGATCTGGCCGGCGATGTGCTCGCGCATTATAGCGCTCAGATTCGGGTGATTCCGCAGCCACGCTGCGATCATGGCCACAGTGCTGGCGCGTTCGGCCGCGGCTCCTTCCGCGCGCAAATCGCACTTGCGCCGCACGACTCGCCGGCCGGCTTCCGGCCTCCCGCCAGGCAGCAATCCATCGGGAGGTCTACCGGGCAATACCATCCTCCCGCCGCACCGGCTCGGGCTGGGCGTGATCGCCGCGCTCGACCATCATCGCCACAAGACGAAAGAGCGCTGCATCATTCAGATTTTGGCCGGCTACGCGGATCAGACCCGTGCGCAGCCAAGCCACCATGCTGGCGCGCTCGGCAGCGGCGCCTTCCGCGCGCAGATAGCGTCGCGTCTCTTCCACCGATTGCTCAAGCGCCCGAGCGACTCTCCCGCCGTCATCATCCATGTTCGCCCCCCTCACAGGGCACAGCGTCGAGGCGCTCGAGGGCTTCGCGCAGGCGCCGCTCAACCGGGGCGCTGATCCGAGCGAACCGATACCGCGCCTTCTGCACATCGCGCGCCGCCTCCACAACCTCGTCCAGCGCGACGCTGTGCTCGCGTGCCTCGCGCAGAGTCTCGTCGCGGCAGGCGAGAACAGGCGCAACTAGCGGCACGACAAGATCGACCAGTGTTTGGTGCGCCCACTCAGACCACCCCATCAGCAGATATCCGCCCCTCGATCGTGCTCACAATTTCTCGGGCCAGCCGCTCCGCATCGCCCGTGTTGTTGTCAGGCATTAGCGATCTCCATCAAGACATCGGCATGGCACCGCTCACACCACGGGCAGTTGCTCCCGAGCGGCCTCCCATCCGCGTGCATATCACACAGGCCGCACCAGCAGGCCAAATCCTTGCCCGCAAGCTGCTCTCGTGCCGCAACGACTAACCGCTCGCTTTGTGGGGCAAACCCGAGATACACAGAGACGGCGTGTCGGTTGTCTTGCGTGATCGTTCCGAATGGATTACGCGCGCCAACCTTGAACGGATTCGCCCATGCTGTTGGGTGTCCGACATAGACCGCGCCTTGGGGCATCTTCCAACCCTTCGTGCGCTTACGCTGAATGCGCTTGGGCGTTTCAGCCACCGCTCAACCTCCCCTGCACCGTGTCCTATATACCCGCAACAATCAGCGTCACGGCGTGATCGCAAAATAGCCGTAGACGACGGCAAGAATGCCTACCGCCAACAACGCGTATAGGAATCTGTAAAACCACGCAAGTAGCCGATCGCTATAGCGCTCGTCCGGCACGTTGATTGTACCGCCATATGCTAGCCGCGTGGCGTCTAGTCCAGGATCGTCATGATTACGGCCCAGATCAAATGGCATTATTCTCTCCCTTCACCTGATCGACTATAAACAATGCCGCTAATGCATAGCGTTTTGCTGTTGGGCAGTCGCTATGACTAATTATCTGGACGAGTGCATGCCGGTAGCGTTTAGCCATATCTTCGGTGGCTTTCAGTTTCGCGGCGAAATCCGGAGCGGTTTCATGAAACCCCGGTTTCGTGACACTGCCGGGACTGAATGGGGCGGGCAGCGCGGAATCAGATGTGGCGCTCATGAATCAGCTCCTGCCAACTCGAAGACGATTTTTTTCTCGGGGCCGCAATGACGCGTATGGGCGAAAGCATCCTCAAACGTATAGATACCGGCCTCCTCTATTTTGCTAGTGTATCCCGCGTAATGTGGGCGCCACCACAAGCGATGTTCACCTGACCATATAAACACTGCCCGACCCCGCATTACCTTGTAAGGATCAGAAGGGACTAACCGGACGCGGACTATTCTAGCGCTCATGGATGCTGAGCCTTGCCGTGGGGCGAGTCAACAATCCTGTATGCGAATTTTCCCGGAACCGGACAAACCAAACCTTTCTTACACATACGATATATTTTGTTTTGAAGAAACCGGCGTTTTTGAACCGTCCCATATTTTCGGTAGAGGTCGATGAGTATTTGATCAAGGGTGAAGGCGCCGTAACAGGAGCGCATTACCTCCAAGATTTGAGTTTCAAGATCGTCGGCGCGGACGCCCGACAACTGCTGTAGCACCTCCTCGGGAAGATCGGACAGATCGCCCAAAATCAACGACAGATGCTCGCGCCGCGCTGCCGCTGCTTGCTCTGCGGGGTTGTCCTGGGCGCTCATGATCCGGTCAACTCGGAAAGCTGGCGATCGATCGTCGCAAGGGCGCGGGTAGCTGCGTCGTAATCGATATCTGCCGCCCGCGCCGCGCCGTCGTCCTCAGTATTCCATGCCATGTTCGCAGCACCGCCAGCCGCCATCAGCAGCTTGAACGCGACCTCTTGCGCCGCGTGCAATTCATCGATGGGATCAGTCACCGCTATCACCATCCGGCAAAGGCGGAACCCACACCCGGCGCCAAATCACGCTATTAGGGTCTCCATTCTTTAGGATCGAATCAGGCTTGCGTTCCAGGCTCCAATACCGGCCGGCGTCATCCCGCGAGATGTACGCAAGCGCTGGCCTAGACTCCCAGCCGCAAAGAGACAGCAGGCGCTCGGCAGCCTCCGCGTCGAGATCCTGAACGATGCGCGGGGCGGTGTGTACCTCGGCGCGGACATCCTGAATACGGATAACCCTCGCTTCATTGTCCGGGCGGGTAATAAGATCGGTGTCGGTCAAAGCACCCTCCTTACTGTTTGTCCGTCATGCAATAAACGCCGACCAGATAGCCGTCGTCATTAAGTTGTCCGTCAAGGTTATGGCCGCCCTGAGAGCACGCAATATAAAGTCTGCCATATGATTGCTTTACGGTGCGCAGGCCCCAGGGTTCGATGCAGGTAAAATCGCCATCAATTTGTATTTTGTCGCCTGCCTTTAACTCGCTAAGTCGAGCATAGGAGCGGCCGTTCAGATCGGTGTCGGTCAAAGCACCCTCCCGCACACGTCGGCATCCTCTGCCGCTCGGTAAGCCGCCAATGCAACCGCCCTCGCCGCTTCGTACTCTTCATCGATTTTTCTGCGGCGTTTGGTAATGACTCGCTGAAGCGTCTCCCACTGGCGCTCACGCCTGGCGTGGGCAGCATTGATTGCTTTATTAAGCGCAATCGTGGCCGCTCTCTGCGCTGGCGGCATCGCGTCCAGAACAGCCTGATGATCGAGAGCGCTCAAAGCACTCTCCTCATCACATCGACAGCGCGCGGTAACGCGTCGTCGTCGGCACTGCGCCTGTCTTCAGCGGCCTCCGGTGAGTCGTGGCCAAGGCTTCGCGCGATGGTATGGGCAATCTCGCGGTCGCGACCGCACCAGCGGACGTATCCGCCAACCCTAACGGATATTCGACCGTCGTTGGGGTCTTCATGGATTTCGACGTTCATGCAATCCTCCATAGCAACAGGATGATGACGCTCCAGATCGGAGCTGAGATTGACAGCCCGATCACCAGGCCACGAAAGAACCGGCTGTGGTCGTTCTCTTGCTCTGCGGCACTTGGAGGCGCACTAATGAACCACCCTCCATCCGCGCCGACGCCAGCGCCCCGAGCGCCGCCCGGATGCGCGCTAGTGTTGGATTGCTGAAAACGCCCATAATATCGAGCAGAGCTTCGGTTTGTTCATGAGCGTCGCAAAGCCAAATGGCAATGTCGTTCTCGCGACGACGAATATCGATATCGTCTTGCATCTGTCGATGCTCCCCCTATGCCGCCTCACGCCGCTTTAACTCATCGCAAAAAGCATAAAGCCAATCAGTAGCAATTTCGACCTCAGTCGAACGCCTCGTTCCGAAGGCCGCGGCCATTGCTTTTGCGCCTATGCCACGACTTTCTATATCCATTATGGCGGCAATAGCCTGCTCGAGACGGGCCATATCATTTTGCGATTTTCCAGCATCCCTATTGTGGTCTGCCATGCGTTGCATGTTACGCTGCTCGACAGCATAAGGATCGGAGTTTCCGGGCGGCTTCACGTCCTTCATGCTGGCACGGGACTTACCGCGCTTTTTGGCGGCGTCCTTAATGTCCGTTAGCTTAGCCGCTGCTCCGTCTCCGTGCTGGCGCACCAGCTCCACAGCGGTGCTCGGTGCCACATCGCCTTGCCTAATCGCTTCGCGGACCTGCTCGGGAGCGGCCAACAGAAATTCGAAATTAGCTATAGATTGCGGGGTCTTATAGCCCAGCCTCCGGGCGATTTTCTCGCGGGACCAGCCCATATTGATTAGGCGGCGCACCCCCTCCGCCTTTTCAAGCATGGTAAGGGGCTCGCCGGAATTGTGCAGGAAAAGATTTACGACGCGTTCAGCATCGTTGGTGATCTTCGCCTCAACAATAGCGGGTACAGTCTCAATCTCGACTCCCTCGGCGATAAGCTCCATGACCGCCCGGTGCCGGCGATGCCCGCTGACGATGTGGACCTCATCACCGATCATCCGGACCTCAAGGGGAGTGATGACCCCACCCTTCTCCCGGATCTGCTCCTTTAAGACTTTAAGAGTCTCGATCGCCTGCGGCGTTGTGAAATCACGCACATTATAGCCATCCGTGACTTTCAAAAGCCTCGGATCTACCCGGAATGCGTCGTACTTAGATTTTACCGACTCGTGCTCCCGTAGCCGCATCGCCCTCTCCCCTCAGACCGCGGTGCCGAGGCGTTACCCCGACTGTCCGCATAGCGTCCTCCCGATTGAGGGCGGCCGGTCTGATGAACCAGAGCTTACGGCGAGATTCGGAGAAGCGGAAGGATTATTTTCGGATTATCCGAATTTTTTTCTGCCGGGGGTCACGGCTTATGCCAGTCGATCTCAGCCACCGCGCGTAGCTGGACGTTGACAATTGGCGGGATTGCTGGGTTGCAGCTCAGTAGAACGTAGCGATCTGGTTCACTGCCTGGCTGGATAATTTTCAGGAGAAGGGTGCCATCCTCAGTCTCGACCACCGCATCTCTACCGATTAGATCGGCCGGGAGCGCGCCATTTGGGCGGAAGGCGATCAGGTCGCCAGGGCGGTAGCGTGGGGCCATAGAGTTGCCCGTAATCCGCACCACGATCCCATCATAGCCGGGAATCGGGCTTTCCACCTCTTCTAACGGGGCGTCGCCAGGGGGCGAGCGCAGCACGATAACGTCCTCCGACACTATTCCAGCGATTATTAAACGCCGATCGCTGTTAGGTAAATCCACACCTAAGACGCGAAAAAGATCATCTCTCGAAATTTTCAGAAAGGAGGCCATGCGCGGCGCTTCGGCCATCTTAACCTGTCGCCGCCCTTGAAATATTTCAGTCACCGCCGACGCGGCGATCCCGAGATGGACCGCCAAATCCTGCTTCTGCTTTTCGACGCTCTTGAGAAGCGCTTTGAGCGTTGCCTGGTCAACCCCAGCCACAATGCGTCATCCAGATGATCCAGCTGCAACGCTACCCGCACAGGCGCCGCCGGAGCCAACAAAGATACCAGCGCCGCCAGTAGTCGTCAGTGCAGAATTTCGGAAATCCCGAATGAGCGCTTGACGCCACACTTCGGATTTTCCTAAGCTGCGGCCATGAACGACGCCGCCGGCGACAGGGCCGTCAACCGCCAGGAAATCACGCGACTTCTGCGCGAACGCAATGCGCGGCAGACCGACCTGGCCCGCGCCTTGGGTACGCGAGATTCAGCGGTCTCCGATTTGCTGCGCGGCAAACGCCGGATTCGGGACCGTGAGCTTCCCGTCTTCGCGTCCTTTCTGGGCATCGAGACCGACGCCGCTTTACGGCTGCTCGGGATCGGAACGCAAGAAACCGGGACGCCGACAGAGGTGCTGGCTAAGACGGCTCTATATGAAGCGCCGTCGAAACCTCCATCACATCCCGCCCAAGCTCGGCCGCAACTGGTCGGTCCAGAAGAAGCTGGAACCGTTGCGTCTCTCCCTCCGGAGAGTCGAGCAATAGCTCTAAGACAGCGCGTCCGTCCTTCAGCGTTCCGGTCTTCCAACCGGGCAGACCGCGCATGAGCGCCGGGTCTAGAATGATTTCGTCGGCGTTGGCGGGGTTCGGATGCGGGGCCGTATGGCCGAGTGCTATCTGGCGGCTGGTCTCGGGCATTAGCGGGGCGGGGGCACCGTATCTGTTGAAGGATGCGTACACGACATTTGTTCGTTCGATCGGGACACGTACACCAATAGGTGTCATTAGACAAGACTTTGCATTGTGCGGCCGTCTCGGCGCGCTTGTGTACCGTATCGTACAGTTCTGTTTTCGTAAAGCGCAATTTAACTTGCGTATACCGGAGCAGTTTCAACCTACTCATAATTATACATAATTAGGGAGGACGGTATGACCACGCGCACTCTGACGCACGCCGACTCCACGGAGCACGGCGGGACGCGCCTGCCAGACGCCTGGGGTGCGCTCGTCATTGTCGCCATAAGCCTAGCGCTATGGGCTGTCATCGGCGCTGCCGTCGTTATCGCTTGGCTGGCGGTGTGGCCATGACCGTGCCTGGCTGGGAGATCGAGGCTACGCGCCGAGCCGAGCGCTGGGCCGACAGGCTGGTGCCAGCCAATCACCCCAGACGCACGGAGCACGTCGCCCTGTGCCGCGCCCAACTGCTCGCCTTTGGCGAGTGGGTGTGCGGGCATCATCAGCCCGTCCGCAATCGGGTCACGCCGGCCGCTGCTGTCGCAGCAGGGGAGGAGTAGATGATTCGACGCCTCATCCATCGCCTCGCGCACTGGTGCATGCTCAATGCCTGCGTACCCGGCAGCGAGTTTAGGGACGGGCGGCGCGTCCAGGGTGACCGCTGCGTCGGTTGCGGCCGGTTCGTTGCGTGGGGCGATTGAATGACACCGAGTCCCGCCCAGCCGTCTGCTGCGCATCCGTGCCTCTGCTCCGGATGCTGCGCAACCCCCCCGGCTGGGCGGGAACAGACGGCGAGCGTGTTTCATGTTGCTAAATTTACGGACGGGCACCGCTCTCCGCCAGCGCGACGGCATGCAAAATCTTTGCAAAAACCTGCAACGACTTGCGAAGGTCTGTGATGCGCTACAGCAGCGGACAGCAGGCGGCAGCCGCGCTTAACGGACTTTTGCCGCAAAAAGATCGCGTTAAGACCGTCGCTCGCCTTTTCGAATGCTCAGCTCGGATGGCGGCGTATTTGCTGGCCGGCGACCATTGGACTTCGCGGCGTTTTGCACAAGCGAGCGAGTTATTAGGCGACGCATTCGACACGGCATTCAGCAGGCCAGATAATGCATTTCTTCGTAATATAGAGGATCAACGAATAGACGCTCGTATAATGCGTCTGGAGCACCATCTTGAACAAATGGCTCGCAGGCTTGATGTTACTTTGGCATCGATTCAGGATGCTCCGCCACATGAGGAACGCCGAGACTCTCGATCAAATATTAGACACAGACCCAAATCCACCAACTATAAGAAGGCGGATTAGTTACCATAAAGATTATGTGCGAAAGCACAAGCGTACTAAGAATGCATACGAGCAAATATGGAAACAACAGGGCGGAAAATGACCGAGGGCAAGTTTATGGGACGCCGAGTCTGCTCACCCAAATGCTCGAACGAAAACACAGTTGATCTGGATAAACCACACCCGCCCTGCGCTAACGAAAGCTGCTGTGCGCCAGTGTTGCGGCGCTCCAATGAGGGATACACAAGATATCGCCTGCGGCGTTGCTGTTCACCCGAGTGCGCTAGCGCTAAATACAAACAACAGGGTGGAAAGTGACCGAGGACAAACATCCCCCCGGCAGGCCCCCAAAGCCAGTTGAAGAGCATCTGCCCTGCGCAAAGTGCCAGGGGCCGATGACAAAACGGGCTAAGGAATCTCATACCGGATTTGCAAGACGCCAATTCTGTTCGAATAAATGCGCAGGTAAATACAAAGTAAAGCCCGAGAGAGAACACCCACCATGTGCCTATCAAGGCTGTGGTAGGCCGGTATTACGGCGCTCCAATGAGGGCTTCACAAGATATCATTTACGGCGATGCTGTTCGCCAGAGTGCGCCCAAGAGATTTCCGTGAAAGGCTCGTCCGAATGGTTTGCGAGGCGCCGCCAAGGGTTAGGCGAATGGCCTGACATAACCGGATCGAATATGAGCGGCCAACCGTTCGCCGCGTTCGACCGCGATCCGGGAGACGGCGGCCGGATGCGTGTACCGCGGCCCGCAACGTTCGTGGCCACCGAAGCGACTTCATAGGAGTTTTTCATGGCGGATGTAGGTGGCATTGCTGAGGACCAACTGCGCTCATTTATCGAGCGAATTGAGAAGCTGGAAGCGGAGAAAAAACAACTCGGCGACGATATTAAGGAAATCTATCTGGAAGCTAGAGGCAGCCATTTCGATGTGCCTATCATGAAAAAGATAGTTCGAGAGCGGCGCATGGACAAGGACGATCTGGACGAACAACAGAATTTACTGGAGCTTTATCGTAAGGCGCTTGGTATGTGGAAAGATACTCCGCTCGGTGAGTATGCTTTTGCGGACGCTGCTGAGTGAAATCGACTAAGCGCCAGGTCCGTGCGCCTAAGATTACTGAGACTCAGGTGCAAAAGCAGGTCGCTGCGTATTTGGCAAAGGTCGGCGGGCTCGGTGGATATGCGATGGCGATACACATAAGAAACGAACAATCAACAGCTTGGGGGCGTATAACGGCCATCCAGATGGGAATAAAACTAAGCATACCGGATTGGGCCATTTTGAACGGACTCGGAAGCATAGGCTTTATTGAGCAAAAGCGCCCCGGCTGGAAAGCCCGCACGGCAAAAACCGGAAACTATACCGAACACGAACAAGCACAACTCGCATTGCACAAGCAGCTCCGGCTCGGCGGATATTGGGTGGAGATATGCGAAACGCTTGAGGAATGGCTTGAGGCGTGCCGCAAGCATAATGTCCCGCTTCGCTCCGAGAGTATCACTGCCGAGCGCATCAGGCGCGGGATTGAGAATGTTATGGCGGAGGGCGGAGAATGATTCCTCTTTCCGGAGATTGTCTTGAGCAACGATGGTGCGTGTCCCATCGGGCTGACCCTGCAGCGCGGGCGCTCGCCGACCGCCATTACAACCGACAAAAACATGGATCTCCACAGTTTGTTCCGCCGGGTTCTTGTGCGGTGTTTCTAACAGATTGCGGACGCGCCTTTTGGGTAACGTCGGCTCCTATTGCCAAATATGTCAAACACGCTTGGGCAGGCGCATGGGTATGCTCAGCCTTCCGTTCTGAGGGCGCCGGAACTGCCTCCGAATTGATTCGTCAAGCTGTTGCCGCAACACTCGCCCATTATACACAAGCACCCGATCTTGGCATTATTACGTTTATTAACCGCGAAAAGGTTCGGCCTATAATCGTTCGTGGGAAACCAACTTGGGGATGGACATATAAGAAGGCTGGATTTCGTCACGTCGGTGAGACAAAAAGCGGACTAATGGCATTACAGATGATTCCAGAAGATATGCCGCCTCCATGGCCGGCAAATTCTAGAACAATTATCGGACTGCCACTTTTTGATGGGCGCATCCGGCGCGGACCAGAGAACGCGCTGACGGAGAATAAAGAATGATTTCCGATAAAGAAAGGGATGCCCTTAAGGCTGCCGCACACGCGGGTAGGGAGCGTGCGCCCCAACTGCCAGTGGATAATAGTGAGCTTCTTCTGGCTGCCGAACGCGCAGGTAGAGAACGAGCTGTCGTGGCGCCATCTCAGCTCGGGTATAATCCAGCTCTAAAAGAAAAGGAAGTCGCCCAACGCGCGGGGAAATCGCCAAACCTGCTCTGCTTCATCGAACAGTTTCCACTCGCGATGGTTGCGATAGCAGAGTGCCATGACTACGAGCGCGGGCCGCTCGTCAAGGGTGACTATCGGCCGTCATTGTTAAGGCACCTGTTTGGGCTGGTCGGAATCGGCGAAGAGGAAGAATCACCTCTTATTCATAAGAAGAAGGCCGCATGGAATGCCATCGCTGATCTTGAGATAACGCTGCGGCAGGCGCGCGACGGCAAAAAGGGAACTTAACAATGACGGATACATCCTCCGATCCGCTGACACAAGCCGAACTGGAGCGCGACGCCGTTGGCTCCTATTACCAAGCCTGCGCCGCTCAGGCTGAGATGTACGCGGCCGGCGTTACGGGAATGGATGTGCCAATTGATCCCTGGACAAAAGCAGATGCGGCATACTGGACCGCGACGGCGCGCTATCAGCCCTGGAAGGACGTTGCTGCATTCTTTCGAGAAAGCAATTCTATGACCAGCGTAGGCGGTGAATGAAATGCCGAAGCGCCCTCTCAAAAGGACACCGAAGCCTACAATTCAACAAGCCGCAATTCTGAAACAGATCGCGCGGAGCCGGCTCATCAAAACGTTGCGGCCTGATCATGCTGATCCCCTGTGGACGATCGACGGCGGCCCGGAAGTACCAAACAAATGCGCTCAGGCGCTTATTCGAAATGGCTGGCTCAAGGCTAATCGAGATGGGCTGGCGATATTCGATACTTCACAAACTTACCAAGTTTTGAAACCATGACCCGCCAGGCCGCCATGCTCGATGCTGCGATGACGATGGCTCTCTGGGACGTTGATCCGAACCAGTCCAGACGCACGGTGATATTGGTGCATGTAGCGGCGAAGCTGAACGTCAAAGTCAACGCAAAGGCGATAGAGGCAGAGATCGTGCGGCTGCTGCTTGCTGAAGCGAGCCGATGGGAGTGACGATGTGGTAGAGAACGACCAGCCCACCGCCGCAAACACCGCCGACGATATCGTCTGGACGCCCCAAGAGGCGTTCGCCTGCGCCCTATGCTGGGCCGGGTACTCATTTATCGCGGCCCGCGATGACACGCCAGAGCAATGCTGGCTGAGCATCACGCCACAGGCGCGCAATGACTATCGCCGGGTTGCTAACAATCGGCTGTTGCTGTCCGTGGCTCGCAATAAGGCTGTTGCCATTCTACCGCCAGCAGATTGGTCGCCGGAACAACTCGAAATGCTCGGTGGATTCGCAAACCTGACCGCCGAGCATCGCATTTTGCAAATCCTCATGGCGGTGTGGCGCGCCGCCAAGCTGCGGTCGGACTGCGGAAGTGGGAAACAGCCATGATGAAGTGGCAATATAGAACAGTCCGCGCTAGCCAGATAGCCGCGCTCACCGACGAGACTCTCAATGAACTCGGCGCCGTGGGCTGGGAGCTTGTCTGTGTGATAGAAAGCGAAACCCAGTGGTTTTACACATTTAAGAGAATGGCCGAATCTGAAAATATACCATTTGACGCATCAGTCAAACCAGGCGACCCCGACCTCCGACCGCCGCCTTCCCAAGATATTGGCGGCGGGGGCAGATGATACCAGAGACGGAAGGGAACTGGGCATGAGCCAGCTCCCAGGACTCCTACGCAGTCAGCATGCTCGCGAGCGGTGGGATAGCGACTACTATGTAGAGCCGGCTTGGTGTGTACATTTGTTATTCGATACCGTGCATTTCTATGGATCGATCCATGATCCGTGCTGTGGCGGTGGTACAATCCCCACGGTCGCGAGAGAACGTTGGCTGGAAGCAACTGGATCTGATCTTCGCAAAAGACGGTTTGGTGAAAGCGGCATTGACTTCTTTACGGACAATCGACCGCGCCGGAACATCGTCAGCAACCCGCCGTATAAATTGCTGGAGCAATTCATTCACCACGCTCTGGCCGTAGCTGAACGCAAGGTTGCGGTCGTGGTGCGGCTGCCGTTTTTAGCGGGACAAAACAGACTGAAAACACTGTATGGGGTACACCATCCCAGGACGGTAATTGTTTTGTCCAGGCGCCCCAGCATGCCGCCCGGTGATACCGATATACCAGCACGCAATGGTACTGACGATTATTGCTGGTGTGTATGGCAGCATGGTTTTGAGGGGCCAACAGAATTACGGTGGGCGGCATGATCACATCCTCCCTCGATAAAGTCACCGCCGAGCGCCACCAGCTTGATCGCAACTATCGCGCGGCCAGACAAGCGGAGTTTGCCAAGCTATGCGCCGACCCGCTGCACGGAACTCATCTCCGCAAGCTGGTGGCGACTCTTAATCACTTCGGCCCGAACGATGCAGAACGCATGATCGCCTATTGGCGAACAGAGAACGAGAAATGGCTTTGTGTTGCGTCTAATGATATTCGCGCCGCCGCGCTATCAGCCCTCGGCGAGCGCATTGTGCGGATACGTATTAAGTCCGGACTCGTTCCATTCGACGATCCTGTTCCCGGCGAGCCGGATTGCGTGTTTAGGATATGTAAGGGAATTATAGGAATATGAGCACGCTCACCGAATATGAAGACGCCGAGTTCGAGATGTACGCATTTCATTGGGAACAACAACTCCGTGATGCAGCCGGTCTATTTGTGCGGGCTTGTCACGATTGTGGCAAACGGCAGGCTAATCCACCAAGCAGCTTATGCCCAAGCTGTGAGGCATATCGCGCGCATATCGGGGTGCCGGCGATATGACCATCTCGATCAGCGATAGGCTGCACCGATATGCCGCGACCCTAAACAAGACTTGGGCACATGACCGCAGCAAGACTGTCGGCGCGAGCGAGATTGGGCAATGTGCTCGAAAAACATTCTTTTCTAAACAGAATGCGCCTCGTGATGCTGATTATGAGGACGGTTTCGGAGCGCGGCTGCGCGGCAATGTGATTGAGGAGCACTATTGGGAGCCAGGGCTGAGGGCCACTCTAGATGAGGGTGAGAGCCTTTTGTTTGCCGGCAATGATCAGAAAACATTAGAGAGAGGTTATCTTTCTGCCACAACTGACGGATTGTTTGTAAGCAAGGCGTTTGATATCTGTATTAACCTAGACTGTAAGTCAATAGATCCGCGCGCCGACATCTCGAAAGAGAAATCTTCGCACCATTTTCAAGTACAGGCGCAGATGGGGCTGATCCGCGATTGCACCGAGTACAAACCAGACAATAGCATTCTGTCTTATGTGGATGCCTCATTCTGGGACAAAATCACCGAATTTGTTATTCCATTCAACCCCCGCATCTACGCTGCCGCCCATGCCCGCGCCGAACGGATCATGACGGCGAGAGATGCTCTGGAATTGCCTCCGGAGGGAAAAACTGCTGGGGGCGGCGAGTGTCAGTGGTGCGCCTGGGCTTCGCATTGCGCCACCGTGACGATCACCGGGGTCCCGAAACGCTCAGATCCTATTAGCGATGACATCGCCGAGCAACTGCATGGGTTACGCGATGAAGAGCGGCGGCTTGCCGCTATCGAGGCCGAGGCAAAGGTTTCCCATGCCGAGGCATCAGAGAGTATCAAGCAATTCCTGCGGCAGATCAATGTGCGCAGGTTCGTGGGCGACGAATGGTCCGTGTCATACTCGATCGTAAATGGTCGGGCAACACTGGACATCGACGCGATCAAGGCGGCCGGCATTGATCTAGCACCGTACTACAAGACCGGCTCACAATCAGAGAGGTTGATAATTAAATGAGCAACAGAGAACTTGTAATAGAACTCAAAATACCACTCGCAGGTGAGATGTTTGAAGACGCCGCTACTATTACCGCGGTGCAAGGTATATACGAGGCAATCAGCGAACGCGCTGCGTCCGATTTGGAGGAAGGCAGCTATTCACTCCTGATCGAGACACCCACTTCTCGTAAGCCCCGCGGGCTTCGCTCCGACGCCGGCAAGCCGCGTGGGCCTCGCACCAAGAATAGCGCCAACGGGGCCGATGCGGAGACCGTGACGGCCTAACGATTATGCGGGGGAGGAGAGCTTCGGAGCACTAGCCGTCGTAGTGCTCATTTCTCGCAGCTTAGCTCTCATAAAGAAACAGGGATCTTCGACCCCTGCACGGCACTCCCCCGCATAAACTGCAAATAGAAACTGGGAAACAGGAAAATGACAGAGCAAGACCTATCAGACATCTGGAGATTCGAATTACGGAAAGGGAACAGCAGTGATCCGCGTGATGGAGCGTGCCTTCTAGATGCGGTATCTTACATCGAGTACGGCGAGCTTGGCGATCACCCGCCGTGCGTCTGCCCGGTTCTGGCGGCGTTCGGGCGCGGGGTTAATGATGCCATGTCGCATGAGGGGCGGCAACGGCTCAAGATATTTATCCCGCGACTTGTCGGCACGGTCGATCCCGAAGCCGTTCAGCCACGCGCCGAATATCTGGCGTGGCAAGCGGTTCGCGTTTTCGCACCGATAGCGCTCGATGCGGCGGGGCTAACGATTATGGCCTCTGAACTGCGGCGGTTCAGAGGTTCGCTGAAAGAGGCCGCTGAGGCCGCGAGTGCCGCCGCCAACGCTGCCGCCGACGCCAATGCGGTCACCGCCGCCCTGACTGCCGCCGCCGCCAATGCGGTCACCGCCGCCCTGACTGCCGGGACTGCCGCGACTGCCGTCAAGTGGGCCGCTGCCGCCGCCCCTATCAACGTCGCATGGGCCGCCGAGCATGCCGCCTCGAGGATCGCCGAAAGTGCCCCTGGCACTGCCGCGATTATCGCCGCGATGGAAGGCGCACTCGCGATCGGCAAGCAGGCCGAGCCCATCGAACCGACACGCATCGCTAGTGCGCAACGAACTTTTGCAGAAGCCGCAAATCTGTAATTAGGAAACAGGAAAATGACAGGACAAGATTTACTGGATACCAGAATCGATCCGTATGCTGCGCTGGGGGCGAAGCTTGATGGCGGATTATTCCTTAAATTCAGCAAGGGTGAATATATCGCTGGTCAGAATAAAGAAGAATTACGGCTCGGGAAGCGCCTTGTTGTTAATATACCAGGGATGCAGCTTGGTTGGGTACGTTGGAGTGGAGGTAAGCCAGTTGAAAACCGAATGGCACTTCTCATAGAGAGGCGTCGAATAGAATCGCGTGACGAACTTAGTGATTCCGACGAAAGTCTATGGGAGCGCGACGACAGAGGTGATCCGCAAGATCCGTGGGTGCTTACGTATTCTGTGGAAATGAGCGACCCAGCAAACAGCGAGGTCTACAGCTTTTCAACAACATCAAAGGGTGGTGAGAAAGCGATCGGTAAACTGCTCAAAGCGTTCGGTCCAAAACATCGTATGGAACCGCATTTATTGCCAATTGTCGAATTGCAGCGCGAGAGTTACGAGCACGCAAACAAGAGGTTTGGAAAAATATACAACCCATTGCTGCCGATCATAGGCTGGACAGACGCGGATAATCCGAGCGTGGATGTCGATGACCCCAGCCTTGGGAAACCGGGCTCGCCAGCGGCGGGTCAGCGTGCAGCAAACCCTACGCAAGAGGTGGAGCCCACAACAGCCACAACAGCCTCCTCCACGAGGACGAGATCCCATTCTAGCAGCAACGACTCACCACGATTCTAGAATCAATAAGGGCGGAGACAGGGATTATACGTCTCCGCCCGATTAGACTCCGCACTAGGAATCTCATGAGCACCGTCGAACAACCAGTATTTCCTAATGAGGACGATGCTCATGAATATCTCCAGCAATGGATTTCTTCGTGGTTTCGACTTGAACGAGAAGTTCATCTCCGTCATGTCGAGACAGGCAATCGGCTTCGGGTTGATTTCCTGGCGACGCCCGAGCCATGGATAAGTGGAGAGTTTCCATTCGACCTTTTCGGAATTGAGGTAAAGGCGAATACTCAAGGAATTGGTAATTTCAATAAAGCATTAAAGCAAGCGATAGATTACACATCATGTGAAATTATTGATAAGAGGCCCAGACTCGCTCCCGTATTTGGATGTCGCCTGACTCGCGCTTATGTATTCCCCGCTCCGTCTGAAGCGGCGCCGTCAGGAATAATTCAATATTCAATCAACTGGCATGGTGGGTCAGAGCGCCTCGCCGGACTATTCAGGGTTGGCCTAATATATAGGCATTGGAACGGAGATCCGGAGTTCAGGATGTCCGCAGAACGTCAGTGGAGTACACATTTAGGTGGCCGAAGCACGCCTATACATACACGGACCCGCCTCGGTAGCGGCGTGATCAAGAGGCTGTCATGACCACATTAGATATGTTTACAAAACTGCCACGCTGGGTCGCGTGGCGCAACGAAGAACGCAGCGGGAAAATTACGAAGGTGCCTTACAGCCCACGCGGCGACCGTAAGGCAGAGGCCAATGATCCATCGACATGGGGCACGCGGGCCGAGGCGGAAGCCAAGGCTGGCGTGATCGTCAATGGTGCCGGGGGCGGGATAGGGATCGAGCTTGGTGATCTAGGCAACGGCGAGATCCTATGCGGTATCGATCTAGATACATGCCGCAAGGATGATGGCACCCTCGAAGAATGGGCCATCAATGTTATGCGGGAGTTCAAGTCTTACACCGAGATATCGCCCAGTCTGACTGGCGCGAAGGTGTTTTTTAGACTCCGCATCGAAGATTTGCCCAAACTGCGCGAAGCGCTCGGCATGGCGAAATTCGGACGCCAATTCAAGCGCGGCACCGGCAAGGATCATCCGCCTGCGATCGAGGTCTATCTTGGCAATCGCTATTTTGCCGTAACCGAGGAACACATTGACTGGACGCCCAGCGATTTGACCTTGGTTAGTGTCGAAAAACTGCTGTGGCTGCTGACCGATTACGGGCCACGGTTCGCCGGGGCAGCGGCAGAAGAAAAGGAGAGCGACAGCCCAAGGCCGCGAGGGCGGCCCAAGGATGACTCTCGGTCGGGAAAAGCCTATCGCCTGGGAGCTAGCTTGCGGAAGCGTGGCTCCACATTCGACGAAATGTGCAAGGCGCTGAGGGCTGATCCAGAAATAGAGGGATGGTATCAAGAGAAGGGCGACGCTCGGCAATTACAGCGCATCTGGGACAAGGCGCCAGCAGGGCGCGGCCTGCCCATAATCGAGATCACGGGAGGCGGTTTGTCGGATATCGTGGACCGTGTTGACATACTTATTATTGAGCATGACGCGGAAATTTTCCAACGTGGTGGCATGCTAGTTAGGCCAGTGTTTCAGCCAATCAATATCCGCAATGGCGAAAAGAGAATGGCATGGCGTATCGTGAAAATAGGAATAATGCATCTTATTGACAGATTAACACGTATAATTGACTTTCAACAATTCAGCAAATCAAAGAAAGAATATGTTTCCGTAAACTGTCCCGAGAATATCGCTAAAGCGTATCTTGAAAGATGCGGAAACTGGAGAGTTCCAATTATATCCGGAATCACCGATGCACCCACGTTACGCCCGGACGGGTCCGTGATAGAGACTCCAGGATATGATGCGATTACCGGGCTGTTGTATAAGCCATCATGCGAATACGCACGCTTGTTGACAAACCCAAAAAAGGAGAATGCGCAAGCCGCTCTCAAGGTGCTGTGTGATCTGATATCCGAGTTTCCTTTTGTTGATAGTGATGGGAACCAATGTAAGAATAATAAGTCTCCCAGCCGGTCTGTTGCTCTTTCTTTTATGTTGACTGCCTGCAGCCGTCATGCAATAGCGCGGGCTCCACTACACGGTTTTGATGCTCCAGTTCCAGGGTCAGGCAAGTCATTACTTGTAGACTGTGCCTCGATGATAGCGACAGGTCACGAATCTGCATCAATGGGAACGGGGCAAACGGAAGAGGAGTTCGAGAAACGTCTAGGGGCTGCATTATTGGCGGGCGATCCTATAATAAACCTCGATAATGTTGAAGGTCCATTAGGAGGAGAATTACTCTGTAGATGTTTAACTCAAGACAGCGTACAAATACGTATTCTTGGGCGATCCGAGCAGCCAACAATACCGTGTACAGCGCTATTTTCAGCAAATGGCAACAACCTTATTATGAAAGGTGACGTAACCAGACGAACTATCGTGGCGCGGCTGGACCCCAAAGTTGAACGACCAGAAGAACTGGATTTTAAATCAGATCCTCTTGATACAATAAGAACGGGGCGCGCTATTTACGTGCGTGCGTGTCTTACCATTTTGCGGGCTTTTGTTGTAGCTGGTAAGCCAAATCAAGACACAAAACCACTCGGTTCGTATGAGGAATGGTCCTCGCTTATCCGCGATTCCCTGATGTGGCTAGACGAGCCAGATCCGGTCAAAACGATGGAAAAGGTCAGGAACACCGACCCAGTTTTGCTGGCTTTGGCCGAGATGCTCACGCAATGGGATAGCGCCGCGAAGGCGGAGAGCATCGCGGAAGCGACCGTCAAGCGGATTATCGAGGTCGCAAAATCGAATTTTTCGACGCCCCAAAATGACGGATCTCCCAAGGTCGAGAGCAAATATCCGGATTTATTTGACGCGTTGCAGGCGGTCGCGGGTGATCAGAGGGGCGGAATCAACGGGGTGACGCTCGGGAAGTGGCTCGGAAAGAATAAGGGTCGTGTTGTCAACGGGTTACGGTTCGAGCATGGCTCGGGAAAGGCTATGGGAGGGGTTTTACGGTGGCGAATTTTGCAGTCTTGACCCCGAATCATAGTGGGGTCAGTGGGGTCAGTGGGGTCGTTTCAGCGCTACGCGCGAAAATTCAAAATAAATGCATGAATCCGAAAAATACACGTAAGACGTATTTCATGCGTGATTCTCTAAGAAACGGGCAGAACGACCCCACTGACCCCACTGACCCCACTATGGGGCGGTTTGAGCCATGTTGTGGGCGCGACGGCTGCTGGAAAGATATTCTATCAGAAGTTGGGTGAGGGAGAGACAGGCTAATGCCTCAGTCATCGCGGCGTGATAATCGGGTTATTGTTGTGCCGCCGCTCTCCCTCCGCGACCGCATGCTCGCCAAGCAATCCGATGCTGCCGCCAAATTCGAGGCACGCTTCACGATGAACGCATTGCTCCGCGAGGCGCCCGATCTGCACGAGGCATTGGAAGATCAGCGCGGCATGTTTCATGAGTCGCTCGTGACCGGCACGGATAGCGAGATTGTTATGCACGGTGAGGCGATGTGTCGTGGGTGGGCGGCGGCGATCACGGCAATGGAGAAGTCAGGCATAACCGATGATGCAATACATATTGGTGAGTTTGGCCAGGTTATTGTTGCTATTGGGCGACAGCAGATAGCGCCGGAGTGGGTGAGGGAGAAATATGGCGACGAGGTACGATGGCTCACTCCTCGGGAGGTAGCGGCAATGTATTTCCAGATCCGCCAGGTCGATGCCGTGAAAAACCTATGGCCGGATGCGGAGATTGTTGAGGTCCGAAACAAGGAGCTGGTAAATGAGCGATAACCATGATCCCGGCAGCAACCTCGTTGAGTACATCGGCCGACAAATCGAATGGTCGAGTCGTACCTTCGGGCCTGGCCCGCGCACCGCTGGCTTACTCGCTCATATTCGCAGTGAGTTGAACGAGATCGAGGCCGAGCCCGCCGATGTGACCGAGTGGATCGATGTGATTATACTCGCCATCGATGGCGCTTGGCGTGCGGGGCACTCGCCGGAGGCAATTGTCGTCGCGCTTCATGTGAAGTAGGTGAAGAACGAGGCACGTAAATGGCCTGACTGGCGCACAGCCGATCCGAACGGGCCGATCGAGCATGATCGGGATGGAGAGCAATGAGCGATCGCATGGTCGACCCAACTCGGCAAGGCGGCGAGGACATCGGGCCGAAGCGCGCGCAGGCTATGCCTGAGATGACCTACGAGGAGGCGGTTGAGTACCACGAGAAATTCGCCTGGCGAGCGTTGCCGACCAAGAGCGACCAAGCACGAGCCGCGTGTATTCGCGAGGTCGAGCGACTCCGTTTAGCGAATACGGAGTTAGCCCGTGAAGCACTTTCGTTCGAAGGGGAGGCTCGGGAGTCGTCAGAAAAGCTCGTTCGCTTCTATGCTGCGCTGCCTGGTATCATCGTTTGCCAGGAAGGCGACCCGACCGTATGCATGCATGACCCACCTGGCTATTGGGCGCCGTGCTGCGGGGTCCGGCGGCGGTGTGTGGAAGCGGGGTTGCTGCCGACGATCGATAAGGCGGCGGGCAAGGGAGACGAGACATGATTGACAATGAAAATGAACTTGAGATCGTTATTCTTCCACAAGTTCAAGAATCGATGGACGCGGACCCGGAACTCGCGGAGATGATGCGCGGGTTTTTTGCAAATGTTCGACAGGCCAATGAGGCTGTCAATTCGGGACGGTATTCCTCATTTGAGGACGCTATGGAGGCGATTACAGGTAGAAGGCCCGAGGCCGTCGAGTGGGATGACGAGGACGAAACACCATGACCGGCTGCCTCGCCGCCATAGCCGCTGCTCAGCGCCGCCGCGAGGCCGAGATGCGCTGCCCGGCGCAAAAACATCGCGGCGTATGCCGGCGGGCGGGCGGGCCAAAGCAGTGCGGAGTTTGCGCGGGGGATCTCAGGGAGCAGGATGTGTCCTGCGGAGGCGCAGGAGCCTCGCTGGTGCGCGTTAGGGTCAAAAGCGATGCACGGGTAGCTTCCCTCTGTTCAGGCCACTCAGCGACCACGCCGTGGGAAAATTTATAGTCGGTTGTAAAATGCCACTATCCCGAGTTCCGCGAGCGGCGAGGGCCATCCGAAAGGTGATACCCAGTGGACGGGCGCCCTCCTGCTTGCGGAAATACGCCACTATCCCGAGTTCCGCGAGCGGCGAGGGCCGCCACCGGCATGACACCCACCCTTGGGGTGCCCTCCTGCTTGCGGAAATATGCCACCATACCGAGTTCCGCGAGCGGCGAGGGCCATATCGCGCGCGACACCCATCATGCAGCTGCCCTCCTGCTTGCGGAAACTGCACCAGCGCAAGAAAGGCGAATGAGATGTTGAAGGAAGCGTTTGAGAGAGCTGGCCTGTCTCCCGCACATATTGCTTTTGCGGCGGCGTGCCATGATATTGCAAAATTGGCTCTGAACAAGCAGCCCGATCCCGCGCGTGCGGCGCATACGTGGCTTGGTATGGCGAGCGGGCAGATGTTTCGTGAAGGGCCGTTGAGAGAATTTCTTGTCGCTGTTGCTAAGGAACGCGCGGCGAATATGAGTTCAGCAGAAGTGCGGGGCCAACTCGTTGCTGATCCCCATGGGAAGCATGCTCCCACTCCCGCTGATACCAATTCCGATGCCAGACGAGGCCAAGTCCTCGGTGAGCCCCATATCGCTGCTGCCTCTCCGGCATCGGAACTTTATTCCGGCAATGAGACGGACCATGCGAGCGGTGATGCCCAGGACGTGCATGTCTCTCCGTTGCCGGAGATTAATCCAGTCGGCGCGACGGGCCATCATGCCCATGACGCCCACGGGAGCGCTGCCCCCGTGCCGGCTGGTGCCAATTCGGACGACGGCAAGGACCAAACTCGCGTTGCCGCCCACCAAACGCGTGTCCTGCTGTCGCCCGAAGGTCCAACGCAACATCAAATCAATGCCGTGACTAGAGCCAAAGAGCGATCTGCTCAGATCATGTCGGGTGTTTATATTCCGGATCATCGTGGTGGTAGTGAGTTATTCGATGACATAAAAATTAGGTATTATAACATGACGCGCGAGCGGCTCGCTAGAGCTGTCGGACGGAACTCGGTTGCATATAACCTGATCCGTATTGCCGAGACGCGGTTGCCGGCTAATCACGAGCAGATGAATAGTGCAACCACGAGTGGCGATATATTCACGTCATCTGAAATTCGTATGATGCAGCAGCAGGCGGCCGTGTTTGCCGGCAGTGGATTGATAAGTTTGCCGGAGGAATTGCGCAGCGTAGTTGCTCAAGCGGTGGAAGCAGCGTGATGAAGCACCTAATTACAGATACCATCCGGGGCGAGGACCAACACTCAGGTGCAACCCTGAAGTCCGCTGTCTTCTCTTCGGAAGGTAAAGAATCGCCAGGTGTTGAGGGCCATAGGCCGGCTGACACCCATGCGGATGACGCCTTCGCGCTTGGCGGTTATGAACCCCTCCGGGACGAGGGCCAGACCCGGCATGATACCCAAGCCATGCCTGCCGTCACTTTGGAAGGCGAGGAATCGGCAAGCGACGGGGGCCATCATACTACCGATACCCAGAGGGCGGGCGCCCCCGCGCTTGCCGAAACCATTGCTGCAATTCGTGCCGCACATCGTGAGCGTTGCTTCTGGATGGAGCAACGCAAGCGAGCTGACCTTTCCCTTGGCTCGTATTTGCGCACTGCGCTGGGGTGGACGCTCAGTAAGCCAGTAACCAGGCGTAACGCCATCAAATCCAAGGCAGCAGAAATTATGAAAGCGGGCGAGGAGTATGTTAAAGCAACTCGAAAAATGGCCCGCGATACCGAACGACGAAAGAATCTTGTTGTTATGCCGGAAATGGCAGAGAGCTTGCGGCAATATGCTCATATCGTTGTTCCTCAGATTGAGATGCGAGGGCGTACCGATGAGCTTGAGGCCGCCGCAACCCGAGCCATGACGAATCTCGCTAAACAACTTCCTGTCGCGGCGTGGATTGATAGTATTCATGGGGTTGGACCAAAAGGATTGGCGATTATTATCGGTGAGGCTGGTGATCTCGGCAACTACGCGAACCCAGGGAAATTATGGAAGCGTATGGGTGTCGCGGTAATCGATGGAAAGCGCCAGGGTGGATTAACGAAAACCGCAGCCAAGGCAGACTGGGAAGTGCACGGCTACAATAGGGTCCGCCGGTCTCGGCTGTACACTATCGGTGACGCTATGCTGAAGCATGTCAAGTGTCCGTATCGGCAGATTTATCTAGATCGGAAAGCGTACGAGAGTGCGAGAGCTGAGGCTGACGGCTTAATCGTCGCGCCAGCAGCTAAAATACCGAAGGCTAAGCAAGCAGAATATCGTTCGCTTGGACACATCGACAATCGAGCACGCCGCTATGTCGAGAAGCGGTTGCTAAAGGATTTGTGGCGCGCATGGCGTGCTGGCGTGAACACTCGCTGAGGCGAGAACGAGATGTTGGCCGGGCCATCGACCACCTGTCGAAAGACCACCCGAACCGTGTCTGGCCAGCAACCTTGTGCGGAGAACAAGGCCGAGCTTGCTGTGTCTAAAGACCAAGCGCCTGCTGCCTTTCTCTCCGCCACTGAATGCGTGATGCTGGACCACCGGGCAATTGCCGATAGGCCACCATGAGGTTGTCTAGTATCACGCTACTTGGTGACGAGAGTTCTGTTGCTGGAGCGTCCAATGATCTCTTGACACCCAGCGAACGCGTGCCGCTCCGGCAGCAGAAGCTATTTGAGGCCCAAATCATTAGGTGAGAAATATAACCTGAAATGCAGACGCCCCGCACATGGCGGGGCGCTTACCCGGCATCACGGTGCCGAGGCCGCCTGTCGTTCGTCCAACAGGGCCGGCTTGCCGCTAAGCCGCTTCGTCGGCAAGCATTTCGCCTTGGTCCCGGATGAGATGGATCGGCGCGAACTTGGGAAGACTACCGCATGAAGCGGGATTTTAGGCAAGAAAAATCGATGCAACCGGAGTATTACTAATCGTGGAAACATCGCCTAACTGGGTCATTTGCCTAGCTCGGCCATCAGCCGAGGAGCTCGCTGAGCGGAATCTCCGGCAAGCTGGCTATCGCGTCTATCTGCCGCGCTATCGTAAGCTGCTACGACCGCATGGCTCGGATCGTCGCGGGCAGCCGATTATGCGGCCGTTGTTCCCTGGGTATTTGTTCGTGTCCGATTGGCGGGGTTGGCCCCAAGTTCCGATCAATGGTGTATCGGGATTGATGCGCTCCGCCGGAAGAGTGGTCGAGTTGGTCGATGTGGATGTCAGGGCCATTCGGAACCACGAAGACGCTGGGCAATTTGACGAGGCACCGACGCCGCGATCGACAGTCAAGCGCACGGACTTGTCGGTTGGCGATAGTGTCGAATTTGAGGCGATGGGCCGGCGCGTGATGGCGGTGCTTGACGACCTGACCGATGGCGGCAAGGCGATCGTCAGCGGAATGATGTTTGGGCGTACTGTCAAATGGACGGTCGATGCTCACGAATTGCGGGCGATTGGGGGTTGACACTGTGGGGAATAGCGGTTATTTGCGGGTTCAAGGCAACTCTATCCGAAAACGGTTTTCGGGTCAGAGATGGGCAACCACACCCGGTGATGGTCTGTCGCTCTATCAGAGCGATTTGCCGATATGAGGCGCATGTATACGGTTTGCGCCGGTTTTCTTGGAAAAATCGCATTTGTGGCTGAGCGGACATCTCTGCTTCTGGCGGAGGCGGAGGTTGTTAGACTCAGGTCAGAATATCCTGATAAGCGCGTTGAGTTTTGGGTATCCAATGCCAACGTGCGGTCGAATTTATCATGGGATAAGGTTAGGCCGATTCTTGCAAAGGAAGGCGATTTATTGCCGATCTTTGGCTTGTCCTCGCAAAAGCGCGCAGAAGACCGAGCAAAAATTATCGTCACACAGGCCATTCATAGAAGGCTAAACGGGGAGCGACTAGATACCTCGATTGGGGATCTTCCCTACACTGTCGATGAGGTAATGGCGCATATCGCCAAGCAATTTCGTCCTGGTATGACCTGGGCGAATTGGGGCGAGTGGCATATTGACCATATTCGACCGAGATCAGATTTTGATCTTCGTGATCCTAAACAATTTTTTGCGTGTTGTGCGCTCGAGAATTTGCAGCCGCTCTGGGCCGCAGAAAACATAGCAAAGAGTGTCCAAGAGAAGCGGCGAGCCAGCGAACGTGCAAGGTCAGTAAACCAATCATGCACCTCGACGTTCTCCGCGACCGGGCGGCGTACTTAGCTGCGCGCGTCGAGGCCAAGAAATCTGTCGGCTGGGAGTGGGCCTATGATGCCCGTGAGCGTGCCGCGCTTATTTGGGCGATCGAGCGGCTTGAGCGCGCAGTTGCTGCGGGGCTCGACGTAGGCGATTTTGCCTAATTGCTACGACCAGGAGCATCGCGATGGCGTATTGCGCGCGATGCAGCGGCACCGGCTATCTGCCGCAGCGTATTGGCCGGAGGACGGTTCGTAACCGCTGCCGTACCTGCATGTACGACAACCAGGCCGAGCAGCTATACCTAGCAATGATTGAGGTCACAATGGGTGAGGAGGCAAAGTCGCCTCATCTTGTGTGGCATTTGCTACCGAGCGCGGTCATCGACGGATGGCGCCATGTGCGGGCGACAGCGATGACTATGGAGCGATAGGCTCGTTACCACCTAGCCCGTCGAGCGGTCTGCCAATTCGATATAATCTCTATGATACGGTGCCGCCATGCAATGCGTTGACCGCACCGATTGTGAAAATGCCGGCTGCCGCTATAGTGGCTGCCAAGGCCGGAGACCAGCGAGATTGTCAGAGCGGGTTGTATCCGAGGCTGTCGTCATGCTGGCTGATGCCGCCATACAGGGGGTCGAGCACAGCGATACCGGACATGTCGAACGACGCCGCTACAGGTCATTCTCTGGCACCTTTGTGGAATGACGCGCGACGCCCCTATAGAGGGGGTATGGACGCCACCACAAGGGTGCTTGGAATACGGCAGGTAGCGGGGAGCCCTGCGCGGCTCGGGCCGATCTTATATAAGACCAATTTCTCGAAGCCATTCCTCCTCGTCCTCTTCGTAATCGGCATCCTCGTTATCGCGCCGATCCATAGCTTCCCCGATTGCAATCATTGTCCGTAGATTCTCTTCTGGAGACACAAGGCGGCGCTTACCCGAAGAGTCTTCGGTACGGAGAATGAATGATCCGTCTGAGCCAACGTTCTCGACGAAAGCATAAGCCTTGTTGGCATTCTTGATAGAGCCGCCACCGTGTGTTTTGAGAAATTCTCGCGCTTCATCGAGAGTAGAAAAGTTTCTAGTGTAGTGGTTTAGCGCATCACAGATGTTGTTCTGCGCTAAATATGGGCGTTTTAATTTGTTTGTCATCCTTCCTCTCCTGTGTGTGGCGCTGCTAGGCTGCGCGGGTTACGGTTCGACCGTGATGCAAATGATGCCGCGGCCTTTTGCTATATCGCCAAAAATGCCAGTGGCATCGTCTGTATCGTATTGATCGTAAGAGCCGCCTTTCCCCTCCTCGATGATTGAGTACCCTTCTTCCCGAACCAGAATGAGCGCTTCGGCGAGGGTATCGGATATGCCGACGTATTCCGTTTCGCCCATGTAATCCTCGCCGGCCGGAATGGCTAAGACGGAGCGTATTTCGGTCATCTGCGTTTCTCCTGTCTAACAAGTCTAAGATAGATTGACGCCTAATAGCTGACACACACCTACAAGGGGGTTACCACCACAAGGGGGTTACCACTACAAGGTGGTTACCACTACAAGGGGGTTACCACTACAAGGTGGTTACCACTACAAGGGGGTTACCACTACAAGGTGGTTACCACTACAAGGGTATGGCGGATCTCTCGCGAAATGCCGGCGATTGATCATCGATTGCCGTGCCTACTGAGCGTCACAGAATAGCGGTCGGCAATATCTCGGCCCATGGCGTCCGGATTGTCTGTTGTGCGCTCTGCTGCTCGTCGCTTGCGATCCCTTGCGGCATCGTCGCGGGAGCGGCGGGCAATCGCCAGGAGCGCTGGCACCAGGACGCGAGCAATCGACGCTGGCACTGGATCTTCGTCGCTCGCCATTCGTTCGATGCGGCGGGCACTGACATCGGCAAGATTGCCTAGCGGCGTTTGCCACCATGTCCCGAACAGCTCCTCGCCAGCTGCTCGCAAATCCACGCTGGCGTGGATGGAGTCTCCTGATCGCATATCGGCCCGAACGGAACGGCAGACGGAACGCAATTCGCGGAGATGGTTTAGGATACGCGGCGGAATAGTATTCTGTCCGCTTCCCATGCGCTGCAGTGAGCGCGGATCGATCCCTAGCAGATAGGCAAGCGGGCGCGCCCATTGCTCGCCCAGCAGCTCCCTGCAGGCCGCGCGCATGTCTAGCGGCGGCTTAGGTCGCTCAGCAGGGTGCGGCAAGCCCCTATCGTGGGGCTCGGTAGGTCGAGTCATGGCGGCATTCTCCTGGTTATGCGCTGGCACTGTTACGCCCCATCTTGCCAAGATCATATCTCCGCGTCCTCGTCCGTCAAAAGATGGGTCCTCCCCATGCTCGCTAAGCTGCGCGTGGGTCCGGTCCCGGCTTCGCCGCTTTTGACAGACTGCGGGCACTGAGATTTTCCTGCCCTGCAGGGACGGGGCGAGGAACGGGCTTTCCGGTCCGAACAAGGAACATGGGATTAGGTGGCTGGTTTCGGCATTACAGCGTGCCCCCATGCAAGCGGTTTCCTCTGCCGCGCTTGGCAGCATAGGGAGCAGCTCGCGCGCAGCTGCGCGGCGCCTATATGTGGCAACCGCGCGTTGCTGGTTACTAACTGTTAGGCGATCTTCGCGTTGACCCATACGCCGCACGCGGCAGGGTAGGTTCCCGGTTGTGGTTTTAGGTATCGCGCAACGCGACTACTATTGACCCGGTAAATGTCGCAGCAATCGGCTGGTTGATCGTGTTTCTCAGCCCATTTTACGCAATCGATGATTTCTGGAAGTTCGGCCGAGCGGGCTGCCACAATAGAATTGCCGCTGAGTACCGCAGTGTACTTGGTTGCCATGATGACGTGCTCCATGCTTAGGCGCGCCCCGGATCGCCCCCGAGCGCGCGGTTGTGGGGATGGTGCGGCCTATTTGTAGCTCGCAACAAACCATCGTAAGCCATTGTCGTGCGGATCGCGTACATGTCGCCCGACAACGCGGCCTTTGTTGTTGCGTATTGTGCAAGCATTGGCTGTTGTGCCGTACTCTTCCGCCCAGTTGCGGCATTCTTGGATGGTTGAGAATTTTGAGACTGGCGCTTGCGCCCATGATGGTCCGAATAATTCTGCGGTAAATTCAACTGGCTTTGTCATCGGTCCCGGTTCCTTTCGGGTTTGAGACTGGCGCAGCTAACAGTTTGATGCGAAACTCCGCCATCTGGTCAAGTTCGTCCTCTTCATAGTCTTCCGGACAAGACTCAACATTTGGCTTGCAATGATTATCAATCCATTCAAGGCAAGCCGCGCGATGCTGTTCGCTCTGTACTGTGAAGTTTTCGCTAAACCCGTACATGCAACCGCCGGGATCGCCGCTTGTCATATAGCTTCCCCATGAAGCCGCATAAAGCCATGCTTGCTCGTTTGTCATGATTCGGTCCCTTCCGAGTTGAGATTGTCGTGATTAGAGTTGTTCTGTTAGTTTGCGATAGACTTCATTGCGATTTTGCTTCAGCCAATTCATTGCTTCAGTTTCGTCTACATGGCACTCAAACCCTACTGGATCGTTTTTGAATCCCATAGTGGGGTTTAGTGATAGATAATCGAATAGCCGCTTTGTTTTCGTTTCGTCATAGAAGAACGTCACGTAATCGGCAGGCTGATCTCCGCCCCATTCGCAAGCTGCTAAATCTTCGATTTCAAAACCAGGGGCTTGATCGAACCATTCTGTTGCGTCGAATGTGATCTCGACGAGATAATCGTCGCTGTGAACTTTTGCTGTAATCATGATTCGGTTCCTTCCGAGTATGAAGCCTAGCGCTTCTATAAGCCCAACCGCACGGATCGGGCTTAGGGAAAGACTATAGGCGCTCAATGTCCCAAAGTAGGGTTTGATAGGCGCTTTCGCCTAGCAGATTTTGCAACCGCTCGGATTGCCGCTTGATTGCGCGGAACGTCTTCTCGGCCCGGCGACTATCGGTATTGTAACCGTAATCGTTGCACCAATCGTTGAAACCTTCTGCGTTGTGAAGTCCGCTCGCGTCACTGGCGAGGCAATCCAGAACATCAGCCAGCTCGGGTTGCTTTCCGTTGTGGCCTACTCCCATGCTGAACACTAGCGACATGCGGGACTTGCCGCTGCGGATCGTGCAACGCCAGTGATCCATTGTGGCGCTGTCTTCCATGCTTGGATTGTGATCGGTCCACGTTGCGTTCATGGACAATCCGGCTGATTTGATAAATTCTGCGATGGTCATTCCCGGTTCCTTCCGTTTTCATGCGGCCGATCCGCTACGGTGCAGCACGGCACCGTTTCACGCGCTGGCCTAGCGCGATCTTCAGGCGGGTTTATTGCATGTTTTGCAGACTGCTGTTCCGCCATAGTATGGCGCCCATTTCCATCCTTCCGGGCGATTGCGGAAAGATTGTGCGGCTTCGCCATATTCTTCAGTAAAGCAATTATCACAGAGAATGCGCAGAACGGGAGCGGGAGCAATATATCCGTTTCTGCTGTTCCATCCATGCATGGCGCCATGCTGTTCGAAATATGCCATTTCAGGTCCCTTCCGATTGTGCGTTGATAAGAGGAGTTAGCGAGCCAACCCGAGCTGCGATCTAATGTAGCGACGGATGCGCCTTAGATCGGTTGTGTCTAGCTTGCCGCCGTTCTGATCCGCCATTTGTGCGTAATATGCTGCGCCGTGGTCTGTAAGTCCGGCGAATTGCATCGCAAGGCGGTACATGGCGCGCGTGAAATATAGGCTTTCGAGCCAATCTCGCATAACGGATTTGCCTATATCTGGATTGAAACACCAAGGATCTCCGCCGCTTTTCTCTATCGATGGTAGACCGTTTTTGCGAACATGAGACATAAAACGGTCGATTAGTTTGCGATCCGACAGTAGTTTCGTTGGCTTAACATCTGGCACAATTGTGCCATCAGATTTGATTTTGACGGTATTTTGAAACGGTGTTCCGTTTATATAGATATTGCCATTGCTGGTACGCACGCTATGCGGCGATGGCAAAAACCTGTTTAAACGATCGCGTGTTGTATGTGTATTATATCCGCCCGTATTAACTACGATTGCGCCATTCTTGCGAAACTCCAATATCAGGGTTTCATGTAGAATGATAACACGATTTCCGTTTGTGTAGGTTGCTTCGATAGTGTTATTTGCTACACGTTTTGACGATACCATTTCGCCAAGTCTGCTTGCGCGTGAACGAAGTTCCGCTACAGTTGCACTTCCGGGCGAATTAGCTGATATATATCCGGACATTTCTCGGTTCCTTCCGATTGTGTGTTGCTGGGATTGGTTAGGAATTGCGCGGCTTAGTAAAGAGCACTTGCCGCGCGGCCTCCGCTATGACGCAACTCGCGAATAGCTTGGAATTGGGGTTTTCGCAGTTGGTGTGATGCTCAATCAGCGCGGCTAGTTCGCTGCGATCCATGCGGTACATACCGATACCGCGAATTGCTGACCATAGGTCTCTGTTTTCGATTTTGCGCGTTGTTGCCATGATTCGGTTCCTTCCGATTGTACGTTGCTGGGGTTGATTAAAACTCAATCTCAGATTTTAGAGAAGTCGCGAAACAGTCTGCGATATATTCTTTTATGTCGTTTCTGTTTCGGTAGTGACATCATTTCTCGGTTCCTTCCGATCCTAGATCCGGCCTGGTGCCGTGGGTTTAGAAAATTTCGCAGATGTTTTCTGGCAACACACGAAAGTTACGATCTAGCTTGCGTACATAAATGGTTATCCATTTGCGCCCAATATTCTGCACCGTTGCAACGCGCTCGCCGCGCATACTGATATCGGTTGTTGGGTGTGGATAAATTCGGATTATGTCACCGATTTCGAAATCGGTTGATTTGAACTGGCTCACTTCGGTTCCTTCCGATCCTCGATCCGGCCCGCTGCCGTCTCAGTGATTGAGAATATAGGGCACTCAGTGCGCACTGTCAATCAGTTTTTTTATGGTGGCGCAATTTTTTTCTATCTCCTCTGCAGCGCTGCGCCAAGCCAGCTCGATCCGCCGCGGTAGCGCGGCAATCGGCAAGCCGGCGCTGGTTTTCCCGGATAGCAGGTAGACGTAATAGCGGCGAGAAATGCCGATGGCGTCCGCGGCGCCTTGCGTGGATAGGCCGCTTGCGTCGTGCCAGGTTCGAAGGTCTGTCGGGGTCATAGATCGCGCCATTTAATATTTTCACGAATATCAAAGTCTGTTCCGAAACATACTTTAACAATCATTTTAATAGTTTCTTTTTCTCCGTCAATTACGATTCGACCTTTACCGAGATATTTACCGAATAACTTTCTCTGATCTTCCGCTTTTATTGTCCCGGTCCACTTGGCGAATATGCTATCGGCATTGATTAGAAGAAAATGCGCTAGATTTGCTGCAGGATCATCTCCCAAATTATTGGGAAGCCAATATCTCGATGCCGTCATGTCTCGGTCCCTTCCGTTCTGACACCGTATATATAGGGCACTCAGTGCTCCATGTCAACGGCAGAAATGCACAGGAATCGCAGAAAATTCGCGACACGTTCTGCAGCTCGCCCGACCGGCAAGCGCTGCAGTGGGATAGCCGGCGGTAATGCGAGCTGCAGCTAGCAGGTTGCGCACTAGCGACAGCCGGCGCGTTCGCCCGGTTCCGGCGCTGGAGAGGCCGAAAGCGACCCTCGAGTTCTACGGATCGGCTGCTTGGAAACGGTTGATTCGGGACATCATCGCTAGGCGCGGGCGACAATGCGAAGATCCGGCGTGCAAGACACCTAATAGAGGCCGCGGAAAGCGGGTCTATGGGGATCATATCGTCGAATTAAAGGATGGCGGCGCACCGCTTGACGCTGGCAACATCTTGCTTCGATGCGCTGCTTGCCATTCATTAAAGACGCACAAGGCTAAGCAACAACGTGAATTTGCGATCGATAGGTGATATCGACTCGCGGGCTTCGGCTGTTCGATTATCGCGACTCGCGGACTTCGGCTAGTGGTCGCTCTTAGTTTGTAGTAAGGGGGGGGGATGGTGCATAAACATTGTACTTCCTCCCCCACCGGCACTCCTGGACCTATGCAGACAATTTCTCCCTCTAACTTGATTGAGGACAATCGTGCACGGCGGTAATCGCGTTGGCTCAGGCCACCCCGAACGGCTTCAGACGCCTGATGGCCTAAAGGGCAAATATCAATCATCGCTAGAATTTGCAATGGCAGTTATCAACGATCCGGATGCGCCACTTGACGCAAAAATCCGTATCGCCATAGCGGCTATGCCATTCCAGCACGCAAAGCTGGCCGAGCAGCCTGCGACTAAAAAAACTGATGCCGAGAGCGCCGCTGATGCGGCTGCAAAGGGTCGCTTTGCTGCTCCAGCCGGTCCTAAACTGGCGGTGAACAATAGAACTACTGACTGGATGACAACTCTCCCCCGTTTGAATGGATAAAAAGATCGTTTGAATCAGTCTTTGACACAAAGAATGCCTGAGTGGACTACTGCTTGCGCGGATTGGCAGGAACGCATTGTTAACCGCCAATCTCTCGTGCCGTGCGCGCCTTTATTCCCCGCTGAGGCGGAGGCGGCACTCGACCAATTCCGGGCACTACGGCTTGTCGATGTCGCAGGATCGCCGACGGCGGGCGAAGCGTGCCGCCAGTGGGTGTTCGATTTTGTAGCTGCGATTTTTGGCGCTTATGATGAAGAACGTGGCCGGCGGCTTATTGGCGAGTTCTTTCTGCTTGTAAGTAAAAAGAACGGGAAGAGTTCGATCGCCGCCGGAATTATGCTTACAGCGCTGATTCGCAATTGGCGAATGTCGAACGAGTTCGTAATTCTGGCGCCGACAATTGAAATTGCCAATAATTCATTTTTTCCGGCGCGCGATATGGTGCGCGCCGACGATGAGTTGAATGATTTACTACATGTCCAAGATCATTATCGAACGATTACGCACCGGCAAACCAAGGCAACTCTAAAAGTAGTCGCCGCCGACTCCGAAACGGTCGGCGGCAAGAAAGCGGCGGGTATCCTGGTCGATGAGCTGTGGCTGTTCGGAAAACGCCCGAACGCTGAGAATATGTTGAGAGAAGCAACTGGTGGACGGGCGTCGCGGCCAGAGGGATTTACCATTTTTCTCTCTACACAGTCGGATGAGCCTCCGGCCGGTGTGTTCGCGCAGGCGCTCAGCGACTATCGGGATATCCGGGACGGCAAGCTCGTGGCGCCGCGGCGCATGGGCGTGCTCTACGAATATCCGCCCGACATGGCTGAAGCCGAGGCTTTTCGCGATTCGGCGACTTGGTATGTGACCAATCCGAATCTCGGCGCGTCGGTCGATGAGGAGTTTCTTCATGACGAGCGCGACAAAGCCGAACGCGCGGGACGCGCATCAATCGCCGGCTTCTGGGCCAAGCACCTTAATGTCGAAATCGGACTTGGGTTGCGATCGAACCGCTGGGCCGGTGCGGAATATTGGGCTCGCCGAGCCGATCCGTCGCTGACGTTTGATGCCTTGCTGGAGCGCTGCGAGGTCATTGTTATCGGGATAGACGGCGGCGGGCTTGATGACCTATTCGGCCTGTGCGTCCTGGGCCGTGACCGCGAAACGAAAGACTGGCTCGCATGGGCTCATGCGTGGTGCCACGTCGGCGTACTTGAGCGACGCAAATCGATCGCTGCACGCCTCCGGGATTTCGAGAAAGCTGGTGAATTAACGATCGTTGAAGACGAGCTGGATGATCTTAGCGAAATTGTCGCGATCGTCGAACGGGTGAAAGACTCGGGTGTGCTGGCTGAGGTGGGCGTTGATCCCGCCGGATTAGGTGAGCTGGTTGATGCTCTCGCGTCAATCGGTGTTACTGAGGACAACAAGCTGCTGGTCGGGGTTGGCCAAGGCTATCGCATGATGAATGCGATTAAGACCAGTGAGCGGCGACTCGCGAATGGCACGCTCCGGCACAGCGGCAGTTCGCTGATGGCGTGGTGCGTCGGCAATGTGAAGATCGAGCCGACAGCGACCGCGATCCGCGCAACGAAGCAGAATGCGGGCGACGCAAAGATCGACCCGTGGTGCGCGCTAATGGATGCCTGCGACCGCATGAGCTTTGCCCCGCAAGGCGCGGCTGATGTCGAGGCAATGGTCGCTTAACGAGACGCTGGGGAAGTTGACGGAAGGCCCGGTGGTGACGGGCTTTTCGGGCTGCAGACCCTATCCGTCGCGGCAAATTCTAGGCGCTTCCTTGCTAAATGCAAGCGCCTTCGCCTGACCTAAAGGCAAAACATGACGACAATTCGTAAAACTGCGGCCGGCAAGGTCGCGGGCAGCCTTAGTTACGTGCTGTCCGATGACACCGTTGACCGCATGGGCGATGTTATTGAAGCGGGTGGTTGGGACCTGAAGTGGTTCAAGCTCAATCCTATTGCTTTATTTAATCATAACCCAAACGCACCAATCGGGAAATGGAGAAACGTTCGAGTCGATGGCGGTAAGTTAATCGCTGAACTCGAACCGGCACAGCGCGGAACATCGCAGCGTGTCGATGAAATCATTAGTTTGATCGAGCAGAACATCCTTCGGGCAACTTCCGTTGGGTTCATGCCGATCGATTCTGAACCGTTAGACAAAAACAACCCTTATGGGGGTCAGCGGTTCAAAAAACAGCAACTCTTGGAGACGAGCATAGTGTCGGTGCCTGCAAATCCGGCGGCATTACAACTAGCAAAATCCCTGAGTATTTCCGAAGAAACCATGAACCTAGCCTTTGGCGAGCATGCCGAAACGAGGCGTAGGGACATGACTAAAGCAGGCGAGCATGCCGAAACGAAGACCGCGAATGGCAAACGCCCGAGTGGCAGCCTGACGCTACCGAAAGTTAATCAAGTGACAAATCGTTCAGAACGTATTCAAGACATTCAACAGGGCCTCGTCGAAAAGAACAATAAGCGTGACGCGATCGAATGCGCCGATACGCTTGATGTTGAGGCTCTGGAGCAAATCAATATCGATATCGAGACCGCGGAGCGTGCGTTGGCTGCTCTGACTGCTGCGGAAGCCAAGGTTGGTGCCCGTGCCGCAGGCGGGGGCGGAATGCTTATGACGACGAACGGCTCGTCTGAGAAACAGGCGGCGCCCGCCATTCATCGCCGGCCTCTGGGTTTTCCACAGAAGGAGGTGAGTCCTCTAGACTTGCTCGTCCGCTCGGCCATCGTCAATGGAACGGCCTGGTTTGGCAATAAATCGATCGAGCAAGCTCTTGAGGAGCGCTATCCGGGGCACGAGGCGACCGCCGCGGTTGTCCTCAAGGCCGATCAGACTCTCGGGACTACCAGCGGCTCGCATTGGGTAGATGACCTTCAGAGGTACAGCTACACGGCGCTTGTTGATGCGCTGCGTGGCCGTCGCATCTGGCCGGATCTGGTTGATGGCAGTATGTCGCTGTCGTTTGATGCGAGCGGAACCGCCTACATCCCCAGCCTAACTGCTGGCGGGGCGAATGGTGGGTTCTTCAGTGAGGGTTCGCCGATGCGTGTCGGTCGAATCACCACGGCATCGACAACGATGACTCCGCGCAAGATGGGCGTCATCATTCCTTTCTCGCGGGAAGCGGCGAAGCGCAGCACCCCGGCTCTTGAGCCGCTGGTGCGTCGCGCCATCATCGATGATACCGGCAAGGTGCTCGACCAGGCCGTAATCGATGCCACTGCTGGCGATGCCGTGAGGCCGGCGGGATTGCTTAACGGCGTCTCGGCAACGGCCTCGGGCTTCGGCGGCGGTGATTACCAGGCGGTGATCGAGGACATCAACGCGCTCATGGCGCCGTTCGATAGTGCCGATGCGTCCGACGGATCGATCGCGCTTATCATGCACCCGGCGCAGGCGCGCAGGCTTGCCATGATGCCGGGGCCTGATGGCATGTTCGGCTGGGCCGATCGGTTCATGACGGAGTTCAAGGTTCTCCGCTCGACCTACGCCACGGCGAATCGTCTGATCGCGATCCGGCTGAATGATCTCATTACTGTTGCGGGCACTCCGGATTTCGAGGTCAGCAATAGTGCGGTCGTCCATATGGAGGACACCACTCCACTTGAGATTGTATCAGGGACGGGTCCCACAACCGCAGATCCTGTACGCTCCTTTTGGCAGACGGATTCGATGGGCGTCCGCATGGTTATGGACGTAAGCTGGAAGTTAGCAAGATCGGGCATGGTCCGATGGATTGATGGTACTACATGGTAAATATGTAGTAATAATTGCTACGTTATAGTGGTATGATATAAAGATCGAGCCGGGTCGCTGTTTCAGCAGCTTCCCGGCTCTGACCGAAACCGAACCGTGATGGAGTTCGATCGTGGCTAATGATATTATATTGCGCGCCGATGCGCGCGATCAAGGGTTAAAGCGTTATTACACTGGAGTTCAGTGTCTTCATCATCATCTATCTGAAAGATTCGTCCGAGACGGTGGGTGCGTAGCTTGCATTTACAAAAAGAATGCAAATTGGGAAAAGCGCAATCCAGACAAGAGGCGAGCCTTACATGCGAGATGGGTCGAAGAAAACTTAGAATATGTTAAGACGAAACAGAAAGAATATCACGCCCAGTGGTACAAGAATAATCGTGATATAAAACTTTCAAAGAATGCTGAATATCTTAAAGCAAATCCAGATGTATCTAGAAAGTTGTCCAAAAAGTGGAGAGACTCTCATATAGAAGAGTCTCGCAAGAGATGCCGAGAATGGGAAAAAGCAAATCCTGATAAGCGAAGTGAGATCAACAAGAGAAAATATAAAGCAAATCCAGAGCATTATCTTGCAAAGAATGCCAAATGGGCTAAGGAGAATCCAGAGAAAACCGCAGTTGTTCGCCGACGCCGCCGCGCCCGAGAAAAGGGAGCACCCGGCACCCACACCGCAGCCGAGGCCACCGCAATCCTAGTCGCGCAAAACTACCGCTGCGCATATTGCGATGCCGACTTACGGGTGGTGGAAAAACACCTAGATCACATTATCCCGCTATCGCGGGGCGGCTCGAATGATAAGTCCAACATCCAGTGGACGTGCAAGCCACACAATTTGCAGAAATCTGATAAAGACCCCATAGAATACGCCCGCTCCATAGGTCTCCTGATATGACCACCCCCATCGAAATCACCGACACGATGATTGATGCGGGAGTCGCCGCCTATCTTGGGCAAGCTGTACATGACCAGTTTAGCTACTGGACCCCTCGGGAATTGATCGAAATCGTGCTGAGGGCAGGGTTGACAACGGTAAGTGATAAGCATCCTATTGAATAGGTCGGATCGATTAGCCAGAAGCGATGAGCGACAAAAGGGCGCCTCGGCGTGGCGCTCCGATAACCCCACGGAATCGCATCCCGGTTGGGATACGCATGACGCCGGAACTGCGCCGTAAACTCGTTGAGCGAGCGGGCGCGAACGGGCGAAGTCTTACACAAGAGATTGAGATTCTGCTTGAGAAGGCGCTGGCCGACGATCGGCTTGAAGCCAAGCTAGTAGAGATTCGAAATCTATTATCGTTCGTCTAACAAGCTACAAAACTAAACCCCTGTCCAGTCTAAACCTTCAGCGCAGGGCCTCTTTCCCTGCGCCCTTTGCCATGTCCGCTCTACGCGGGGAGATGCCAATGTCGATTCGTCAAGTTACCTCAATTTCTCAGAATTCGACGGTTCGGCGATTTCCCGTCACTGTGACCGTCGATGCAGATGGCGATGGCATATCATACACGCCCAGGATTTCGGGAGTGTTGGTTTCGATCCGCTACGTCAAGACAAGTTATGACGATGGCGTTGATTTCGTGATTTCCGGAGAAACGTCTACACAGACGCTTTGGTCCGAGGAAGATGTGAATGCATCGGCGACGCGATATCCGCGTGGGCCGGATCATTCGACCGCTGGCGTCGGCGCGACATATGCAGCGCTTGGCGAGGCCGTCAACGATCTCATTGTCGTAGACAACGAGCGCGTAAAAATTGTCGTCGCAGAAGGTGGCGATACAAAAACGGGTACTTTTCATATCACTGTTGCCGGCTAAGGAGATATCACATGGCCGTTCGTAAGCATTCCATCACCGCGCTCACTAACGGCTCGGGCGATGTCACAGTATACAGCCCGTATATCACCGGGTTTGTCGAGTCCATCCAGTACGTCAAGACTGACTATACCGATGGCGTTGATTTCACGATTACCGCCGAAGCGACTACGGAAACGATCTGGACTGAGTCCAATGTCAATGCGGCGAAGGTCTGCCGTCCGCGGGCGGCGACGCATTCGACCGCAGGCGTTGCGGCGCTTTATGCGTCCGGTGGCACCGCGGTTAATGACCGGATCGGGTTGGGTCATGATCGCGTCAAGATCGTTGTTGGCTCCGGTGGCGCAGCGCATACCGGCGTGTTCGTGGTTACGGTGAGCGACTAAGCCATGACCGAGACGTGGTATCTCATGGAGGACGGCACGGTCGGCGACCCGCACGAGGTCGCCCCGGATAAAGATGGCGTCCTACGCCACAAGGATGGCCGCGCGGTCGCTATGGCCTCGCACGGTCCACGTTCGCGTGGCGTTGATGCTGATGCCGAGCGTGCGAAGGCTCGCGCCAAGGTCGCGCCCAAGCCGGCGGAAGCTGTCGAAAAGCCGGTTGCTCCAGAACCGCCGGAGCCAGCTACTCGACGCACCCGCGACATGAAGCCTGAAGAACCGGCGACACCTTACAAAACACGCTGATAGCAGAAGGAGGTCGAGACTATGAAATCAAAAAGTGACGATCTGTACCTGTTGATGGACGGCACCTACGCGAGCCCAGGCGATTGCTCGGATAAGGATGGTGTCTGGCAGCACAGCAGTGGCGTCAAGGTAGCGCTTACCGATGCAGGTGAGCCGATGACGCTGGCTCGTGTCACCGAGCACAACGTTGCCGCTAATGAAGCGGCTGCCGCTCCTGTAGAGAGCGAGCCGGTGGCGGAATCCGAGAAACCGGCTGTTGCTGAGAAACCGGCTCACGGCAATCTGGAGCAGGCGATGGTGCCGGAGTCTGATAAGCCTGAGAGCAAGCCGGAAGCTAAGGTCAAAGAGCCGAAGGCTTAATAAAGACCATGCCTCTCGTCGTCGCCATAATCGTGCTTCTATCTGTTGGCGGCGCCGCCTTCGTTATTGCCGGTGTGCATCTGCTCGCCGGCATGGCGTGGGCATTTATTGTACTCGGCCTCTTGCTGTTCGGTGTTGCCGTCTACCTCCGTTCGGGACTGACGCCGCATGGCTAATGCTCTCACGCTGCTCGCGAATGCGATTGCCCCGTCTCGGGTGAAATCTATCGAAGGCGAGTATCGCCCAGGCCCGTATTATATCGATGGACCTAATGGTGGCTGGTTGTCAGCACAGGCTGGCCGGTTTCTGAATTGGTGGCAGATGGGCTATTCGCCACAGTCTCGCGGCTGCGGCGGAGCGATGGTTGAGGCATGCGTCTCCGCATACTCACAAACCGTTGCTATGTGTCCTGGCGACCATTGGCGATTGCTTCCGAATGGCGGTCGCGAGCGCGTCACGACATCGGCGCTTTCACGAATTATACGGCGGCCGAACGATTACCAATCGATGTCGGATCTGTTGCTGAATTTGACTCGGCGACTCTATGAAAAGGGCGAGTGCTACGCTCTCGCGATTCGCGACGGCAGTTTCCAGATTAAGGAACTGCACTGGATGCGTGACGGCTGCCCGTATGTTGCCGAGGATGGATCTATATTCTATCAGCTTTGGGGAAATGAGGTCGCCGAGCGACGTTTCGATCTACATTATCCTATTCCTGCGCGCGACGTGCTTAATGTTAGGCTCCATACTCCGCGTCATCCATTAAAGGGCGCGAGTCCAATTCTGGCTGTTGCGCTCGAATTGGAGCTGTCTGGCGCGGCTATGTCTCAGCAGATTGCGTTCTACCTCAATCAGGCGAGACCGAGTTTTATCCTCGAAACTGATCAGGAACTTACGAAGGAACGGGCAAAGGACCTTCGCGACCGCTGGGATGCTCAGACTCAAGGAGACGGTGCTGGTGGCACTCCGATTTTGTCATGGGGTTTGAAGGCCAGGCCAGTCACGATCGGCGCTGGTGATGCGCGTCTCGCCGATATGTTGAAGCTGGCGAATGAAAGTGTTGCGCTCGCTTTTCGGATGCCATTGCAAATCCTTGGTATTGGAGGCACACCGTTCGCTTCTACCGAGGCGCTCATGTCCTCATGGCGGGCAATGGGGTTAGGGTTTGCGCTGAACCATATCGAAGAAGCCTTTGGACGGTTATTCGCTCTGGATGGCTATCCGGATGAATATATTGAGTTCGATACTAATGCTCTTTTGCGGTCTTCGTTTAAAGAGATGATTGATGCTTTGGTCGCAGGAACCCACCGCGTTTTTGCGCCGAATGAGGCACGTCGATTTGTAAATTTGCCCGATGTCGAGGGCGGCGACGAGGTTCGTGTGCAACAACAGGATGTGCCTCTCTCCTGGATTGCGCAGCAGCCGAAAGCCATTGCCCCGCCAACCGATGCCGGGGTCACAAATAATGAGGGGCGCGCTGCTGATGCCGAGTCTGTCGTTCGCCGCTTCCGATCAGCCCGCGACCGTGCTCACGCCGCTTGACGCGCTTGCCGCCGAGCTTGGCTCCGAAGCGGCGCGCATCGAGCGCGACTTGCGGCGTGATTTCGCAGTCGGCATGGCTGAAATACGACAGGAATTGGAGGCTGTGCAGCGGCGCGGCGCTGAAATGGAGCTGCGCGCCGCCAATGCCGAACGGGCACTGGCCGATGCTGTGCGCGAGCGGCTGGCGGCGGTGCGAAACGGCGAGAGCGTTACGATCGAGGATGTGCGGCCGTTGGTCGAGACCGAGGTCGCCAAGCAAGTTAATGCGATGCCGAAGTCGCCGGATGCGGAAGCGATTTCGACGATAGTCTCGATACAGATCGAGGCCAGTCTATCGGATATAGCCGAAAGAGCATCAGCGCTGGTCGAGCGCCCTGAGTTGCCGATGTTGCCTGATATTGGGGCAATGGTGAGCGAAGAATCCGATCGCCGCGAAGGTGATCTAGTGGCGAAAGTCGCGGCGCTCGTCCCCGTTCCGGAAGTGGATAAAGCGATTGCCGCAGAATTTGAACGACAGTTGTCCGATGTCGTGATTCGCGCGGTGAAATTGATCCCACCCGTTGAATTGCCTGATGTCGGCGCTGCCGTAGCCGATGAATTTGTCAAGCGTGAGAGCGGTGTTGCCGAACGGGCGGCGGCGCTGGTGAAGGTTCCTGAACCGCCAGACGTGGGGGAGGCAGTTGCGGCGGAGGTGGAGCGTCGTCTCCTCGATATTGCTACAAGATCGGCCGAACTGATCCCCGATGTCGTGACTGCTGTGGTCGAGGAATTTACCAAACGCGAAGATGCGCTTGTCGAACGGGCGGCGGCGCTGGTGAAGGTTCCTGAACTTCCAGATGTGAATGCGGTCGTTGCGGCAGAAATGCAGAATCGATTATTCGATATTGCCGCGAGATCGGTTGAATTGATGCCCGATGTCGGCGCTGCCGTGGTCGAGGAGTTTGCTAAGCGCGAAGATGCGTTTGTCGAGCGGGCGGCATCGCTAGTGAAGGTTCCGGAAGCCCCGGTACTACCGGATATCGACGCTAAGGTGGACAATGCTGTCGCGGCAGCATTTCTGACGGTGCGGGTGCCGGAAGATGGTAAGTCCGCTGACCCCGAAGCTACGGCTGATTTAGTTCGTATCAGGGTTGCTGAAGCTCTCGCGTGCGTCTCTGTGGACATTGTTAGCCCAACTGACGCCGCGGAGATTGCACAGGCCGCGATCGATCGTGCATTGGCAGTTCTTCCTGCGGGCGTCACAATTGACGAGATGCGTGCTGTCGCCGCGGCCGAGCTTAAACAGCAGTTAGAGGCCATTCCGAAGGCTCTGGACGCCAATGAGATTGGCGACCTGGCGGGCGCAGCGGCCGAGGCTGCGGTCGGTCGGTATATGCCGGACATTGCTCAGCGAGCGGCCACTTTAATCCCGCCAGCCGAGCCGCTTCCTCTCCCGGATATCGGCGGCTTACTAGAAGAGAAATTCGCCAGTCACGCTGATGAGATCGCCGCGCGTGCTTCGATGGCGGCAACAGACTCTCTCACTGCCGAGATTGATCGTCTGCTTCCTGAGATAGCTGCTCGCACGGCGGTCTTAATGCCGCCGGCCGAAATACCGGAGATACCTGATTACAGTCCGATTATCGAGGCGGAAACGGAACGATTGGTGGCTATCAAGATCGCGGAAATACCGAAACCGCGAGATGGTGCCGATGGTCTTCAAGGGCCAGAAGGTCCGCAGGGAACCGTTGACAAAGTTGAGCTTCGCCAAGCCGCCGCGGCAGCAACAGAAGATCACCTTATAGTGCCGGAGCATATGCTTGGACTTATCGGTCGGGTAGGAGAGTTGTTATCGCAACCATTTGCAGTGGCACTAGACACGCATTCCGCCCCTGCCGTTTTACCGCGCCGTAAGATCATTAAAACAAAACGCGACCCCGATGGGAACTTGACTTACGACGTGACAGAAGTTTCCGAGAGTTGAGATGGCGAGCATTATATTTAATTCTGCCATCGATGATGAAGCTAGAGGAAATATAGATTTCGAATCCGATACATTTAAGTGTGTTCTCGTAACTTCTTCTTATATTCCGAATAAAAAAACGCATACGAAACGTAGCGACGTGACAAATGAAGTCACGGGCACGGGTTATACCTCTGGCGGAGTTGCGGTGACTGTCACAGTTACCAAAGATACCGCAAACGATCGTGTCGATATATCGCTCGGGGAAATCAGTTTGCCATCTTCTACGATCACCGCAGCGGCGGCGGTATATTGTAAGAGTAGGGGTGGGATTAGCTCTGCGGACGAGCTTGTTGCCTACATTGATTTCGGCCGTAACTACACTTCTGTAAACGGAACTTTTTCGCTTTCTGCCTCTACGCTGCGGATATCGAATTGACAATAACACTTATTGAGCAGTCATAGGGGAATTGGTTAAATGGCAACTTTTACGAAATATAATACTTTTGTTGAAAACCTTTGCAACAAGCTGATCGACGCGTTCGGCACGACGGATACCTGGAAAGCGGTCATACACACCGATGCGCCAGCTCCGACGACCGATAACAGCGTCTCTGATTTGACACAGATTGCCGGTAGCAATGGGTACACGACCGGCGGGACGGATATTACGTTTAATTCTACGCGCACGACGGATACGGTAACGGCTACGGCTACTGATGTGGTCTGGACGGCATCGGGCGGCAACCTCGGCGCATCGACGACTGGTCGGTACATATCGATTTATGATGACACGTCGGCAGCAGACAATCTGCTGTGCAGCTACGATTACGGTTCGACTTTCACGGTCGCGACGGGGGAGACTCTTACATTGGACTTCGGGGCCTCATTGTTCACTTTATCGTAGAACTGTTTGCACTGTATGCAACTGTTGATTATACTATTACGATGATAACAGTCAAAGAACTCGCTTGGCTTGGTGGTCTTCTCGAAGGAGAGGCTTCCTTTATGCTGCGAAACGGGTGCCATAAAATCGCATTACAAATGACGGATCTCGATGTTGTGCAGCGTGCTGCTGCGATTTTAGGTGTTCCTGTAGGGGCTTATTCACGACAGCCAAAAGGTAAAGCTACTTATCTTCCTGTGTGGCATTTAGCGGTCCATGGGATTAAAGCCATTGCATGGATGATGACACTTTACACGCTCATGGGAGAGCGTCGAAAAGCAAAGATTCTGGAAGTTTTGGATCACTGGAAGGCTTCTAAGTCAGCTCCGCGCGCTTCTCGGGGGACGCGTCTTATGGCGGTGTGTCATCCGGATCGGCCCCGTGCTGCGCACATGCTCTGCAATACGTGTTGGATGCGCGAGTACCGTAAACGCACCGGCAAGAATGGTAATTATTACCGCAAGCAAAAACTTATCCCGGAGCCTGTTTGATGCAGCCGCATTCTCTTGGTAAGATTACCATAAACACCGCGAAGACTCCCGAACAGCGTAAGGTCGAGGCTGGTTGGGCAGGACGACATGAAAAGTTTTCGAAAGGTGCGAAGCTACCAAATACGCGGGTTCAAGTGTGTCCGCGCGTTAAGGTTGCCGACCTCCCAGAAGGCTTTCTAACACAGACTCACATCGAACATCTGGAACACAACCAGCAGATTGCCTCGTGTTGCCGACATCCGGAGAACCACGAAGTCGAAGCCCATAAAAGCCACCCCGATGAATCGGCGCCGGACATATACGTGTTTCATTGTACCTGTGGCCGAAAGCATCGATTTTTCTGTCTTGGCGTGACCGATGAGCGCCCGTATTGGAGTGCCGGCTAATGGCGACGGCAACTGAGGTGCTGGCGCAGAGCCAGATAGAGGGCGCGAGCCTGGTGCTGATCTACGATGATGTTACCTTGATCGGAAATCGGTTCGAAGCAAACGTCGGCAACACCGCCGTTGGTCCGATGACAGTGAGCATAGCACTCAATAATGGGTTCGCTGGAACCACGGTGATTCAGCCAAATCGCTTTAACCAAGCGATTAACATCCCGGCTAACCGCCGCCCTCAAGGTGTATTGGTGACAACGAGGTTTGGAACCCAGACGATCGATTGGGGCATTCAGTCTATTAGCATAAGTTTCTCTTCTAGTTAATAAGTATTATGGCGTTTTCTCATAGCCGACATTCCACTCATGAGAATGGCGCCGGCTTCACTCTAACATGCGCCGTGACGCTCGCCTCTACAGTCAAGGCCAGCAGTCTTGTTTTGGTGTCAGTCGGATGGGCAAGTAATCCTGGAGATACTTGCTCTATAGCTGACGATAAAGGAAATAATTACACTCTTGTTGATCTGCTGAGATCCACGGCTTCAGGTTATACTTGGCAGACCGCGTATCTTGATGGCGTTACAAACGCCCCAATAACGATTACAGCAACGATGATATCCGCCACCCGGCAGTTTATTTCTATTATCGTTGGCGAATATACCGGAGGGCTGGGCGGATCTTCCCTTAATGGTCACGCTATAAACGCGCAAACTAATCCCGCGACAACAGCTAATGCGCTCACCTCGACAAACTTCACGCCGACCGCAAATAATTCATTGATATATGGTTCGCTAGTTGACGCTAGTAGTATTGGTGCCATTTCAGCAGGGACGAATTACACTCTTCGTTTGAATAACAGCAGCAGCAGTTTTGATATGGAAGACAAAACATTAGCGGTTGCCGCTGCTGGTGCCGCTACGTTCACAACTGCAACAAGCGGCGCGAGCGCTTTTTTTGTGACCGGAGGCTTGGCTATAAAGCCGTGGATTTCTATGGTCAACAGGGCAGTGAATATACAAACTCAATCTAATAGTCGCGCGTCTTTTTGGTAGGTAATTTGTATGGCGCTTTACCTTATTGGAAACGGTCCCATGCAAACTACAGCCGCATTCGCGGTTGTGGCGACGGGAACCTCTATCAAGACTCTTTTACAAGTTAAGCCCGGAGCGACAACCTCTTTGCGCATTATCGAGTGGGGAATCTCGTTCGATGGCTCCGCGGCGGCGACGCCCGGCAAGGTTGAGTTAATAGAGACTGACGTTGCCGCGACTGTCACAGCGTCCGTCGCGGCTGATATTACTAAATATGACGCGGACGCTATAGCAAATGGCGATCCGACGACAGCGCTCATTGCTGTTGGAACTACATCAACGGGATATACATCCTCCGGCGAAGGCTCGATCACCGCCGTTCGAAGTCTCGCCGGGCCTCAGCTTATTTCTCCGACAACTCAATTTATTCAGCAATTCCCATTGGGCCGCGAACCGATAATCCAGAACGCGAAGTTTGGTCGTATTCGCGTTACCTTTGGGACTACAGTAAACGCGTATTGTTATATGATCGTATCAGTCTAAAGATTACTACGGGAGTAGTGCGGCATGGCTCGGTTTGGCCGCTCATTCCCGATCTCTGGCATCTCGATTAAGCATGGTCTTAGTCAAGCAGTCGCTAAGTCCGTCGTTGCTGATGCCGGTTCCTATAGTCTAACCGGCACGGCCGCAACGCCGAAATGGGACCGGAAAGTTGTCGCGGCCTCGGGCGCTTACGCCTTTACCGGCGCTACCGTTGCAATTCGCCGAGATTTCCGTCCGTCAGCCGGCGCCGGTTCCTATGCCGTCACCGGCACGGCGACATCGGTATTACGTGGCCGGAATTTGTCGGCCACCTCGGGGTCTTACGCGCTTACTGGCTTCGCGGCCTCACTGTTTCATGGATGGCGGGTCGCGGCAGCCGCAGGTTCCTACGCTGTTACTGGAACCACAGCGACGCTGACGCGTCGTTTGCCGATGACTGCCGATGTCGGGGCTTACGTCCTGACTGGATCGGCAGCATCGCTCGCACGCAATCTGCCGCTTACGGCGGGTGCCGGCTCATACGCTCTGACCGGCTCCGCCGCCTCGCTATTGCACGCGTGGAAGGTATCCGCCGAGAGCGGCGCCTATACTCTAACCGGCTCCGCCGCCTCGCTCCTCGAAATTTCACAAAAAGCTGTTATAGCCGAGGCGGGCTCTTATTCCCTAACGGGCACGGCGGCATCTCTTGTACATAAGAAAATAGCGTCAGCCGGCGCTGGTGTTTACGATTTCCTCGGGTCAACGGCAACCCTGACACGGCGACTACCGATTACCGCGGGAATCGGAAGTTACTCTCTTAGCGGCAGCGGAGTTTCTCTTCTCAAGACCGTCCGTTTAGGGGCGGTTGCTGGCGCTTACAATCTCACTGGAACCAGTGCTTCCCTGCTTCGGGGCGCTCGTTTAGTGACCACAGCGGGATCTTACGTCCTAACCGGAAGTCCCGCATTACTCATCGCCAGCGGGGCGGCCCAAGACGCAGCGGCCGACGGCGCAATTTGCACTGTCACGGCAACGCTGCTACCGGGCACTGTCACCGTCAGTTCTATTATCGGCGCTCTGGAGCAGGATGGGATCAGGTCAAGACGGCAGCGCCATGATGCACATGTACTTGGTTCAATACTCTATCTTCGTACATCATTACATCCCGGCGCGGCTAATGGCGAAGATAATTTAACGGATGAAGAGTTAATTCTTATGCTTGAGGCTGCTTAATGTCGGCGAACAAGTATAGCATTTGGCACGCACTTGAGTTGGCGATCCGGCTTGCCGTGCGAGCCAATGAAGAGGTTCGTATCCTTGCGTCTCGCTCGATCGCTGGGCCGAAAGGTGATCCGGGCGAGCGTGGGCCTGATGGTCAGCCTGGTACGCCGGGCAAGCTGCCCATCGCCCGCGCATGGGCAGAGGGCGTTCATTATGAGGGTAGCGCAGTTACGCATGTGGGGGCGACGTGGCAGGCGTTACGAGATACTGGTCACGAGCCTCCGCATGATGATTGGATTTGTCTAGCGTTGCCGGGCGTGCCTGGAGAATCCGGGAAATCGTCAAAAGTATGCGGCACATACGATTCATCCCGTCAGTATTCTGAGCTTAATATCGTGGCTGTTAATGGGGCGACATTTATTGCGAAAGTGAATAATCCCGGCCCATGTCCAGGTAATGACTGGCAACTGATGTCGGCGGTTGGTAAGCGAGGCGAAAAAGGTGATCGTGGCGAGCAAGGGATGAGAGGAAATCCTGGTTTGCCGGGGCCTGGAGTGAAATCGCTCGTTGTAGATGGGGATGGCCTTTTAACTGTGATTAACGGCGACGGGTCTATAGTTACTTGTGATCTCTATCCTGTGTTGGCGAAGATCCGATGAACAATGATGTCGTCATCGTCACGGCTTCCGAGTTTACAATGCTAACAACGCTTGAGCGGGTCAAGCTGGAGCTGGATATTAAGAACGATACCAATAATGATCTCTTGAGCGCTCGTATTGCTTCAGCGTCTTCTGTGATCGACGGGCTATGTTTTCCGTCGCTGAAGCGCGAGACTGTCATCGAGACGTTTTACCCGGATCATTATGGCGAGTGCGCGGACAGGTTGACGCTGAACCATAGCCCGGTGGTGTCGATTAGCAGCGTCACCGTAGATGGCACCGCACTGACTGATGCTGTGATTGTTGATGATGTCGTGACCGAACTTGCCGAGTGGCGTCTTGACGGCGAGAAGCTGCGGCTCCGTAGGCAAACGACCGCGGGTCGTCATTCCCATTGGTCGTTTTGTACAAGCATCGTTGTCTCTTATGTGGGCGGCTACCTACTTCCTGGACAGGCGGGCAGAGACCTTCCATACGAGATCGAGGACGCCTGCGTTGAGCTTGTTGCAGCTTATTGGGCTGCCCGCGGGCGAGACCCTGGGTTGCGGGCAGAGGAAAATGTTGGAGTTTATAGGTTTGAGTATCAGACTACTGTAAATGGATATGATTACCCTGTACCGAAAGGGGTAATGGACAAGCTCGATCGGTATTTACGAAAAGAGATGGTGCTGTAAAACGAATGGTTGCAAAAATATAATGAAGCATCTCTCGTTTGTTATGGCGTATTACATGAACCCGGTCATGCTCGCATATCAATACGACGTATGGGCCTCATATCCGGATAATCTAAAAGAACGGATTGATGTAGTTCTTGTTGATGATGGCAGTCCATCGGAATATGCGATCACGGTTCCTCGTCCGGATAATCTTCCGCCACTGAGAATCTACCGTGTACTAGTCGATAAGCCGTGGAACCAACACGGTGCCAGGAATCTTGGGGCGCGCGAGGCCGAGGGGCCGTGGCTATTCCTAACGGATATGGATCACGTTCTTTCTGCCGAGAGCCTTGAGCGGCTCCTTGAACGACGTAACGAGAATGTCGTTTATATGTTTGCTCGCGTTGACGCGCCAGATATGACGCCAACGCGGCGTCACGATGGAACAATGAAGCCGCATCCTAACACGTTCGCCATGACCAAAGAAATTTATTGGAAGATTGGCGGATACGATGAACGGTTTTGTGGAATTTACGGAACAGATAGCTTGTTCCGATCGCGAGCGGCGGCTCTCGCAAAATTCAGACATTTGGACGACGTACCAATCATTCGGTATTCGCGCGAGATTATTGCTGATGCCTCGACTCGGACTTTGGCTCGCAAAGAGGGTCGCAGTGACGCAAAGCGTCGCTTGCTGGCGAAGATTGCCGCTGAGGGTAGCGTCGATAAAACAGAGACGCTGAAGTTTCCGTGGGAACGCGTGCTGTGATCCAGATCGATGCCCGAGGTCACGATCTTACGGTTGTTGCCTTCTCCGGCATGGCATCGAAAAACCGAATATACGAATGGACTCGGAGTTTTGATGGAGTCAATGCTAATTTCATCGGGGTTCGGGATGACGCCCGGCGCTGGTATCAATTTGAAACGTCTGACATTACTGAGGTCGTTCGTCGCGCTGTTGTGCGGGCGGGCGGCGCTCGAGTCATGACGATCGGGGCCTCAGCGGGCGGCTTTGCGGCGCTGCTGTTTGGTCGCATCTTGCAGGCTGATCGTATTCTGGTGTGGTCGCCACAGTCGGCCTGTGGGGCTGCAAAGCGGGCGCTGGGCGACGACCGCTGGCCTGACCTATGCAATTCGACGCCATCCTTTGATCTGGAGGACGTGTATCCGGAGGCTGTCGTGCATGTCGCCGCTGACGACCTAATGGATATGATGCACGCGCGCCGGCTGACGCCAGGTCGTCTGATCATCCATCCGGGTGGCGGGCACAATCTGCCGACTATGCTCAAGGAGTCTGGCGAATTGCGGTGGATTTTGGACGAGGCGGTTGCTGCGTGAACATCGTCTCGTTCCTCGCGCCGCGCCAAGATCATCCGCGCTGGAATGACATTTATTTTGATCTGCTTGAGATCCTCGATCGCTCGTGCCGCCATCTTGGCCTTCGTCATGTGGTACTGACTGACGATCCGATGCTACCGCATGGCGAGCTATTCTGCCGGCCTCTACCGGCTGATCTGATGCAGGCCGCGACACAGGCGCACTTTGAATGGCTCGCTCAAGGCGATTGGCGCGGTAGCGATACATGCTTTGTTGGCGTTGACTGTATCGCTCTCCAAGATCCAACGCTTGCGTTATGCGGCAAGTTCGATATGGCCGTTACCTATCGTGACGCGCGTGCGAGATACCCAATAAATACCGGGATGATCTATATCTCGGCTAACGCACGCGAGCGTGCTCGGGCGCTATTCAAGCGGGTTGCTGATCGCACCGGAACAACGTGGTGTGACGATCAGCGGGCAATACAGGCTGAACTAGCGCCTATGCCAGATAGTCATGGCATCCACGACCGCGCGATGATGAAGGTCGGTTTCATACCGATGTTCTTATTTAATGAACGGCCGGATGGGCTTTCCCCAATGCCAGGCCGCATCATGCTCCATTTTCGTGGGAAGATAGAGCGCAAGAAGCAGATGGTTGAATGGGCAGCGAAGTGGATAAAGTAATTGATACTGACGACGCGCTGAAGGTCCGCCTTTCGATGGACGGCTATGCCCGGTTCCCGAACGGGGCAATGGTTCACAGGACCGCTGTGGTAGCCTCCTGGGTATCGCTTGGACCAGACTGCATCGTGCATCCCTTCGCGGTTGTTGGGCGCATTCCAAGCCGTAGCCGGTCACTCGCTCGCCAGCCTGCTGCTGCAGAACATCTGGAGATTGGCTCCCGAACAGCGATTGGCTGTCACGCCGTCGTTTTTGCGGATGTCGATATTGGCAAGGATTGCCTGATTGGCGATTTCTCTCTGATTCGAGAAGGAACTTTGATCGGAAATCTATGCGTCATTGGATGTCATGTTTCGATCAGCTATGATTGCGAAATTGCCGATCGTTGCGTGTTCCAAAATAGCACTGTATTCCACGGATCATGTGGTGAAGGCTGCTTTTTCGGAGTCGGCGTTGTCTGTTCGTCTGACCGTCGAGTCGATCTTGATAATTATGCTCATCACGGTTCAACGCCTCCTATTATCGGCAAGCGCGTCATGATTGGTACTGGCGCTAATCTGATTGCTGGGATCAAGATTGGTGATGGCGCTAGGGTCGCTGCTGGTGCTATCGTTACGAAGGATGTCCCAAGCCAATGTTTGATGATTGGTCAAGCAGCATCAATACGTCATGTTCAAATCTAATGAACTGTTAACCGTGCTCGTTTGGCTCTGGGCACAGCCGGATAGTTTCGGTGATTACACAGCGTATCATGTCAACGTATTTGCAGATATGGTGCGACGTAATCTGTCCATTCCGCACCGTATAGCCTGCGTAACCGATATTCCCGAGGGAATTGATCCTAGCATTACGATAATTCCTTCTCCTCGGGAATTTGAGGATGTACGTATTCCGACATGGAGAGAGCATAAGCCGCAATGCTTGCGGCGGCTCTCGATGTTCCGGAGAGATGCCGCAGAAATATTTGGACAACGTTTTGTCTGTATGGATCTCGATTGCGTAATTTCTGGAACACTCGATTCACTATTCGAGACAGACGTGCCATTCAAGATGGCTTGCGGGACTCGCGAGGGCAGGCCGTACAATGGATCGATGATGCTGATAACCGCTGGATCTCGGCCGCAGGTTTATGAGCAGTTTACCCCCGAGCGCGCCGTTGTGGCTGGCAAAAGATTTCTTGGCTCCGACCAGGCATGGATAAGCTACATCCTCGGGTCAGGAGAGCCAACGTGGGGTTCGGAGGATGGTGTGTGTTGGAGGGATTCTCCACTTCCTCAAGAGCAACGTCGTATTACGTTTTATCCGGGATCACCTAAGCCGTGGGAAATTATTAAGTTTAACCCAAATAATTGGATAGCTAAGCACTATAGTCGCAGTATGACGGAGATAATATGAAACGCATTATTGTTTCTGTACTTGCGTTCGGCTTACTGGCCGCCACGCCCGCGCTCGCTTTCACGGGCCGCATTATCAATTTGGGTGATGCCGCGGTGTCGGCGGCAGTCACAAACCAGGTAATTACGAGCAGCGTATCGGCGCAGAGCGTAGCGATTGCATATGTGGATCGGCTGGAAGGCGCGCAGGCGCTTACATTCGAGGCAAATTTTACATGGGGTGCTGGTGGCACTACGTTGAAGGTTGACCTTGAGACTTCTGTCGATCAAGGAACGAGCTGGTTGCCGATCTGCCGCATTGCGTTCACGACAGCAAGCGCACTAAAGGTTGTTAATATTTCCGGTCTTACGCCGAAGATTGCGGCGATAACTCCGGCTGTTCCTTCGGATGACGCATGTACCGATGGTATAATTGGAGAACGGTTTCGTGTGCGGATTACGAGCGTCGGTGTGTACACTGGAAATACATTAGTTTCGACGCGTGCGGCAGTACGCTAAATGCCCGTCGAGCGAACAAAATCCCTTTATGCACGAACGCTGAAGGAAACCGTCTTTATTCGCCGTTACACCGGCAGCGGTCCGAACAGGCCACTCTTCGACACGCCGGCCAGGGCGCGCGTCATGGGATACCAGCCCCATGAACTTGTTGGCACGATCCAGCAGGGCGACCGTAGGGCAATCGTATTCGTACCGGACCTCGTAGATGCTGGCTTCGCGCTACCCGTGACGAGCAACGACAAGCTCGTAGTGCGTGGGCGCGAGCTCACGATAATGACTCCCGATGACAACACCCGACGTGATGAGGATGAGCTGATTGCGTTGGAATTGCAGGTCAGAGGTCAATAATTCGTTACAGTGGTCGGCTAATTACATATCCCCGCTCCCTCAGAGTAGAAATTAACTGCGCGTCTGTGAAATTCTTAATATCACTGAATGCGATAATGTCATTAGCATACAAGAAATCCATTACGAGCTTTTCTGTTTTCTTTCCAAAATTGCCGCCTTTCCATAGCAGACTGATGACCTTCTGAGGGTCATCTGCTAACGCTTTCGATGGCGTGTCATAGCCAGCTCTCATGAGGCACCAAACTGCGCGAGTGTTCAGGCACGTCAAGCGCCACGCTGGGTGAAACGATGTGTCCATTTTAGCCTGTTTCCATTAGTCGAAGAGCCGATTATGGCACGCTCCGCATTCGCGCGCACGATCCAGCTTCAGCTTGATAAATACTCTCCTGAGCAAGCGCGGATCAAGCATATCGAAATTGCCCGTAAGGGATTTGCCGCATTCTACGCGAGGCAAGAGGTTAAGCCTGAATATACCTTAGAAGTGGATGGGCATCCGGCTACATCCGAGGATGAGGTTAAGCAATATGGGATTATTGTTTATAAATTTAATAGACTGGGTGAGGTCGCGCAATTTGCGTTGGATGTTCTGATTGTTCGGGTTCGTAAGTTCTATCCTGGTAAGGATGAGAAAAGCTATATCAACAACTTCTTTGTCGGAATCAACGGCAAGTTCATTGATGCGGAAGACTTCGATCCAAAACTTGTTCCGCCTCGCGCTGAAATCATTATCGGGAATAAGGTTCCGTTCAATCGTAAACTCGACGTTCAGCGTGTCGGGGGCGAGGTTCTTTCATTTAAGATACCGGCAGGTCTATTTGATTTAGCTGCTCTCGTTGTAACTCGTGAGTATGGCAAGATAGTAACTGTTAAGCGCAGCTATAATATACAACATCCAGATAAGCACGAGTTGATTCGAGAGCAGGAATACCTTTCAGGACCGCGCAAAGGCAAATCGCGTAAGCGGGCTGGAACGCTTGTCGAGAGTCCGGGGCTGGTGATTGTGTCGAGGGTGTAGACAAGTAAATGGTCCCCGGATTCGAACCGGCGCTTGTCGCGTACATCGACTCCTGAAGCGCTATTTGGAGATGATGCCGATAGCGACGTAAGGGACAAATTCCCTGTCACTCCAGATCTTGATCTATAGCGGAACATAAGGCGGTAGTCAATGAACTGGGATGCCGCCGAAGCCGCGATCCGATCGCGCATTGAGTCGCAATGGGCGAGTGGCGCTTTCTCCAGCATTCCCCTTGTCTTTGAGAATGAGCAGGCGCCGAATAGCCCGAGCTACATGGTTGTGATTTTTGAAGGATACGACGCGGAAAAGGGCATCTACGGCAGTGTAGGCAAAAGGTACTCTGTAGACTTTGGTTTGGTACTTTTCCACTGCTTTATCCCAAGCGGATGGGGAAAGGCTGCCGCGTCCGCCCCAGTGCGAGCGCTGACGCAGATGATCGAGCTACAGACTATCTCTGCGGCGATCGATATGGACAAAGGGTTGCCGCCCTCGCCTACTGATTATGGCGATCTATTGACGCCAGCCGGACAGCCGGACGGTAATTACTATCGAATTTCTGGCCGCGTGTCGTTTATTATTCGCGGAAAGCTCTAGAAAAACAATACACTGTTAATAAAGAACCCCGCGCGCCGCGGGCCTTCGGCGCTTGTTACAACTCTGCTGAAGGACGATACAGATGGCTATTGCAGGTACACTCGGTGCACGGCTTTATACTAGTGCCACTGCTCTCACTAACACGGAATCCGCCGCTGATGCTATCGGCGATTTTACGGGCCTCACGATCGCTACTGAAATCGGCCTCATCGAGAGCATGGGAGAGTTTGGTAAGCTATACGATCTCGCCACCTTCCAGGCGGTAGGCGATGGTCGTATGAGGAAATTAAAAGGCGGTTTTAACGAGGGAAACTTAGCTCTTGTGTGTGGCCTTGATTTGTCTGATTCAGGTCAGGCCGCCTTGAAGACCTATGCTGACGCAGCAAACCAGAATGCCTATCCTTTTAAACTCACGATCGTCACTGAGTCCGGAACAGACACTTATTACTTCGGCTGCAAGGTCATGTCCTTTAGGACGGTTCTCGGCAGCGTCAACAATGTGGTCAAGGTGAATATCAGCTTGGAAATCACCACGGGCGTCTTTACCGACGCATCGTAAGAATAATGCAGAACCGCGCCGACACGCGGTCGGGCTCGCTCGCAAGGGCGAGGTCTCGCGGGACGGGAGCGAAGCCGGGTGTCGGCCCAGCTTCGCTCTCTTCGCGTTTATCCAAATCCTCCGACAAGGATATCTCTATGTCTAGACTGAATGCCGGTGAAACGGAAATAACTATCGGATCTGAAAAGCTGATCTTTCGCCCATCCCTTCGTGTTGCGAAAGATTTGAACAGAGTATTCGGCGCGCTCGGAAGCGTGATCGAAAAATTGCGGATTGCCGATTTAGACGCAGTAAATTCGGTTATTAAAATTTGTGCCGGGATTGATGATAAGCGCTCTCGGTTAATTGAGGAATGGGTTTGGGAGGAGATGGGTCGCAGCGACACGTCATTTGGTGAGCTGTTGGGAAATCTCATTAACTTTGTCGCGCTTATTCAGCGAGGTGGTCGGCCTGTGTTTTTCGAGGGTGATGTCATCGAGGCGCGCGACCAGGGAAACGAATAACCATCGAGGATTATTATGACCGCCTCTATGAGCAGGCTGCCGGCTGGCTACCGTGGTCAGATGACCAAATCCTCGATTGCACGATAAGTCGTATTGAGATGGCGCTAAAAGGCAAGATCGACGTATTCAAAAAGACCTGGCCTTGGGGTCGGTCAAAAGAGGACGAAGAGGCCGAAGCATTTGCCAACATGCAGGCCGATCCAGGACTTGCGGCACAGCAGCTAAGTGCGATGTTTAAGGGTAGGCTGGCACGCGAGAAGCAGAGCCGGAAGAAGACGTAGGTGCATCATGGCACGGTCGCGCAAAAAGACACCCGCTGGCGGCAATACGGTTGCCAAAAGCGATCAGCCCTGGAAGCGCCAATCCAGTCGCATTCTGCGGCGCCGCGTGCGTGAGGCCATCTGTGCTAGCCGGTTCGATGCCTTGCCTGATGAGCGCCTTGTTCGCGATCCCTGGACCTGGCCCAAAGACGGCAAGCAGTGGTACGGATTCAGCAATCCAAAGATGCTACGGAAATGATCGTCTAGCGCACTTAGCATTGCTGCGATCCTAACTGATAGGCTCATTCCGACCGACCTCCTGCGGGAAGCGCCGCAGAGAGATCAACCTCTGACTCCGCCGATGATCTCAATCTGTTTTGCAGGAGGGTGCCGATGGTTGCTGTTAGCGCCTTCCGGGTGGGTTGAGCATGGCTGACGAACGCGCAGTTATCGTACTTGGATTTGAGTCCTTACCGGGCAGCAAACAGGTTGTTGACAATCACAACAGAGACGGCAAGTCGCTCCAGGCTACTGACGCTGCTGTCGGTAAAGCGGCTCAAGATCGCGCCGACAAGAGTGAAAAGGCCGCGCGTCGCCAGGAGGAAGTGGCCAAGAGGCTAACAAAGGTCACAACGGAGGAGGCGGCAAAGCAGAAGGCTGCCGCCGAGTCTCTCAATAATATCATTTCGAACACGGAAAACAGTCCCGTCCGCGACCAGGCGAAGACGGACCGATTCCTGGCCTCGATGGCTCGTGCGGCCGATCCACTTAGCGCCGCCTTGCGGAAGGCGCAGGGCGAAGTCTCTCGGCTCAGCGGTATAATTGCCAAAGGGATTGATGGCGAAGAAAAAGCTGCGCAAGCCACCCTTTCCTTAGCTGCAGCTAAGCTGAGGCTCGCCGATGCACAGCGCGCCGCGAACGTGGCCGCTGCCTCTGGCGAAAAAGGATTTTCCGCCCCAAACGATCTTACGAAATCAATTCGGGCGTATAGGGATCAGCTTGAGCCGACGCTGCCGATTCAGCGTGCTTTATACGAAAACATCGCGCGTATTAACGCTGCCGCGGCGGTGCTGGGTGGAATATCTCAGGCGCAGCGAACAGACCTTATAAAGGCGGCGACTGACGAATATACGAAACAGGTTCGGATCGTGACTGGCCTCGCAGAGAGGGAGCGTGCTGCCGCTGTTGCACAAAAGGATTTTTCGGAATCAATCCGGACATTTCGTGACCAGCTTAATCCAACGCTGCCACTTCTGCGCGCTTACTACGATGAGCTTTCTAAAATAAACGTTGCGGCAACGAAGTCCGGTGGGATAACGCCTGTTGAGGCCGACGCGCTGCGGACTCAGGCCAGGGCACGATTTGACACGAAAGTTGCGGATGTAGATGGGACAGCTTCCGCTCAGAAATATTTGGATGTTCTTGATCCGACACTTCCGGTGTTGCGAGCATATAACGCGGAAGTAGACAAATTAGCCGAGCTTCAGAAGATAGGAAAGTTGAGCGCGCTTGAGGCCGCGGATGCCAATGCGATTCTCTCCACCTCATACGATAAGCTACTTCAAAAAGCCAATGGCTTTGATATTGCTGAGAAATTTCGCGATAAACAAGACCCGACGCGACTTGTAGAACGAGCGCGTACTGAGACTCTGACTCAAATTAGTAAGGCTGTCGCGGCCCCAGGTGGCCTTACGCCAGTGGAAGAATCCGCTGCTATCAAAGCTGCGAACGAAGAATATGAAAAACAAATCAAGATAGTGACCGGCGTAAAAAAGGCTCAGGATGATGCAGCTACAGCCGAATCGGCGTATAGGAAACAACTTACCGCGGTAATAGATGAGCTTGATCCACTCGCGGCAGCGCAAAAGCGTTATAATGAGCAAGTCGATTTTATCAATCACGCAACGGCAAAGGGAGATATTGGCGTACCCCAAAGGGATGCCTTACTTGTCGCTTCTAAAAATAATCTCGATAAAAATATTGAGTCGCTAAATCGAAATTCGGCCGCAATGAGTCGTGGCAAAGTAAGCGCGCAGCAGATGCATTTTGCACTGCAACAGCTTACATTCCAGGCCAACGATGTAGCCACATCCCTAGCTTCTGGAATCTCGCCGGCCAGGACATTCGCGCAGCAGTTCGGCCAGATTGTTCAAGGATTTCAAGTAGCTGGCGGCCCCGCGAACGCTCTCAAAGCCATCGGAGAGGGCATTACGAAGCTGTTCACGCCGATGAAGATTTTAGGCGCAGGATTGATTACGGCTGGAGCTGGATTCGCGTTGCTTACAATTCGCGCATCTAGCGCCACAAGTAGCGTTCGTGAATTTGATGTTATGCTGAAAGGCTTAGGAGATAGTAATCTAGCAAGCGGAACGGGGCTTGAGGCTTCCGCAAAACGATTGCGTGATGTCGGGCTTAGTGCGAGTGACGCGAGGGACAAGCTCAGGGAAGTCACTCGTGCCGGTCTTAATCCAGCAAACGCCGAACGAGTCGTTCGTACCGGGGAAAACCTGATTCCTGTTCTCGGTGATAAGGCTACGTCTGAATTAACATCAGCGTTATCTGGCGGTCTGGAAGAAACTATAAAATTCGGCTTGCAGTTGGATGTTTTAAAGGCCAAGCAAATTGAGACTTGGCGAGAAATGGCGCGTGGTGGGCAGACGGCGCTGGCTCTTAATCAGGCGTTTGCGGCGATCGAGAGTAGGGCAAAGGGCCTATCCAATGAGGCGCTTAGCCCCACTGGTCGATCCTTGCGTGAACTCGCAGTGAGTTGGAGTAACCTTCTCGACAAATGGAGTAATACCGGGCCAATAGTTGGTACTATAACAGTTCTAAACGATCTTGCTAAGGTATTGGAGAAGATTTCTAAGTTTGTAACCGGCGAGCAGGCCGCGACCGTTCTCGGCGCGTTAACCGGCGCCGTTGCGGGCACTGCGGTCGCTGGCCCAGCGGGCGCCGTTGTGGGTGGAGCCCTTGGCGCCGTTAGCGGGGCTTATATAGGCGCGCGTGGCGCAACGGGAACGCCTGTAGCGACCGCTTCAATCCCAGCAGTCACTCAGGGCACAGCTACTACGGCAGCCTCCGCTGCCGCCGCTGACGCTGAATCTATGCTGGGGCTGAAAGAAGGCAAGGACGCTTCTCGTATTCGGGAGTTTCTTGGCTGGTCGGATAATATGAGCCCTGACCAGATTGCTTGGTGCGCTGCCTTTGCAAATGCCGCCCTGGCACGACACGGAATATCCGGAACCGGGAGCAATGTTGCTAATTCATTCCTTAATTGGGGCACTACTGTAAGTGGATCTCCTCAAGCTGGAGATGTGCTTGTTCAATCACGCGGGCTAGCTGCAAGTCAGACTGGTGGTCACGTTGGTCTCGCTACCGGGAATGTTCAAACAACTGCTGGTGGCGCCACGCAATATGAGATGGTCTCTGGCAACTCGGGAGCCACAACAGACACAGTAACAAAAGCGTGGATTAACGCTAACGAGGTCGTTGTAAAGCGTGCGGTTGAGGCGGCTAATTCGACGGTGACGACCGCCGCGAGTCAACTTGATCTAAACGCGCTTGTCCAATCTGTCGTGGAAGTCGAGAGCAGTGGTGTTGCGAATAAAGTCTCCCCGAAGGGCGCCCAAGGGCTGATGCAGCTCATGCCGGCTACGGCCGCGCAATATGGTGTTACCGAGCCTCTCAACGGCGCACAGAACGTCGCTGGCGGTACGCAATACCTAAAGGATCTTCTGGCCCATTACAGCGGCAACGTTGAGTTGGCGTTGATGGCTTATAATTGGGGTGAGAAAAATCTCGACGATGCTCTTAAGGGTCAGCAGGTAATACCGGCGGACGTTCAAAATTATTCCAAGAAGGTGATCGAGGGCGCCGGTGGGTTGGCGGCAATAGGCGCACCGGGCGGTACGGCGGCTGTGTCCGGTTCCGTTACTGGAGCTGGTGATATTCGCCGTCAGAGGCCGGAGGCTCAGGCTGCTGATGTCACGAAACTTATTAAAGAGGAAGAGCGCCAGATAGAAGTTTTGACGAGGGTGGGGGCCGCATCTGATGTCATTAAAGCAAAACAGGAAGCGGCAACAGTTGCAGACGAAAAAGCCTTTGGGCCTGAACAGGCAAAACGGCTAGAAATAGCAAAGGTCGAGGATGTCTACAAACGGGTAACGGCCGCAAATAACAACGCTATTACCGCCACTTCTTTAGAGTCTCTAAATCTTAGAAATGTCGCCAAAGCCTACGATGAAAGCGCTGCGTCGGGTCTTGTGGCGGAGAATCAGGCTAAAGCGACCACGGAAGCATATCAACAATATGGAGAGATACAGAGCGCGGCGGCGAAGAAACTTATCTCATCGCGCACAACTCAATTTACTATATTAGAGCAGAATCAGTTTAAGGAAACTATTGCAAAACAAAGTGCGGCTGACAGAGATCAGATTGAGAATATAAAACTGGAGACATCTCTGCAAGGGAAAACGACTGAAGAAATTACTCGACAAGTCGATTTGCAGAAGGTCATTCAAGAGGCCGAAAATAAAGGTCTTAACATCTCTTCTGAAGATGTACAAAACCGCCTGAAGGTCGTTGACGCTCTCGACAAGCAAAAAGAAGCGCTAGCCGAAGCCCAGCGGGCTCAGGAACGGCTGAATAGTCTTGTCACGAGTCTTGTAGGAACGATCGAGACTGAACTTACGAGTGCTATCGAGAAGGCGTTCGACGGAGAAAAGGCCGAGAGCTGGGGCAAGCGGATCAATCGGGTGCTTGGATCAATGACAAGCACTCTGAGTTCGTCATTATTTCTGAAGCCTCTGGCTGGAACGGCGTTAAGCGCGGTCGGCGCGACTGGATTAGCGCAAAGTTTCGGCACGTTCGACAATCTGTTGGGAACCAGCACGAGTGGCAGCGGGACTGTTGGCTCGTCAGGCGGGGTGTCTGTCGAAAAAAGCACTGATGGCACAGTCACCATCAAAGGTCTAGAAGCTACTACATCTCTCACAAATTCCATCCTTGGGACAAACAGTGGCGGGATATTCAGTAATCTCGGCACCAGTAGCAATACCGTCACATCCAGCAACGATAATATTTACGGTACACTGTCTGGTGCCGGAAGCAAAAGTATATTTAATAATACCGATAGCTTCCTTGGTACGCTATCTGGGTCGAGCACCTCTGGCACCGTAGGCAGCAGCCTATCGAGCGCCGGAAGCAGCTTGTTCAGTTTGGATACCCTCAAGGGCCTCGGGGCTGGCTTTGGTGCCGGTACTGTCCTAAATACACTTCTTGGCGGTAACAAGACAACTGGCACAGTCGGGAGTGGTGTGGGGTCGCTTGCTGGCACGCTACTTGGGACTGCGGTCGGTTTTCCAGTTCTCGGCGGCATTGCAGGTGGCCTGCTTGGTGGGCTTGGCGGCCTATTCGGGACAACCAGCAAGTCGTCCAACGCGACCGGGGTGTCGATCGATCTGTCGAAAGGCGCCACAAGTGGCTACTCCAGCTCAGGTAGCGCCGAAAACGACAAGACCTTAAAAGGAATCCGGGACGATTTATCGAAGTTTACCAAGAATGTTCAAACCTCTACTGGAGGAACTGCTTCCGGTTACATCAATCCGCAGGTGACTGATAAGGGCACTAAGCTAGATTATAATATTGCTGGGTTTGGCGCGGGCACCTACAACACAACTGACTCGCAAGACGCGGTAGATGTCGCCGAAATTGCTATAACCAAATCATTAACCGGCCTTAATAGTCTCTCAAAGCTATTGATTGATAAATATTCAAATAACATCGACGATCTGAAGACTGCTCTCGATGCGGCGTCGCCTTACAAGAATACTACAGGAATAACAGAGCTTACTCAGTTAATTGTAGATAAATATTCAAATAACGTTGATGACCTGAAGACCGCACTCGACGCTACTTATACATATAAGGACACTAAGGTAACTGATACAATAACAAAGGTAATCGACAAAACAACAGACCCATCTAAAATAGCGGACAATCTCAAGTTCGCCGGAACCTATGATAAGATCAATGAGGCCGCGAAGGATACGTTTGCCTCAATCTCAAGTGACCTGAAGGTGACGGGTCCGTTTGAGAAGGCTAGGGACGACATCAAGATCACTTTTGATGATATCACCGATAGCGCAAAAGAATTTGGGCTTTCTTTAGAGCCGGTCACAGCGGCGTTCGACGAAGCGAATAAACGTCTGAAGGAAGACTTCAACAGAAATATCAATGATCTTGTAGAAGCCGCTACCGATCCGCTACAAAGCCTTGTTGATATCGAGAAGCGTGCCGGGGACGCCAGAGTCAAAGAGGCCAAGGCTGTCGCTGGCGACATTGAGGCCGTGAACAAGCTCAATGCAAAAAATCTCGACAAAATATGGACTGACCAGACTAAAAATATTAAAGACCTGCGCGACGAATTTAAGTCAGGCGATTTGTCCGGTCTGACGGACTATCAAAGGCTGCCTGCCGCGAGGACTAAGTATGTAGATACGCTAGCCGCGGTTCAGGGTGGCGATACAAGTAAGTGGGACGAGCTGGTTACGGACGCTAAGAATCTCTTCTCACTATCGAAAAGCTCATACGGAGAGGGACCAAAAACCGCTGAGTGGCGGACTGCAATCACTGCGGTGTTAGACAATGTGCTTGCGGGCCGTACTTTCGCTGGCGGCACGAAGGCAACGCCACCTGGTACGGTGCTTGTGGGTGAGCAGGGGCCGGAGCTGATCTCTCAGCCTGGCAGGCTCCAGATCCGTCCGCACGATGAGACCGAGCGGATCATAAACTCGATCGCACCATCTAGGGGCCAGGTTGACCCAGCAAACAAGGTCGAGCGAGCATCCAATATAATCAATATATCGGACGCCCTTGAGGCGCCCCGCGCTGGCCGTGCCTTCGTCGAGGGGACCCAGGCAGCGTCCGTTGAAATGTCCAGAGGAGACCAGGTCGGGACATGGGCGTCGCCAGCCGCATCCGCTCGTCTTGCCTTCGCTGCAGGGACGGAATCGACCCCTTCTGGCACGATTCTCGTAGGCGAAAAAGGGCCGGAACTGGTCTCTCAGCCCGGCGGACTCCAGGTCCATCCGCACTATGAGACGGAACGGATCATCAACTCGATGACGCCGATTGGTGGAACCGTCGCTACTTCCGCCGTTGCTCCTGCTGCCCCTAATATAATCGATAACTCGATGACATTGGTCAGCGGGAAGACTCCTGGCTCTAGCTCATCCGTCAATTCGATGACGCTAGTCGGAGGGGATTCTTCCGCTTCTAATGTGATCGACAAATCCATGACATTGGTTGGCGGGAAGACCGCCGGTTCTAGAGCATCCAACAACTCAATGACGCTAGTCGGAGGGGATTCTTCCGCTTCTAATGTGATCGACAAATCCATGACATTGGTTGGGGGGGATGCCCCTGTTTCCAACGTGATCGACAAATCGAGGACGCTGGTCGAAGGAGCAAACGCTGCCCCTGTTTCCAACGTGATCGACAAATCGAGGACGCTGGTCGAAGGAGCAAACGCTGCCCCTGTTTCCAACGTGATCGACATGTCCACCAGATCGTTGGCATCACATGCCGATCGATCGTTTGCGAAGGGAACCGAGACAGCACCCTCCGATGAGATGGGCGGGGGGTGGTCCGGGACATGGACGGCACCCGCCGTTGCCGCCTTTGCTACGGGCACGAAGTCAACTCCATCGGGCACGATTCTCGTAGGCGAAAAAGGGCCGGAGCTGATCTCTCAGCCCGGCAAGCTCCAGGTTCATCCGCACGATAAGACCGAGCATATCATCAACTCGATGGCGTTGCCGGCAGTAAGCGGTGATCGTTTTAGCGGAGCAATCGCTGCCCCCGTATCCAACGTGTTCAACATGTCCACCCGATCGTGGACATCTCATGCTGACCGTGCCTTTGCAAAGGGGACCGCATTAGCGGCCCCTGCCGAACCGAAGCGAGATCAGGTTGGGACATGGACGGCGTCAGTCGGACCTGCCGTCCCTGCCTTCGCTGGGGGTACAAAATCGACTCCTCCTGGCACGATTCTGGTCGGCGAAAAAGGCCCTGAGCTAGTATCACAGGCTGGGGGATTGCACGTTTACACGCATCGCGAAACCGAGAAAATTCTCGGGGCGATGCCGCAAACTCATGGGTACGCCGTATCGCAAGAATATCACCACATCAAAACGCCGAACGTCATCAGCCTGGCTGTCGCTAGAGAGGGAATAACTGCGAACAGATCGTTTGCGGCGGGAGCTAAAGCGACTCCAGCGGGAACAATATTGGTTGGGGAAAAGGGTCCCGAGCTAATAGCCCAACCGGGCGCAATGCAGTCTCGTATACCTCCTGCGGCGGCGGCTACTGCCGTTTTGATGGCGGCGGCTAGCAGCAACGTCGTCGCGCTTTCAGCTAATCGCGGATTCTGGCAGGGCACATCTGGTCAGTATGACTCTATGATGCCTGAGACAAACAGCAATGTTATTTCCATTCCGAAAATCATGGGGTTCGCTGACGGTACTTCCGAGCAGGATAGGGGTTTGATTGCGCCTCCGACTTTCACGGCTTCATTTTCTCGTGGGGCAGAAGCACCTAACAATAACGACAGTGAAGAAGTAAAGAAACTCCTACAGGATGTCGTTGCTGCAGTCAATATCAATAATAATATATCACGGCGCGGTCATTACGAGACTGGTCAAGAACTCAGAACGCAGACCGGCGAAATGCGAAAAGCACCACTTTATGAGCCGTCGCGTAGGCGGGTGGCGTCTTGATGGCTGGATTTACCACCCGTGCGTATGGCAGCGCTCATTATACACAGACGAGAGGAATACTGCTTTTCAGCACGACTACCGGAACTGGGCCATACAAACTTAATGACCCACAGCCAGGATTTGTAACTGCTCAGGATAAACTCATCAGTGGTGCAACTCTGCGCTATCGAGCGACGAGCGGCATCACGCAAGAAATCGGCGAAGGGACGTTCGATTATGAGAATAACAGTTTGATTCGGGGTCTCCTAGATATTCCAAATTCAGGTTTTCCCGTTGATTGGGGGCCTGGTCGAAAACTCATCTATATTCTCAAAGTGAGCTAATAAACATTTGCTACGTTAATATTGGAGTTGCTGACACATGAGAGTCTGGGAAGACAGTGTTGAGGAGCGGACGATTGCAAATCCTGGCACTGGCACTATCTCGCTCGGCGGACCTACGGTAGGAAGCCGTCCGTTTTCTGTCATTGGTGACGGGAATGAGTGTGACTATCGGGCTCAAACTTCAGTTCCGTCAACGTGGGAAATTGGGTCTGGGACATACCACTCTGACACAAATTCGTTGTCACGCGACACGATTTTTATAAATAGTCTTGGTACTACAGCCAAGGTAAACCTTACTGGCGTCTGTGTGGTATTCCTTTCATTTTTATCTCGCCGGATAAATACAAGCACATCCAGCGACGCTCTTCTTCCACTTACTACCGGAGACCTTACGGCGGATGGTGGTCCCGTTCTCGTGGCTGATCCATTCGGAAATTGTATTGGAGTTCCGGTAGAATGAGTTCCCAAAGGCTCGCCGACTTTCTTTCTATCGGAACTACATCCGGTCGCCCGGTTTCGTTAGACCTGCCCGATACTTGCGTCGGTTTTCGGTGGGAAACGGACAGCGGAGCTTGGATATGGGATGGCTCTGCTTGGGTTCAAATCACTGGCCTGACAGTATTAGCCGTAGCAGGGTCTACCGGCGATATACAGATCAACAGTTCAGGTGCTTTCGGCGCACTGACCCCGGCAGCAGGTATTTCAACATTTCTCGGCACACCATCGAGCGCCAATCTGCGCGGCGCATTGACCGATGAAACTGGAACTGGCGCAGCCGTCTTTGCTACTTCTCCAACGCTTGTTACACCGGCCCTTGGAACACCCGCTTCCGGAACATTAACAAATACAACAGGACTTCCCGTTAGCACAGGCATTTCCGGTCTGGGTTCTGGTGTCGCGACATTTCTGGCGACACCCTCAAGTGCCAATCTGCGTGGGGCGATTACAGACGAGACGGGTACGGGCGCAGCGGTTTTCGCGACTTCTCCGACACTTGTTACGCCTGATCTTGGAATACCGAGCGCGATCGACCTTACCAATGCGACGAATTTCCCAAGTAGCGGGAGTCCAGGCGGATCTTCGGGCGATATTCAAACCAATAATGGCAGTGGAGGATTTGGCGCGATTACGCCTGCCAGCGGCATAGCGACTTTCCTCGCGACACCATCGAGCGCCAATCTGCGATCGGCATTGAGTGATGAAGTCGGGACCGGATCCGCGTATTTCGTTGGTGGTGCGCTCGGTACGCCGGCTTCTGTTACGTTGACCAACGGAACCGGCCTTCCCCTCTCTACGGGGGTCACTGGTGATCTAGATGTTAGTCATCTGAATGCAGGCACGTCGGCGTCATCATCCACATTTTGGCGTGGCGACGGCACATGGGCTACGCCGTCTGGCGCATCGGCCGCCGGATCGAATGGCGACATCCAGATCAATAGCTCGGGCTCGTTCGGAGCAATCACGCCAGCCTCGGGTATCTCCACCTTTCTCGCCACGCCATCGAGCGCGAATCTTCGCGCCGCGCTGACTGATGAGGTCGGCACGGGGGTAGCGTACTTCGTGGGCGGCGCCCTCGGGACTCCGGCATCGGGAGACGCATCGAACCTGACAAGCCTACCAATTAGCACGGGCGTATCCGGCCTCGGGACCGGCGTAGCGACATTCCTGGCTACGCCCAGCAGCGCCAACCTACGGGCCGCATTGAGCGATGAGGTCGGGACTGGAGCGGCCTATTTCGTTGACGGCGCTCTGGGTACTCCGGCAAGCGCAACGCTCACAAACGCAACTGGGCTGTCTCTTACAACGGGCGTTACCGGCATTCTGCCGATCGCCAACGGAGGCACAGGAGCAAGCGCCCCGCCACTCAACCTTCTTTTGCCGATTGCCGGCGTAATGACTAATGCCGAACTTCTCGTGCCCGGCACAATAATTCCTGCGTGTTCATTTCCATCCGGCGCTTCCGGTAGCTATGGATCGGCTTCCGTTGCCGCGACAGGATCAACAACCATCACAGCGAAGAAAAACGGGAGCGCATTCGCGACTTTCGTTTGGGCGGGGGCGGGCACGGCAGCCACGGTGACGATCGGCAGCACGACCAGCTTCAACGGCACGAGCGACAAACTATCCATCGAGGCACCGGGAACCGCGGACGCCACGCTTGCTGATATCGGAATAAATCTTGCAGGAACGCGGAGTTAGCTGAATGACGACGGCTTCAATTATTTTTGGTAGCGCAACGGCGCTTACGATTGGGTTAGCTACCGGCCCGTTGGCGAGTGACACGTCCCTGCTCGCTGGGCGTGAAAGCACCGCTATTGATAATACATCCGATCTCGCTATTGATGCTATTGTTTTTGGTAAAGTCACAACAGGCACAACTCCCACTGCAAGCCGTCAGATTGAGGTGTGGCTTTACGGCTCTGTTGACGGAACGAATTTTTCGGGTGGAGCATCTGGGTCGGATGCAAACCTATCGCCGCAGGCGAAGGATTTGTTCCGGTTATTGCAAATGATCCCAACCAACAATACGAGCAACCAGGCATACACCTGGGGGCCGTTCTCGGTCGCGCAAGCGTTTGGCGGTACGATGCCGGCGAATTGGGGAGTCTACATAGTTCATAATACAGGCGCTGCGCTTAATGCTACTGGCGGTAATCATTTCGTTAAATATCGCACAGTAAAATATACGAGCGTATAACCGTGGCCGTAAATTTCGTCTCGGCATCCACACAGTCTTTGCAGAATGCTGCGCCGCCGGCATTCGCCTACCCATTCACGGTGGCAATGTGGACCGTGCCCACCGGGTTGCTCGCGAGCAGAACGTATTGGTGTTGGACGGATAATACGACAACCAACAACTATTTCGAGTTAAGCACTACCGCTGGCGGCAGCAGTCAATTTCAGGCGCAGGCCGGCGGGTCTCTAGCTACGATGAACACGACTGGCAGCTCTTCGCCGCTATTCATCATAGCCCGAGCAATTTCAGCAACCGACAAGCGATTAGCTGCCTTTGGGTTTAATAATGCGATTGTTGCGCAAACAAACAGCGCAACGAACGCGACGCCGACCGGGTTGAATACGATGGTGCTCGGGGCACGAGTGACCTCGGCGGGCACTTCGCGATCTTGGGATGGCCGCATTTCTGAATTTTGGTGGACCAATAGTGACATTGGCTTAGGCCAGGGCGCCCTCGATGCCCCGCTAATCCAGAAGCTCGCGCGAGAGGGTCCGTTCTCAGTTCCGCATGTGGCAAACAACGTTGTTGAATATCGCTCATTCAGGGACGGTATACAGGCCCCAGGTGGAGGATCTCGTGAGACCTATTTTGGGAACTTTGGGTCTCAGGTCTGGTCTGCTGTCAACGCTCCAACGCTCCTGCCGGCTGGTGTTGCTATTTCCTCATTATACCCCCGTCGGCCATCGCGCAATAATTTGCGGAGTTTTATGCCAGATGTGTTTTTTGGCGGCGCAATTAAACGTCGGCGCAGACTGATCGTGCTCGGCTGAGCGAACAAGGATAATGGCAACCCGCCGAGGCAATCTTGGCTTCGGTGCAATCGCTACCGGCGCCATATCCGGAGTATCGGAGCCTCGCCCATCATCTGGAGTGGTATATTTCGCCGGCGTTGAAGATATCCATTTTACGCCAGTCGGAGCCCCTGGGGTTGAGACCGTTGGTAATTTTAGGTCTGCCTGGGTACGATGCTCATTGCATACCTCGTACAATTCGGGGACCGCAACTGAAAATTACTATCGGGTTGCGGAAGATTTCGGAGTCGTCGCCGAAACGGCTTGGCAAGTTTTCCAAGTACAGCAAGGAACTAGTGCGGTTGGGTATCCGGCCTTATTTCGGTGGACCGTCGCGGACGCCCCGGTCCTGGCGTTGCGTGCTCGCGCTGGCTTAGTCCCAGAACTGTATTCAGTAAATGGAGGAACATATACATTATTAAAGACCGGGACAGTCTCTATGCCAGATATAGGGACTCTCGCTCGTCTTGACACCAAGATGGATTTATCTGGCGGGATTTGTCAAGTCTACATCGACAAGATTTTGTCAATCGATTTCTCCGGAGACCTGACCCAGAGCTCATCATACTCCGCCATCACTGGGTTAGAATTAGGCGGGGGAGCTGATAACGCATATTTTTCCGAAGTAGCATGGACCACGATAGACACGCGCGATGTCGGGGCAGTCGCCGCCTTACCTCCGATCTCTGATGGCTTTGCTACCGATTGGATCGGCGATGCCCCAGATGTCAACGAGCTTATCCTTGATGAAGACACTACCAATACAACCAGTATTGCAGGAGCGGTCCAGGAATACACCACCCTAACACTGCCGGGGAAAGACAGTGTGAATGTTTATGCGGTCGTAGTCGGAGGCCGGGCCGAAGGCGCTAATAATTTGTTGATTCGCACGGGTGGAACAGATTACTTATCCTCCGATTATACCCCCACACTTCCCACCAACGAGATGTACGTGTGGCAAACCAATCCGAATACCGGAATTGGTTTTAAACTGCAAGATATCAATACTCCAGAGTTTAACATAGGAATTAAAAGTCGGGTCGGCACCGAAGAGTTTTCGATTGGCGCGGTGGATTTTGACGGATCGGTGCGCTTATGGAATTTGCCGGCGCTGCTGGATTCTCCGACCGGATCGCTCTCTTGGTGGATGTATAACAATCCAATAAATGAAGGGCTTCACGAAACGTTCTGGACAGGCGCGATAGATCATGACGGCACTTATGTATTAGGCACGGATTTTACGGTTTCTGTGGATTATGGAATAGGTAATCTAACATATTCTGGTAATACAGTAACGGTGCCATCTACCGATAGCAGTGACCCAGAAAGTGGCTCTGTAGAGATTATTGGATGGCTGGAGGTTGAATGCACCAGTGGTACGATAGATGTAGATTTTGGTTACACAAATGGGCTTGAAAACGCATTTGGTCCGCAGACTGTTACCGCAGGTAATACACGGCGTCTTATCATATCAGCCTCTTTAACAGATTCTTCTGGTATTACATCAGATCCTTATTTGATCGTATCAGGTGGTGGCACTGGCACAATTACGTCTGCCAGTAAATTGATTATGTATTATCGTAATAATAGAGGCTCGATGAACGGAGCCAGAAATAACGTATTTGGTACGGTAGTATACGATTCTATCGGCGGCGGTATTTTTCATGCATACGTAACCGGCAGATCATCGACGGCATCTTTCAGTCTGATAGTTAGCACAATAGCCAAGGGTTATCCTACAGTTCTTACGATGGCGCTTAATCCAACTACTGATGTTTTTCCTGGTCTTTATACTCAATTTATCTGCGAGCAGCTCGATTGGCAGCTTGGGTTAATGGATGTACAGGTACTTAGTGTTACATCAACTACGGTAACTTTGGATGTAGATACGAGCGGATTATCAGATTATGATCCGTTACTTAATCCTGACGGCCACCATCTTCAAATATACGGTCATGCTAAAATAAGAGATGTAACTCGGGCTACCCGAGCTGTAGTAACGTTTGACACCCCGCATAATATAGAGGCAGGCAGTACCGTAATAAGTCTGGATTTCAGTCAGGATTACGCTCTACCAAATACCTGGAGAGATGCCTTATTTCATGGTTCTGAGCATCATGTTATTTCTGTAACAGACACAACGATAACTATAGATGTTGATACATCTTGGGTAGGAACCGCATATGACGCTGATGATTTTGGCAATAGGTTAAGTTTTTTCCAAGTTGTAAACAGTTTTACGTACTACTTGTTTGACGGCATAGATGGCCCTACTCCTAACGAAATAAACCCTCGATATACAACGCCGCTGCCAGAACGGTCCTATACCAATATCTTAGTGTCATGGGATACCGATCACGACCTTGGATCTAAAATATTTGATATGTACTTTGGGGATACCCTTGTTTTTAGAGGAGACATGAATGATAAAGGCACAAATTTTGATGTAAGATGGAGCATTACACCAGAAGATGTTGGCGATGATCCACCAACAGAGCCTCCTAGTGATTCTAATTTTGGTGCCGGATACTGGTTACTCTTCGGTGGGCTATACTCTTATGTCGCCGAATTTTGGTTCGATAATCAAAATAGAATAGATTTCAGTGATTCCGCCAATCGAGCAAAATTTCATGATGACGACGGAAATCCTATATTTTTAGGGACCCAAGGAGAGCTACCAACAGGAAGTCCCCCGACAATCTATTTGCATATAGACGCAGATCCCGAACCGGCGGTGCCTCCGGCAAGCGATTTCCTGATAAATAGAGCCGATCCGCTCGGGGAAAATTTACGTCTTAATACAGGGTGGTCTACGTTTAATCTAGCTCCAGTACCGATTACTACGGGCGGGGGCGGAGGTGGCGGTGGCGGTGACAGCGCTGACGCCACGCTATACAAATTGATCGGCGTTGCCGTAATTGCTTTCACGGAGGTTGTGCGCTGCCCGGTTGGGATGGCTGAGTACACGGAAACAAACGGTCTAACGATTGGGTATCTGGTTAAGGGTGCTTTGCCGGGTTTTGCCACGTTGCGATCACAGCTCGTCGATAAGGAACAGGTACGCTATAGAATAACCAACTCCCAGAAAGAAGAAGTCGGGGAGGGATGGTTTGATTGGCCGGGCAACATTCTGAATCGGACGAGATTCATAGTACCGACATCCGGCATTGACTGGGGACCAGGCCGTAAGCTCATCCATATCATCGAGGACTACGATGACGATGTGTGTCTCGGCGCGACAATAAATCCGCTTTCTCCGCTTTCTGTCGGTATAGCGGAATACACACTAACCGAAGGGACTGGACCATATCAATTGCGAGGGCCTGTAAGAGAGTTTTTTACTCTACTGGGACGCATCCCTGATGGAGCCACCGTGAAGTACCGGGCCACCAATGTTGCTAAAGAAGAATACGGTGAAGGCACCTTCGACGCTGCTAACAATCAACTAATAAGAAATGCACCGGAAATCCCCTCGACGCTCATTAACTGGGGTCCTGGTCGAAAATTGATTTACATAAACGAGAAGTGACGAATGGACAATGCTTTAACACCTCTTGAGATTATCAAATCTCAACGAGACAGCCTCGCTGTGGCTTATCACGATTTGCAGGTAGAGCTTGCCCTGCTCAAGAACTCATTAACGCAAACCAATCAACTACTGGAGATGGCGAGAGCCAGAATATTTGAATTAGAAACTCCCGCAACCGGATTTGTGAAGATCGCAAGCCATGCCGCTACCGACGCCGCAGCGTGAGCTTGTAACCGCTATCGAATTTGATCTGCTGAATGGAGCGGACATTGAGACTCTGCGTCTTTGCGATGTGGGGCCGGTCCTCGGCGCTACGGCCACTGAAACCACGATAATCTCCGCAAATTTTAGGCCATGCCTTTATGTCCCCGTTGAGATCGCGTCTCGGATTGTCTCGGACGGCCTCGGCGATGTGATGCCATCGTCAAGTGATGGCGGCGGGTCCATCAAATTCTCGATGCGGGACTCGCGCCCAGGATATCCGGAAACGGACCCGCGACTCTGGCAATACTTGGATATGTCATGGATTGGTCGAGAGGTAAGGATCTATACTGGTGAGCCCGCCGATCTTTTTGATGAATATGAGCTGTCGTATGTCGGACGTATCAATGACTTAGCGCATGATACTCTAGATGTTACGATAAAAACCGCAGATACGAGCATCGACCTCGATGATGCGTTGGTGCCCGCTCTGTATCGCTTATTTGAAATAGATCCTGACGATATGGAAATTCCGGATATTCTCTTGCGGACTTTGATTGGAGCTAATGATATTCCTGAAGTTCTGATTGGAAAACCGGAACCAGAGCTTCGTGGAAAAGGATTTAATATTCCGGCAATTCTGGTAAGTGATACAGATTTTGGTGCTCCGTTATATTATCACGTATCGCGCTTTCCGCTTTCCGATATTACCGAAGTCAGAGTCGGAGGCATTCCCTGGGATAAAGTCGCAGCCGATCCCGTTGCTGGACAATGGGCGCCAGTCTTAGGAACTGGTGCTTTTGTTCTTGGCGGAATTACGGGCGGCCTTGATGTTCGGTGCGATGCTAGCAGTGTAGATGGCGATTCGATGACGACTGCTACCCTGCTCACTCAATTTGTAACGGAAGCTGGCGGTGAAGTCAACGAAGAGTCGATGCTGCAACTACAACTCGATGCTCCGTATGTTATTGGATGGTGGACCGGCACCGACTCTGTAAATCGGCTTGACGCTTTCAATGAAATTATGGCGAGCGTAGCCGGATGGTGGGGAGTTGATTTAGAGGGTAAGATTATTGCCGGTATATATAAAAGGGCCGGACCAACAGACGACACAGAGGGATATTCAATTCCAGATTTCCCTATTGGACCGGGATCTTCGGTAGGGGTGCATCCCATAATCATTACCCACGAAGAGGAATCAGATTTCTTGGAGACCGAAGCTGATTTTGTGTTACGTAACAATGTCGAAAGCATTCAGCTATTGAGAACTTTGCCGCCCGCGTGGCGAGTCAGAGTTGAGTGGATGCGGAATTGGGGACCGCTCACCACCTTTGCTGACGCGGTAAGGGAGCTTGATCAACAGACCTGGCAAGAGCCCGGAAAGATTGCACCAGCGATCTCGAACAGAATCCTCAAGAACAAGGAACCGCGAGCCGTTGATTTGCCGCTGATTAGGTCGCTGGTTCAGAGCCAGCGAGACGCTGAACTCATTCGCGATCGTGTCGCTAGTATCTTTGGAATCTACAGACATATTTATGATGTGAAGGCATACGTGGATTCGCCGGATTTATATAGCTTCGCATTTGTTGATTATAAAATGGTTCAGGGTTTCTACCGTGTGCTAAGCGTATCTCGTGGATATGGCGCTGGGCCGTGTACTATTCAGATTTGGGGTTAGGGAGTCGGAGTGACGCATCGAAATGGTCTGATAACCCGCCGCAATGCTCTGCACGACAGGAATGCATCTCTGTCTGGCGGCCCCTGTACTATCGCCAATCCAATTGAAAACATACTCGATATAAATCCACAAATCGCAGCAGAATCGACCGGAAGCTCACTTTCATTCACGGGCAGTTGGGGCGCAGAATATCCGATCGGCCTTATTGCGTTCGCTGGATTAAGAACGTCCAGTAACGGTACGATGAGAGTGACGGCAGGAAGCTATGACAGCGGCACGGTCACGACCTGGCCAGAGACGGGGTTTGCCGGTGTGATCGATCCAGAAACCGGCAACTGGACTCTTAATGGTGTATATCCAGAAGATGTGGTTATCGCGCTTGGGTACACGCGTGTATTTATTCCTACTACTCCGGTACGGGCAAGTTCGTTTTCCGTGGAAATAAATGACGTAGGCACTGTTGTCAGTGTTGGGGTTGCTGGAGCTTATACGGTATGGGAACCTCCCGTCAATTTTGACTACAAATGGACGATGAGCCCAATTGATTCAAGCGAAAAAGTCCGGGTTCAGCGAGGGGCGACCTTTATCGATAAGCGGCCTATATTTAGACGATTGAGTCTTGGATTCCCGTATCTTCCAGAAGATGACTTCTGGCTAGGTGGATTTGATGCGGTGGTATCGAAGGGGCAGTCCGAGCCTCTTTGGGTCGTTCCATACAGCGACCCAACCGAGGTAAACAAATGGGAGAAGGCGGCTGTCTACGGCTTAATAAGCCGAGAGAGCGAGCTGTCTAATCCGCTTTTTGGTGAGTACGCATTGCCGATTCAGATTGATCAGTTATAAGGCGCTGCAGGCGAGGCGCTACTCTCGCTATCACGGGACGGGATTCGAACCCGCATCCACCCGAGGCCCGACATAGGGCCTGCCTTCCGCTCCCACGGATAGGCTTCGACGCGTCCGTCTGCGTGTCTGCTTTCCACGCCGCTACAGCAAACAGACCTTATCACATAGCTTGTCCGGAGCGCTAGCCGCATGCCGTTTACAATAACGCCGACGATCTCAAGTATCACCATAAATGGCCATACCTATGTCCACTCAGACTGGGAGACCAATACCCCAGGAACGCTGAGCGGTCTTGCTAATGATTTTGTCACGACGATCGCGGCGCTGGGGGCCACAACCGGCACTTATAGCGCATCCATATCCGGCGATACAACGATTTCCGGCGGAAATGCCGCCAATCTAACATTCGTTTTCACTGGTGCGCTATCCGGTAATGCGAACATTACATTCCCGGCGGGTGCGCGCACCATATCCGTGGTCAATAATACGACAGGATCACATGCGCTGCTTGTAGGATACGCTACCGGCACCAAGGCCACGATCCCGGCGTCTGGCAGCGGCCATGTCGTAGGTGACGGGACCAACTACAAGCTCGTAGACGGCATTGCCTCCTCATCTGGTGGCATCTCCGCGCCAGGTACGCTCGCCGTTGCCGGCGCGACGACACTGGCCAGCACATTGGGAGTCACGGGGGCCGTGACGGCTGCCGCAGCTCTGACTGTCGGAACGACGCTGGGTGTCACGGGCGCCTCGACCGTGGCGGCCGTGACGGCTTCCGGCACCCTAACGGCCAATGGAGCTGTCGTCGCCACAAGCACGCTGACAGTAACCGGGGCCACGGTTCTAAGCAGCACTCTCTCCGTTGCCGGCGCTATGACTTCAACCGCAAACATCACCTCAACGGGCACAATCGCCGCTCCTGCGGTTGCGGCGCGGAGCGCCTCGGTCGGAACCATCATTTACGCTGACTCCCCTGGCGGAACACAGTCGGCTATTTTATTTCAAGATACGTCAGTAACACGGTGGTTGCTCGGTAAGAGTACAGGCAGCGATTTCCGACTCGCGCGATATAACTCTAGCGGGGTCTATCAGTCGGATGTTTTTATTGTTGATGAAACGAATGGTAGGATCACGCTTAACGTGCCAACTAGTTCTTCTGGATTATCGACAGGGCAAATATGGAGCAACAGCGGCGTGCTGACGTTAGCTTAGTCGCGCGCATCTCATCTCCCGAATAACCAAACTGACTCCAAGCCGCTCCGGGCTCGCTCTCGGATGGCGTGTGCTCATTCAAAGGATTGTAAAAATGGCGAAGCAATTTCTTCTCGCCACGGTTCTGGCTGCATCTTTACTCCCGACCGCAGCGCAGGCTGCCCCTAAAGATCATGCCGTTCCGGCAGCGCAGGGAGGCCCGGTCTCTCCTGCTGATATTGCGAAGCTCCGGGCCGACATGGCGGCGCTCGGACAACAGATCGATACCCTGGCGCAGGGATCTCAAGTCGATCCCGCGGTCATCGCGGACATCCAAGCTCGGCTTGCTGCAGCCGAGAAAAACGTGGCTGCGCTATCGAATCGAGTCGGAAGTGCCGAGACCAGGCTCGCCGACGCTGCCGCCGTGATAAACACGCTTGCCGATCGCGTACTGGCTCTCGAAAAAGCAGTGCTGCCTGGCCCTGATCCCACGCTAACGATTAGCGCCACCCCCTCGACCGTCGTCGCGGGCGGGGTGGTCAGCATCGGCTGGGAGGCTCTCAACGTCATAGCCGGGGATGCAGCCTGCACCGCGAGCGGCGCATGGACCGGGCCGCGGAAGGCGAAGGACAGCCTAGACGTGACCCCGCTCGTAAGCGTGGTCTACATGCTTCAATGCGCCGGGTTGAACGGAAAGAGCGTGATCGGCTCGGCGGCGGTTACAGTGACGGCAGCACCACCGCCACCTAGCGCAATGGGGCCGCTAACTCACCCGCCCGGCAACAATTACTTCGTAAAGCCTGATGGCGCTCCTGTACTTTTAACTGGTTCCCATACCTGGAACAATTTGCAAGACGAAGGGGCGACGTTTCCCCCAGCTTCGCTCGACTACGCTGGCTATCTCAATTGGATGCAAAGCAATACTTTCAACTTCATGCGCTTGTGGAATATCGGGGAGCAGCCATATAGCGCGCCGTGGGCTGCCGTTTGGTACATCGATCCGCAGCCGTATACTAGAACCGGCCCAGGCAACGCAGCGGACGGCAAACCCAAGTTTGACCTAACCAAACTCAATCAATCCTATTTCGACCGGATGCGGGCGCGGGTTATCGCCGCCGGGCAGAAGGGCGTTTATGCGGACGTTATGCTCTTTGAAGGATGGAGTATCGGCCCGGTAACGGGTGGAACGAACCCTTGGACATATCATCCTTTCAACGTAAAGAACAACATCAATGGCATCGACGGCGATCCGTCGAATACTGGAAACGGCTATGCGATACAGACAGCGAGCGCGCCCGCTGCCGTGCTGGCGGCGCAGCAAGCCTATGTTCGAAAGGTGATCGATACTGTCGGCGATCTCGACAATGTGCTCTATGAGATCAGCAACGAGTCACAGCCGACTTCGGCGCAGTGGCAGTACGATATGATAAACTACATCAAGAGCTACGAGGCCGGAAAACCGAAGCAGCACCCCGTTGGTATGAGCGCAGTGGGGTGTGCCGGTTGCATGACTGACAATGCGGCCATTATTAACAGCCCCGCAGACTGGGTATCACCGGGCGCAAATGCTGGTGGCTACAAAGATAACCCAACGGCCAACAACGGCGCGAAGGTCGTCGTAAATGACACCGACCATCTCTGGGGCGGCGGCGGCAGCGCGGACTGGGTATGGAAATCGTTCACGCGGGGCCTCAATCCAATCTTCATGGACGACCTCGACAACACGGGCATCAGTCTTGGCGGCCGAGCTGCTACCTTTGATCCGGCCTGGTACACTACGCGCGCAGGCATGACTCAGGTTGCCGCCGCCGCGGCGAAGATCGATCTCAAAAAAGTTAAACCGCACGGCGAGCTGACCTCAACGACCTACGCGCTGGCCGATCCCTGCAACCAGTATCTCGTTTACGGAACCGGCGGCGGTTTTACCGTCAACCTTTCCGCCTGTACGGGCGTCGGATTCGATGCGAGCTGGTCTGACCTGAACGGTAAAGCCTACCCGGCCACACAAGTCAACGGCGGTACGAACGCGAATTTAACCCCGCCATTCAGTGGTTCGTCGGTTCTGCTCTTAACAAAATCGTCCGTCGTTCCGCCGCCGGTAATTTCACCGGACGGCAGCGTGCTTGCGGGAGGGCAGACAGGCACGCTCACGACCACGCTCGGGGTGTGGACGTGGGGAACTACAAGCTCGGCCGGCAACTGGAACATCCTCCTCAATGGTCGATCGACCGCAGGGACCGGAAGTCGTCTGCAAGTTGATCGCGGCGGAAAGCTCTACACGCTCGGGACTGACCGCTCGTGGTATGTCGCTACTGGCTCGGCGAGTTGGGCAAAGGCCATCGATCCAAACTTACCTCCACCGCCACCGCCACCGCCGCCTCAGCCTCCGTTGCCACCCGGCAACTCGATGCTGCTGCAAAACGTCAGCGGTGCGCTAGTTCAAAACTACTTATGGCAAATTGGACGCCCATTCGTCTGCGGCGAGATCGCTCATTACCCGCAGGTTGTTCTTAACGGTCAGTCGATTTCAACTCAGGCCGATGTCAAGAACCGCTGTCCGGACGGCTCGGTAAAATTCGCGGTGATCGCGGCGGTGATTCCCCAACTGCCTGTGGACACGTCGCAAATCGTGACGTTCCAAGACCAGACAAGCAGCAACAACACGCCAATCTCGACGGCCGACCTACTGACGCAGTTCCCCGATTTCGACGCGACGATCAAGATATCGGGCGCGGCAGTTGGGGCAAAGTCGTCCGTATCGGCCCGGCAGATGCTCGCTGATGGCAACTGCAAGCCGTGGACCTCCGGCCCGGTGGCGCAGACGATGATCTGCGCCGACCGCTCCGCCGCGCGCACTTACGACATGGGCTCAGATAAATGGCGCTCGCTGCATCCCGAGTTCATTGTCACCTTCTGGCCTGCGACGAAGCAGGTATTTGTCCGCTACGTCGGCGAGATCAGCAATTCGCAGGCGCTCGAAGCCTTCCCTTGCGACCTCGAATTGACGGCTGGGAAGGCCAACCCTGTCTCGGTCTATAAACAGGCCAACGTAACTCACTCGATCGCGACACGCTGGACGCGGACAACCTGGCTTGGCGGCACGCCCGAGTCGAAGATCGCCATCAACCACAACCGGCTTTACCTCTCAGCCACCAAATACATCGCCAATTACAGGCCGGATTCCGGGGTGGTCGAAAGCACGCTCGCAGATTGGTACGATCGCTTTATGAAATCCGATCGGTCGATCAACGGCCTCGGCCTCTGGAAGCCGGACATGCCGGGGGTCGGGTATCACCCCGAAATCGGCCCGATGCCGGTCTGGTACGTGGACTACGTGTACTCCGGCGATTGGCGCGCACGAGATGTTATGCTCGGGCAAGCTGATCTTGTCGGCTTGTTCGGACTACAGATTCGCGAGGGCGATCCCGCTCGGTTCATGGACCGTGCAAAAACAGTTCCAGCGCTCGGTCGAACCGTGGGCGTATATGGTCGGCCACTTAGCTGGGGGTTGGATTACAGGGAGAACCCCAACCCGGACACAATTATCGTGCGCAGCGCTCCCACGGATATATATCGCCCGGATTTGTACAACTGGCACGGCACCGAAACGGATGAGGCACACGAACCCGATCCGTTCTTCGTGCCGTACATTCTGACCGGCGACCCCTACTATCTGGACGGATTGCAGCTCTGGGCGGGCCTCAACTCACTGTATCTGAACCCGGATTGTATATATCGGTGCGGCGCTCTAGGCGTCATCAGCACTCAGGTTCGCGGCAATGCATGGGAGTTGCGTAATCGCCGGCACGCGTGGGCGGCGTCACCTGATGACGATCCTATGAAGGCTGCCTTCGCGGCGATGCTCGACGACGCTCTCGCCTGGTGGGAGGGGCAGCGCGACATCAGGGGAACACAATATGAAAATACGCCCGCGTGGAAGCAGACTCATCAATATTTTGCCGGCGGGTTGCCGCCGCTCCATCTGTGGCAAGGCGGAGAATCCAACGAAGATGAAATAAAGAATTGGGGCGAGTGGTTCGACTTGACCGTGACCAAGCGTGCGTTGTTGCCCTGGCACGCCGATTTCCTGTTACTAGAGTTGGGGCGCACGGTCGAGATGGGCTTCGACGGTGCCAAGGGGAATTTCGCCTATCTCGGCAAATACCTAATAGGCAAGCTGACCGACCCCGGATACCGCATCCAGACAATCGGCATGTACTTAGAGCCAGCGCAAAAGCAACCGAACGGGGCATTTTTCGAGACTTTCCCTGACTTGCTGAGGGGCTGGTCTCCCGCAGTGCAGACGCAACTAGCGCCGCTGTATTATCCTGCCACCGGCACCGAGATATACTGGGATGTAGCGCATGGAGCCGCGGCTCTTACGGCAACGCTTCCCGGCGGCGCTGTAGCGTGGCAGCGGTGGCAGGATGCGCTCATCCAAATGTCGAAGGACTTAGGTGCGGCGCCGCCTACGTGGGACTGGGACCCGACCTGGGCAATCGTACCGCGTAATGGGCAGCAATGATCCCCATGTACTGAAAGCGCTACGGTCCGGCCGGATCGCTGCCAAGCAAAATCCGGCCGGACCTACCACCACCGACCGCTGAAGGGTCGAGCGATGGGTGAAAACGAGCGTAGCGACCTCGGCGGCCCGAGGTAAAGCGAAATGTCAGATGATCCAGTTTCCCAAAAAAAGTTAGATGCCAAACTCGTCTTAATCACCGATCAACTTGCGGAAATTTCCAAGCGAATCGCCGGCGGTCCTCGCCCCGCCGATCCTCAGACAGCAACCCATTACGACCATTCCCTTTATTGGCTTATCTCTCACCTGTCAGAAGCCGTACATGGCCTTAACGGTTTCATGCAGGTTCTCATCAGGCGTATCGAAGATGTGAGGGAGGATGTAAATCGTAAAGACGGCACATACCAAGCTCTTCTACAGGGAATAACAAATTTAACAGCTGTAAATCAGAACATCTTAACGCAATTAGATGATATTGATAAGTCTGTAGACATTATTCATCCCAAAGAGCCACTTCTGATGCGGAATCTTTGGTGGATACCGACTGATGCTGTCGAAATCGGCTTAATCGGATTTTTGCTGATGGATTGCGCAGCATTTTCCCTTCGATCGGACACGTTAGTAAACAGTGCCTTATTTAGACAACTCAGTGGACTTAACGAGGACCCTCGGGCATGGGGCGTAGCCTTTGGGGTATCCGCGATCGGTATGATTCTCTCTTTCTTCAGCCGCCAGCGTAAATTGCGTCGCATGGCGGTCTGTGTTTGTTTCGTCCTTTTGGGCGGTATCGCTACTCGCGCCCTGGGTTCGCCCGATGGCATACCTCTAGGGGGAGCACATCATCTGCTCGCCGCATTGGGCGCGGCCTGGGTGCTGTCCCGTGGCCCGAGTAATGCGATATGACGGACACATCTGGAGAAGGCACGCACGCATCCTTGTCTCCGCCCGCCACGGCAATAGCTATAGCGCCACCGAATAAAAAGTCTTGGTGGGACCAGCTTCCGCTTATTATCGCGACGGCGATAATCGGTCTCATGTTTACGCTAGGACAAAACTTTGGAACCAGGATATCCACCACAACCGACAAGGCCATCGAATTGAATACTATTGTTCAGCAGATTAGCGATGATATTAAAGATCAAAAAACTGAATTTAAGGATATCAGGAATTTCCAGCAGGTCACAGCTTTAAAGTTAGGAACTCTCGTCACGAGAGACGAATTGCAGCGTTTTCAAGATGAATTTTCGCGTAAGTTTACCGAACTCAGCGGCCAAGTAAATGCGGTGAATAGCCGAATAGAACGGGCCGAAAATCAGATGCGTATGCTACAGGACACAATACGTGTTTTGCAAGATGCGTTAAAGATTACGCAAGAAGCTATTGTGAGTCGAAACGCCAACCCACAACGTCATTAATCGAATAACGCTACACGGCAGTACGAATACTTTAAACGGACAAAGATTATATGTTATGAGGATAGGTAGGGTTCGACTAGAACCGCTTTCAGACCTCGACAGAATCTCAGCATTAGAAGCTCTGATAAGCGACATACGTTTAGAACTTGACCGGCGGTTCGCTAATCAAGATACACTGACATCATTAAAAGTCGAAACTGTATCAAAGACCGTAGAAGTCGCACAGACTACAGCAAACAAGGCGGTTCTCAAGGCCGAGGCAGCGGCCGAGCGAGCGCATATGGAAGCCCACATCGACGGGCTGCGGCGTCAGTTCGAAACCCAGACCGAGAGCGCTAAGCTGACGCTTCAAGCCTCGATAACCGCGCAAAAGGAGGCCCTGCACGCGGCCTTGATCAGTTCCGAAAAAGCGATATTGACTGCGGCTGCGGCGACCGACAAGGCAATAATAAAGTCGGAACAGGCTTACGACAAGCGATTCGATTTGCTAAATGAGTTTCGGGCGCAGTCGGATGACCGCGAGCGGAACTTCGCGACAAAACCAGAAATCGATTACAAGTTTGAATCTGTAAATAAGGCGGTATCGGATCATCAGCAGTGGGGTCGCGGGATCGAACTGAAGTTCTCCGAGTACGTGACCACAACACAACTCGATCGCTACCAGAGCGCGACAACCGAATGGCGTCGAACGGTTGATGCGGCGTTGACCTCAGCGTCATCCAAGTCGTCTTTAATATATGCCGTCATCGCTATGGCTATAGCTGCGGGTGGATTGCTAGTTGCGGTGTTTAACCTTTTCATGAGATCGCCACACGCCGGAGGGTAAGATCATGGGGTGCTTAGCGGGAATTCTCAACATCCTGATCTGGATTATCGTTGTTGTAGGGGTGGTGGCGATAGCTAGAATACTCCTGAACTATGTCGCAGTGCCTCCAGTTTTTATCCAGATTGCCAACGTCGTGCTGTGGGTAGTCGTGGCGATTGCGGTTGTCTATGTTCTAGGCGACTTGCTGTTCTGCGCTTGGCCCGTCGGCCACTTCCGATGATGACGTGATCTAGTGTTCGATCGTTTCTCTCGCTGGGTTGAAAGACAGGTCGGAAGTCCTCGGGCATTCACACTAGCGATTGGCGTTGTTTTCATGTGGGCGGCCACCGGGCCGCTATTTGATTGGTCTGATACGTGGCAGCTTGTCATCAATACAGGGACTACCATAATCACGTTCCTGATGGTGTTCCTAATCCAAGCAACCCAAAGCCGCGATACACGTGCGATTCATCTCAAGCTCGACGAACTGATAAGGGTCGGCGATGCACGAAATATTCTTATGAGCGCCGAGGACATGAGTGAACACGAACTAACCAAAGCCAAAGATGAGTTGCAGAAAGTGATACCGTGATGCAAGAGCATGAATACGCCCCTCCGCTGCCAAGCGGTGAGAAACGTTGCATCCATTGCGGTGCGTTGAAGCACGAGAAATACACCTACACATGTCTCGATCGTGTGGCTCCAGGCGGCGCGCTGATGCCGGAGCCAATACGGCGCGTGTATGCGTCCGAGGCGTGGGATGCAATCGGCGCGCGTATGGAGGAATTACAAAAGGAACGCAAGGCGATAGAAGCTGCAACGGCACCAGCCGAGAAACCGATTGAGACCTCTGAAGATTATATGTGCTGCTGAATCGATGCGGCTCATAGTAAAATGGAGGGGCACCCGAAGGCCCCCTCTCCCTTGCCCTGCCTGGCCCAGCCACGCCGAGCCGCGCCATGCCAGACCACGCCAGGCTCTGCCCTGCCGTGCCGAGCCATGCCGCGCCGTGAAAATATAAAAAACCATTATCCTGTAAACAAATGGAGGGGCGCCCGAAGGCCCCCTCACCCTTGCCTTGCCGTGCCCGGCCACGCCGAGCCTGGCCGTGCCCTGCCATGCCGTGCCCCGCCCCGCCCCGAGAAGCTGGAAAACCATTATCCTGTAAACAAATGGAGGGGCACCTTCCGGCCCCCTCACCCGTGCTCTGCCGTGCCACGCCGCGCCCTGCCATGCCGAACCTCGCCGGGTCCGGCCCTGCCACGCCGCGCCCTGCCGAGCCGCGCCCTGCCGAGCCCGGCTAAGACAGATCCTATTGCTCAACCACAAACCTACCGAACCTCGGCCGCCAGTCGCAGATGCCTATCTCCTGGCCAGCCGATTGCAGGAAGCTCCGGATGTCTTTCGGGTTGAGCATGTTCGCTAGATATTTTATGGCGACAGTCGCGCTCCAGTTATTGAACATTGGCCTGGTGCGTATGACGCGAGCCATTCCAACCTTTACAGGAACGCGCAGTCGGAACTGCTCATCCTCCCAGAGTTCTTCGGGATTGCGAGGACCGTCGTACTCAAGGGGCGCGTGCGCCTCAACGATGAGACCAGCTTTTGCAGCGGGTCCACGCTTCTCCTTTTTCGCACCGCCAATCAAGGCGCTTTCTAGTATCTGAAAAGGGATGCACGGCTCGCCATTGAATAGATATAGGCACGAGAACCACTCACGCCTCGCAATCTCTCGATGATCAGCGTCGGTCTTTTTTCGCTTACCAGTGATCTCGGCGATGTTCTTGGAGTGGAAGTTTAGAGGGTCGGCTGTCTGGCCATTGTGGTGGATCAAAGGCGCGACCCCCGTGATCCTGAAGTCCAATTCTTGGTAACTCATTTGCCATGCCCTGATGTTGAGTTGTTGGACGGTCTGGTAGATTTGATACTATCGGCGCTGCTAAGCCTGCATAACGTTGCTCCCTCTGTTTATTTGTAATAATGTCATGGCATTCGCTGCAAAGAGTTGTTAATGCGTCGAGGCAATCGAGATGCCACTGACCGCGCGGCGGATACCGGCGATGATGAACCTGTAGTCCATCTGTTGTGTCGCAGAGACGACATCGATTACCGTCGCGCTCAATTGCTTGCGCGCGGAGTTTCGACCAGCCGCTTGATCCGATGTATTGTTCGTATGTCATCCGTTATGGATCAGCCGGGGCCGAAGCCCCGACGATCTCCCTTGCCACGCCCCACCGTGCCCCGCCTTGCCTGACCGAGCCTTGCCGTGCCTCGCCGCGCCCTGACATGCCGAGCCGAGCAAAGATCAATAAAAGAAATTGATTAATGAGAGCTGGACCCACACGGGGGTTACACCCCCGCGGGTCTCCCTTGCCGCACCGTGCCTTGTCAAGCCGTACCGAGCCGCGCCCCGCCCAGCCTAACCGAGCCTTGCCGTACCGAGCCGCGCAAAGATACTTAAAGTATTGAGGGGATTGGTGTCCGCTCTTGGCGGATGGTATAAATCGGTAGCCACGCATCGAGCCTCGCACACTCGGTCGGGGTCAGGGCTGAGATGGCGTTGGAAGCGCTGTCTCGGCCCGCTTCATATCAGTCTATCGAACATTTTAGCAACATGCAACCGCTTTTATCTGGCGATTTTGCGGTTTGGAGGTGGGGGTATGAGTCGAGCGCTGCGTCGCTATCAGGCGCTCACGCCTATGCGGTGCCGTCTGAAAGAACACAACAACCAGCATCATAACGATCTTACGGCCCATGTCGCACCGACCCTCAGAAAATGGCGACTTTGACCACTGCACATTTTCTTCTAGCATTTTTTAATAAAATGACCACAATGGATGACTAGCCGCGCCTCGGGCCGTCGGGGGCAGAGACGACCATGGCACTCCGTTACGAGCTTACGTATCGCCGCAAGGTACTGGGACACATAGGGAGCTACACTCTAGCACGCAGAATCGCTCACGGCCTCGGCGTCCAGTCCACGGTTAAGGAAATCTCAACGACCTCGGTTGGAGGGGATAATCAATGGCAGATCATTCCAACAATCATCCCAACCGCAGCAGTCGAGCAAAACGCTCAGAGCCAGAATTCGGCTGGACATATGGGCAATACCTCTCTGGGATTACCAATCCACTACTCGCGAAGATGCGACAAGCGAGGATCTTAGAATCGCAGCTACGGGAACTCAGGCGTGAGATCAATCAAGATGTCTTCACGCGGTGGAGCCCCGAGGAAGTCGAACAAGCTAAAAAGACCGTACACGATGAGTACGAGCAGGCAACTGGACGACCACTTCCGCTAGCTCCACGAGTATGTTGACGGCACCAAATTTATTACGCTGCGCCTCGAGCGAGTCAGGGGCAGGAACGAAAGATGCTCAGTCAAATCATCGAGGACTGCGATCAACGGATTCATAAGTATCTCGATAATCTTTCACAGCCTCCCAGAACGCTGACTCTGCGAGGTGTCCGACAACCAGACGGGGCGGCAATTACCGGATGTAGCCTGATCGAAAATTGCGGCGCAAAACCGCGGGTGTTCGAACGCTGTTCCTTCTTTTACGATCCTCTATTCTGCAGAACGGTTCCAGGTGCGATCGGCCAACGTATCCTGTTCGAGGCGCCGTTGCGCATACCTGTTCCTGCTGGCTCTCAAAAGCTCTGGAAACCGCGGTCCCTGCCGGCAACCCGGCCGCTCAGAAAATTTCCCCGGCCCGACAAGCGGACCTCCTCGCGAACGCTACGCTACAAATTTTCCTCCCTGCCGAGTCCTCCACGTCGTTACGGCGCCTTTGGCGTGCAGTCAGAGACCTATGCGATCTCCTGAGACGAGCGATCGCAGGAACAGGTCTTGCGAACTGAACCACCAAAAGGACACGACGATGGCAATCACACTCGGAACCTTCCAAGAGCTGAAAGACGGATCTTACAGCGGCAGCATTAAGACACTCACAGTCAATGCGAAGCTCAATATCGTCCCGATCGATGCGACATCCGAGAGAGCCCCCGACTATCGGGTCTACACCGGATCAAATTGCGAAATCGGCGCGGGATGGAGCCGGGTCTCGAAGACTAGCGGCGAGACCTATCTGAACCTGCAGATCGCCGCCCTCGAATTTGGCCCGAATTACATTTACCTCAGCCTCGTCAAGTCAGAGCAAGCGAGCGATGTGGGTGCTACACACATCCTACTCTGGGAGCCGAAACGGGAGCAAAAAGTCTAGCTGGTAACTGCTCGCACATGCGCGGCCTTCGGGCCGCGTCCTGCGCCTCGGGGACCAGGGGCACGAGAAGACAGATGGTCGCTAACTCCCGCTCCCTCCGCTGCTGCTTCTGCGGCGCCACCCATTGCGAAGTCGAGCTGCTTTTCGTCAGTCCGATCGGTGGACTGCCACCGAATATTTGTTCCGGATGCGTAGAGGGTTTTGCCGCAGTGATCGCGGCTTATCGGGTCGATGCCAACGCCGCAGCGCTGGCGATCAACGCTCACAATTCGCGGGTAACACGGATTCCGCCGTAAGGCGCGATCCGCAGAACGGGCAGAACCGCATGCCTACTACGACGTAGCAACCACCGCCGCAACACCCATTCACGACCCATGTGCCGTCATCCAGTTTCTTGAACTGAGCGGGGTAATGTAATGTCGTCGCGGCATGATCCATCGTGCCCGGTTCGCCCAAACCTGGCACCACCTCTTCGGTCGCCATTTCGGCGAACTCATCGCAGCAGAATTTCTGATCTTTCATAGCGACGGCTACTCCGCAGCCTCCTCTAATTCGGGAGCGGTGCCGGGCGCAATAGCCGGCTCCCCACTCACCCGCGCCAGCAGATCCGTCATAGCCCGATCATCCGGACGCTCGCCCAGATAGCTCTTAATCGTAGCCATTAGGACGCTCCGGACCTCCGATTTTGGATGGGCCTCCGCATGCTCGATCAGGCTCCAGCCGACGATCACGCCGACATGAGTACGGTCGCGGCGTTCTTGCTGGCTTTGGCGCTGCTCGATGCGCTTCACCTTGGCCCGTAGCTTGGCCATCCGCTCCTGATAGGACGCGACCTTCTGCTCGTCAGTTTTGCGCATCGCAACGTCCCCCGGCTGCATCGACACCCGATCTTAGCACCTGTCGCGCTAGAAACCAAGCGTCATCTGATAATCCGAAATCGTCTTGACAGGCACGGACCTGGTGGTGGCAGAATAATCGAAGGCGCACACTGTAAGTCGCGTAGCCGCGACTAAACGGGACGCGCCATCCAGCGCGTAAAGGTCAGTGGTGGCTATATACCACTATAAAGTCGGTGAGCGAGTAAGCCGGGGTGCTGGACAGTCGGCCGTCAAGGTCGCGGCATACATGGCACGGGATCGCTTCACTGACGATCGGACAGGATACGCGTACAACTATCAGCCGAAAGACCGCGATGGCGCGAGTGCAGTCGAGAAAGCGGCAGCCTACATAGATCGTAGCGACGGATACGATCAGGGTCACAAGCCTGCGCTGTTTACCGGCCTATACGCGCCACAAGGCGCTCCGGAGTGGGCCAGGAGCGCTGAAAATATTGAGGGTTTTTGGAATCGGGCCGAGGCCGCAGAAAAGCGTCGCGATGCGCAAATCGCCGAGCGAATGATCATCGCCTTGCCGCACGAATTGACGCTCGAACAGAATGTCTACCTCGTGCAGGATTACATAAAGAAATTCACTCGCGATGGCCGGGCCGTACAGGTGGCGATTCACCCGAGTGAGAATGGCGACGAGCGCAACGTACATTGTCACCTACTCGTGGCTCTTCGGCCGATTGACGAAAACGGATTTGCCGCACGAAAGGCGGCGGGGCAGCAAGATCGATATCTTCACCGAAGACAATACGTAACCCAGCTCCGTGAGGACTGGACGGAAGTGATGAACCGGCACCTTGGCCGCCACGGCATTGCTGATCGCGTCGATCATCGGAGCCTCGCCGCTCGCGGCATAGACCGCACCCCGAACATACACCTCGGCCCTGGTGACAGCCGCCGAGAACGGCGCGGCGAGCGCAACGCAGCCGGCCAGATCAATCGCGAAATTGCAGACCGCAACGTCGAGCGGCACAATCTCCGAGAGCAGGTTCCGGCGATCGACCGAGCCGCCAGGATCGCGCGACTAAAACACGACTCGATGGTCGATCGGGTCGAGAGCGGCTGGCGCGATAAAACCGTCGAGGACGTGGCAAGAGAGCTTAGCCCGGCATATGCGGCTGCGCTGAAGGACATTGAGCAGGTCACTGCCGACATAAAGAAAGCCGAGAGGACTGCTGCGTTCCGCCAGCAGGACAAAACGGTCCATGAGGGTCAGCGAACAGCGAGATGGCAGAAGCTCGGTGTTCTGCGTAAGGCGCTGCACAAAGTCGGCGTACAGGACCGCCAGGTAGCTACGCACGAGACCGAGAGCCGAAAGGCGGAATACGTCCGCGACAAGATGAAAACGCGGAGCTGGGCCTTGCAGGAAACGCTCAGGCAAACTGAGGCCAAGCGGGACGTGGAGTTCCAAAAAGTAAGGGAACACGCCGAAGCGGTTTTCGCTGAGCGAAAAACACGGGCGGCTGCTGCCAGAGACCAGCTACGCACTTATTATCGGGAGCGCGACCGAGAACACGAGAGACCGGCTCAATCGCGATCTCGCCAGCGAGGACGAGACCACGACTGGGGACGATAAGAGCGGGAGATCCGCTCTCGCTCAACGCTCCATTTCGCCTCGCGAATTTCTAGCTCGACTCAACTGCGCCTCGGCCCGTTTGCCCTCTGCATCGTCGCGTGAGATTTGCCGCTCCGTAGTTCGTTCGGTGCTTACGTCGGCTTCACGCGCTTCCCTCCCGCGGTCGGCCATCCGCTGCCAATATTGCGAGGCTGTAGATTTTTGCTGATCGTTATCGGCCATTGCGAATCTCCCTAAGAGCGTCGTGATCTAAACCATCTGCGAGGTGCAGGCCCAGATTCTCCGTTCTGCCGGCCACGCGATCCGAACCAGCCACGTCTCTGGTTATCCTGCCGATCACGCGACCCGAACCAGCCCCGGCTTTCGCCGTCCTGCTGCTGACGCCGACCCCAGCCGGGCCGTTCATCGCGAACGCTCGGATTTCCAAACCCATTGTCGCGATCATCATAAGACATCATCATTCCTTTCGCGCAAAGCGATTAGCCGAGACACGCTTGCGCATGTCCGGTCGGCGGAAATAGATCGCCCGTCCGGCGATCAGTGGGCGTCCCTGATTAGGGACGACGATCAGCGCATCTTTGCGCAGGTCGTTCATCAATTCCTCGGGGCGCATTACCGGGCGCCCAGTTGCATGGTATGTGATCGCACTGCCGGACGACCGGGCGCCGCTCTGCAGCGCCTTACCACTCCGGCCACTATTCTCACCTTCTGACCAGCTCAGCGCGCCGTAATCGCCGATGATCGCAGACAACTCTCGCGCCGTTTCCAGATCCCTGATCCCAGCATACCCACGCCAGTTCGCCGATTCGTACCAAACATCTCGACCTTCCTTGCCAAATTGTTGCACCATTTGGCCGACGCCCTGATAAATGAGATGCAGCGTGATTCCATATTTCCGACCGTCATCGCGAGCTGTCTCCAGGATCGACATATAACCTAGTCGGCTAACCTCATCGAGAAGAAACAAAACGCGACGCGGGACTCGACCTTCACGTTCGTAGACTGCATTAAGAAGCGCGCCAACGATAGTCCGCGCGACCGCGGGCGACGCCTGTAGAGCCTTTAGCGGCAAAGCAATAAAGATTGTCACTCGGCCTTCAGCAACATCACTTGATCGAAATGATGAGCCGGACACCAACCCCGCGAACGCCCGGTTTGAAAGCCATGCCGTACACTCGTCTGCAGTGGCGTACAAACTGGAAAAGGGACGCTCTGACAAACCCTTTAACGAGCCAGCCAAATCACGAGCCATATCTGACCGCGACGATCGATAGATATCTTCTAGAATGTCGCGCAGTTCTGGTTCCGGCGTCACCAATCCGGCCCTTAACGTTCTAAGCGTCTTCATTTCCGTGGGCAAATCCTCAGCCCAGAGCATGTGCGACAACAGACAAATCACCAGCTTTTTAGCACGGTCCACGAAATAGGCCGACGTTGAGCTATCTCCAGGAGTATCACCAGCGACCCACTCAACCGTTGCTGCGATATCGGTTTCTGCCATCGGCGAATTTATGTCGATCCAATCGAGCGCATTAAATCCAATCTGGAGCGCCGTGTTTGGATGTAGAGTAAACACTGAACCAAGCGTCTGTCGATATGCCGTAAGCATTGGTGATAATTCGAGAGATGGGTCCAGTACAACGGCTGACCCCCGCCAATACAGCAGCGTTGGGATCGCCGAAGAAACTGTTTTGAATCCGCCTGATCCCGAGAATAGCAGCGAATGCGTTGAACCATCGACACAAGGATCTATCAGCAGAGGGGATTTACCACCCATTCCCCATGTCGCTGGATTACGCGGATCAAACGGAGTGGCTGCAACGCGGTCGGCAACTGGGTTGTAGGCTTCGCCAATTACGACTCCTCCGTGAGAAGGATCTGGACCCGGCCACAATCGTCGCGCTTCCTTCATCTCCATGAATCGGGCGTGGCCATGCACATCAGTAGCGGCCCGAGTTATTGCCGGATGCGGGCGATCTGTCGGCTGGGCGCGACGTATACTCCTCAAGACCCTGTAAAACTTCCATTCGTAAAACATCACCCTCCCGCCGATCACCGAGACGAGCGCCGCCGGAACACCGCTGATTGCGAGCCAGGTTCGGGTGTTACTGTCGCTACCTGCCTCAATTAGAAACACCCACCAGGCCCAGTAGGGATGGGACACCAGCCGGAACGTCCCGGTCAGGCCCAGCAGGACCATGGAGGCGAGGATAGTGAACCCTGCAAGGATGATCGCTGCGCCGACTCCGATCTGCAGCGCGAGCCGAATGTGAGTCGGCACGTCATTCCTCCTGCAGCAGCGCAGCCGCGCTCTGGCCGCGCCGCTGAGCGTCTCCGACGAACCACACGCCTGAGATGGCAAAGGAACCGTGATCCTCCCTCAGAGGGACCACGACATCGATTACATCGGCCAGCAGTACGCTCAGTGTGCGATCGTCGAGACTGGCTCCATCGCGCGATGATTTGCATAATGCGAACAGACGCCTAAACGCGCTTCCAGCCGATTGGCCGTGTATGGTCGAGATCGATCCCGGATGCGGCGGCATCACGCCAGTTACGTATGTCCATGCCTCAGCGCCGCGGATCTCGGCCAAGAACACGCGATCCGGTCGCATGCGCAAGCACGTCTGCAGCAGCGTCTCAGCGTCGATCGCTCTGTCGTCTGCGTCGTCGCGTTGGAACAGCAGCCGGACGTGGTTCGGCTGCGTGACATCCAACTCACGCACGTCTTCTATTGTTATAAGCCGCTCTTCCGGGTCGATCGCGGCGACCAGGCTCTTGGCCAACGTGCTCTTGCCGCTTCCGGTGGCGCCAGTCAGCAAGATGTTCAGGCGCGAACGCACGCACCGCTCGAAAAATCCGTTAAGATCGCCGGCAGAGTACAGCGCAAGCAAATACTCCATGTCGCGAGAGCGCCGCGTCTCCTTGGCGCTGTTCCATTCGGCGGTGTCATAGCGTTTTTCGGCGTCCGCCAGAGGCACAACCGAGGAACCCGGCTTGCGTATCGTCAGGCTGATCGTGCCGTGCGGGACAACCGGAAAGAGGCATACCTGGAGCCGCTCGCCATCAGGCAGCTCAGCGGCCAGCAGAGGGCGGCTATCACCCACGTCCTGACGCCGCAGTGCCCCGGCCAACACCGCGATCGATTTCAGGTCCTGCAGGTCGGGCGGCAGGTCATACCGCGTGAAGGCGCCGCGCTGCCGCACCCAGACCTCGCCAGGTTTATTTATTGCTATTTCTTCTGTCGCCGAGTCGCCGAGCCACGGCATCAATGGCTCTAGCAGGAGGCGCAAATGCGGGGTGGCGGGGCTTTCGGTCACTAGTCAGTCTCCACTCAATACTCGACTACGCCCTAGTGTCTTAAACCTGTATACTTTTTCGAAGCTGATATCGTGGCCAAGGAAGATATCGACCATATCGCCCTGATTTTTTTCAAGCACAGGCGGAACATTCATTTCCTCTCGAAGAACACTCTCCGCTAGATTCTGCTGGGGCGTAAAAAATCCCTGATAGCTGTTGTTGTAAGTATTATTATTTCCATTTTTGTTCTGTATCGCGCTGTTGATAATCTGCGGGGCATAGCCCACAAGCGAATAGACCAGAGTGCTGCCAAAGCGCTCCCAGAAGTGGTTATCGATAACGCCAGTGACGCCTGATCGGCCCAGTTCGTCAGTCGCAGGGCTGTTCAGATTAGCTACTACTTGGTGAGGTGTGCGGGCGATCGTCCACAGAATCATCAGACGGTTTTGCCCGTGCATTAGGCCCGAACGAATTTGACCGATGATTATCGTCCCTGCATCGAGCATTATCGCTGTCCCTGTCGCGTTCCATACGCCGTGCTTTTCTGGGATATGACAGCGAGCAAACCCTTTTAGCTGACTATTGATGGCCGTATCTAATGTGCATTTAATAAGTGTACCTGCCGGAATTGTGCGATCCGGGTTTTTCAACACGTCCGCGTAGGCTGTCTTGCCGACATCAGACGGCTTCAGCGACTTAGAGAATTCATCCTCCACCCCGCTCCCCTCGCCATCTTCATCCCCGCTATGATGCCCGCCAGACGCGGCAGGACCACCGGCCGGCGCCGAGATTGCCGATATCTTGGACCGAATACCAGGATCAACCGTAGCCGGCTGCATGGACTTTGGCACGACACGGGCGATAGCAGGCATCGGCGGCAATGGGGGGGATGCCACTGCAGGCACTACTTCTGCAGGCTGTTTTGGTCCCTCGAATGGCAAACCGACTTTTGCAGTCGAGTTACTATGAGCACCATCAGGATTCGGTTTCGACAAGAGCCAATGCGCGCCGTACAGAGTGCCGAAAAATAGCGCACCTATGACACCAAAACCGATTTTTTGTCCGGCGGTAAATCGCCGAGGCCGCTTATCGAAGTTCTCTTCGCCCGGCGGCAGCGTTTCGTCAACGGCCACCTTTCACCTCCCTCACCACATCAGGCGAGACTGTCCCGGTGCCTGGGGTCTGGCCCGTCAGCGTGTATCCGAGATTATAGATTTCGAGAGCCGAATACTCATCGCGCAGACACCAGTATGGTGAAGCGCCAGGTACGATCACCACATCATTGTGGGTCGCCGGGTTCTCGGTTGCCTCATTAGTGTTACACTTGCCCCGAAAGATCGACGGAATACTCTGCATTGCCGGCCAATGGAAAGATGTTTTGAAACCATCATCCCAAATCCAGGCCGGCGCCAGCCGAGAATCGCCTTTCGCTGAGTAGCGATAATTCCACGAAGGATCCGGCGCCGCCGCACCGCTGACGAGATTGGTCTCGCGGGTCAACAGAGCCTTTGTCTCTGCTGTCGCAGCTTGACGCTCGCGCTCGCGCGCTTCCTCCTGACGTTTCCTATATTCGTCTTGTGGATAAGAGAAAGTAACCGCCGCAGTTTCATACTCACCATCTGATTTGA
>Ga0207677_10000041_pt1 | contig 111195 bp, 109 predicted proteins | sample KBSMisM42_FD_184311 | JGI IMG/M metagenome (GOLD analysis project Ga0207677, IMG submission 184311) | Miscanthus rhizosphere microbial communities from Kellogg Biological Station, Michigan, USA - KBS Miscanthus M4-2 (SPAdes) (version 2) | ecosystem: Host-associated > Plants > Roots >...
TCGGAGGCGCCGAAAATTTCGACGTTATCATCTCCGAACACGTGACGCTCAAAAACGGGACTCCCCTCGGGCCGTACATCGTCGACACACTCCTCGGCGCGGGCGGGATGGGCGAGGTCTATCGCGCACGCGACTCGCGGCTCGATCGCACGGTCGCGATCAAGGTGCTCCTCCCCTCTCTCACCGCGGGCGAGGAGCGGCGCGTGCGATTCGAACGGGAGGCGCGCGCGATCTCGGCGCTCTCCAGTCCGCACATCTGCGCGATCTTCGACGTCGGGCGCGCGGACGACGTCGAGTATCTCGTCATGGAGTACCTCGAGGGCGAAACGCTCGCGGAGCGGATCGCGCGCGGGCCGCTGCCGCTCAGCCAGATCCTCCGCATCGCGACCGAGATCGCCGAGGCCTTGCGGGCGGCGCATCGCGCGGGCATCACGCATCGCGACCTCAAGCCGGGCAACGTGATGCTCACCGCGTCGGGCGTGAAGCTGCTCGACTTCGGGCTGGCCAAGCTCGAAGCGCCGAAGGTCTTCAGCGCCGATTCCGCCCCCGCGACCATCGTCAATCCGATCACCGCCGAAGGGACGATCGTCGGCACCGTGCTCTACATGGCTCCGGAGCAGCTCGAAGGACGCGCTGTCGATCCGCGTACCGACATCTTCGCCCTCGGCGTGATCATGTACGAGATGGTGACGGGGCAGCGGCCGTTCGCCGGCAGCTCGCCGCTCAGCATCATCTCCGCGGTCATCTCGTCTGATCCGATTCCGATCCGCTCGCTGCAGCCGGCGTGTCCGGCCGCGCTCGAGCGGATCATCCTCACGGCGCTGGAGAAAAATCCCGAGGAACGGTGGCAGACCGCGAACGACCTCGCGCGGCAATTGCGCTGGCTCGCGCAGCCGTCCGGCTCGACGTCGACCGAGACCCTGCCGGTCGTGCCTGCGAAAACATCGCGCCGTTTGCCGCTCGCGATCATTGCCGCGGCGGCGATCGGCGGCGTCGCGATGTGGGGCGGCGTGCGGATGTTCTCGCCGGCACGTGTCGCGCCCCAGACCGCGCGCCTCAATGTGTCGTTGCCTGACGAGGTGCGTCCGCCGAACACGCCCGAGACGCCGAACATGGCGCTTTCGCCAGACGGACGGACGCTGGCTTTCGGCGGAGAGAGCAAGGGAAAACGGGCGATTTATCTGAGGCCGCTCGATTCGTACGACATGCGCAGGATCGATGGCAGCGAGGATGGCACCGGCCCCTTCTGGTCCGGCGACGGGCAGTGGATCGGATTCAGCGCCCGGGGAAAACTCTGGAAGACGAAAGCCGCCGGCAGCAGCGTCCCGATCGCGCTGGTGGACATGTCGGGTGTCGGCGGCAACGCGTCGTGGGTCGGCGACACGATCCTGTACTCCGAACGCGCCGGCGGTCGTGCCGAGGTCTACCGCGTTTCCGATCAGGGCGGGACGCCGGTGAAGGTCACGACGTTGAAAGCGAACGAGTGGCGGCACTCGTGGCCGCTGCTGCTCGCCGATGGGCGCCACTATCTTTATCAGGCGGCGATCGTCAATTCGCTCGACCGTCACCTGGTCCTCGCCTCGCTCGATTCGAACGAGTCGTCGGTGCTGACGAAGAACATCTCGCAGACCAGCTTCGTGAGCGGCGACCAGCTCGTGTTCGTGCGCGACGGCAAGCTGCTCGTGCAGCGGATCGACATCGCGAAGGGCGTGCTCGTGGGCGAGCCGGCGCTGATCGCGGACAACGTCGCCTACTTCTACCCTTCCGGACGTGCGGCGTTCGACGCTTTGAACGGCACGATCGTCTACCTCACCGACACGAGCACGGGCCGGCTCGTGATGACCGACCGGACGGGGAAGAGCCACGTCCTCGATGACCAGAGCCTGTTCCAGGACTTCAGTCTCAGCTTCTCTCCCGATGGCAATCGCGCTGCCGTCACGGTGGTCGATCGCGGCACGGGCCTCGGCGACATCTGGCTTTACGACCTCGTGCGCGGAGGGCGCGACCGTTTCTCGACCGAGCCCGGCATCGCCATCAAACCGGTCTGGTCGCCCGACGGCCAGGCCATCGTCTACTCGACCGGCGGCGCCGGCACGCTCCCGCGCATCGTGCGCCGCGGCCTCACGTCATCGACGTCGGAAAGCATCACACCGCCCGGACGCTTCGCGTTCGCCGGCAGTTTTTCGCCCGACGGCTCGACGATGTACTTTTCGAGCGAGACGCCGAGCACAAAGTCGGACATCGTCCGCCTCGACCTACGAACACGAAAGTCCGAAGCGGTGATGAACAGCGCGGCGGAGGAGCACGACCCTCAGGTCTCGCCGGACGGCAAATGGCTGGCGTTCTCCTCCGACGCGAGCGGCGCGAGCGAGGTCTATCTGCAGAGCCTCACCCGCCCCGACCTGCCGCGCGTGCGCATCTCGACCGCCGGCGGCGATGCCCCCTGTTGGCGTCGCGATGGCGGCGAGCTGTTTTACGTCTCGCAGCAAGACGCCGTCATGAGCGCCGTGCCGCAGAACGGCGAATGGAACAACGCGAAGCTGACGGAGCTCTTCCAGGCACCGCACGACATGCAGCGTTTCGCCGCCAGTCCCGACGGCCAACGGTTTCTCTTCATCGAAGGCGCTCCCGGTTCGGGCGATTCGATTTTCAACGTGATCCTCGGATGGCGATGAATGCTCACCGATGCCGTCGCGCGCTTCCTCGCTGCACACGCGATTGACCGGGTCGTCGCGGCTGTCTCGGGCGGTCCCGACTCGACCGCGTTGCTGATCGCGCTCGCGGAGCTGCGCGCGGACATCATCGCGGCGCATGTGAATCATCACCTGCGCGGCGACGAATCGGATGACGACGAGCGCTTCGTGCACGAGCTCTGCGCGCGGCTCGGCGTCGCGTTGCACGTCGCGGACGGAACGCTCGATGCCGAGGCGGTGCGCCGGCACGGCGTCGAGGCGGCGGCGCGCGAGGTGCGGCATGCGCGGCTGCACGAGGTCCGCGAGGCGGCCGGCATGCGCTGGATCGCCACCGCGCATCAGCTCGACGATCAGGCCGAGACCGTGCTGATGCGGCTGATGACCGGCAGCGGACTGGCGGGATTGCGCGGCATTCATCCGGTCCGCGACGACGGCGTCGTCCGGCCGCTGCTCGAAGTGAGCCGCGCGGAGATCGAGGAGTTTCTGCGCGAGCGGAACGTCGTCGCGCGCACCGACAGCTCGAATGCCGATCCGCGCTTTCTGCGCAATCGCGTGCGGGCCATGCTGCGCGGCATGCAGGTGTCACGGGATCTCGCGGCGGTCGCAACGCAGGCGCGCGCGCAGTGGGCGCTCGTCGAGCGCGAGCTCGATGGTTACGAAGTCGACGAGAGCGCGGAACAGACACGCTTCCTCCGCTGGCCCGACGACCCCTGGCTGAAACAGGCGCTGCTCCACCGCCACATCCGCCGCCTCGACCCGCATTCGCGCGACGTCTCCGCCGCCGATCTCGAGCGCCTCGCGCACGCGACCGCACGCACGAGCGTGACGAAAGAGCTGGAGCTGATCGGGAATGTCTTGCGGAGGCGACAGACAAGAGTGTCTGTCCCACACTTCGAAGCGACCATGCACGCCGGCGAAACGATCACCATCGCCGGCCACACCATCACCATTCGGCAACCGGCAACCGGCAACCGGCAACCCTTCCAATTGCCACCCGGCGCAACGCCAACGTTCACCATCCGCAACCGCCGCCCCGGCGACCGCTTCCGCCCGCTCGGCATGTCCCACGAAAAAAAGCTCAAGGACTTTCTCATTGATCGTAAAATCCCGGTCGAGCTCCGCGACTCCATCCCTCTTCTTCTCTGGAACGGTCAGATCGTCTGGGTCGGCGGCATCGAGATCTCGGACGCATTCAAGGTGACGGATCCCGCGGGCGAGCAGTACGAAGTGTGGTTGGAGCGTGCCGGTGCGGCAGTCGAAGCCGAAGCAGCCGAAGGTCAAACGAGCCTACACGGCTAAACAGATCGCAAAACGGGTCGCCGCCCTCGGCGAATCGATCCGCGACGACGCCGGTCCCGGCGAAGTCTTCGTCCTCGGTCTCCTCAAAGGCACCAGCTGCTTCCTCGCCGACCTCATTCGCGCGATCCCGGGTGAAGTCGGCTACGGCTACATCGACGTCATCCGCGACGTCGCCGACACCGACACCGCGGCCGCCCTGGAGATCGATTTCGTCAGCTACACCGAAATCGCCGGCCGCAACGTCTATGTATTAAAGGATGTCGTCTCGACCGGCGTCATCGAGAACTACCTCCTGACCCAGCTCCGCCAGCACGGCCCGGCAAAGCTCCACCTCGTGGCGCTCCTCGACCGTCCCGACCTCCGCACCGTGGCGCTGGAGACCGACTACCACCTCTTCAAGGTCGGCGAAGGGTCATTTGTCGGTTACGGTTTGGAGCAGGGGGGACGGTTCGGAAACCTCCCCTACATCGGCCGCGTAAGCTAACCGGCACGGCCGCCGCGGAATGGCGACCGCGACAAGGCTCGTTGCGGTAGTGTACGAGTGGCACGCCGGAAGCATCGTCGTGCTGTTTTGGAGGCCAATCTTTGAATTCCACAGTCAAGACCGCGCTACTTTGGGTGGTCATCATCATTCTGGTGTTCCTTCTTTGGAACCTCTTCCAGACCACGAAGGGCGCGAGCGAGCAGATCCCCTACAGCGTCTTCATGGAGCGTGTGAACGCCGGCCAGGTCGACAAAGTCACCCTGCGCGGCGATGAAGCGCACGGCGAAACCAGGGCGACCGCACCGGGCGGCAAGCACGAATTTCACACCACCGTCCCGCAGAACTACCCGGCGATGTACGACCTGCTGAAGAGCAAGAACGTGACGACGGAGATCGAGCCGCAGCACGATGCGCCGTTCGTCACCGCGCTGATCAGCTGGGCGCCGATCCTCTTCCTGATCGGCCTCTGGATCTTCTTCATGCGCCAGATGCAGGCCGGCGGCAACAAGGCGCTCTCGTTCGGCAAGTCAAAGGCGAAGCTGCTCTCCGGATCGGCAAAGAAGGTCACGTTCAAGGACGTGGCGGGCGTCGACGAGGCCAAGCTCGAGCTGCACGAGATCATCGAGTTCCTCAAAGAGCCGCAGAAGTTCACGAAGCTCGGCGGCAAGATCCCGAAAGGCGTGCTGCTGATGGGCCCGCCGGGAACCGGCAAGACATTGCTCGCCCGCGCCATCGCCGGCGAAGCGAACGCTCCGTTCTTCTCGATCTCCGGCTCCGACTTCGTCGAGATGTTCGTCGGCGTCGGCGCGTCACGCGTCCGCGACCTCTTCGAGCAAGGCAAGAAAAACGCGCCCTGCATCATCTTCATCGATGAGATCGACGCCGTTGGACGTCACCGCGGCGCAGGCCTCGGCGGCGGACACGACGAGCGCGAGCAGACGCTGAATCAGCTCCTCGTCGAGATGGACGGCTTCGAATCGAACGACGGCGTGATCCTCGTCGCGGCGACGAACCGCCCCGACGTCCTCGATCCCGCCCTCCTCCGTCCCGGCCGTTTCGATCGCCGCGTCGTCGTCGATCTCCCCGACCTCAAGGGCCGCGAGGGCATCCTTCGCGTCCACACGCGCAACATCCCGCTGTCCGACGACGTCGACGCCAGCGTGCTGGCGCGCGGTACACCCGGCTTCAGCGGCGCCGACCTGGCGAACCTCGTCAACGAGGCCGCGCTGAACGCCGCCCGCTACGACAAGAAGAAAGTGCAGATGGTCGACTTCGAGTTCGCCAAGGACAAGGTCCTGATGGGCGTCGAGCGGAAGTCGATGGTGATGAGCGATCGCGAAAAGCGGAACACCGCGTATCACGAGTCGGGACACACGATCGTCGCGGCGGTGATGCCTGCGGCCGATCCGCTGCACAAGGTCACGATCATCCCGCGCGGCCGCGCGCTCGGCCTGACGCAGCAGCTGCCGACCGAGGACAAGTATTCGTACTCGCGTCGCTACCTCGACGCCATGCTCGCCGTGCTGATGGGCGGCCGCATCGCCGAGGAGGTGTTCCTCAACGAGATCACCACCGGCGCCGGCAACGACATCGAGCGCGCCAGCGGCATGGCCCGGCGGATGGTCTGCGAGTGGGGCATGTCGGACCTCGGCCCGGTGACCTTCGGCAAGAAGGAAGACCCGATCTTCCTCGGCCGCGAGTTCGCGCAGCACCAGGACTTTTCGGAAGCCACGGCCGTCGAGATCGACAAGGAAGTGCGCCGCATCCTGGAGAAGGCGTACAAGACCGCGCACGAGATCATCACGAACAACAAGACCGCCCTCGACAAGATCGCGCGCAAGCTCCTCGAGCGCGAGACGCTCGAAGGTTGGGAAGTGAACGAGATCCTCCGCGAGGAGACCGGCATCGACTACATGAAGGCGAAGGAGTACGACCCGGAGGAAGCCAGCCCCGGGGAGAAGATGACGATCGCGCCGGGCTCCGGCCCGTCGACCGACGTCCCGACGCCCGTCCCCCAACCGCCCGCATCGACACCAACACCCGATCGCAACGTGTAAAACGAAAAGGGCCGGCGATGAGCCGGCCCTTTTGATTTGGTATCGTGCGCGCGATGCCGCGCAAACGCGTTTACGTCGCCTACACCGGCGGCACGATCGGCATGCGCCGGACGCGCAACGGGTACGAGCCGCGGTCCGGATATCTGCAGGAGCAGATGGATGCGATTCCGGAGCTCCATCATCCCAGCATGCCGGCGTTCACGATCCACGAGTACGACCCGTTGCTCGACTCGTCGAACATGACGCCGGCGCAGTGGGTCGAGATCGCGCGCGACCTCGCGGCGAACTACGACAAGTACGACGGCTTCGTCGTCGTGCACGGCACCGACACCATGGCCTACACCGCCTCCGCGCTGCCGTTCATGCTGCATGGACTCGGCAAGCCGGTCATCATCACCGGCTCGCAGATCCCGCTCTGCGAAATCCGCAACGATGCGCGCGAGAACCTCATCACCTCGCTCATGATCGCCGCCGACTACGCCATCCCCGAGGTCTGCCTCTACTTCGGCGGGAAGCTGCTGCGCGGATGCCGCTCGGTGAAAGTGAGCGCCTCCGGCTTCGCCGCCTTCGACTCGCCGAACTTCCCGCCCCTCGGCACCGTCGGCATCGACATCGACGTGAGCTGGGAGCTGATCCGCAAACCGAAGCGCGCTGCGAAGCTGCGCGTGCAGGAGCTCGCGGCGCCGGTGGTCAGCGCGCTGCGCCTCTTCCCCGGCATCTCGCCGGAGCTCGTGCGCAACGTGCTGCGTCCGCCGCTGCAGGGACTCGTGCTCGAGGCGTACGGCGTCGGCAACGGTCCCGATCAGAACACGCCGTTCCTCGAGGCGCTGGCCGAGGCGACGAAGCGCGACGTCGTCATCGTCGACTGCACGCAATGCCTCGAGGGCAAAGTCGATCTCGCCGAATACGCCGCTGGCTCCGCGCTCGCCCGCGCGGGAGTGATCAGCGGCTTCGACATGACCGCCGAGGCGGCGCTGGCGAAGCTCTACTACCTCTTCAGCCGCGGCGACGGACCGGAAAAAGTGAAGCGGGAGATGCAACGCGATCTGTGCGGCGAGCTGACGGCGGACTGATGAGTACAATGGACGGATGCGACGTGCCTGCCTGCTAGTCGTCCTCTGTCTCTTCATCGCACTGCACATCGACGCCGCCCCCGAATGCACCGGCGCAACGAAGGAAGCGCCCTTCGCGCCGCCGCACACCATCACGCGCGAAACGCTCGCCGCGTACGAGCAGCAGATCCTCACCTGGCTGCAGGCCGACGAATACGCGAAGCTCGGCTGGTGCGTCGACAAAGGCGTCCGCGACACCGGCCCGTTCATCAACGGCACCTACTTCGGCACGCACAAGGCCGTCCGCATCTACTACTCCCCCGGCGTCACGCATTGGCTCACCACGAAAGGCCGCGAAGGGGCGATCGCCGACGGCTCGATGATCATCAAGGAGCAGTGGAACGGTCCCGCCGCGCGATACGAAAACGAGAAGCTCCCCGCCGTCACCGACTGGACGATCATGATCCGCGATTCGAAAGGATCGAAGGACGGCTGGTGGTGGGCCGAGCTGTGGGTCGGCATGCCGCTCGACACCGTCGATTCGCTGCAATATCCGAACGCCGGCTTCGGCATCTACTGCACGCGTTGCCACGCCTCGGCGGACAAAGAGCTGACGTTCTCCGCGCTCAACAACCTCGCCGGCTTTCCCGGCTGGCCGCTCACGTTCCGCGTCGATGACACCTGGCGCATCCCTCCCCCGCCGAAGCTGAAATCGGCGCGCCGCAAGCAGAGCTATCACATCCACGCGCCAGTCGAGGAAGAGCCGGAAGAAGAGCCCGCGCCGCCGAAGAACGAAGCGGTCAGCCTGCCGCCCGAGACGTTCGACGACGTCGTCGCCTCGGCGCACGGTCCGGAGATGTTCCTCACCTCGAACCAGTGCCAGGGCTGCCACAGCGCGGCGACCTATCCGTTCGGCCCGACGATGTTCCGTCCGACCTCGCCGCTGACCGCGAGTCCCGTCACCGGCATCAACTTCTCCGAGTTCACCGAATGGCGCTGGTCGCCGATGGGCCTCGCCGGCCGCGATCCGATCTTCTACGCGCAGATCGAGAGCGAGCTCGCCTTCGTCGACACGCAGAAAGATCCTCAGGAAAAACGCCGCGTCGTCCTCAACACCTGCTTCCGCTGCCACGGCATCATGGGCCAGCGGCAGCTGGCCATCGATCATCCCGGCCGCGACTTCCGCCTCGACATTCCGATGATCACCTCCGGCCCCGACGCGAAGTACGGCGCGCTGGCCCGCGACGGCATCAGCTGCGCCGCGTGTCATCACATGGTCGAGACGAAGACGCCGCCGGGCGTCGCGCCGCTGACGTATTTCCTCGAGCACTCCATCACCGGCCTGTTCGAGACCGGCAAGCCGGACGAGTTGAACGGACCGTTCAAGGACGACGAGATCGGCACGCTGCCGATGAAGAACGCGCTCGGCATCACGCCGAAGCACGACGAGTACATGAAGAGCTCGCGCATGTGCGGCGCCTGCCACACGATCAACCTGCCCATCGTCGACGGCACCGGCCACTCGATCGAGCAGGCGACGTATCTCGAATGGCTGAACAGCAGCTACCAGAACGAGTTCGGCAAGCCGGGCCCGAGTGCGCAGAGCTGCCAGGCGTGCCACATGCCGGGCAAGTACGTGAACCCCGAGGCGAACATCAAGGTCGATCCGATCCAGACGCGGATCGCGATTGTCGAAGATGATTCGTATCCGGCCGCCGATCATCGGGCGCCGACTCCCGACATCCACGTCCGCTTCCGCACCGCCGATTACGCGCGCCACGAGTTCCTCGGCATGAACGCGTTCGTGCTCGAGATGTTCAAGCAGCAGAACAACCTGCTCGGCGTCCGCCTCGGCGATTACATGACCGGCAACAGCGATTCGCTGCAGGTCGTGCAGAACAACCTGCTGCGGCAGGCGACCACGTCATCGGCGACGATCAGCGTCGACAGGAAGGTCGAAGGAAACACGCTCGTCGCGACGGTGCACGTGCAGAACCTCGCTGGTCATCGCTTCCCGAGCGGCGTCGGCTTTCGCCGCCTCTTCATCGAGGTCGATGCGAAGAACGGCAACGACGTCGTGTGGGCCTCGGGACAGACGAACAGCGACGGCGAGATCATCGATCGCCGCACCGGCAAGCCGCTGCCGACCGAATTCTTCGACGGCGGCAAGTATCAGAAGCACCATGAGGTCGTCGACGCCGAGGACCAGGTGCAGATCTACGAAGAGCTGACGAAGGACGCCGACGGCAACTTCACGACGAGCTTCATCCGCCGCGATCACGAGGTGAAGGACAACCGCCTGCTGCCGCTCGGATGGAAGCCCGACGGTCCGCAGCCGGGCGTGCTGCCGAAGTTTTTCCTCGATGCGACGCATCCGAAGGGCGACGCGGAACACGATCCCGATTACAAGGACGGCAAGGGCGGCGACACGCTCACGTATCGCATTCACCTGCCGGCCGGCGTCGATCCGTCGAAGGTCACGCTGTCGGCGACGCTCTGGTCGCAGAGCATCCCGCCGTACTACCTCCGCGACCGTTTCGAAGGGGCGAACGGCGACGGCACGAAGCGGTTGAAGTTCATCAAGCAGCAGCTGGTGCTCGATGGGACGCCGTTGCAGAACTGGAAGGTGTTCGTGGCGAGCGCGAGCAGGTGATCGCATGCAGACGATCGCGAACTATCCCGACCTGATCTCCGCGGAGCTCGCGCAGTCGCTGCTCGAGGCCGAAGGGATCGACTCGACGATCCCGGAGGAGAACATCGCCGGGCTCGACTGGCGGTGGGGCACGGCGCTGCAGGGCATCCGCCTGCAGGTCGCGGATGAAGACGCCGACGCGGCGCGCGCGCTGCTCGAGGAAACGAACGAGATCGAGCAGGAGCAGTCGAGCGACGTCTGCCCGAAATGCGGCTCCGCGGAAATCGCGCAGTCGCAATGGAAGCGGAAGCTGAAGGGCGTCACGATGTTCGTGCCTTTTCTCATCCTCGTCTGGCCGTTCGTGATGTGGATGGAGCCGAAGATGGAGTGCGCGTCGTGCGGGCATCGCTGGTGCAGTTCGAAATAGCGTGCGCCGTGCCGTTCTCGCTCTTCTCATCCTGATCGCGATGCCGGCGTTTGCCGACGACGGCGATGACGATCGCATCGCGGCGCAGCTACGCGCGCACGGGACGCGTATCGATCAGGCGCGCGTGGTCCTCTGGTATCGCGCGTCCGACCTCCACGCAGACACGGCGCGTGAATTCGCGGAGCGGCTCTCGTCGGGCATCGACGAGATCGAAGCGGTCCTCGGGACAAAGTACGACGCGCGCTACTACCGGCAGGCGAAGATCGAGTGCTTCGTGGCAACCGAGGCGGAGATGTCGCACGCGTACACCGGGCGCAAGCCGTACTTTTTCGTGACGCCGGAGCGGGTCAACGCGCGCGAGGTGCCGTATCGGCACGAGCTGACGCACATCGTGGCGTGGTGGAGTTGTGGAAAGGCGCTCTGGCTGCAGGAAGGATTTGCGGATTACGTCAGCGGCGAGGCGCGCAGGCGCTTTCCGCACGAGCCGGAGTACGACATGAACGTCTTCAATCCGCGCGGCCGCGACATCGACGTCGTCGCGCGGCGCGTGAGCGACGGCCGCACCGCGGCGCGCGTGCTGCCGCTGATCGGCGCCGACGCGATGCCGATGTCGCTCTGGCATCGCCGCGCCTTCAACGCGATTTTCGCCGACCGCGAGATCACCGCGCCGGCGTTCTACAACCTCTCGCATTCGTTCACGCGATATGTCGTGCAGCGGATCGGGATGGCGAAGCTGGAGGCCGCGTGCCGCGCGTGGAAGCCGAGCCGCACGATCGCGCGTGACGCGGGGACAACGATGGAGAAGTTGAAGGCGGAGTGGCTGAAATCGTTGTAGCCGCACTCCACAAAGCGTAGACCTCGGTGCGCCCGCTACAATCCGGACCGTGGCGCGAAAAACGGCGGTCTTCTCCTGCAACGAGTGCGGCGCTCAATCGCCGAAGTGGATCGGGCGCTGTCCCGACTGCAGCGCGTGGAACTCGTTCGCCGAGGAGGATGCGCCGAGGGTGGCTGGGGCGGCGCCGCCGAGCGTGAGCATCGGCATGGTCGATGCCGACGTCGCGCCGCGCATCTCCACCAACATCGCGAGCCTCGACCGCGTCCTGGGCGGAGGGCTCGTCATCGGCGCGGTCACGCTCGTCGGCGGCGAGCCGGGCGTCGGCAAATCGACGCTGCTGCTGCAGGCCGCGCAACGGCTGGCCGAGCACGGCCCGGTGCTCTACGTCTCCGGCGAAGAGTCGCCGCGCCAGATCGCGTTGCGCGCCCGGCGCCTCGGCACGACCAACGATGCCATCCGCATCTTCACCGACACCTCGGTCGAGCGGATCGTCGCCGAGATCGAGCGGTTGCGCCCCGCCGCGGCGATCATCGATTCGATCCAGACCGTCCACACCGGCACGAACGACTCTACGCCCGGTAGCGTGGGCCAGGTGCGCGACTCGGCCGGCGCACTGATGACCGCCGCGAAACGGCTCTCCGTTCCGATCTTTCTCATCGGCCACATCACGAAGGAAGGAACGATTGCCGGGCCGAAATCGCTCGAGCACATCGTCGACACGGTCCTCTACTTCGAAGGCGAAAAGTTTCAGAACTACCGCGTGGTGCGCGCCTACAAGAACCGCTTCGGTCCGGTGAACGAAGTCGCGATCTTCGAGATGCATGACGACGGGCTGGAAGAGGTGGCCAATCCTTCCGCCGCGTTGATCTCGCAGCGAAGTACGGCGCCCGGCTCGGCGATCCTTGCGGCGCTCGAAGGGACGCGGCCGTTGCTCGTCGAATTGCAGGCGCTCGTCTCGCCGACGCACTTTCCGTCGCCGCGGCGGATGGCGATGGGCATCGACGCGAACCGCGTCACGCTGCTGCTCGCGGTGCTGGAGCGCAAAGGCGGCGGCAACTTCGCGCAGCACGACATCTACGTCAACATCGCCGGCGGCCTCTCGATCGACGAGCCGGCCCTCGATCTCGGCATCGTCGCGGCCGTCCTCTCGTCGCAGCGCAACGTCGCGCTCCCCTTCGACGTCGCCCTCTTCGGCGAAGTCGGCCTCCTCGGCGAGATCCGCAGCGTGTCGCAGGCCGACCTCCGCGCGCGCGAAGCGGCGGCACTCGGCTTCAAACGGATCATCGTCCCGCAATCGAACGCGGCGGAGATCCGGACGGACATCGACGTCATTCCGGTGCGTCGCATCGAAGATTTCGGCGAAATTCTCTTCAAGTGATGCGAAAACCGCGAATTCGTCACTCCTTACTGGATAACCAGAAGGAGGAACCATGTCCGTCGTATTTTTCAAACTCGATCGTCAGCAGGACCTCGATCCCGACCTCGTCAACGGCCTTTCGGGACATCGCATCGGCGTCGTGACGCCCGAACCGCGCGACAAAGTGCGCGCGCTGCTGAAGAAACGGAAGCTCGACGACCGCGTCGAGTTCATCGTCGCCGACGGCGAGAACTGGTACGAGCAGGCCGTCACGCAGACCGGCGCCGATCCGGAGCAGATTCTCTACGTCAACGCCGACCGCGCCAGCCTGCTGCGCGCCGAGATGTACGGAATCCGCGGCGTCGTCGATCCGCTGCAGGTGCCAGCGGCTCTGTCGCTGCCGCCGATCAACATCAGCGGCCTCGCCGCGTGTACCGCCGACGCGCGCGACGCGGCGCTCGACGGCGACGCCGGACCGGACAACGAAATGAACTTCCAGCGGATGCTGCAACGTCTCGAGGCCTCGAAAGTGCGCCTGCCGCCGCTCTACCTCGGAGCCGCGCAGGAGCCGTTCGCCGCGACCCTCGAGACCCTCGGCCCGTCGGGTTTCACCGACGTACTGGTGAACGAAGCGGATTCGACCGGGCTGCTGCTGCTCGACATCTCGCACTCGATCATCCAGAACGGCGAGCGCTTTCAGGACACCGCGACCGACGCGTTCGAAGAGGTCGTCACCGATCTCTACGACGGCTTCCTCAGCGCGCAGGACCGCAAGGGCATCAAGCAGCCCGACCGCGCCGTCCTGCCGCCGCTCGTGAAGTGGGGCAATCCGGCCGACGGCCCGTACACCTGGCCGATCGACGCCACGAGCAGCTTCGGCGTGCAGTGCGCCGTGGTCAACCTGCCGCCGGCGAATGCGGCCGGCGGAATCATGGCCTGGGCCGCGCTCGGTCACGAGACGGCGGGCCACGACATCCTGCACGCCGACCACGGACTCGAGGCGGAGCTGGCGCAGGCGGTCCACGACAAACTGCTGGCGCTCGATTCCGGACTGGCAACGTACTGGTCGCAGCGCATCGACGAGACGGCGTCGGACGTGATGGGCATCCTCAACATGGGACCGGCACCGGCCATCGGCATGATCTCGTTCTTCCGCGGACTGATCGACGCATCGGGCCACGGGCCGCACCTCCGCACCTCCGGACCGGCGAGCGATCCGCATCCCGCCGACATCCTGCGCGGCTATCTCGGCGCGGCGACGGTCCGCCATCTGAGTTTCGCCGGCGCCTCGGACTGGGCGAAGGTGATCGACGCGGAGACGGAGAAGGACGCCCGCCCGACGTTCAACATCGCCGGACGTTCGATCGCGAAAGCGAAAGCCAAACAGTCGGCGCAGATCGTCGCGGAGACCATCGCCACGTTCAAGACGAACGTCCTCAACAACCATGCGCTGATCGAGATCCAGGACTGGCGCAACGAGGACGAAGCCATCGTCCAGCAACTGATTCCGGTGCTCACCAGCACGGCGCCGCTGCCGGCGGGGATCACCGGCGCGGGCGTGTACGCGGCGCACGTCGTGGCAGCCTCGGTGATGGCGGCACTGGCGAAGAAGGGAACGCCGGCCGCGATTTTCAAGCGGATGATCGCGACGCTGAAGTCGATGCACGACCTCAATCCGGCGTGGGGCCCGATGCGCGTGCTGCACCCCAGCTCGCTCTATCGCGACTTCGCCTACAGGATGCACTGATCGGCAAGCAGGACGCCCGGTAACAATTCGGGCGTCCTGCTTTACAAGCTGAGACTGGTTATTTAAACTTTGCGGCGACTCGGCCCCTTATGTCGACCCAGATTGCTCGCAAGTGGAGGGATGGCAGGAACGCGCTTCTTGCCATCGTGTCCGTTTCTTTGTTTGCAGCGGGTTGCGCGTCGCTTCCGTCGATCATCCCGGTCGCCTCGACGCCTGCCCCCGCCCCGATCGTCCGCTCGGATGACGACGATTTCAGCCAGTTGATCGCGCAGATGCGCGCCGACCTGAACCGCTACACCTCGCGCGAGATCGCCCGCAAGCCGACGATCACGCCGTCAATGCAGACGGCGAAAGGGCGCGACCGCGAGTTCTCGGACCGCGCTCATGCGCTGTTCGCGCCGCTGTCGCAGACCGGGCTGATCATGCCGGTCGTCGGCATTACCCCACGCGAGCTCGACGACTCGTGGCACGCGCCGCGCGACGGCGGCTCGCGCCTGCACAAAGGCATCGACATCTTCGCCCACCGCGGCACCGAAGTCGTCGCCGTGACGGACGGCATCATCAGCTACGTCGGCGATCAGCCGAAGGGCGGCCACTGCCTCTGGCTCACCACGGAGAACGGCAAATCGTTCTACTACGCCCATCTCGATCACTGGGCCGCCGGCATCTACGAAGGGATGGAAGTGCAGAGCGGCGATCTCCTCGGCTACGTCGGCAACACCGGCAACGCCGTCTCGACGCCGCCCCACCTGCACTTCCAGATCACCGAGAACGATGAGGCCGTGAATCCTTACCCGGTCCTCGCCCACGCCATCCCGACGAAGACCGCCCACGTGCACGTGGAGCTCGGCGGCGGGTTCGGGACTCATTAGCTCACTTCACCCTCCTCCCCTCCAGCATCACGAACGTCACCTTCTCGATCGCCTTCATATCCGTCAGCGGATTTCCGTCGACGGCGATGAGGTCCGCGATCTTGCCGGCTTCGATCACGCCGGCATCGACTCCCACGAGCGCGGCGGCGGTCGACGTCGCGGCGCGGAGCACGTCGGCGTTCTTCATGCCGTACTTCGCCATGTACTCGAGCTCGATCGGGTTCGTGCCCGGCTTCTCGAACGTGTCGCTGCCGAAGGCGATCGTCACCGGCGTCGCGAGCGCGCGCTTGAACGTCGCGGCGTGCTCGTCGCACGTGCGCGTGAGGCGCGCTTTCGTCTCGGCGTCGGGAGCGCCGAAGATCACGCCGTCGCGCCAGAACTCATACACCATCAGCGTCGGGACGTAGACGATCCCCTTCTGCGCCATCAGCCGGAAGGTGTCTTCCTTCAGATACAAACCGTGCTCGATGGAGTTGACGCCGGCGTCGATGGCCATGTGCGCCGCGGCGTCGGAATACGTGTGCGCCGCGACCTTCGCGCCGCCGCGATGTGCTTCCTCGACCAGCGCGTTGACCTCTTCCTGCGAGTAGTTCTCCGCGCCGCTGAGCATGTCGCTGCGCGGCTGCCGCTTCTCGTACGACTCCATGTAAATCTTGATGACGTCGGCGCCGTCGGCGATCAGCCTGCGCACCTCGCGGCGCACTTCGGCCACGCCGTCGGCCGGCGATGAGAGCGGCGGCATCGGGTTGTAGGGCGAGTAGCCGGTGAGGCGATAGCCGCCGGTGCTGGTCACGGGGCGGATGGCGGCGACGACATGCGGAGCGTCGACGAGCCCCTTCGCCACCGCATCGCGCAGCGCGGTGTCGGCGTAACCGGCGCCTTCGTTGCCGAGGTCGCGGATCGTGGTGACGCCCGCTTCGAGCGTCTTGCGGCCGCTGATCGTCGCCACGATCGCGCGGTACTCCGGCGTCTCGCGGAGGATCTGCGCGTCGTAGTCGCCGGAGTGCAGCGCGATGTGCGTGTGGCAGTCGATGAGGCCCGGCAGCAGCGTGCGGTCGCCGAGGTCGATCACCTTCGCGTTCGCCGGCACGTCGCTGCCGACGCTCACGATGCGGCCGTTGTCGACGACGACCACCACGTTTTCGCGCAACGTGCCGGAGCGGCCGTCGAACATCCGGCGCGCCTTGATCGCGGTGACTTCGGCCTGAGCGGTGAGTGCGAGCAGCAGAACGAGTGCGAGTCGTTTGATCATGCGAGGGAGTGTAACGGCACTCCGATCGCACGCAGTGGCATCAGCACGAACTCCCGCTCGCGTGCGCGCGGATGCGGGAGCGTGAGCTCGCGCGTGCGCATGCGCGTGGCGTCGTGGAGGATGAGATCGAGGTCGATCGTGCGCGGCGCGTTGCGTCCGCGGCGCACGCGGCCGAGGCGCTGCTCGATCGCCAGCAGCGCGCGCAGGACCTCCAGCGGAGGGAGATGCGTCCATCCGGAAACGGCCATGTTCAGGAAGTCGGGAGATCCGGGCGGCGCGTCGACCGGCTTCGTTTCGATGATCGGACTGACGCGGACGACCGACATCACCTCGCGCAATGCGTGCACCGCGCGCCGGAGGTTGAGCGCGCGATCGCCGAGGTTGGAGCCGAGCGCGATTACGACGGTCGCGGCAGACTGACGTCTGACGCTAGTCGGAGACGTCGATCTCATTCGACAGCTCGTCGACGTCATCGTCCTCGTGCGGAAAGTACGTCCGCAGCTGCTCCCCGGCCGCGGTCACGGCGTCGATGATGCCTTCCGTGAACTGGCCGGCCTTGAAGCGGATGGTGAGCTTCGCGGCGATCTCGTCCCAGAAACCGGCGGGGACGTTGTCGTCGATCCCTTTGTCGCCGAGGATCACGAACTGGTTTTCTTCGGAGGCGATGAAGAGGAGCACGCCGTTGCGGAGGTTGGTCTTCGTCATGCCGAGGCGCTCGAAGGTTTTTTCCGCGACGTTGCGGATGTCGCTGCCGGCCTTCGGCTGCACGTGCACGCGGATCTCGCCCGAGGTGCGGCTCTCTGCTTCGCCGATCGCGTCGGTGATCCGCTTCTGATCGAGCTGCGCCAGAAACTCTTTCTGATCCATCACCAGCCTCCGGTCGAGCCGCCGCCGCCGAAACTGCCGCCGCCGCCGAATCCACCGCCACCGAAGCCGCCACCACCGCCGCCTCCCCATCCGCCGCCGCCACCGCCGAAGGTCGTGCCGCCTCCGCCGCCGAGGAAGAACATCGGCAGGAAGCAGCCGCCGCATCCGCTGCGGCGCCGCGCGATCAGCGGAAGGATGAAGAAGAAAAAGACGAACGCGACGGCGATGAGGCAGCCGACGGTATCGCTGTTGACGCCGGTGTGATCGTAGGCGTCGCGCTGCGCCGGACGTGGCGCCGGTTGTTCGGGGGTGACGCCCTTGACGCCGAGCTTCGCGCCGAGCGCGTCGATGCCGGCGTTCAGGCCGCCGGCGTAATCGTTCTCCCTGAAATGCGGAGCGATGATGTTGCGCGTGATGTCGGACGACACCGCGTCGGTGATGGTCGGTTCGAGCGCGTACGAGACTTCGGTGCGGATCTTGTGCTCCTGCACGAAGATCGCGAGGATCAGCCCCTTGTCTTCCTTCGCCCGCCAGATCTTCCACTGCTCGGCGCAGCGGATCGTGTAGTCCTCGGGTGCTTCGCCGCCGAGCGTCGGAAAGACGTAGACGACGAAGCGGACGCCCGACTGCTGCTCGAACGATTCGAGCTTCGCGTTCAGCGCGGCGGCGTCACTCGCGGTGACGACGTTCGCCGCGTCGGTGAACCAGCGCGTCGGCTGCGGCGGCACGTCGAGCGCGAACGCGCGCGCGGCGATCGCGAGAATGACTGCGAGTCGGAGCGCGCGGCGCACGGCGGCCGCCTATTGTCCTGACGTCGCGGCTGTGCTCGGGTTGAAGTTGAACTGCACCTTCGGCGGCTCCGCGCTGCCCGCCGTTCCCTGGAAGTACGCCTTCTTCGGGAACCTGCTTCCCGCGACCATGCTCGCCGGGAACTTCAGGATGTAGGTGTTGTACGCCTGCGCTGCCTCGTTGAAGCGGCGGCGCTCGACGGCGATGCGGTTCTCCGTCCCTTCGAGCTGCGACTGCAGCTGGAGGAAGTTTTCGTTCGACTTGAGCTCGGGATAGCGCTCGACGACGACGAGGAGTCGCGACAGCGCGGACGAGAGTCCGGCCTGCGCCTGTTCGAACTGCGCCATCTGCGCGGGATCGTTCGGGATGTTCGCGGTGGTGCCGGGTGCGGCGCCGCCGGGGTTCGTGACCTGGCCGACGCGCGCGCGGGCCTGGGTGACTTCGACGAGCGTCGATTTCTCGAAGTTCGCGGCCCCCTGCACCGTCTGCACGAGGTTCGGGATCAGATCAAAGCGGCGCTGATAGTCATTCTGGACCTGGGCCCACTGCGCATCGACGGCCTGATCGAGCTCGACGATGTGATTGCGGACGCCGACGAACCAGAAGCCGACGATGACTGCGATGAAGACGACGATGATGCCAACGACGAGACATCCGAGCAGGCCACGGCTCATTGAACCTCCGGTCTAATACTCTTCTTCGTCCTCGTCCTCGTCTGCCGCTTCTTCTTCGCGGTCCTCGGGGACGATCTCCTCGTCTTCATCTTCGGTCGCCGCGGGCGTCTCGGCATCCGGGAACTCCGGCTCGTCCGGAACTTCCTCGACTACGCGACGACCGCGATGCGAAGTGATGACGGGAGCCTCTTCCGCCTCTCGCTGATCAGCTCCGCACTTCGGGCAGATCGGCTGCGGCTTTCCGAGGTCGTAAAACTTCGTATGGCAACTGTAGCAGTTATATTTTTTTCCCAGCTCCGGCATTCGTGCAAAGTCTCCCCAGGTCGAAAGCGGCGCCACCTTAGCAGCAAAAAAAGAGCGGCGCAACACGCGCCGCTCTCCTGCGATCTGCGATCGGTTGTCTGCTAACTATCTGCCATGCGGCACATTCGCGGCGGCGCGTGAGCCGGCGCTGTTGTCGGCGCCATTCGGCGACTTCGCGCGCAGGTCGGCGGCGAGCGTGGCCAGCTTCTGCGCCTCGGGGAAGAGGTCGATGGCCTTCTCCACCTGCGTGTCGCCCTGCAGGCGATACGGATACGACGCGTCGTAGCCGAACTTCGCCGCGATGATCTCCGCCTTCAGCGCGCGCTCGATGTACTTGCGGTCATCGGGCTTCTTCAGCGCGGCCTCGATGTCGTCCACCGACGCGACGTCCTTGTCGGCGGCGAAGTGCTCGAAGTCGCTCATCATCATCGGCGAGATCGTCAGGTTCTCGTTCACGTCGGGATGCTTCGCCGCGTACTCGACGGCGTAGTTGAAGATCGCGCTGCGCACTTCGAGCAGCTGCGTGGTGCGCGACAGCGTCGGCGGCTTGACGAAGACATCGGGCGTGATGCCGCCGCCGCCGTAGACCACGCGTCCGGTGTCGGTCTTGAACTGCTTGCGGTCCTTGAGCGGCATCTCGGCCGACTCGCCGTTGTCGCTCTCGTCGGCGACGTAGTAGTCGTAGAACGAGCTGTAGTCGCGCTGGATGTTGCGGCCCGACGGCGTGTAGTACTTCGAGGTCGTCAGCGCGAGTCCCGCGCCGTACTGCAGCGTGTAGACGCTCTGCACGAGGCCCTTGCCCCAGCTCGTCTCGCCGATGACCAGGCCACGGTCGTGATCCTGAATCGAGCCGGCCACGATCTCCGACGCCGACGCGCTGCCGCGGTTCACCAGGACGACCAGCGGGATGTCGAGGTGATCGTGCTTGCCGGGCGCGGTGTAGTCCTGCGCCGAGTCGGGCGTGCGGCCCTTCGTGTAGACGATCATCTGCCCCTTGTCGAGGAAGTGATCGGCGACGCCGACCGCGGCGTCCAGCAGGCCGCCCGGATTCTGGCGGAGATCGAGGACGAGCTTCTGCATCCCCTGCGCCTTGAGCTTGTCGACGGACTCATCGAGCTCGCGCACGGTGGTGGCGGTGAAGTCCTTGATGCGGATGTAGCCGACGCCGGGGCGGATCATCAGCGTGTTGCTGATGGAGTTGGTCGGAATGGCCGCGCGGACGATGGTCAGCGGGATCGGCTCCTTGATTCCGATGCGAAGGATCTTGATGTGGACCGTGGTGTCCTTCGGTCCCTTGAGGCGCTTGACGACGTCATCGAGCGGAAGGTCGTCGGTGGCGACGCCTTCTACCTCGGAGATGACGTCACCGGCGCGGATGCCGAGGCGGGCGGCGGGCGTCCCCTCGAGCGGCGTGATGACGGTGACCTGATCGTTGCGCTTCGTCACCAGGATGCCGAGGCCGTAGAACGAGCCCTTCTGGCGATCCTGCATGTCGGCGTACTCCTTCGGCTCGAGGAACGAGGTGTGCGGATCGAGAGTCCGCAGCATGCCGTCGATCGACGAATAGACGAACTTGTCGGAGCCGATGTCCTCGGCCGAGTTCGCCGTGACCGCGGAGAGCAGGTCGGTGTATTCGTGCAGCCGCTTCTGCAGATCGCTCTGCATCGGGGCGCCGAAGAGACGATTGCCGTACAATCCACCGACGAGCGTCGCACCGACGATCGCCACGAGCAACGTCAACGAAAAGGTCCACTTCTCTTTTGTATTCAGCTTTGTCATGGCTTTGATTTGTCGTGCGTTTCCAAGGGGTAACCTCAATTATAGGGTGGAGTATTCGCAGGCCCGCGGGTGTTCACCCACAAGTCACGGAGAAAGGCTTCAGCGCATATGGGTCCCCTTGGCTTTCCAGAGCTCATCCTGATTTTCATCGTCGCCCTCATCGTCTTCGGACCCAAGCGCCTCCCCGAGATCGGCAGGACTCTCGGCAAGGCCCTCGGCGAGTTCAAAAAGGCGTCCGATGAGCTGAAAAACACCATCGAGCGTGAAGTCCGCGCGGAAGAGTTGAAGGAATTGACCACGCTTCCGAAGTTCACTCCGCTCGATGTCGTATCAAGGAGTGAGCCAGCGGCGGCAGTCGTGAATGTCGAGTCGACTCCCGTCGCCATCGCCGAGCACGCCGCGCCGAACGCCCCCTCCGATCCGACCCCTGCCGGATAACGAATGTCGACCGTCACCAGCGACACGATCGACTCCGGCGAACCGACCGATCCCGAGCAGAACCTGCCGAAGATGTCGTTCCTCGAGCACCTCGAGGAGCTGCGCAAGCGCCTGCTCTACTCGGTCATGGCCATCTTCGTCGGCTTTCTCCTCTGCTGGTGGAAAGCGGAAGCGATCTACGCCTGGCTCCAGGCTCCGCTGACGCAGTTCCTGCCGAAGAACGACAACAAGCTCGCCTTCACCCACCTCACCGCGCCGTTCTTCCTTTACATGAAGGTGGCGTTCTTCGCCGGACTCTTCCTCATGTCGCCCTTCATCCTGTTTCAGGTCTGGCAGTTCATCTCGCCCGGCCTCTACAAGAAGGAGCGCCGCTACGCCGCGCCGTTCATCGTCTTCGCCACGCTCTTCTTCGTCGCGGGCGGGTACTTCGGCTATCGCTTCATCCTGCCGGCCACCTGCAGCTTCTTCATCGAGACGGGGAAGAACTTCAAGCAGGTGGTGACGATCGACGAGTACTTCTCGTTCGCGAACACGATCATACTCGCGGCGGGACTGGTGTTCGAGACGCCGATCATCATCTTCTTCCTGGCCCGCCTCGGCATCGTCACGCCGGCGTTCCTGCTGCAGAAGGCGAAGTACGCGATCGTGCTGTCGTTCATCATCGCCGCGATCGTGACGCCGACGCCCGACATGGTGACGCAGAGCGCCCTGGCGATTCCGATGATCGTGCTGTACTTCCTCGGCATCGGCATCGCGTACGTGTTCGGCAAGAAACACGAGGCGTGAAGCCGCACCGCATCGTCGTCGAGACGCTGATCCACGCGCCGCGCGAGGTGGTGTTCGATGCGCGCTTTCCGCGCGAGTCGGCGCACGTGGGACGCGTGCTCGGGATCCGCACGCGGTTCGAAGTGCGCGTCACGGAAGTGCAGCGGCCGTTGCGCTACGTCGATGAGGCGACGCATCCCGCGTTCCGGTCGCTGCGCCACGTACACGAATTCTTCGAGGCGGACGGCGCGACGCTGATGCGCGACACGCTGGAGTTCGTGTCGCCGTTCGGCGTACTCGCGGGATGGGTTCTGCGGCGCTTCGTGAGGCGGCGCGCGTCAGCGCTCGACTTCGAAGTCCGCTGAGATCGCCGGCAGCGCCTCGTTGAAGATCACGACGGTCTCGGCGATCGGAAACAGCACCGTGTGATTCCGGCTCTGCACCTCGAGCACGACCTCGAAGAAGCCGTAGTCGTTGATGGCCACGAGCGTGCCGGGCTTCCCCTTGATCTCGAGCGTGCGATTGAAAATCGATACCTTGGCCGGAATCTCCATGGCCGGGGAAGATACACGACGAAAACAAAAATGGCGAGCGCGGTTGCGCTCGCCATTCGCGTTGTCGATGTCGTCGTGATTACGGCTTCTTCTTCACCTGCGGCTTCACGGCCTCGGTCTTCGGAGCCGGCGCGGTCGCGGCGGCGGAGGCGTCGGCCTTCGGCGCGGCGGCATCAGCCTTCGGCGCTTCCGGCGCGGGCGCCGGCTTCGGGAAGTAGGTGTCGTCGTAGACGGCCTTCGACTTCAGGTCGTCGAGCGCGGCGCGCATCTTCGCCTCGCGCTGCGTCTTCTCGATGGTCGCCTTGACCTGCTCGAACGGCGTCGCGCCGTGCTCCTGCACCTGGATCACGTGGTAGCCGTACTGCGTGCGGACGACCGGCGTCAGCTCGCCCGGCTTCGCCTCAAACGCGGCCTTCTCGAACTCCGGGACCATCTGGCCGCGGGAGAACGATCCGAGATCGCCGCCCTGCGCGCCGGAGCCGGTGTCATCCGATTCCTTCTTGGCCAGCGCCGCAAAATCGGCGCCGCCCTGGATCTGCTTGCGGATGTCTTCGGCCTTCGCCTTCGCCTCTTCCTCGGTCAGCTCTTTCTTGCCGGTCTGCGCGGCCGGGCTGCCCTTGAAGGCGATGAGGATGTGGCGGGCCTTGACCTGCTCGTAATCGTTCTTGTGCGCCTGGTAGTAGCTCTGCAGGTCGGCGTCGCTGACCTTGAGCGAGGCGTCGAGCTTCTTGAGCTCGGCCTGCGCGATGAGGTTTTCCTTCAGAAGCGCGAGCTGCGCCTGCACGTCCGGATCCTTGTCCAGACCGGCCTGCATGCCCTGCGCGGCGAGGAGCTTCATGCGGATGTAGTCGTCGGCGAACTGGCGCTTGCCGGGACCCTGGGCGAACTGCTGATACTCGGCGGGCAGCGACTTGAGCGCGGCCTCGAACTCCGACTTGTGTACCTGCACGCCGGGCGCGGACATGATCACGGGATCCGCGTTGCCGGCCGGTGCCGCCGGCGCGGCCGCCGGCTTGTCCTGCGCCAGTCCGACTGCAGCGGACAGGGCAAGAGCCATGAATGTAATGCTCGTTTTCTTCACAAATTCTCCTTGAATTGCCGGTTTGAGAGCGTTGGGGAAAACGGGGAACTTTGGTGTGTCATTCCGCACTGGCGTGCGGGTCAAAGGCGCGCGACGGCGCGGCTCATCCTTTCCACGCCCTCTTTGATCCGCTCCATCGAGGTCGCGTAGCTGATGCGGATGAAGCCGTCGGCGCCGAAGGCCGCGCCGGGGACGACCGCGACGCGCGCCTCGTCGAGGAGATACGTCGCGAACGACTGCGAGTCGTGCACGCCTCCCCTGCCGAGAAAATGGCGGATGTCCGGAAAGACGTAGAACGCGCCATCCGGATCGGCGCAGCAGAAGCCGTCGATCGCGTTCAGCGCCGGCACGAGGTACGCGCGGCGCTCGCAATACGCGTCGTACATCCGCCGCACCTCGTCCTCGCTGCCGTTCAGCGCCTCGATCGCGGCGGCCTGGGCGATCGTGCTCGGGTTCGAAGTCGAGTGGCTCTGGATCTTCGCCGCGGCGTCGATCAATTCCGGATGCGCAACTGCGTAGCCGAGCCGCCAGCCGGTCATGGCGAACGTCTTCGACATCGAGTTCACCACGATCACCGTCTCCGGATACTGCTCGAACCAGCGGATCGCCGACGCGTGTTTCACGCCGCCGTAGACGAAGAACTCGTACGTCTCGTCGAAGATCAGGAAGAGGCCGCGCGAGGCGCACCACTCGATGATCTTGCGCAGCTCCGTCTCCTCGATGACGGCGCCGGTCGGATTGCACGGCGAGTTGATGATCACGCCGCGCGTCCGCTCCGTCGCCACCGCTTCGATCGCGTCGAGCGTCGGACGGAAACGGTTGGCCGGATCGCAATCGGCGAACACCGGCTTGCCGCCCGCGAACTGCACCTGGTCGGGGAAGCTGACCCAGTACGGCCGCGGGATGATGACTTCGTCGGCCTGCTGCACCAGCGCCAGCGCGAGGTTGAAGAGCTCCTGCTTCCCGCCCGTGCCGGCGATGACGTGCTCGGTGCGGATCGACGTCCCGTAACGGCGGTTGTAGCGATTGGCGATCGCGTCGCGCAGCGCCTTCGTGCCGAGGGCGCTCGTGTACTTCGTGAAGCCGCGGTCGATGGCCGCCTTGCCCGCCGCGGCGACCGAGGGCGGCGTCGGGAAGTCGGGCTCGCCCGGACCGAAGTCGACGATGTCGTGTCCCTGCGCGATCAGCTCCGTCGTCTTGTTGAGCACAGCCAGCGTTCCCGACACTTCGATGTCGGTGACCCGGCGTGTAAGGCGGATGGAGCGGGCGAGCGGAGTGGCGGTCATTCGGAAAACGTGCAATTTATCATCACGCGAAGCGCTGGGCGAGTGTGTTGCGAAGCGCCGTCCAGGCCGCCGGCTTCTCCCGCATCACGATCATCCGCACGATCTCGATCACGCACCAGGCGAGATAGACCCAGATCATCGCCTCGCGCCAGTCCGGCATGGCGAACTGCGTGATCCAGAAGACGAAGAGCACCAGCGCCTCGTGCACCTTCAGCTGCATGTTCAGCAGCAGGAGAAATCCGAGGAAGCTCTGCAGGATCGTCAGCAGGATCTCGTGGCGCTGGAACTCGTCGAACACCAGCGGCTGGATGTGGCCCGCGCTGATCACGAAGAGCACCGGGATCATCGCCGAGAGGATGCTCCATTGATTGATGTTCGACGACACCATGTTCATCAGCGCGACGTTCGCCGTGCTCACCTTGCGCGCCCAGTAGAACGCGCTCAGCTTCTCCGGGAACTCGGAGAGGAACGGCGCGACCCACTGCACGAAGACGAACGTCGAGACGCCGAGCGACGTCGCGATCGCCAGCATCGAATTCAGGAACGGATGCGCCGAGAAGAACAGCAGCGCGCCGCCGACGAGGAACAGCATGGTGATCGCGATGCCGCGGTTGCGTCCTTCCAGTTGCAGCACGCGGCGCGGGACGTAGCCGAGGTCTTCGATCGTCTCGTCTTCTTCCTTGACCGGCGGGATCTTCCACAGCACCCAGAGGTACAGCGCGTACGACGCCGTCAGCGGGATCGCGTCCCACACCGTCAGCGTCCCCTTCCACCAGATGAACGTGAAGTAGACGATCGGCAGCAGGAGTCCCCACACCTCGACCGCATGCTCGTCGTGCAATTGGATGCGGACGAAGTGGCGGTCGTTGCGCTTCCAGCCGAACGCCGCGGCGACGAAGTAGATCATCGGCCAGCCGAGTCCGACGAGGAGCCGCAGGCTGCCGGTGAAGTTCGCGATCGCGAGGTGCGTCTTGGTCGGATCTTTTCCCGCCTGCCACGCGATCACCGCTTCGACCGCGAACTCCGGCAGCGTCTGGAGCCACGCGAGGATCGCCAGCGCGAGCCCCTGCGAGATCAGGAACTGCGCGGCCTCGGCGCCCCACGCGATGACGAACGCGGAGAGGAGAATGCTGGGGAAAGTCCAGAGTGCCGACCACGCCACCGATGCGGAGGCGGCGGCCGTCTTGATCAGTTTCAGTATCATCGCCGCGCCGAGTCTAATCGATGCCGCCAATCACGAGCCGCCACAATCCGCTCTTCAAGCGAGTGCGCGAAGCAATCCGCGAACATGCGGAGGAAATCGTGATCGAGGGGTCAAAGTTCGTCGACGATGCGATCGCCGGCGGCTGGAAGCCGATCGTCGTGCTGCGCAGCGGCGTCGATCTCTCCGCGGAGCTCTTCGACGCGCTCGCCGACACGAAGACGCCGCAGGGTGTCCTCGGCCTGTTCGAGCGTCCCGCGCCGGCTGACCTCTTCGCGCGTAACGAGACGATCGTCGTCGCGCTCGACGGCGTGCAGGACCCCGGCAATGTCGGCACGATCGTTCGTCTCGCCGCGGCGTTCGACGCAGGCGGCATTGCGCTGCTCCCCGGCTGCGCCGATCCCTTCTCGCCGAAAGCGATCCGCGCCTCGGCCGGCGCGATCCTCAACGTGCCGGTCGCCCGCGTGACGGCCGATGAACTGCCCTGGCCGCTCTTCGTGACGGCCGCCGACGGCGCACCCGACGATCCACCCGCGCACCGGGCGATCCTCGTCTTCGGCAGCGAAGGAAGCGGCGTCTCGCCGGACATCGCGAGCCGCGCGAAATCGCTGGCCATCCGCACTTCGGGACGTGTGGAATCGCTGAACGTCGCCGCCAGCGCCGCGATTCTGTTGTCGCGCAGTTTCGAGCTTCGATCATGACCGGCAAGCTCCTCGTCGTCGGCACGCCCCTCGGCAATCTCTCCGACATGACCCCGCGCGCCATCGAGGCGCTCAAGTCCGCCGACGTCATCCTCTGCGAGGACACGCGCCACACTCGCAAGCTGCTCACGCACTTCGGCATCGACGTCCCGGCGGAGCGCTTCGACGAGCACACCGAGGATGCGAAGGCGATGGAGTTCGCGGAGCGGATCGCGCGCGGCGGCGTCATCGCGATGGTCAGCGACGCAGGCATGCCGCTCGTCTCCGATCCCGGCTACCGCCTCGTGCGCATCGCGCGCGAGCGCGGGCTGACCGTCGAGCCGATCCCCGGTCCGTTCGCCGGCGTCCTCGCGCTCGTCGCCTCCGGCATCGCTCCGCTCCCCTTCACGTTCCTCGGTTTTCCGCCGCACCGGCAGGACGGCCGCCGCGATTTCTATCGCCGCGCCGCCGAGCTCGCGCACACGACGATCGTCTACGAATCGCCGGAGCGTGTCGTCCCGTCGCTCGACGACGCGCTCGAGATCCTCGGCGACGTCGAGGTCACGGTCGCGCGCGAGATGACGAAGCTGCACGAGGAGTTCATCAGCGGCGCGATCTCCGAAGTGCTCGCGAAGTTGAAGGAGCGCGAGCGGATCTACGGCGAGATCACGCTCGTCTTCGGCGCCGCGGTGAAGCGCGAGCGCGAAGCGTCGCACGAAGAGATCGTCGCGGAGTTCGAGCGGCTGCGCGACAGCGGGATGCGCCGCAACGATGCGGTGAAGGCGGTGGCGGAGAAGTTCGGACTGCGGAAGAACGACGTCTACAAGCTGCTGCTGGGCTGATCCATAAATAGAGCCCGCGAGAACTTGATGAAGTAGTCGACCGCGGAGACGAGCGCGAAGAGCATCACCACCCAGAGCGACAGCTCGGCGATGAATTTGTACTCGCCGAGTTCGTAGCTGAGGATCAGCAGCGAGACGGCGATCACCTGCGAGACCGTTTTTGTTTTGCCGAGGGGCGAGGCGGCGATCGTGACGCCCTGCTGCGCGGCGATGGAGCGGAGGCCGTCGACGGCGAACTCGCGTCCGACGATGATCACGATCATCCAGGCGCGGGCGAGGCCGAGCTCCACCAACGAGATGAACGCGGCGGACATCAGGAGCTTGTCCGCCATCGGATCGAGCAGCGCGCCGAGCTTGGTGATCTTGTTGTAGCGGCGCGCGAAGTAGCCGTCGAAAAAGTCGGTGACCGCGGCGACCAGAAAGATCGTCAGTCCGGCGTATTCACTGCCGGAGAATTTGGTCAGCAGAACGACGACGAGAAACGGAACGAGGAAGATGCGGAACAGCGTGAGCGCGTTGGGGACGTTCCAGATCTCGTTCGAGTAATGAGGACTCGCATGGGCAGGCGCAGACTCGAGCACGATCGGAGGCTCAGAATAGCTGCTTTGCGGAGACGCTGGAAGCATTCATCCATGGAATATCGATTGATGCGATTGACATTCCTCACGTTGTCTTTAAAATCGCCATCCCTCTGAAGTCTTCCCTGAGTGCGAAAGTGGCGGAACTGGTAGACGCGCTGGTTTCAGGAGCCAGTGGTTAACAGCCGTGGGGGTTCGAGTCCCCCCTTTCGCACCAACCCACTTTTCCTTCACCATCCATGTGGAATGACGTTCGCACTTCAGCCAGCCTGATGAAGCGCGCCGCTTTTCTGGTCATCGTCTTTCTCGCCGCCTGCTCGCGCGAGCCGCAGCGCGTCGCGGCGAAGCCGTCGGAGCAGCCGGTGGCGAAGGCCGAGATGCAGACCATCGACTCCACCGACTCCCGCCCCGTGGCCATGCAGCCGCCGCCCGTCCTCCCGGACGAGGCGCCGGCGCCGAAGCCGCTGAACCTCGCGCCGAATCAGGAAGTGCCGGTGCTGACGCCGCAGGACGAGCACGTCCGCGCGCAGCTCCCGTTCGCCCCCGCCATCGCGCTCGATCCGATCGACGGCCTGAAGGTCTCGATCCGCGCGTCGACGCCGATGGTCGAATACAAGAACCACCTCTTTTACTTCTCCTCCGAGGAGAACAAGCGGACGTTTGTCGCCGCGCCCGATCAGTACCTGAAGGGGCCGTTCGCACACCTTTAGCGCGCCGGCAGATACGGCGCGAACGCGCGCATCACATCCGGATCGGCGCTCACCGGCCGCCGCGTTTCGCGGTCCAGCCAGAAGTGGACACTGAATCCTGTGGCGTGGACGGTCCCCCGCTCCGCATCGCGCAGCTCGTAGGCGAATTTCATCGAGCGGCTGGCCGCTTCTGCAACGGACGTGTGAATCACCACCTCGTCGTCGTAGCGGAACGGCGTGCGGTAGCGGCAGCCGATCTCCACCACGACCAGCAGCCGTCCGCGCTCTTCGATCTCTCGATAGGAGATCCCCGTGGCGCGGCAGAGGTCCGTCCTGCCGATCTCGAACCAGACGATGTAGTTCGAGTGGTGGGCGATACCCATCTGATCTGTTTCCTTGTAACGAACGCGCGTCCGGCTTTCGATATACATGCAGTGCAACGTTACACCTCGCGCAAAGAAGACCGGCATTCCGCTTGCTGAATGACCTCAGCCGGAGGAAAATATGCTTGTGAGGCGAGCGAACAAATATCGCAGCTTCGCGGAAACAGCGGCCACTCCGCTGCTCGCCGGTGGGATCACTTTCATCGCCCTCGATCTCGCCCGGCGCATCTTCCGGCACACCCAGCTCTTCTGCCCCAGCCGCGAGCCGGAGAAATCGTGGAACCCCGAGGATTACGGGATCGCGCGCCGGTCGATGGAAGAGCTCTGGTTCGAGACCGACGACGGCGAGATGCTGCACGGCTGGTACTGCCGTTCCGACAAGCCGATCGCGTCGGGCGTCCTCTGCCACGGCAACACCGGCAACCTCACCACCATCGCCGCGATCATTCCGCACCTGCAGGACTCCGGCATCAACGTCCTGCTCTTCGACTACCGCGGCTTCGGCAAGAGCACCGGCACGCCGTCGTTCGGCGGCGTCGTCGCCGACACCGTTTCCGCCGCGCGCTTTCACGATCGCATTCGCCCGAGGCACCTGCCGTCGATCCTCTACGGTTACTCGCTCGGCGGCGCCATCGCGGCTCAGGCCATCCGCCATCATCCGTTCGACGGCCTGATCCTGCAGTCGACCTTCACGAATCTCCCCGACATGGCGAAGGCCACCTGGCCGCGCCTGCCGCTGCACCTCGTCGCCGGCAGCGTCTTCGACACCAAGACCGTGCTGCGCCATCTCAACGTGCCGCTGCTGATCATCCACGGCAGCGCGGATGAATCGGTGCCGTGCTGGATGGCGCACACGCTGTACGACTCGTGCGCATCGCAGAAAGGCATCTACCTCGTCGACGGCGGCATGCACAAGGACTGCTACCTGCGCGATCCCGACAAGCTGATCTGGGTCATCAACCAGTTCGCCGCGGGACTGCCGGTGCGCGACCATCACCTTGACACGCCGGCGCCGTCCGCCGTCGATCAGTGGATCGATGCGGCGTTCCGTTACGTCCGGAGACACTTGCGGCGCACCTCCGCGGCGTAGCGTGGTAGATTCGCCGGCCGATGATCGCCGTCGTCAAATCGAAGCCTCTCGACGGACCGGAAGGCACCGAAGTCCGCGACTGTCCGAAGCCGAAGCCGGGTCCCGATGAAGTGCTGATCCGCGTCGCCGCCACCGCCATCTGCGGCACCGACAAGCACATCTACCACTGGGATCCGTCGATTCGTGAATCCGTCCATCCGCCCCGCGTCTACGGCCACGAGTTCTGTGGCTTCGTCGAGGAGCTCGGCTCGCACGCGCAGCGCGCATTCGAGGGCGAGCTGCACGTCGGCGACTACGTCTCCGCGGAGATGCACGTCGTCTGCGACGAGTGCCCGCAGTGCCGCACCGGCAACGGCCACATCTGCACGCGGACGAAGATCTACGGCCTGCACGAGGACGGTGCGTTCGCCGAATTCGTGAAGGTGCCGGCGTCGAACGTGATCAAGCTCGGCAAGTTCATCCCGCCGCGCGTCGGCGCCTTTCTCGACGCCCTCGGCAACGCGGTGCACTGCACGCAGGTGGTCGATCTCGCCGGCAAGTCGGTGATGATCACCGGCTTCGGCCCGATCGGCGCGATGGCCGCGGCGATCTGCGAGCACAGCGGCGCGAGCACGGTCGTGGTGACCGACGTCAGCGATCACGCGCTGGAGACCGCGCGACGCTGGGCCGCTTCGCGCGGCTTCGCCAACCTGCACGCGTTCAACGTCCGGACGTCCGATCCGAAAGCGGTGAAGACGATGATCGACGCGATCACCGACGGCATCGGCGTCGACGTCGTGCTGGAGATGTCGGGCTCCCCCGCCGCGATCAACTTCGCGCTCGATGCCGTCCGCATGGGCGGCTACCTCTCACTCCTCGGCCTGCCTGCCGGCCACTCCGTCACGATCGATGACTACACGAAGAACGTGATCTTCAAAGGCGTCACCCTGCAGGGCATCATCGGCCGCCGCATGTACTCGACATGGCAGCGGATGCTCGCGCTGTTGCGATCGGGACTCGACGTCGAATGGATCGTGCAGGCGACCTACGACTCGCTGCACGACTTTCACGAAGGTGTCGGCAAGTTCGATCGCCACGAGGCGCTGAAAGTCGTCTTCTTCCCCGAGGGGGAGGCGAAGGCGAACGAGCGGCTCACGGCATCTTGATCCAGCGGAACGACTGCACGACGCCACGCAGCCACTTCGGCTCGTCATTCGCCGGCGCCGACGCTTCCATGAACACCTTGTGCTCCATCCCGGTCACGTACCAGAACAGGTACTTCGACGACCCATCCTTCTTCGTCTTCTTGTACGTGTAGCGGATGCCTTCGACCGGCGTCGTGATGATCTGATACGAGAAGTTGGAGATCGTCTCGTCCGCTTCCAGCGCGCGGCGCACGCCAACCTCCAGTCCCTGCGCGTACGGCTCCGCGAGCGGCTCGCCGACCGGATGGTATGTCTCCATCACCAGCAACGTTCCGGACATCTTCGGGCCGCGCACGTACCAGGCGACCGTGTCGTGAGCTCCATCGGGCCAGCGCGGGTCGGCATCGCCGTCGAACTTCCGCATCTCGAACCATTCCGAGCCATCGGGCGTGTGGACGGCGAACCAGCCGTCCGGCGAGCTGAACGTGCCGTTGTTCAGGTATTGGCCCGGCAACGGAGCCATGCCTGCGGGAGTGGCGGCAAACAGCAACAGGACCATGACGGCGTGAATCATGCGGCGATGGTATAAACCATGAGTCGCATGCGCAAACGCATCGCCATTCTCACCGGCGGCGGCGACGTCCCCGGACTCAATGCCGCGATCAAGTCGTTCGTCTGGCGTCTGCTCGACGACGCCGACGATTACGAGATCGTCGGCCTGCGCCGCGGCTGGGCGTCGCTGCTGAACATCGTCCCCGACGATGCGGCCGACAACTCGAACTGGATCATGAATCTCACCCGCGCGAACACGCGCACGATCGACCGCAGCGGCGGCACGGTCCTGCACACGACGCGCACGAATCCGCTGATCTGCAAGCCGGAGCAGGTGCCGCGGCATCTCGAGGCGGTGAAGGGCGAGCCGGATGAGCGCGGCCGCTACGACCTCACCCGCTTCGCGCTCGAGGTCATCGACTATCTCGACATCGACGGCCTCGTGGCCCTCGGCGGCGACGGCACGCTGACGTTCGCGCGCGAGCTCCACGCCCACGGCGTCCCCCTCATCGCCATCCCGAAGACGATGGATAACGACGTCTACGGCACCGACTACTGCCTCGGCTTCTCCACCGCAGTGACGCGCGCCGTGAACTTCATCAACGACCTCCGCACGGGCGCCGGATCGCACGAGCGCTTCCTCGTGGTCGAGCTGTTCGGGCGCTACTCCGGCGAGACGTGTCTGCTCAGCTCGTACCTCGCCGGCGTCGATCGCGCGATCATCGCCGAGGTGCCGTTCGACTGCGAGAAGCTGTACGAGATGCTGGCGCAGGACAAGCGCGACAACCCGAGCAACTACGCGGTGGTGACGATCTCCGAGGGGGCGAAGACCGTCGGCGGCAACATGATCGAGTCGGGCGAGGCGGACGCGTTCGGCAACCGCAAGCTCGGCGGCATCGGCAGCGTGATCAGCGATTACTTCGAGACCCGCACGCGCGACAAGGTCATTTACCAGCGCCTCGCCTACCTGATGCGATCGGGCGCCCCCGATTCACTCGACCAGCTCGTCGCCAACAACTTCGGCAGCCTCGCCGCGGATCTGATGCACCGCCGCGATACCGGCAAGATGGTCGCAGTCGTCGACGGCCGCTACACCGCGGTGCCGGTCGAAGTCGGCGGCATCGCCAAGAAGCGCGTCGACACGGATCGGTTCTACGATCCCGAAAACTACCGCCCCAAGGTCGCCGACGTGATGGGCATGCCGATGTTCCTGCACTGAGGGACCGCTGCCCCCCGCCCCCTGTCCCCTGCCCCCTACTTCACCGGCGCCTCGAACGCCACGTCGTACTCGTACGTCGCGCTCATGCTCGCCACCGGCTTCGGCGTCGTGACCACGCCGCTCATCGAGCCGCGATCGCTGCGGCGCCGCTTGAACGTGTACTGCGGCACGCCGGTGAAGTAGCCGGTATCGATCGTCCCCTTCGCGTGCTGGATCACCACGTGCGAGACCTGCTGGTCCCTGTCGATGCAGACGACGACGCCGGCGAGGCCCTCGGGAAACCAGTAGTCGACCTTCGCCAGGTCGGTGCCGTCGGGCAGCGGCTTGTCGGTGAGGATGATCTTCGTGTCGGACTTCGTATGCGTCAGCTCGTTCGGCTGGCGATCGATCACATACGCATAGACGAGCGGCGTCTTCACCCCGTCGACGGTCAGCGAGCCCTCCGCTTTCCCCGCGGGTTCGGCCGCGGCGAGCGGCAGGGCGAGCAGCAGCGACACCACGAGAACGTGCCAGCGCATCCGAGCTCCTCCAGATTGTCCGGTTCGGAGGAAGTGTAGCAGGAAGGCCGGCTCGCCCCGCTCAGTGCGAAATCGTCCTTCGCCGCGGCGGCGGCGGCGCGATCGTCACCGTCGTCTGCGCCGTGCTCGTCCCGAGTGCATTCGTCACCGCGAGGTTCACCGTGTACGTGCCCGGCGCTGCGAACGTGTGCACCGGATTCGCCGACGCCGCATTGCTGCCGTCGCCGAAATCCCACGCGTACGCGTCGCACGCCACGAAGACATACGCGGGTGAGGTCGCGAAGAACGACACCGGCTGTCCGGTCTCGCAACCGGTCGGACATTGATGGCTGATCGCGAGCTGCGACGGCGCCGCGGCCGGACACGCCTCGACCGTGATCGACACGTTGTCGAGTCCCACATTGAAGCAGTCGACGTTGTCGGCCTCCGCGAAGCGAAGCCGGATCGTGCGTCCGGCGAAGCGACTGACATCGACCGTGTGCCGGTCGTACTGCAGGTACAACGGATCGCCCGCATTCGACTGATAGAAATTCATCAGCACGCCGCTCCCCGTGTCGTCGACCGCCGCCGAGGGATCCATGATGTCGGCGCGGAACTGCGCGTTCGGGATCACCAGGTAGTCGAGCGTCGGCTGCGTCGCATAGGACCGGAGCGACGAGATGAACAGGTCGTAAGCCAGCGTCACCTTGCCGCCCACCGCCGGAATGGCCACGTCCTGATAGAGAACGTGCGAGCCCTTGTAGCTCATGTTCGTCATCGCCGCGAAGCCCGACGGTGGCCGCTGGATCGATTCCGCCGAACAGCGTTCGCTCGACGGCATGGGGAAGTCTCCGGTCTGCACGTACCAGCTGCCGGAGCCGCCCGCCTGACTGACGACGGTCCAGCCGGTGAGCTTGTTCGTCCCGGCGCCGCCGTTCTGTTCGAAGTCGCCGTTGACGACGAGATTCGGCCCGGCGGCGAAGGCCGGAAGGGCCGCGAGATACAAAGCAGCAACGAAGTTTCTGGCTCGCATATCGACATTACGGACGGTGTCCGCGGGCGGATTGCACATGCCAGAATGTGCGCCGCATGAAACGCCTCGCATTCGCCGCGCTGCTCCTCACGACCGCCGCCACCGCCTTCGCCCTCGAGGGAAAGTGGACCCCGCAGCAGGTCCTGCAGATCGATCCCGCGTACCTGAAAAAGGAAGGCCTGCAGATCGCGCCGTCGCGCCTGTGGGATCCGGAGCGCGGCACCGGACTGCTCGCCGCCACGGTCAACGTCGGCGGCTGTTCCGGCGGCTTCATCGCCCCCGACGGCGTCTTCATCACCAACCACCACTGCCTCTTCTCGATCCTGCAGGAGCACGCCACGCCGCAGGACGACATCATCACGAACGGCTACGTCGCGAAGTCGCGCGGCGAGGAGCTGACCGGCAAGGCGTTGCGCCTGACCATCCCGCGCAGCTTCACCGACGTCACGAAGGACATCCTTGCGGCGATCCCGAAGGACGCATCGGATGCAGAACGGCATCGCGCCATCGAGCGCCGTTCGAACGAGCTCGTCGCCGAATGCGAGAAGAAACCGTCGACCCGCTGCCGCGTCGCGGCGTTCGACGGCGGCGTGCAGTACATCCTCGCCGACCAGCTCGAGCTGTCCGACATCCGCCTCGTCTACGCGCCGCCGCGCTCCGTCGGCGAGTACGGCGGCGAGATCGACAACTGGATGTGGCCGCGCCACACGGGCGACTTCGCCATCGGCCGCGCGTACGTGAACGGCGCGCCGTACCACACCGAGTTCTTCTTCCCCATCGCGAAAACCGGCGTGAACAAAGGCGATTTCGTGATGGTGATGGGGTATCCGGGCATCACCTATCGCTCGCTCACCGCCGCCGAGATGCTGGAACGCCGCGACCTCTTCTTCACCCGCCGCCGCGATCTGTACGGCGAATGGATCCGCATCCTCGAGGACGCGACGAAAGGCAACGCCGCCGCGCAGATCCTCGTCGCCGACAATCTCAAGACCCTCGGCAACCGCTACAAAAACGCAGAGGGCCAGCTCGCGGGCTTCAGGCGCGGCGCGATCGTGGAAAAACATCGCGCGGCCGATGACGCGGTGCTGCAGTGGGCCTCCACACGTCCGGAGTTCAGGAGCGCCGTCGAGGCGTATCGCGGGCTCGCCGCGATGATCGACGAGCAGCGGAAGACGTGGGAGAGCGATTTCATCCTCTCGCAGCTGTACGGCAGCAACGCCTCCCCCGTGCCGATGGGACCGAAGTCGCTGTTCCTCTCGACGTCGATCGTCCGCTCCGCGCTCGAGCGGCAGAAGCCCGACGCCGACCGCGATCCGCTCTACATGCAGCGCAACCTCGGCCGCCTCGCCGACCGCCTCGCGCGCGAGCAGAACAACTTCTTCGAGCCCGCGGACAAGCGCCTCCTAGCCTCGGTCGCGCGTGTGGGACAGGCACTCCTGCCTGTCCTCGACATCGACGAGCTTTACGCACAATCGAAAGTCTTCGACCCCGCCGAGCGCGCGAAGATGCTGACCGAATCACCCGACCAGCTGCGCGCGCGTCACGACGCGCTCCTCGACCTCGGCTTCCGCCTCGAGCCCGCGATCCGCGATCTCGAAGAACGCAAGGACCGCTGGGACGGCATGATCTCGCGCCTCCGGCCCGAATGGCGCCGCGCCGTGATGGCGCACGCCGGCAAGCCGGTCGCGTTCGATGCGAACTCGACGCTCCGCGTCAGCTTCGCCCACGTGCAGGGCTACACGCCGCGCGACGGCGTCGTCTACGAACCGTTCACGACGCTCGCAGGCGTCCTTGAAAAAGACACCGGCGAAGAACCGTTCAACGCGCCGAAGGAACTGCTCGCGCTTGCGGCGAAGAGTCCCGACACGCCCGTCGACTTCCTCGCCGACGCCGACACCACCGGCGGCAACTCCGGCAGCCCGACCGTCAACGGCCGCGGTGAGCTCGTCGGCGTGAACTTCGATCGCGTGTGGGAGAACGTGGCCAACGACTTCGGCTATCTGCCCGACGTGGGACGCAACATCAACGTCGACATCCGGTATTTGCTGTTCATGCTGACGAACGTGCAGAAGGCGCCGGAACTTTTGAAGGAAGTGGGTCGGCCGTAGCGTTCGTTCTTCTGCCAACGGCCAACGGACAACTGCTATCTTTCCCCAGCGCATGCTCGCTCCCGGCACGCAGCTCGGTCCGTACAGGATTACCGCGCAGATCGGTGCGGGCGGGATGGGCGAGGTTTATCGCGCGGTCGACAGCCGCCTCGGGCGCGAGGTCGCGGTCAAAGTCCTCACCCGCAACCTGTCGAACGACAGCGACGCGCTGCGCCGGTTCGAGACGGAAGCGCGCGCGGCGGGGATGCTCAACCATCCGAACATCGTCGCCGTCTTCGACGTCGGCGCCGACAACGATCAGCACTTCATCGTCAGCGAATTGCTGGAAGGCGAATCGTTGCGCGTCCGCCTGCGGCAGGGACCGATCTCGCCACGCAAGGCGACCGATTACGCGACGCAGATCGCGCGCGGCCTCGGCGCGGCGCACGACAAAGGGATCATCCACCGCGACCTCAAGCCGGAGAACATCTTCATCACCCGCGACGGCCAGGTGAAGATCCTCGACTTCGGCCTGGTGAAGCTGATCGGCCCGCGCGTGCCGGGCGTCGCCGCGCAGGCGGCCTCGCATCCGTACGACGATCACGCGCCGACCATGCCGTCGACACCCACCGAACCGGGCCGCCTCCTCGGCACCGTCGGCTACATGGCGCCCGAGCAGATCCGCGGCGGCTCCGGCGATCACCGCTCCGACATCTTCGCGTTCGGCGCGATGCTGTACGAGATGCTGACGGGACGCCCGGCGTTCCGCGGCGACTCCCCCATCGAGACGCTGAACGCGATCCTCAAAGACGAGCCGCCCGATTTTTACGAGCTCGACATCCGCGTCCCCGGCGCGCTCGAACGGACGGTCCGCCACTGCCTCGAAAAAAATCCGGACGAGCGCTTTCAATCGGCGCGCGATCTCGCCTTCGACCTCGGCGCGCTCTCCGGCCTCACCAGCCAGGCGATTTCGTATCGCCGTTTCCCGCGGCTCCGCGCGCGCGAGCTGATCAAGCCGCTGCTCATCATCGGCGCGTTTGCGGCCGGCCTCACGGCGATGTACTTCATCGGCACGCAGCACGGCCATCAGCCGCCGCCGTCATTCAAGCGCGTGACGTTCCGCAGTGGCACGATCTTCAACGCGCGCTTCTCGCCCGACGGCCAGACGATGTTCTACGGCGCGCGCTGGGCCGGCGGCCCGATCGCCGTCTACAGCGCGCGCGCCGACAATCCGGAATCGCGCGACCTCGGGTTCGGCGACGCCGACATCCTCTCCGTCTCGTCGACCGGCCAGCTCGCGATCTCGCTGCACCGCCATCCCACCGGCTACCTGCGCGAGAGCGGCACGCTGGCCCAGGTGCCGATCAACGGCGGCGCTCCGCGCGAGCTGCTGAACGACGTCGAGGCCGCCGACTGGACGCCCGACGGCCGCGCGCTCGCGGTCGTGCGGACGATCGACGGCCACTGCCGCCTCGAATATCCGATCGGCAAAGTGCTCTACCAGACCGTCGGCTGGATCACCACGCCGCGCTTCTCGCCGAAGGGCGATGCGATCGCGTTCATCGATCATCCGTTCTCGAATGACGATCGCGGCAGCGTCTCGATCGTCGATCTCGCCACGTCGAAAACGCGCGCGCTGACCATCGATCGGCAGAGCATCGAAGGGATGGCCTGGCGGCCGGAAGGCAACGAGATCTGGTTCGGCGAAGAGCGGGCGAACGGACGCGCGGTCGCGGCGGTCGATCTCGACGGCGACGAGCGGATCGTCACCACGAGCGCCGGCTGGCTCTGGCTGTTCGACATCGCAAAGGACGGGCGCGTGCTCGCGGCGCAACAGAACATCCGCAGCGGCGTGCTCGGGTCACTGGCCAGCGTGGCCGAAGAGCGTGACCTGTCGTGGCTCGATTACTCGATCGCACGCGACATCTCGAACGACGGCGCGACGATCATCCTCTCGGAATCAGGCGAAGGCGGCGGCTCGATCTACGGCGTTTACTATCGCCACACGGATGGATCTCCGGCCATCCGCATCGGCGACGGGACGACGGAGTCGCTCTCGCCCGACGGGCAGTGGGTGCTGTCGATCCCGCGCAACCGAATGCCGGCGCAGGTCATGATGCTGCCGACCGGCATCGGCCAGCCGCGCGCCGTCACGCACGACAACATCAATCATCGCGCCGCGCGCTGGTTCCCCGACGGCCGGCGCATCCTCTTCCTCGGCAACGAGCCGGGACGGCCGCCGCATCTCTGGGCGCAATCGATCGACGGCGGTCCGCCGCAACGCGTCGCGCCCGACGGCGTCATCGGCTCGCTGGTCACCCCCGACAGCACGCGCGTCCTCGGACGCGCACCCGATCGCCACTACTACTTCTATCCGATCGCCGGCGGAGCGCCGCAACCGGTCGCCCCGATGCAGGGTGGCGACATCCCGATCCGCTTCAGCGCCGACGGCCGCTTCCTCTACGTCACGACCTTCGGCCGCATCCCCGCCATTGTCACGAAGATCGACCTCGCGACCGGCACACGCGAGAAATGGCGGGAAGTCGTCCCCTCCGACCGCGCCGGCCTGATCAACGTCGGCCCCGTCCTGGTGACCCCCGACGGCGCCACCCTCGTCTACTCCTACACCCGCCTCCTCTCCGACCTCTACATCGTCACCCGCTAAGTTAAAAAATTGGGGTCGTATCTGGAAATTTAACTTAACGCCGGCGTTAAGTTAAATTTCCAGATACGACCCCGTTTTTTTAACTTACGGGATTTCGACGGCGAAGGCGGCCTGGTCGTGGGCGTCGAGACCGAGGCGGCCGAAGCCGTTGTTCGTCTTCGACCAGACGTCCAGGTTCACGCTGAATGCGCACTTGCGGTCGGTCGGCGTGAGCATGTCCTCGAAGTCGACCGCGTTCGAGACCGCGGGAGGCGCGGGAGGCTGGCCGGCGTTCGTGCCGCCGCTGCCGAGGCCACCGCTGCCGCCGCCGAGTCCGCGACGCCAATACGAGTTGTAGCCCTGCATGAACAGCGGCTCGGGGTGATATGCGCGGAAGCCCATGCTGAACTGCGACGTCCCCGGCCCCGACAGGAACTGGCACTGCGCATCGGAGCCGACACCGTTCTGGCGCAGGTCGACGATGTCCGCGACCACCGGCCGGTTGTCCCACCACAGCATGTGCGTGAGCGCGCCGTACGGCACGACCGCGGTCGGTCCCGTCTCCTGATACCAGCGATTGAACGTGAACGCCCCCGCGACATCACCCGGATCGACATTGATCGTCGTCCCGTTCGGATGCAGCCGCTGTCCCGCCGCGTTGAACACCTCCAGCGTCAGCAGATACCGCCCCTCGGGGAACGCCGCCGTGTTGATGTACGCGTGGAACTGGTTGCTCTTGTACTCGTGATCGGCGCGATACGGAATCAGGTACAGACCGTTGTTCGGACCGACCGTCTGCGGCCCGAGCGGTTGCGTCTGGATCTCCAGCCCGCTCGACGTGAAGACGAGGTAGTACCACGCCAGGTTGTCGGCGAAGTAATGACGCGCGCCGGTCGGATTGCCGCTCGCATCGGCGCGGCAGACGCTGACGCGGTAATACTTCGCGACGCTGCGCAGCGACTCCGTGAATCCGTACAGCAGCGACAACGTGCCGCCGAGGTTCAGGTTCAGCGAGCGATTCGCCTCGGGACCGGGCCAGATCAGGCCGTCGTTGAAATCCGACGGTGTCGCCACCGACAGCGGACCATCTGCATCGGGCGTCTTCAGATGCCACGCATCGGTGAGGCCGATGTCGAGCAGCAGCGCGGCCGCGCCGTCGACCGGGATCGGCTCGCCGTGCGAGCACGACTGCGCGTTCGGGTTGTACGTGTGCAGCTCGACGCCGTTCGGATTGTCGAACCACTGATGCGCCGCGACGCCGTCGTAGATCACCACCGGCACGCCGTTGACCACCTGCGTGACCTTGAACGCGAACTCCTGATGACAGAACGGCAACTGGATCGTGATCGGCTCGTTCCAGCAGATGTGAAACGTGCCGTCCGGCTGCAGGAAGCCGCGGCCGACGCGCGTCGCCGCACCGCAGCGATGGCGCCAGCAGCGGAGATACGGCCGCGCCTCGAGATACGCCAGCTGCTCGGACGGCGGCAGCGTCTTCAGCGCGTGCAGATCGGACGCGGCGTTGATCGTCGATTCGTTCAGCGTGCCGCTTTCATCGATCAGCGGATACGTGCGGCCGGCCAGCCGCTGGAACGGCGCCGGATCGGGGCCGGGCTTCGGGATCGGGATCGTCTCCACGATCCGCTCGAGGTCGCGAATGATCTCGAGGATGCGCGGATCGCGGTAGATGTACGGCGTGCAGCAGCAGGTCCGCTTGAAGACCTCGACCTCGCCGTCGCAGAGCGGATAGCAGCGGTACGGCAGGAACGAGCTGTCGATGCCGATGCGCGCGCGGTCCTCGAGGAGCGTCTGCGACTTGATCGACGTCACCTGCGCCTGCAGGCTGGAGAGCGCGCGCGCTTCGATGTCGGCCAGCACGTACGGATACGGATAGCAGTGCTCCATCGAGCCGCTGGCACAGCGGCGGATCGGGAACAGCACGCCCCAGCGCGACTTGTCGATCTCGAAGATGTTGTCGTCGGTCTTCAGCCGCGAGGCGAAATCGCGGACGCTGATGGGGACGGCGTTCTCGAGGTTCGGCGCCTCGTTCGCCTTCGGCGCCGGCGCCACCACGATGCGCGAGGCGGATGAGAGCGAGTCGACGGCGAGCTCGAATTGCCCATCCTTGCCGACCGGCGCGGCGGTCAGCACCTTCCCCTGCGAGTCGAGCGCGACGACCGCGAGTGAGGTGAGGTCGACGCCCGCGTCGGCGTCGGTGAGTTTGAGAGCAGGCTTACTTCCCTTCGGGTCCGATGGCCTTGTTGCCATAGGGTTGTCCTCCTTCGCTGACTGAGTGAAGGAAGACAACCAAACGTTACAAATGGAAGATCACATTTTTATTTTCAGTGGCCTTTGCGCGCGTCGAGGATGCGCTCCATCTCGTCCATGATCCGGTTCATCTTCTTCACCGTCAGCTGGAGCGGCTCCGCCGTCGTCATGTCGACACCGGCGTCCTTCAGCAGGTCGATCGGATACTTCGAGCCGCCGTCGGACAGGAACGTCAGGTAGCGCTGCGTCGCCGCCTTGTCGCCGGCAAGTACTTTTTCCGACAAAGCGGCCGAGGCGGTGAACGACGTCGCGTACTGGAAGACGTAATAGTCGCGATAAAAATGCGGGACCATGGCCCACTCGTGCGTCACGTAATCGTCGACGATGCAGACGCCCTTGTCGTGGCCGTAATACTGCTTCGTGATCTCGGCGTACAGCTTGTCGAGCGACTCGCCGGTGATCGGCTCCCCTTTTTCTGCCATCTGGTGCGTGCGCAGCTCGAACTCGGCGAATTGCGCCTGGCGGAACACCGTCCCCTTGATGCCCTCGAGGTAATTGCCGAGGAGGGAGAGGCGGGCGTCGTCGTCCTTGATCGACTTCAGCATGTGATCGATCAGCAGCGCCTCATTGAACGTCGACGCCACCTCCGCGACGAACGTCGGATAATCGGCCGTCGGATACGGCTGCGTCTTATTCGACAGATAGCTCTGCATGGTGTGCCCGAGCTCGTGCGCCAGCGTCGACATGTCGTCGTAATGGCCGTTGTAATTGATCAGCATGTACGGATGCACGTCGTACGCGCCGCCTTGTGAATACGCGCCGGCGCGCTTGCCGGGATTGGGATAGAGATCGATCCACCGCTCGTTCATCGCCTTCTGCATCACGGCGACGTAATCGGGGCCGAGCGGCGCGACCGCGGCCAGGATGTGCTTCTGTGCCTCCTCGACCGGGTAATCGAGCTTCACGTTCGCCACGAGCGGCGCATAGAGGTCGTAATAGTGCAATTGCTCCACGCCCATGATCCGCCGGCGCAGTCGCAGATAGCGATGAAACGTATCGAGGTTCGCGTGTACGCCGGAAATCAATGATGTATAGACCGCAGGCGGGATGTTGCTCTGATCGAGCACCGCCTGCAGCGTCGAGTCGTAATGACGCGCGCGCATGTTGAAGAGGTCTTTATTGATCTTGCCGTTGTACGTCGCGCCGAACGTCGCGCGGTATTTGCCCAGCGCGTCGAAGAACGTCTCCATCACCTTGCGGCGGTCGTCGCGATTCTTCACCGCACGGTATTGATTGAACGCCGATTTATCGATGCGCACGGTTTTGCCGTCGCTCAAGGTGACGCTCGGATACGGGAAATCGGCGTCGGCGAAGATGCCGTAGACGTCGCCCGCGGTGCCGGTCATCAATCCGGCGTCGGCGATCAGTTTCTCTTCCGCCTCGCTGCCGGTGTGCGGCTGACGGCGGACGATGTCGTCGAGGTAATGCGCGTAGACGGCGAGCTTCGGCTCCTGCTTCACCCACGATTCGATCTTCGTCCGGTCGATGCGCAGGATCTCCGGCTCGATATACGAGGTCTCCGTGCTGAAGTCGGTGTTCAGCTTGGCCATCTCCTGCTGCATCGCCTGGTACTTCTGCACGCGGGTGTCCTGGTCGGACTTGAGCGACGTATAGACGTAGAGCCGCGACAACTCCTTGTTGAGATCGAAGACGGTGTCGAGCGCCGCGGCCAGTTGCTGCGGCGACTGGCCGAGCGTCCCCTTGAACTCCGCCGCCTTCGGCAGCTTCGTGGCGAACTGCTCCTTCGCGGCGCGCCACGCTTCATCGGTGGCGTAGATGCGCGTGAGGTCCCACGTGTCTTTGACCGGGATCTGCTCGCGCTCCCGCTGCTGCGCGAGCGCCGTTGCTGCAACTGCGGCGATTGCCATCGATGCCATGACCGTCCTGAACATTTCGTTCCCCCCGCTGGTGGTGCGCAAGGCTAAACGGCTGGCACGCAATTTTGTTGTGACGAATCTGAAAGCGGTTCCGTAATGAACAGTCAAATGAAGATCTCGATCCGTATCGCGATCGCATTTCTTGCCGTTTCCCTCTCCCCGATTCTCCCCGCCGCCACGATCGCCAACGACGATAGTTGCGACATCGCCGTGCTCCCCGCGGCCACGCTGCTGCTGCCGAATTTCGAGGTCGACATCAACGCGCCGCAAAGCGTCGCCAGGACGACGCTGTTCACCGTCGTGAACACGTCGAAGGAGCAGCGGCTCGCCCGCGCTACGATCTGGACCGACTGGGGATATCCGCTGCTGAGCTTCAACATCTCGCTCACCGGCTACGACGTCCAGCCGGTGAATCTCTACGACATCATCGTGCGCGGCAACCTGCCGCCCTCGAGCTGCCTGGTGCAGCCGCCGAATCCGCTGCCGCCGCTCACGCTCGCCGGCATCCGGACGGCCCTCACCACCGGCGTCATTTCGTCGTGCGACGGCAAGGTCGGCTTCACCCACCAGAATGCACTCGGCTACGTCACGATCGATCTCACCGCGGTCTGTGGAGTGACGCTGCCGACCGACGCCGGCTATTTCAACGAGCTGCTGTACGACAACGTCCTGACCGGCGATTACGAGACGATCAATCCGAACGCGGCCACCGGCAATTACGCCGGCGGCACGCCGCTCGTCCACATCCGCGCGATCCCGGAAGGAGGCGCGGCCGGCGCGATCGTGAAGACCAACCTCCCCTACACGTTCTACGACCGCTACACGCCGCACGGCAGCGACGACACGCGGGCCATGGATCGCCGCCAGCCGCTGCCGAGTCTCTTCGCCGCCCGCTATATCTCCGGAGGCGCCGGCGCCTTCAATACAAACCTGCTGGTCTGGCGCGAGGGAATCGTGCCGCCGGATGCGCCGTGCGCCGATTACAAGAACAACGGCACGTCGACGGCGATGAAAATCACGGAAGAAGTGCGCTTCGACGAGCACGAGAATCCGACGATCGCGACGTACGCGATCGGGCCTTCGCCCGTCATCCCCACGATCATCGTCCTGCCGGCATCATCGAACCTTCCGACGTCGTCGGGTCTTTTTCCGCCATTGTCGACGTCCGGCGACGTCGGCGGCTGGCTTTATCTCAACCTGAGCAACGGCGGCTCGACGATTTACAGCGTCAAGAACGAGCGGACGTTCGGCGGCTCGATCGTGCGGCCGAGTCAGAACTGGGTCGTGACGTCGATGTCGGCCGAGGGGCGGTATCAGACTTCCTTCGACGCAACGATGCTCTCCAATGGCTGCTCGCTGCGGCACGGCCAGAGTCGGCGCCGTGCATGCGAACGCCATCGGCTACGCCACGATCGACGTCGTCAGGACCTGCGATTTCGCGGTGCCGGACACCGCCGAGTATTACAACGATCTCCTTTACGACAATGTCCTGACGGGCGATTTCGAGATCATCGATCCGAATCCGTCGAGCGGCAATTACGCCAGCGGCAATCCACTGGTGCACATTCGCGCGATCCCCGAGGGCGGCGCGGCCGGTGCCGTCGTGGCGACCAATCTGCCATACACGTTCTATGACCGCTACACGCCGCGCGCGACGCCGGCGATCGATCGCCGCCAGCCGCTGCCGGCGACGTTCTCGGCGCGTTACATTCAGGGCGGCACCGGCGCGTTCAATACGAATTTCGAGATCTGGCGCGAAGGGGTGACCGGCACCGGCGCCACGTGCGGCGATTACGTGAAGAACCTGTCGAACGGCGTCGTCGACATCGTCCGTTTCGACGAGCACGAAAATCCTTCCACGCTCGCTCCTTGTCCCAACATCCTCTGTCCTGCGTTTTCGGTCACGCTGCCGGAGTCGTCGAGCACCGCGTCATCCTCTTCCCTCTATCCGCCGCTGACCGGCAGCGACGTCGGCGGCTGGATGTACCTGAACCTCAATGACGGCGGCTCGACGGCGCGCAGCACGCCGCGTCACAGTCAGAACTGGGTGGTCGTGAACATGTTCGCCGAGGGACGGTATTCGGTCGCGTTCGACGCCACGATGCTGGCTAATGGCTGCACGGCGGCGCCTGCCGCGGGCGGCACGATCGGACCGGGACCGAATCAGTGACGCGGTGCCGGGCGTCCGCGCCGTTTCTGTTCGCAATGCTCCTGGCGATGAGCACCGGGGCGGCGACGCTCCCCAGCGGCAATCCATCGACGACGAACAATGACGACAGTTGCGACATCGGCGTCACGCCCGCGGCCACGTTGCTGCTGCCGTATTTCGAGGTGGACATCAACGCTTCACCAGGCACGGCGCTCACCACGCTCTTCACGGTCGTCAACACGTCGCAATATCCGCAGATCGCGCGCGTGACGCTCTGGAGCGACCTCGCATTTCCGGTCATGACGTTCAATCTCTTCCTGACCGGCTATGACATGCAGTCGCTGAATCTTCACGACATCCGGACCACGGGAGCCGCCGCCGGCACGACCACGACTCCCGGCAACCGTTCCTGCCGAACGACGTCAATCCCAATCATGCGAGCACCTCCTGCGACCGCTTTGCGCTTCCGCCGGAGGTGCTCGCGGATGTGCAAGCGATCCTCACCACCGGCCATGGAGCGGCCTGCCCGCGTGATCAACTCGGACTGGCGCACAAGACCGCGATCGGCTACGCCACGATCGACGTCGTCAATTCGTGCAATGTGACGTTCCCCGACAGCGAGGCGTATTACGGCGAGCTACTGTACGACAACGTGCTGGTCGGTGATTACGAGCAGCTCAATCCCGATCCGGGGACCGGCAACTCCGCGAGCGGCGATCCGCTGGTTCACATCCGGGGCGATCCCGGACGGCGGCCTCGCCGGCGTGAGCGTCGCGACGAATTTCCACCGTACGTTCTACGACCTACATCGACCGCCGGCAGCCGCTGCCGTCGGCGTTTGCCGCCCGCTACATTCAAGCAGGCATAGGCGCGTTCAATACGAATCTGCAGATCTGGCGCGAGGGTCTCAGCGGCGGACAAACCTGTGCCGACTACCGAAAAAACTACTTCGGCACCGCGGCCGCGATCCGGGAGATCGTCCGTTTTGACGAGCACGAGAACCCGACGACCAACGAGTCCCAGGTCCGCGTCCTCACCCAGACCACGTACATATCCCTTCCGGCGGCTTCCAGCACGGCGACCTCCAGCGGTATCGTTCCGCCGTTGTCGGACTCGGGTGACTGGGGAGGATGGATCTACCTGAACCTCGGCTCTCCGGCGTGGGTGACGAGCTCGATGTTCGCCGAAGGGCGCTACGCCATGGCATACGACGCGCAGATGTTAGGCAATGGATGTTCGCCGCCGCCCGCGGTGAAAAAGATCATCGGGCCGGCGCCGAACGTTAATCCGTGAGATACGTCTCACGGATGAGGTCAGCTATGAGACGAGTATTGATCGCCCTGCTCATCACCATCGCGGCGAGCTTCGCTCAGGCCCAGAACGCCCCCGCGCCCGCCGACGCTCCCGACTATTCGCCCGATCGCCTGCGCCAGATCTTTTCGACGGAGCTCGGCGAGGAGCCGATCCCGCAACGAAACGTCCACATCGGCTTCGGCGTGGTCGAGTTCCGCGCCTTCGGCATGCAGTGGCGCGTCGGTTTCCTCCCGCTCCTCGCCCCGCTGCACGGCTCCGTGCCGGGCACGACGGGCGTGCTGCCCGATGCCTTCTCGCTCAATCACATGACCATCCCCGGCGCCCCGCCGATCGCGGAGCGCAGCTCGGACATGCGGCGGGAACTGCGAAGGATCGAGCGGCTGACGAGGGTGACGGCGAAGCCGGAATGAAATGTGGCGCGGGTTCTCTAACCCGCGCGGGCGGGGGCGGGCGGGTTAGAGAACCCGCCCCACATGTTTCTGCGTCAAGCCCCATCCCGTCTGCGTGAGCCACGTCATCAGATCGGCCGCGTTCAGCGGGCGGGAGATCCAGTAGCCCTGCGCGAGGTCGCAGCCCATCTCGCACAGCCGCCGCCACGTCGCCTCGTCCTCCACCCCTTCGGCGCACACCTGTTTGCCGAGGTTGTGGGCGAGATCGATGACCGTGCGGACGATCGCGGCGTCGGCGTCGGAGCTGTTCATGCCGGTGACGAACGACTTGTCGATCTTGATCTCGTCGATCGGCAGCTCGCGCAGGTGCGTGAGCGAGGAGTAGCCGGTGCCGAAGTCGTCGATCGACAGCCGCACGCCGATCGACTGCAGCATGGCCATGATCGCCAACGCGTGCGCGGGGTCGGCCATGATCGAGCTCTCCGTGATCTCGATCTTGAGGAAGCGCGGATCGACGTCCCACTTCTTCAGCACGTCGTTGATCTTCGACGGCAGCGTCTGTTCCTGCAGGCTCTTCGCCGAGAGGTTCACGGCGAGATGGATCGGCGCGCCGGCGTCCTGCCACTCGCGGCACTGCTGCAGCGCGCGGTCGAGCAGCCAGTCGCTGATCGTCCGAATGAGGCCCGTCCGTTCCGCGATCGGGATGAAGAGCGCGGGCGAGAGCGTGCCGCGTGTCGGATGGTTCCACCGCAGCAGCACCTCGACGCGCGTCACGAGTCCGCTGCGCAGGTGCAGTTTCGGTTGATAGAAAAGCTCGAACTCGTTGCGCTCCAGCGCGTGCCGCATCTCGACGACGAGCGACAGTTGATCGGCCGAGCGCGGCTCGTGATCATCGCTGTGGAACGTGTAGCCGATCTGCGACTGCTTCGCCGCGTACATCGCGACGTCGGCGCGGCGCAGCAGCGTGCGCGCGTCGGTGCCGTGCGCCGGATAGAGCGCGATGCCGATGCTGCCGCCGACCTCGAGCACCTGCCCGTCGACGACGAACGGCTGCTGCAGCGTGTTGAGGATGCGCCGCGCCGCCATGGCCACGTTGCGCGAATCGACGGCGTCGGCGAGCACGATGGCGAACTCGTCGCCGCCGAGGCGGGCCACGACGTCGGATGACGTGAGCTGGTTCGTCAGCCGGAACGCCACCGTCTTCAGCAGCGCATCGCCGAAGTGATGGCCGAACGTATCGTTCACTTCCTTGAAGCGGTCGAGGTCCATCAGCAGCAGCGCCATCGAGCCGCGCGCGCGTCGCGCCTCGTCGATCGCGCGGTCGAGGCGGTCGAAGAGCATCGTGCGGTTCGGCAGTCCGGTCAGCGCGTCGTGCATCGCCTGGTGACGCAGCGCGACGAACTGGTTCTTGACCGAGGTCACGTCGCGGATGAACGCGACCCAGTGCGTGATCTCCCCCGCTTCATCGACCGGGATCAGCTGCAGGTCGATCTCGACCTCATGTCCGTCCTTCCGCAGCGCTGTCACTTCGGCCTCGAACGTGCGGCGCTCGAAGACGTGATGCAGCAGCGCATCGGCGATGGCCTGCTGCGACTCGACGATGCTGAAGATCTCGGGCGTCTGGCCGATGATCTCCTCGCGCGGTCGGCCGTAGATCGCGCAGAAGCCGTCGTTCACGAAGGCCACGCGCGGACCGATCGCCTCGACCGCCGGGGTGAGGATGGCGATCCCCTGTCCGGTGATGTGCACGGCCGTCCCGAGGAGCCGCAGTTGCTCGGTCTGGTACCGCTGTTCGACGAGCTGCCGCTGCAGCGAATCGTTCGACTCGATGGTCGTCGTCCACGGCGTGTGGAACCAGGTCGACGAATCGGGGAGATCGTTCGACATCGGAGGAGGTGGATTCTACTCTCCCGGATTCGTCGCCCACACCGACATCTCGGTCGTGAACCCGCGGTCATCCATCGACAGCATCGAGATGATCGCGTGTGCGATCTCTTCGCCGCGCAGCTTCCGCTCGCTGAACGCGCGTCCGCGGAAGAACGCGGTCTGCACTTCGCTCGGATTGATCTGCATCACGCGGATGTCGTGCTTGCGCAGCTCGGCGCGCCAGCACTCCGTCATGCCCGATACCGCGAACTTGCTCGACGCGTACGCCGTCCCGCCGGCGAAGCCGCGCTGCCCCGCGGTCGATGCGATGTTGACGATGTTCCCGCCCTTGCCCGCGGCGATGAAGTGCTTCGCCGACTCGCGCGCGACGACCATCGCGCCGAAGACATTCGTCGCGTAGATCCGCTGCATGTCCTCGAGCTTCGTCTCGACCAGCGGCGCGAAGTGTCCGAAGCCGGCGTTGTTGATCAGGACATTGAAGCCGTCGAACGCCTCGACGACGCTCTCGATCATCCGGATGACGTGGTCCTCGCGCGCGACGTCGCATTCGACGCCGAACGCGCCGAGGTCGTCGGCGGCGCGGCGCAACTTCGCGGCGTCTCGTCCGCAGATCGCCACACGCGCGCCCTGCATCGCGAGCTGGCGTGCGGTCTCGAAGCCGATGCCGGACGAGCCGCCGGTGATGAGCACTTTCGCGGTGGTAATGTCCATGGGGTGAACATCATCTTCCTTCTGCTCCCCGAGGTCGAGATCCTCGATCTGGCGGGGCCGCTGCAGGCGTTCCACGAGGCGAACCGCGCGCGGCGCCGCTACGACGTGCGCCTCTGCTCGACGCGCGATCGCATCTGCAGCGATCAGGGGCTGTGGCTGTCCGACCTCGAGCCGCTGCCGGCCGTCGACGATGACGATCTGATCGTCGTGCCGGGGATGCCGTATCGCGCGACCGAACGCCTCGACCGCGCCGCGGTGCGCTGGCTGAAAACATCGCACGACGCCGGCGCGCACCTCGCCTCCATCTGCACCGGCGCCTTCGTCCTCGGCGAAGCCGGACTGCTCGATGGCCGCCGCTGCACGACGCACTGGTCGCGCACGACCGAGTTGCAGCGGCGCTTCCCGCGCGCGACGGTGCTGACCGACCGGCTCTTCGTGACCGACGGCGAAGTCACGACGAGCGCGGGGATCGCGTCCGGCATCGACATGGCGCTCGCGCTGATCGAGCGCGCGCACGGTCCGCTCGCGGCGGCCGAGGTCGCGCGCGAGATGGTTGTCTACATCCGGCGAGATGGCTCCGACGCGCAGCAGAGCGTCTATCTCGACTACCGCGCGCACCTCCATCCCGGCATTCACCGCGTGCAGGACGCGCTGATCCACCAGCCGGCAAAACAGCACTCGCTCACCGAGCTCGCGTCGATCGCGGCGATGAGTCCGCGTCACCTCACGCGGCTGTTCCGGCAGACGACCGGCATCTCCGTCCACGACTACGCGACGCGCATCCGCCTCGAGCTCGCCCGCACGCTGCTGCACGATCCGACGCTCACTATGGAGGCGATCGCGGCGAAATGCGGCTTCGAATCGGCGCGGCAGTTCCGGCGGGTCTGGGGGCGGGTGCAAAGTTTGTATGACCTGCCCCCTCTGCAACGGCTCCGACCTCGACCTGCTCGTCCCGCGTGAGCAGATCGCGCGCGAGCTCGAGCTGCGCGCGAAGTTCTGGGACGAGCGCATCGACGGCCACATCGATCCGGCGGAGATGAAGGACCGCACCGACGTCCTGCGCGGCAGCGCGGGCGAGATCCGGATCTGCAGGCCGTGCGGAGTCCTGGTCCGCGTCGATGACGCGCCGTCGTTCGCATGCGATCCGTACGCGGACTACGTAATGGAGCAGATGCTGCGCGTACACATCGATGCGTTCCGCGAGAAGGAGCGGCACTACCTTCCGCTGCTGCGCGACGGCGCGCGCGTGCTGGAGATCGGGAGCTACGTCGGCGGCTTTCTGCACGTGGCGACGGAGTGGGGGTGGTCGCCGCTCGGCATCGACATCGGCGAAGACACCGCGCGCTTCTCCGCATCGCGCGGCTATCCGACGCGCCACATCTCGCTCGATGAAGCAACGTTCGAGGACGCGTCGTTCGACGGCGTCTTCATCTGGAACACGTTCGAGCAGATCGATGATCCGCACGCGATGCTCGCGGAGGTGCGGCGCATCCTCGTGCCGCATGGCATCGTGGTGATCCGCACACCGAACGCCCTCTTCTACCTCGCCGCCTCCTCCCTCGGCATCGCCGGCCCGGTCGCGCTGGCCCTCGGCTACAACAACCTCCTCGGCTTTCCGCACCTCTTCGGCTTCGGCACGCACTCGCTCGACACGCTGCTGCGCGCGCACGACTTCGCGCCGCTCGCGCATCGCGGCGATACGCTCATCCCGCCGATGCGCTCGCGCATCAACACGACCGCGCGGCAGGAGGCGCGCGCGATCAACGACGCGCTGCGCAGGCTCGAGTCGGCGTTCACGATGATGGGCGAGCGGACTATCGCCGCGCCGTGGCTCGAGGCGGTGTACGTGCGCGCCGACTGAATCCTTCTCCCCCGCCGCACGGGGGAGAAGGTGCCGCAGGCGGATGAGGGGGCCGTGCATCGCACGAGAGACGCCCCCTCACCCGGCGCTGCGCGCCACCCTCTCCCCGCAAGCGGGGCGAGGGTGTTTGAGCGGCTACTTCTTCAGCACCGTGATGCCGCCGCGCGAGGTCAGCTTCGTGTCGAGATACTCGCGCGCGGCCGGCGCATCCTTCAGGTACGTGTCCCAGAACGCGACGGCGGCGATCTTGATGTTGTCGAAGACGTTGCGCTGCTGCATGAAGCGGTTCTCGCCGCGCGTGCGCACCTGGTTGTTGCGCATGGCCGGGCTCTGCTGGTCCATCCGGTCGAGCTGGTCCTCCTCGGCGGTCGGCAGCGCGAAGCCGCCGGCGAACGAGAGGTGGCTCGCGCCATTGATCAGGATGAAGTACTTGTCGCCCGCCGGCGCGTTGTCGAACGCCGTGCGCCGCCACTCGGGCGTCTCGCCGTCCAGCGCGCCCCGATCGTTGTCGCCGGTCATGAACATCGCCGGGATCTTCACGTTGCGGAACGACTCCGCGGTGAGTCCGCGCGCCGCGCTGATGCCTTGCGGCGACATCGCGACGATCGCCTTCACGCGCGGATCGCGCAGCTGCACCGGTTTGCCGTCGCGCGCCGGCTCGACGCCCGCGAGCAGCATCGCCACGAACGCGCCGTACGAATGTCCGGCGACTGCGATGCGGTTGCGGTCGAGCTTCCCCTTCAGCTCGGGATAGTGCTGCTCGAGCGTGTCGAATGAATCGAGGATGAACGTGACGTCGCGGACGCGGTCACGCCAGTCGGCGACGCTTTGCGATTCCCAGATCGCCTCGCCGAGGGTGTGCTCCGGCTCTTTTCCCTGGCGCCGCGCCTCGCGCCGGGCCTCCATCTGTGACCGCATCAGCTCGCGCAATTTGCCCGCGTCCGCATGCGACGGCTTGATGCAGACGTAGCCGTGACCTGCCCAATATTCGGTCAGTCCGACGTAGTCCTTGTTCGAAGCGCCGAAGCCGTGCGAGAAGACGATGACGGGGAACGGACCTTCGCCGCGCGACGGATATTCGATCACCAGGTCGATGTCCTTGTTGCGCTGCGGATCGTGCAGCGTCCCGACCGGAATCGCCCCCACCGGATAGTCCCCGCCTTCGGATCGATAGCGGCCCGGCGTCTCTTTCGGCATCGGTGTCGGTTTCGGCTTGTCGTCGCTGTCGGCGCAGCCGAGGACGAGGATGGAGGCGAGAAGGGCGAGGAGGTATTTCATGGCTTACTCCGGTACGGCGGCGGGGCCGTTTTGCTGAATTGCGGGCGCGTATTGCGTCGCGAGCACGCTGGCGAGGACGAGCACGCCGCCTGCCACCGTCGCGAGGCTGACGGACTCGTGCAGAAGCGCGACCGCGGTGGCGAACGTCACCAGCGGCTCGAGGTAGAGCAACGCGGCGACGCGCGACACCTCGACCTTCTCCAGCGCGCCGTACCAAAAGAGGTATCCGAGGGCGGAGCAGCCGACGCCGAGGAAAAGGATGGAGAGCCAGCCGATCGAGGTGAGATGCGGCAGTTCGCGCCAGCCCGACTGCGCGACGAAGAACGGCAGCAGCATCAGTGCGCCGAACATCACCGCGCCCGCGGTGGCGAGCCGCGGACCGAGGGCGCGGATCGTTTTGTGGCCGACGGTCGAGTAGATCGCCCAGTTGATCGTGCTGAGGAGGATCAGCAGATCGCCTTTCGTCGACGGCAGCGCGAGCATGCGCGAGCTGAGGTCGCCGTGCGTGATGACGAGCAGGGCGCCGGCGAAGCCGCCGGCCAGGCCGGCGATCTTGATCACGCCGAATCGCTCGTGCAGCACGACGGCGGCGAGGAGCGCCGACCAGATCGGCGTGATGCCGATGAGCCACCCGCAGTGCACGGCGGTCGTCATCGTCAGCGCATACGACTGCAGCATCTGATGGATGAAGATCCCGATGAAGCCCATCAACGCGAGCTGCGGCCACGACTCCCGCGGCGGCAGCTGCCGCACGATGAGGAGCAGCATCACCGCGCCGATGACGAAGCGGACGGTGATGATCGTGACCGGCGAGACCTCGCGCAGCGCGGCCTTCGTCGCGACGAACGACATGCCCCAGAAGATGATGGCGAGCAGAGCGCCGACGCGGGGACGCATCGGGCGATTGTAGTGGGTCTACGCGGCCTGGACCCTGCGCTGCAGCGGTACGCCATGCCGGCACAGCGGACACTCTGCCGGCGGCCAGAGGTCGAAGGACGATTCGGAGAGTGCCTGCACGGCAATCCTCTTCTCGGCGGCGAACGTCCGTGTCCACGGACCGAGCACGAGCAACGCGCCGATTGCCACCACAGTCGCGCCGTGAGCTTCGAGCTCCATGACCGTGCCTCGCACCGCGGAGCCGGCGCTGATGACATCGTTCACGACGACCACCCGCTTTCCGGCGATCGCGGGAACGAGCACGTCCGGCAGCTGGTATCGATACGGATACAGTCCCGGCTCGCCCGGAACCGATCGCACGGTATAGACGAACTGCACATCGAGCATGCGTGCGACCGAGAGCGCGACGAATGCGCCTTCCACGAGCGGACCGCAGATGAGGGCCGGCTCATACTGCGCGATTTGTGCGGCGAGCCGTTCGATCATCGGCTCGAGCGCGGCTGGCTGGAGAAAGAGCGACTCGAGGTCGATCCACAAATCGGCGTGATAGCCGGATTCGAGGAGAAAGTGGCCCTTCTCCGATGGCAATTCGAGGATGGTTTCGGGCATTGCATCCGTCATGCGCCGATGGCTCCTTCACCTCTTATGATGAAGCGCGCGATCCTTACGACCTGATCGGCCGCGAGCTTTTCGGGTGGAGCGGAGGCCTCGATCCGTTCGAGCAGCAGACCGCTCACATGTCGAAGCGCCTGATAGTGCTTGACGAGCAGACGCAGCTCGCGATCACCATTTTCCCGCGCCCGATTCAGCATTGCTTCCAGCTCGGCGTCGGAAATCGCGGCGGCCCCGAAATCTTCGAAGAATTCCTGGTCGGTCTCCATCACGCGTGCAGGTTACTGCGTATTTGGCGCGAGGTCTCGTCACGTTCACCTTGGAAGGAAGGTACATATCCGGCTCCGGCGCCGAGGGGACGGCGGCGGTGATCGAGGTCGCCGGGCAGGGGTTCGAATGCATGAACTGCCTCGCATACGGCCGCCACCGAATCAACGATCGCAATTGATTGTGGCGCCGTGCGCATTGACCTGCCGGATGCAATCGACGGCGCAAATCCTCGTGATTATGCCGTCGTCGAGATTGAGCGTTTAGATTGCTGGCGGCGCGACCCGCGTCCGGCGCCCACTTTCTTCGCGACTCCCAGACGCGCCCCGAATTCATAGTAGACGAAGCGCACGATCCGGCCGCGGGCGTTGCGCTGGAAGCGGCCTTCGCCGTCATAGGCCATGGTGATGAGAGCGTTGTCTTCAATTGACGCCAGCACGCTTCGCTGACCGCCGCCGTAGCTCACCAGCAGCGCCCCTTCGCGTTCGATGCGCACGACGAGCTCGGGCCGTTCTTCGAAGCGGTACTGTCCGACATATTCGTCGAACAAGCCCTCCCTCACCTGCCTGAGGAACCGCGGCGACGGGCGCAGCTGGATGAACGTTTCCCGCGCTCCGCGAGGCAGATTTCTGCGGATCGTCACCCTTGCGGAATGGAGCCGTTTTCCGACCGTGCCTTTGGGCATCCCGAGGATCGCGGCAATCTCATGAAGCGTTCTGCCGAGGAAGTAGAAGAGGACGACGATGCGGTGCTCGGGCTCCGTCAGCTTTGACATTGCAGCGGCGAGCAGTCGTTGCGTTTCGCGGTGCTCCGAGGGGTCGTGCGTGCTGGCAATGCCGCTCGCAAGGCGAACTTCGCCGCGACCCTTGCGCCGGCGGCGACGGCATTGCGTCGCGACCAGCCGTTTCAACCACCCGCCGAATGCTGCCGGCTCGCGCAGCTGCCACAGCTTCAGCCAGGCGTCGAGGAACGCGTCCTGCGTCGCGTCCTTTGCTTCCTCCGGATCGTCGAGCAGCTGGAGCGACCAGCCAAACGCCGCCTCTTCGAAGAGGCCCACCAGCTCCGCGAATGCGGCATGTTGCCGGTCCAGCGGCAGATCGCCGTTCCGCGCCCGCTCGACGATCGAAGCGATGTCCGTGCTCATCGCCAGCGGCCGAACATCACGATTGTGGCGAGGACCAGCGGAAAAATCTCGCTCGTGACCTGACGCGGATGTCCCCACCAGACGTGTGTCGCCATCCCTCCGAGCATGACGATCATGATCATGACTGCTCCGACCACCGCGAGGCGCCGGACGAAAAGCAGCAGCACCGCCGCGACCTCGATGATCCCGATGAGGATGCGGAACCAATCCGGATAGTGCCACGTGCGAAAGGCGCGGGCCCAGCCGCTGCCGTCCGAAAACTTCGCGAATCCCTGCCGCAGGAAGACCCACGCCAGAAACAACGTGATGAGCCAGAGTACCGCTTCGCGGGCAATCGCTGCCGTCCGATGCGCCATGCGCCACCTTCCTTTGCCATGGAAGGAGCCACCTCAGCGCGAAAAGTTTCCCGTCGACGCATTTTCCCGCCGCCAGATCATCGCGCTGATCCACCAGCGGCCGTCGCGGCGAAAGAGTTGAATGCTCTTGATGGCGCGGCAAATCGGCGCGCCGTCGCGGGACGATCGCATCTCGTAACCGCTCAGCACGTGCGCGATGTCGTCATAGACCTGCTCTTCGCGCCAGAGCTCACGTTCGAAAAAACTCGGCAGGGCGCCGGACTCGATCATCTGATGAAGGTCGGCGCGAAAGCTGTCCGCGTCGAATTCGAACACGCCCTCGTCTCGTACGCGGACCAGCCGCGCGGCCGGCGCGAAGACCTCGCGTTGCGCGGCCCAATCGGGCTCGCCGCCGGGCTCGAACGACATCGAGGCATACATCGTCGTAATGACGTCGTCGAGTGTCATCAGCCTCAGTCTACCGCCCCGACCAGCAACCACCTGCTGACTACCCCGTATCACTCCCCATGCCGTCCAAACGCGACCTCTGGCTCCTCAGCGCCGCGACGCTGCTCGTCCACCTCACCTGCCTCACGCAGTACGGCTGGTTCCGCGATGAGCTTTATTACGTCGCCTGCAGCCATCACATGGATTGGGGCTATGTCGATCAGCCGCCGATGATCGCGCTGGTGGCGTGGATCGCGCGGCATCTCTTCGGCGAGACGCTCTTCGGCATCCGCATCGTTGCGGCCCTCGGCGGCGCGGCGATCGTCTTCCTCACCGGCCTCCTCGCCCAACGCCTCGGCGCCACGCGCTCCGCCACAAACCTCGCCATGCTCTGCTCGATGATCGCGCCGATGTACCTCGCGGCCGGACATTTCCTCTCGATGAACGTCTTCGAGCCGCTCTTCTGGATGTCGATGGCCTACGTCGCGATCCACATCTTCGACGGCGGCGATGAACGACTGTGGCTGTTGTTCGGCGCGATCGCGGGACTCGGCCTCGAGAACAAACACTCCACGCTCTTCTTCGGATCGGCGTTCGTCATCGGCATGCTGCTGACGCCGCAGCGCAAACATTTCGCGCGTCCGTGGATCTGGCTCGGCGGCCTCGTCGCCGCATTGATCTTCCTGCCGAACCTCATCTGGGAAGTGCAGCATCACTTCGCCACGTACGAGCTGCTGAACAACATCGCGCACAGCAACAAGAACGCGGCCGTCACTCCCCTCTCGTTCTTCCTCGGCCAGCTGATCCTCATGCATCCGCTGACGCTGCCGATCTGGCTCCTCGGCATCGGCTGGTTGATCGCGCAGCCGCGTTACCGCGCGCTCGGCTTCACCTTCATCGCGCTCTTCATCGAGTTCGTGGTGATGAAAGGCAAGATCTACTACCTCGCACCGGCGTATCCGATGCTCTTCGCCGCCGGCTCGATCGCGCTCCCGCGGCGCGCGCGCATCCCGGCCGCAATTGTGCTGATCATCGGCGGCGCGCTGCTCGCGCCGTTCGCGATCCCGATCCTGCCGGTCGAGACGTTCATCCGCTACCAGCAGGCGATGCCGATCAAGCCGCCGAAGACCGAGAACCATCGCATGGGGCCGCTGCCGCAGCAGTACGCCGACATGTTCGGCTGGCCGGAGATGACCGCCGCGGTGGCCCGCGCATACGACACGCTGACGCCCGCAGAAAAGGCGAAGTGCGCGATCTTCGGGCAGAACTACGGCCAGGCCGGCGCCATCGATCACTTCGGCCCCGCGTACGGGCTCCCGCACGCGATCAGCGGACATCAGAATTACTTCCTCTGGGGCCCGCGCGGCGCGACCGGCGAGGTACTGATCGTGCTCGACGACAATCAGGAAAGGCTCGAGCAGCTCTTCGCCGACGTCCGCCCCGCCGGCGACGTGACCCATCCGTACTCGATGCCGTACGAGCACTGGACGATCCACATCTGCCGCAAGCCGAAGGTGCCGCTGGCGGAGCTCTGGCCGCAGATCAAGAAGTGGATCTAGCGCCGCGTGACGCGCTGCCGCGGCGGCGTGACGAACGAGACATAGTCATTCGACACGATGAAGAACTGGGTCGCCGAAATCACGCGCCGATAGAACATCGCCACGCCGCGTCCCGGAACGTTCGTCACGACCGGATAGCGCGGCGCGATGGTGAACTGCGCAGAGCTTCGGTCGATCGATGCCGCGACGCTGAATGGGTCGACGCTGATCCACGCCGTCGATATCGCGCCGTCGTCCCATGCGGCGAGGAAGAGCGGCCCCGACGCGGTGAGGACGAGATCGGACGCGTAAGGATCGCTGACGACGAAATGCCGCTCGTAAATGTTGTCGAGCGACCGCGCCTCGATGTTGTCGCCGGCCATCCAGGCCGCGAGAAACGTGTGGCCGTTCCATGCCACGCGCGCCTCGCGCGCACCGCTCGCCAGCACTACCGGCGTCGAAACGTGCAGTGACGCGTCGATCGTCGACAGCTCGGCTTTGTCCGCCCGCATCATGGTGACCACGACCTCTGATGGCGATGCGGCCGCGCCGGTCACCGTGTCGTCCCTGCCGATGCGGAACGGCGTCCCGATCACCCCCTGCGCCGATACCGTCACGCCGGACGCCTGCATGGACGGATCGCTGTAGAAGACGAAGTACCGCGTTCCATCCCAGACGACGACGGGCCGGACCACGCTCGCGTCGGCGATGACGAACGACTGCGCCGGCGCGCCGCCTTCCCGCATAAGCGCGGCAACGACGCGCGACGGCTTCGGCGATCCGGCGAGCGGCGGATCCGCCAGTTCGTTCCAGACGACGAGAAAGTTTGCGCCGTCGAACGCCACCGCGGGCCGCGTCTGCAGCGACAGCGACGGCGCGATTGCGAACGGTGCTCCGATCGGATTGCCGTCGAACCCGACGCGAAGCGCGTCGATCTCGCCGCACGCGCAATTCACAGGGCCGGCCGGTTTCGTGAAGACTGCAAGCATGCTCGTGGCGCCGGTCGCGGCCGCTTCGATGGGCGGCGCGTGATCGAGCAACAGATGTTCGGTCTGGGCGAATACGGAGAGGGACGCGAATAGGAGCGCGAGGACGAGGGCCCGGGGCATGTCCAACATTACGGCCGGCGCAATAAGATCATCCAAGTGACCGAAAAAATCCGCCGCTACACGCTCAAGCAGCCGGCTCGTCCGCAGAAACAGTACCGCGTCCGCTACGAGGACGAGCTCAACTCCGAACAGCTCGAAGTGGTCATGGCGGGCGAAGGGCCGATGCTCGTGATCGCCGGTGCCGGCTCGGGCAAAACGCGCGCGCTCACCTACCGCGTCTCGCGTCTCATCGAAGACGGCGTCGATCCGTCCGACATCCTCCTCGTCACCTTCACCAACAAAGCAGCGCGCGAGATGCTGAGCCGCGTCGAGCAGCTGATGACGATCGACACGCGGCGCATCTGGGGCGGCACGTTCCACTCCATCGGCAACCGCCTGCTGCGCAGACACGCCGAGGCCATCGGGTACCGCTCGAACTTCACGATCATGGACGACGAAGACTCCAAGGAAATGATGGAGTCCGCCGTCTCATCGCTCGGTATCAAGACGCTGGAGAAGCGCTTCCCGAAAGGCGACGTCCTCCTCGACATCTACTCGTTCCTGATCAACACCCGGACGCCGCTCGAGCTCCACCTCGAACAGAACTATCCGCACTTCACGAACTACCGCGACGAGATCGTCAACGTCCTCCGCCGTTACCGCGAGCGGAAGCGCGAGGCGAACGCGATGGATTTCGACGACCTGCTGGTCAACTGGAAGCTGCTGCTCGACGAGCATCCGGAGATCTCGGAATCGCTGAAGCGGCAGTACCGCTACATCCTCGTCGACGAGTACCAGGACACGAACAAACTCCAGGCCGACGTCATCGACTCGATGGCCTCGGTGCGCCGCAACGTGATGGTCGTCGGCGACGACGCGCAGTCGATCTACTCGTTCCGCGGCGCGTCGTTCGAGAACATCCTGACGTTTCCGCTTCGCTTCCCCGAGTCGAAGATCTACAAGCTCGAAACGAACTACCGCTCCACGCGACAGATCCTCGCGCTCGCGAACGCGTCGATCGCCGCGAACCGCTTTCAGTTTCAGAAGGAGCTGCTGGCGGTGCGCGGCGACGGGCCCGATCCGGCGGTGGTCGGCGTCGACGACGTCTTCGAGCAGGCGGCCTTCGTGGCCCAGCGCATCCTCGAGCTGCGCGACGAAGGGGAGAAGCTCTCCGACATCGCGGTGCTCTATCGCTCGCATTACCAGTCGCTCGAATTGCAGATGGAGCTCTCGCGGCGGCTGATCCCGTACGAGATCCGGAGCGGCGTCCGCTTCTTCGAGCAGGCGCACATCAAGGACGTGATCGCGTACCTGAAGGTCGTCACCAACACGCGCGACGAGCTGTCGTGGAAGCGGATGCTGAAGCTCTATCCGAAGATCGGCGAGCGGACGGCGAGCGAAGTGTGGGGACGCATCGGCACCGCGCCGAATCCGCTCGACGTTTTCCTGCGCGGCTGGAACGCCGGCAGCCGCGCGGTGGCCGGCTCGCTCGAATCGCTGCGCGGCGTGCTGCGGCTCATCTCCTCCGAATCGATGCGCCACAACCCGTCGGAGTCGATCCGCCTCGTCGTCGAGCGCGGCTACGCCGACTACGCGCGCTCGAAATTTCCGAACGCGCAGGCGCGGCTCGACGATCTCGAACAGCTGTCGCAATACGCGCTGCGTTACGAAGACACCGAGCAGTTCCTCGACGAAGTGGCGCTGGCGAATCCGATCGCGGGGGAGGACGTCGCGGTGGTCGGGCCCGAGGACGAGAAGATCGTGCTGTCGTCCGTGCACCAGGCCAAGGGGCTGGAGTGGCGCGTCGTGTTCCTGATCTGGCTCGCGGACGGACGCTTTCCCTCGCAGCGCGCGCTGCGCGTGCCGGGCGGCATCATCCGCGTCGATCCGAGCCGCGTGCACGAAGCGCTGCCGCTGCTCGAAGGGGCGACCGCGGACGCGCCGGTGATCGATGAACAAGGAACGCGCGAGCTGGTGATCCCCGGCGAGGAGGAAGAGCGGCGCCTGTTCTACGTCGCGGTGACCCGCGCGCAGCAGGAGCTGTATCTCGTGTTTCCCGTGATGGCCCGCGACCGCGGCGGGATGGACATCCTGATGGAGCCATCCCGCTTCGTCCGCGAATTGCCGGGGGAGCTTTACGAGAAGTGGATCATTGGCAATGAATAACCCTTCTCCCCCTCCGCACGGGGGAGAAGGTGCCGCAGGCGGATGAGGGGGTCTCTCTCGCACGTGGCACGACCCCTCACCCGGCGCTGCGGCGCCACCCTCTCCCCGCAAGCGGGGCGAGGGAAATTACGGCATCGGCGTCAGATACGCCGAGTCCCCGCTCACGTTATCCACGATCGACGCGTACGCGAAGATCGGACTGCTCGACAAAAAGACCACCGACGACGGCGCCACGTCCGTGCTGATCGAGTTGAACACGCCGATGCTTCCCGCGAGCGGCAGCTGCATCTGCTGCCATGGCGCGAGTGTCAGCTGGCGCGAGCCGGTGGCATCGCCGTTCGCGTCGCGCAGTTCGAGCGCCACGGTCACGAAGTTGTCGCTCGGGTTGAAGAAGCCGATGTTCGTGTGCGCGTTGGCCGAGCCGGTCGCGCCCGCGCTGCTGTTCGTCATCACGCCGGCGAGCGTGCCGCTCGACAGCGCCTGCGACCGCGTCATGCCCGGCACCACCTCGCCGAACGTGCCGAGGCCGTTCGCGCTCTGGTCGTTGAAAATGCGCGCGTTCGCGAAGACGTTGCCGCTGGTGATGATGCGCAGCGCGCCGATGCCGGGGAACTGATTGTTGAACAGCGACGACGAGAGGTCGCGCAGCGTGCTGAGGCCGTGCGCCGCGATCGACGTCGTCGACGCCCCCTGCGCGAACGTGCCGTTCGATCCGCCGGCCGGGAAAAATTGCACGAGCACATCCGTGTTGCCGTTGCCGCTGAGCGTGTTGTTGAGCAGCGTCAGGTCGGTCTTCCAGTTCGTGTTGTTCGCCCCGCGCGCGGAGCCGGCCACCGGGATGAAGAGCTCGTTCGTGTCGGTGGAGAGATTGCCGGCGATCGCGCCGTTCGAGAAATGCGGCGAGGTGATCATCACGCTGAACGCGTTCGGATTGCAGATCAGCTGCTGCGCGACGCTCGACGGGATCTGCACCGAGCCGGTGAGCCGTCCGTTGTCCAGCGGCGAGCCGCTGGCGATGACCATCGGCGCGGCGCCGGGGAACATCAGCTGCAGCGAATTGATCTGCGAGTCGTTCAGGCCGGTGGAGAGGAGATCGAAGTTCAGCGTCGAGGTCTGGCCGCCGAAGTCGGGCGTGAGCGAGAAGACGAGCGTACCGTTCGCGCCGAGGGCACCGGCGCCGCCGATGATGTTCGTTCCGCTGAGACTGCCGCTGAAGAAACGCGTCGACGTGTTCGTCAGTGGACCGAAGACCGCGCCCTCCGGCGCGCCGGCGGTCGTGATGACGAAGAAGTAATTCTGCGGATTGGCCATGATCTGGTTCATCACCGCCGGATCGAGCGTCACGCTGCCGTTGAACCGGCCGTTCGTGAACGCGTTGCCGTCGCCGGTGAACGTCCGGATCAGCTGCGCGTCGGCCGTGCCGGGCGTCCCCTGAAACAGCGAGATGCCGGTGATGTCGTTCAGGCCGAGCGTGCTGGAGCTGAGCGTCGCGGTGTCGTTCGTCGTGTCGAAGAGCAAAGAGGCGTTGGCGAAGCCGCCGCCGGTGCCGACCAGCGACGAGGAGAAGGCAGGTTGGATGGAGCAGCCGGTGGCCTGTGCGAAAACGATCGGGGCGACAAGAAGCACGGCCGCAACTGCGAGTAGCGGGGTCGAGAGTTTGCGCATGACGAGTTCACCCTTTCGAAGATGTCGTGACTTCGTTGCGCGCGCGCGCCGCGTGGTGCTGCAAGCTCGATGCGCAATAATGCGCGCCGATGAAGCTGCTCCTCATCTCCTCGTCCAACGTCTACGGCTACGGCTACCTCGACCATGCCGAGCCGTTCATCCGCGAATTTCTAGGAAAAATCCGCCGCATTTTCTTCATCCCGTACGCGGCCACCGACCACGCCACGTACACGCGCAACGTGCGCGAGCGCTTCGCGAAGCTCGGCGTCGACGTCGTCGATGATCTCGAGCGCGCCGAGGCGATGTTCGTCGGCGGCGGCAACACGTTTCGTTTGCTGAATGCGCTGTACGAGCGGAAGCTGCTCGATGCGATCGGCGAGCGCGTGCGCAGCGGACTGCCGTACATCGGCTCGAGCGCCGGCACGAACATCACCGCGCCGACGATCAAGACGACCAACGACATGCCGGTCGTCTGGCCGCCCTCGCTCGACGCCCTCGGACTCGTCCCCTTCCAGATCAACCCGCACTATCTCGATCCCGATCCGTCGTCGAAGCACCAGGGGGAGACGCGCGAGGAACGGATCCGCGACTTTCACGAGGACAACGACACGCCGGTGGTCGGCCTGCGCGAAGGGGCGTTGCTGCGCGTCGACGACGACCGCGTACAGCTGATCGGAACCGCGCCCGCGCGGATTTTCGTCAAAGGGAAAGCGCCGTACGAGCTGGAGCCGGGGAATCCGGTGGTAGAGTTGTCGTAACTCCGCTTCATGTCCACCATCCTGATCGTCGACGACAATCCGATGTTCCTGTCGGAAGCTTCGAAGCTTTGCGAACGCGAAGGCTTCGACGTGATGACCGCCCGCTCGTGGACGGAGCTGCACCAGGTCCTGGCGAACAAAGTCCCTGACCTCGTGCTGATGGACATCGAGCTCCCGAGCATCCCCGGCCATCGCCTCGGCACGTTCATCCGCGCGCGCTACCGCATCCCCATCGTGCTCGTCTCCGGACATTCGGAGGAGCGCCTCAAGCGGCTCTTCTCCGCGTCGGATGCCGACGGCTGGATCTGCAAGCCGCTCACGCGCGACAAGCTGATCGCCGCGGTCACGCGCTTCATGCCGATCCTCAAGGAGCATCAGGCCGCGGAGGCGAAGCAGCCGGCGCGCGACGCGACGGCGCTGCCGACCGTGCTGCTGATCGAGGACGAATCGCTGATCGCTTCGCGTATGGAGGCGGCGCTCGCGCCGACGTCGACGGTCACGCTCGCGGAAGACGGAGAGTCGGCCATCGAGAAATTGTGGAGCGGCAGCTACGACTGCATCCTGCTCGATCTGATGCTCCCGCGCCTCAGCGGCTTCGACGTCGTGCGCCACCTGATGATGCGCCGCCCCGAGCTGCTGAAGGCGACGGTGATCATGACCGCCGCCGGCGACGCTTCGCTGCAGTTCATCGACCCGACCGCCGTCGGCAAGGTGCTGCGCAAGCCGTTCGACCTCGGGACGCTGCCCGAAGTCGTGGCCGAAGTCGCCGGGCGGTAGGGTTCTCCAACCCACCGAGTGGGGCCACATTCATAATGTCCCCATGCTTCCGCCCCAGACCCAGTACGACGAAGCCCCCGTCGCCGAGAGCCAGGAAAAGGTCGAGCAGCCTCCCCTCTACAAAGTCCTCCTGCACAACGACGACTACACCACGATGGAGTTCGTCGTCTGGGTCCTCGAGTCGGTCTTCAACATGACCGAGGACGACGCCGTCCGCGTGATGCTCAACGTACACATGAACGACGTCGGCGTCGCCGGCGTCTACACCTTCGAGGTGGCGCAGATGAAAGTCGAGAAGACGACGTCGCTCGCCCGCGAGCACGAATATCCGCTGCTCTGCACGATGGAGAAGGAATGAGCGACCGCCCCCTCCTCCTCCGCATCCTCGGCGAAGGCTACGACCGGAAGGCGTGGCATGGGCCGAACCTCCGCGGCGTCCTGCGCGGCATCAACGCGAATCAGGCCTTCTGGCGGCCGGCCGCGGAGCGGCACAACATCTGGGAGTTGATGCTGCACTGCGCGTACTGGAAGTTCGTCGCCTGGCGGCGGATCACCGGCTCGCGCGGCGTCCGCTTCCCACGTCCCGGCTCGAACTTCTTCCCGACGCCCGAGCCGACCGACGACGCCTGGCGCGACGACCTCGAGCTCCTCGACGAGTCGCATCACGCCCTCCGCGATGCCGTCGAAACCCTTGCGCCGGCCGCGCTGGCAAGCAACTCGCGAACGATTTATGGCATCGCCATGCACGACGTCTATCACGCGGGCCAGATTCGAATCCTGGCCCGGCTCTATGGAAAGTAACCTGCCCCGCTCTGCGTTCTCATCTGATTAGCAATGATCGCCAAACAGCTCCAGGCCACCTTCGAATTTGCCGTCAATGAGGCGCTCACGCGGCGGCACGAGTACGTCACGCTCGAGCACCTCCTTTTCGCCCTGCTCCACGACCGCGACGCGATCGACGTCGTCCGCGCATGCGGAGGCGACGTCGACGAGCTGAAGAAACAGCTCGACGACTTCATGACCAAGACCTTCGACTCGCTGCCGGACGACACGACCGTGCAGCCGGTCCTGACCACCATGCTCCAGCGCGTCGTGCAGTACGCGCAGCTCCACGCGCAGAGCTCAGGGCGGAAGGAAGTCGACACCGGGCAGATGCTCGCCGCGCTGTTTCAGGCCGAGCGCTCGCAGGCCGTCTACCTCCTGCGCAGCCAGGGGGTGAACAAGCTCGACGTCCTCAACTACCTCGCACACGGCATCAGCAAAGATGCGCCGCAGCCGGCCTTCGTCACGCCGGACGACGAGCAGGCGCCGGCGGGCGATCCGCTGAAGAGCTTCGCCGTGAACCTGAACGAACGCGCGGCGAAGGGCGAGATCGATCCGCTCATCGGACGCGGCCCGGAGCTCGAACGAACCATCCAGATCCTCTGCCGCCGGCGCAAGAACAACCCGCTGCTGGTCGGCGAGCCGGGCGTCGGCAAGACCGCGATCGCCGAAGGCCTCGCGCTGAAGATCCATAAAGGCGAAACGCCGGAAGTGCTGAAACACGCCGAGGTGTGGTCGCTCGACATGGGCTCGGTGCTCGCCGGGACGAAGTATCGCGGCGAGTTCGAACAGCGGCTGAAGGCTGTCATCTCCGCGCTGCTGGAGAAGAAGGAAGCGATCCTCTTCATCGACGAGATCCACACGATCGTCGGCGCCGGCGCAGTGAGCGGCGGCACGATGGACGCCTCCAACATCCTCAAGCCGGCTATCGCCTCGGGCAAGCTGCGCTGCATCGGCTCGACGACGTACGCCGAGTACAAGGCGTCGTTCGAGCGCGACCGCGCGCTGGCGCGGCGCTTCCAGAAAATCGAGATCGGCGAGCCGTCGGTCCCGGAGACGGTCGAGATCCTCAAGGGCCTCAAGAGCTACTACGAAGAGCATCATCACGTGACCTTCAGCGATGACGCGCTGCAACTCGCGGCCGAGCTGTCGGCGAAGTACATCCACGACCGCCACCTCCCCGACAAAGCGATCGACGTGCTCGATGAAGCGGGCGCCCGCGCGCGGATGCTCGGGACGCAGGGCTCGGTCATCGGTATCGACGAGATCGAGCAGGTCGTGTCGAAGATCGCGAAGATCCCGCCGCGCACGATCGCCGTCTCGGAAAAGGATCGCCTGCAGAACCTGGAGAGCGATCTGCGCACCGCGATCTACGGCCAGGACCACGCCATCAAGCAGATCGTCAATGCGATCAAGCTCTCGCGCTCGGGACTCGGCCAGGCGGAGAAGCCGATCGGATCGTTTCTCTTCAGCGGACCGACGGGCGTCGGCAAGACGGAGCTGGCCAAGCAGCTCGCCGCGTCGCTCGGCGTCGAGTTCATCCGCTTCGACATGAGCGAGTACATGGAGCCACACACCGTGTCGCGCCTCATCGGCGCGCCGCCGGGATACGTCGGCTTCGATCAGGGCGGCCTCCTCACCGACGCGATCATGCGCACGCCGTACGCGGTGCTCGTGCTCGACGAGATCGAGAAGGCGCATCCGAATCTGTTCTCCATCCTGCTGCAGGTGATGGATCACGCCACGCTGACCGACAACAACGGCAAGAAGGCCGACTTCCGGAACGTGATCCTGATCATGACCACGAACGCGGGCGGCCGCGAGATGACCGACTCCGGCATGGGCTTCCGCAACAACCCCGGCAGCGGACGCGGACGCGGCGCGATCGAGCGGACGTTCGCGCCGGAGTTCCGCAATCGCCTCGATGCCTGGATCGCCTTCGATCCGCTCAGCTTCGAGACAACGGAAAAGGTGGTCGACAAGTTCATCGCCGAGCTGCGCACGCAGCTCACGCCGAAGAACGTCACGCTCGAGCTGCGCGAAGGCGGCCGCGCGTGGCTGGCTCGGCACGGCTACGACAAGTCGTTCGGCGCACGTCCGATGGCGCGCCTGATCTCGACGAAGATCAAGGAGCCGCTCGTCGACGCGATCCTCTTCGGGACGCTGGCGGACGGGGGAAACGTGGTGGTCGACGCGTCGGGCGATGAGCTGACGCTGTCGTATTGAGCGTTACTTCGCGGCGGTGAGTCCCATCGGGATCAGCACCTCGGCGTGTCGAAAGGGCAGCATGTCCCGACGCGGTCGTAAGAAATCTCCTCGCCGTTTGGACCGCGCAGCGTGTTCAGAAACTGGTAGGTGCGATTGCCGCCCGCGCCGAGCCCACCGCCGACTTTGATGGGCGCCATCGCGGAGTAACCGTAGCTGCCGCTCGTGGCCACGCGCGAGAGCGCCATCGTCCCGCGCGAACGGCCGATCATCTGGTCGGTGATGACCATCGAGCCGGCAGTCGCTTTCGTCGACGAGAGGATCTCCGGCTCCTTCGCCGGCTGCGGTTGTGTCGTCGTCGCGCAGGCGAAGAGTGCCAGGCAGAGAACCGCGATCGGAAGTTTCGCGTGCGTCATGCCGCCAATCTTATGATGTCCCGGACGAATCGATGCGCAATCGCGTTCTGCTGTTCGCGACGCTGCTCTGCTGGTGCATCGCGCTCCTCGCGGCGCGGATCGTCTACTCGCATTCGTACGCCTACGCGTTCGTCGTCTGGAACCTGTTTCTCGCGGTGATTCCGGCAGTCGCCGCGGCGCTGTTTGTGCGCGCGCGATCGACCTTCGCGAAGACGCTGACGTTCCTCGTCTGGCTGGCGTTTCTCCCGAACGCGCCGTACATCGCGACCGACTTCGTGCATCTGCGGATGCGGCCCGGCGTGCCGCTCTGGTTCGACGTCGCGCTGCTGTTCAGTTGCGCCGCGTTCGGCATCCTGCTCGCGTTCACGTCGGTCGCCGACGTGCAGGGCGTGATCGCCGCGCGCTACGGACACGCCATCGCCTGGACCTTCGCCCTCGCCGTCCTCGTTCTCTGCGGCTTCGGCATCTACCTCGGCCGCTTCCTCCGCTGGAACAGTTGGGACCTCGCGACCGAGCCGTTCGCGCGCATGAGCTACCTCGCGACGTCCGCCACGCACCCGCTCGCCCACCCCCGCACGCTCGCCGTGACGCTGATCTACGGCATCTCGCTCGCCATCGGCTACGCCGCCTTCCGCGTCACGCAAGCGTCATCGCGCTGATCCCGGCCCGTTCGCACGCGGTCGCCCACTCCTCGTCCGTGAACCCCACCGTCCCAAGCTGGTGCGCGAGGGCGAACGGCTCGAACGTCCGCGAATCCTTCGCGAAAACGACGGGGCGGCCGGGGCGGGCGTCGCAGATCCAGCCGGCGTCGTACAAACGTGCCGCGATGCCACAGCCGATCGCGTTGCGTACGGCGCGCTCGCGATCGTCGGGCAGCAGGTGGGTGAACTTCAGCCGCTGCAGCGTGTCGGCGGACGCATAGAAGCGCGGCACGTCCATCGCGCGCAGCTCGCGAAACGGCTCGGCGTGCTTCGCGCTCTCGTCGCGCCACACCGGGAGAAACACGCGCGGGCCGGTCTCCTCCCACTCCACCGACTGCAACTGCTTCGCCTTCTGCGGATCGGCGAACAACATCTGCAGCAGCTCCCACTCCAGCCGCTCGACATCGCGCAGCAGCGACACCGCGCGCGCCTCGGCCGGTGCCGGCTGACCGTCGCCGTGCAACGCCGCGATCCGTTCATGCAGCGGCGGATGGCTGTCGTACGGATCGGCGACGCCGCGGCTCATGTCCGTCTTCACCTGCTTCGACACCGCCTCGGCCACCGGACCGGCGCCGAGGAAGTGCGAGAAGCCGGCGGCGATGGGAGGTCGGTAGCCGTTCGTGAGGACCGGGATCAGCTCCTGCTCCCAGTACGCGTTGTACGCCAGCGCCGCGCCGTGGACCGCGATCAGCGCCTCCACCGCGTTTCCGACGCCGGCGATGCGCGCCGCGATCCGGTCCGCCGCGAGCTCCTGCGCGCGCGACACCGACTGGCTCACGCGCATGAACATGTTCGCGTACCAGAGGAACGGCTTGTGGAACCCGTTGCTGGTGTGCGACAGGTTCTCGATCGTGCGCCGCATCGCATCGCGCGTCTTGTACAGCCATGCGCCGAGCCGCAGGTCGCCGCCGGCGTAATGCCCGAACTCGTGCGCGATGATTGCGCGCAGCTGATCGATCGACACGCTCTGCAGCAGCGTGAGTCCGATGCCCATCACGCGGCGGGCGCCGATCCCCATGATTCCGCCGCGATGCGACACCCACGCGTTGACCTCGGGGATCAGATAGATGTCCGCCGGCATCTGCTGCCCGCTCTCCTGCGACACGCGCCGCACCAGCTCGAACAGCTCCGGCTGCGCCTCTTCGACGAGCCGCGGACCGGGCGCCCGGAAACGGTCGAAGCGCGGCAGAATCGACCAGAGGATGGCCAGTCCGCTGATGGCGCAGAAGATCGTGAGGCGGCCGTGGAACTCGTGCAGCGACGTGAATTCGAAATACGGCACCGCAAGCAGCGCTCCCGCGATTCCGAGCGCGAGCAGATAGAACCCCACCATCAGGAGAAGGGAGACCGCGATCCGGGAGCGCATGTGAAAGTGTAACCGGACGGAGGTAGTATCATTAATTCATGCGTGATATCCCCCGGTACGGCGTTCAGATCTGCGACCGCTGTAACGAATGCCCTTGGCGTAACGACACCTTCTTCTGTCAGCTCGATCCGAAGACGCTCCAGGCGTTCAACGACATCACGTTCGTGAACGTCTATCCCGAGGGGACTCTGTTATTTGCGGAGCGCGAAGTGCCGCGCGGGCTGTTCATCCTCTGCTACGGCTCGGCGAAGCTGACCATCTCCTCCGGCGGCGGCAAGAAGCTGATCACGCGTCGCGTATCGGCCGGCGAGACGCTCGGCCTGGCGAACGTGTTGTCGGGCAAGGCCTACCAGGCGACGGCGGAGACGACGGCGCCATCGCAGCTCAAGTTCATCAAACGAGACGATTTCCTCCGGTTTTCCGAGGAGCATCGCGACGTCTCTTTCAACATCGCCCGGCAGCTCGTGGAGGAATGCGAGGCCGACGCGGAGCAGATCCGCGCCCTCGGCCTGGCCAACTCCGCCGCCGAGAAGGTCGCCTATCTGCTGCTGTCGTGGTGCGACCAGTCGGGCGTGCCGTCGCAGAGCGGCATGCGCGTCCCCGTGCCGATGACCCACGAAGAGATCTCGCAGATGATCGGGACGTCGAGAGAGACCGTCTCGCGCATCCTCAAGTCGTTCAAAGACAAGAAGATCATCACCGTGCGCCGGTCGTCGATGACGGTGCACCGGAGGCATGAGCTCGAGGATTTGATTCTCTTGTAATTGGTCGCCGTCTGCCCCCCGCCCCCTGCCCCCTGCCCCCTCTTTGTGACATCCGTCACACTCCCTTGTCCCACCTGCCCGGCTGACCTGTGCAACCGTCCTTATCGGAATTCCTCCGCGCGCCGACATTGGGCGCAGCAGAGCGGCATGGTGCCGCAAGAGAATCGGAGGAAGCCATGAAAACCACGAAACTCACCTCTTTCCTGATCGTGTTGATGCTGACGCTGGCCGCGCCGTTCGCGATGGCCGACGGTCCGGCGATCCACAATCCCTACACCATCCTCGGCGTGCAGCTCCGTTCCGCGCTGATCGCCGACTCGGCCGACGGCTCGTCGCCCGTCACCGTCGGAGCCGCCGTGTTCCAGGAGATCGTCCCCTGCCGTCTCATCAGCACGGTGGAAGCCGATCATTACTCGCCGCAGTGGGGCATGCCGGCCTTCTCGCCGAACGAGAGCCGCTCCTATCGCGCCACCGGTGAGCTGATCGACGGCAACTGGACGAACCCCTGCTCCGCGCAGATCCCGAACAACGCGCTGGCCGTCGCAGCCCGTGTGTGGCGCGTCGGCGCGTGGTCGGACGGCACCGTGATGTGGGTGACTCCGGGCAGCGGCAGCGCCCCGGACAAGATGTCGAAGGTCGTCCTCCGCGAGGGCGAAGCGACGGCGGCCGAAGCGACGTTCCTGCTGCGCAATCAGATGTTTACGATCACCTCGCAGGTCGGCGGCTCGGATCTGATGGTCGACGTGATCGGCTACTTCCTCCCCGACCCGTGGGGCCGCGGCGAGAAGGGCGACAAGGGCGATACCGGCGCGGCCGGACCGCAGGGACCGGCGGGAGCGCAGGGCCTGCAGGGCGAAAAGGGCGAGCGTGGAGCCGACGGCGCGCAGGGACTCAAGGGCGACAAAGGCAATGACGGCGCGCAGGGTCCGCAAGGCCTCAAGGGCGACACCGGCGCGATCGGACCGCAGGGCATTCAGGGCGAGAAGGGCGAGCGCGGTGCCGACGGAGCGCAGGGTCCGCAGGGACTGCAGGGCCTGAAGGGCGACACGGGCGTGCAGGGCATCCAGGGCGAAAAGGGCGAGCGCGGTGCTGATGGCGCGCAGGGTCCGCAGGGTCTCAAGGGCGACAAAGGCGACAAGGGCGACCGCGGCGAAGACGGCGCCATCGGCCCGAAAGGCGACAAGGGCGACAAAGGTGACAAAGGCGAGCGCGGCACCGACGGCGCGCCCGGCCTGAAGGGCGACAAGGGCGACCCGGGCCAGAACGGCGCGATCGGTCCGATGGGGCTGATGGGACCGCAGGGCCCCGAGGGTCCGGCAGGCCCCCCGGGTCCCCCGGGCGGCCCGTATGTCTCCGGCGTCAACTGCATGGCCCAGGGCGTCAACTCGATCACCATCGCGAACTCGGCGGTGCACGTGAACAGCGCGATCCTGGTCACCGTGACCGGCCGTTCGCTCGGCAACACGATCTCCGTCCTCGAGCAGAGCGAAGGTTCGCTGACCGTCTCGGGCAAGCCGGCAACCTGCTTCCGCTACGTCATCTTCAACTAGATCGAATCGATCGAGACTCCGAGGCGCCGGGACATCCCGGCGCCTCTTCGTTTTTGTGGCGAGGTATTCTCCCCGCATGTCGCGCTTCCCCGATCCTCGCTATGCGCGCGGCGACGTCGTGGCCATCGGCGACGACCTCCGCGCCGAGACGCTGCGCGACGCGTATCGCCACGGCATCTTCCCCTGGCCGCACGAGGAGCTGGCCACCATCCCCTGGTTCTCGCCGCGGCGCCGCGCTGTCATCTTCTTCGACGAGCTGCACGTCGGCCGCACGCTGCGCAAGGCGATGAAGCGGAGCGGCCTGACGTTCACCGTCGACCGCGATTTCGAGTCGGTCATCCGCGCCTGTTCGCTCGTCCCGCGGCCGGGACAGGACGGCACCTGGATCGGCCCCGACATCATCGACGCGTACATCCGCTTCCATCGTTCCGGCGACGCGCACAGTGTGGAAGTCTGGCAGGACGGCGAGCTGGCAGGCGGTCTGTACGGCGTCGACTCCGGCGGCGTCTTCACCGGCGAGAGCATGTTCCACCGCACCTCGGACGCGTCGAAACTGGCCCTGCTGTTCCTGATCGACACGCTCCGCGCCCGCGGCTGCACATGGCTCGACTGCCAGGTCATGACTCCGCACATGGAGGCGCTCGGCGCGCGCGAGATCACGCGGACGAAGTTCCTCGATCTGCTCGCGATTGCGCAGGCGAACGGCCAGCCTCTTTTTGGGTAAACTTCTCTCCTTCAATCCAAAAAAAAAGGAGGCAGTCATGTCCGAGCTCAACCTTCGTGACTTCCCGAAGGATGAACCTCTCGCTTCGTCCAAGTACTCGACCGATGCATACGAGGTCTCTTCGAACGATCAGCAACTCTCCTTCGGCGACGATGTGAAATTGAAACTGTCCGCGGCCGGGACGTTCTCCGCGCAGGTGCTGAACGACCAGGCGGACAAGGATGCCGATGGCATCGTGCCCGACGTCCTCCCCTTCAACGCCGGCGACGTCCACCTGAAGATCAAGGCATCGGGCAAGGCCACTGCGTCGGCTGATTTCGACGTCTCCTCGATCGCCTTCGCGCTCAAGGCGACAGGCGACATCAGCCTGAGCGACTACCGGCTGCACTCCGGCAACGAGATCGGCAGCGTCAGTCTGCTGAAAGACCTCGCGCCGCCGCGCACGATCTTCCGCAACGGCGACGTGCTCGATCTGAAGAGCGGCGAGGCGCTGAGCATGGACGCGGAAGGCGACTTCACCGCCTCGCTGTCGTTCTCCTGGTCGGACGTCATCACCAGCGGCGCGAGCCAGCTCGCGGTGCTCGCCGGCGTCCCGCTGACGGTCGCGTTCAAAGTGACGCCGAGCCTCAGCGTGAGCGTGCCGGTCGAGCTCTCCGATTCGCTCGTCGTCACCGCCTCGCGCAACGCCGCCGGCCGCATTCGCATCGCGGTGAAGAAAGGAACGGCGCGCTCGATCGGCCTGAGCGTGAAGGCCGGCGCGATCGCCGGCATCGCGAATCTCGACGATCTGTCGAAAGCGGTCGATGCCGTGCTCGACGCGCTGATCGCGGCGTCGCTGCCGAAGGTCGAAGCGGCGCTGGCAAAGGGGGCTGCCGCGCTCTCCCCCGCCGAGCAGAAGCTCCTCGCCGATGCGATGCAGCGCCTCGGCGTGGCCACGCCAGCCGACCTGAAAACGAAGATCGACGGCCTGAAGAAAAAGGTCGAAGACAAGCTGAAAGCGATCGCGCAGGAGAAGGCGGAGATCGCGTTCACGTACGAGTACAAGCGGACCAGCGCGCGATCGGCGCTCGTCGACGTCATCGTGCAGGACGATCAGTTCGTCGATTCGATCCGAAAGCAGGCGGTGGGCGGCAACATCGAGCCGCTCGTCTCGATGCTGCGCGATCCGGCGTCCGCGGCGAAGATCACGCTCGTCAATTTCCTCGACGAGCAGTCGATCGTGAAGACGTCGTCGTTCGGCTTCGCCTTCAGCTTCGGCAAGTGGTTCAGCACCAGCGAGAGCACGAAGACGGAGCTCGACAAGACCGACCGGCGCAACCTCGCCGGCAACGTGATGCGCGCCTACAAAGGACTCCGCGCGTTCAAACAAACGCTCCCCGATCACTTCCAGACCATGACCGACTTCACCTGGTCGGTCGACCTGAAAGCAGACATGAGCGAGTACCGCACGCTGCCGCTGCACACGGGCGACTTCACCTTCGGCCTGCACTACCTCATTCCGCACGTCACGACGATCGACGATGACTCGATCCCCTACTTTGCCGACTTCGCGTCGATGCTGCGCATCGGCACGAGCGCGGCCGAAGTCGCGGCGAAGCTCGCGGAGCTGAAGGGAAAGGCGACCGTGACGCTGCAACTGCTGTTCAAGCACGACGCGCTGCGCAGCATCACCGGACGCGTGGCGGAGAACGACTTCGGCGCGTGGGGCGAGGCCTTCGGCGCGGCGATGTCGTACATCAAAGAGCGTCCGCTGATGCACGATTTCAACACGCGCCGCGACGCGTTCGCACAGCTGTGGGCCACCGATTTCGCGAGCGGCGGACTCGATGGCGATCAGTTGCGCAACGCGGTTTCGCAGGCGCTCGGGGGCTCGCTGCTGGAGAGCGCAGAGGACGCCAATGCGTTCGGCTCCTTCACCAACGCGGTCAGCGTGCAATACAAAGAGGTCGTCCAGGCGAGGAATCAGTTCGAATCCGCGCTGCTCGTCCTGCAAAATGCATTCGGCCAGCCGGCCACCGACGACTCCGCGATCGTCAGCGTCTTCGATGGCCTGAAAGCGTTCTGGACGCAGCGGCCATACACGATCGCGTCGGCGGTCTACCTTCTGACGAAAGCCGCCGAGGCGAACAAGCTCGATGAAGTGCAGCGTTCGATGGCCGTCGAGCAGAGCGACGGCACCGTCACGACGATCGGTTAGCGTTTCGCGCCGGGGAGCATGCCGAGCGGCCGGTTGATCAGTCGCTCGACGTGCTCCCCGTAGCCGTTCTCCGCGAGCAGCGTCAGTTCGAACATCCGCGCGAGCCGGTCGACCCAGCCGCGCGCGTCGCGCTCGTCGAGGTTCTCGTACAACGCGACCAGCGCGTCCGCCTCGTTCGGAAAATGCGTGCGAATGCGCGCCAGCAGCAGCTCGTGCGACGACTCCTTGTTCGCGGTGCGCAGTGCATCGAGCACGAGGATGTTCGTCGTCCCTTCCCAGATCGGCAACACCTGCGCGTCGCGCAGCAATCGCGGCAGCGGACTCTCTTCGATGTAGCCGTTGCCGCCGATCATCTCCATCGCCTCGGAGACGCACGGCACCGCGAGCTTGCCGGTCACCGCTTTCGCGATCGGCGTCAGGATGCGCAGCAGTTTCTCGTCGCCGCGATCGAGCGCGTCGATCGTCTCGAACGTGAGCAGGAACGCCGCGGCGTGCTCCGCCTCGAGATCCATCATCGTCTCGAGCGCGAGCGGGAACTCGAGCACGGGCCGCCCGAACGCCTGCCGCCGCTCCGCGTACCAGCGCGCCTCGTGGATGGCGCGGCCGATCACCGCGATCGATGCGACGGCGTTGTAAAGCCGCGACATGTTCAGCATGTCGGCGATCGCCGCGAAGCCGCCCACCTCCTCGGCCGGCGCGTCGCGCAGCGTCACTTCGCCCGTCGGCATCGAGCGGACGCCGAGCTTCTCCTTCAACCGGTCGATCGTGATGCCGGGGTTGTCGCGCTGCAGCATGAGATAGGTGCGCAGTCCGCGCGTTCCGGCCGGCGCGTCTTCCGGCCGCGCGGTCACGAGCACCGCATCGGCGTCGACGTTCGAGCAGAACCACTTCTGGCCCGTGAGCCGGCCGTCGCGCGCGACCGTCTCGTTCGCGCCGACGTCGGAGCCGCCCGCGCGCTCGGTGAGGAACATGCCGCCGGTCCACAGCGTGTCGCGATCGGACGACGTGAGATGCGGCACCACGCGCGCGATCTGCTCCGGCGTCCCGTGCCGCGTCAGCACGCGGGCCACGCCGTCGGTCATGCAGAGCGGGCAGTAGAGTCCCATCTCTGCCATCGCGAAGAGGTAGCCGAGGGCAAAGCCGAACGTGCGCGAGCGCGGCTGCGGGTCGACGTAGTTGACCGTGATCATTCCGGAGCCGTACGCGATCCGCTCCATCTCGCGATACGACGGGTGGTACTCGACGCGATTGATGCGATTGCCCCGCGGATCGTGCGTGACGAGGCGCGGCGACTCGCGATCGGCGATCTGCGCCAGCGGCGCGACCTCCAGCGCGGCGCGCTCGCCCATCGCGCGCAGGCGCGGTTCGAGCGCGGGATCGACGCGCCGCTTGCAGAGATCGCGCAGCATCGGCGAAGCATCCCAGTACGAGATCAGCGGCGGTTCCGGGATCGGCACATCGGGATCATACTTACCCGATGCTGACAAGACGACATTTCGCTCACGTCCTCGGCGCGACCGCCGTCGCCGCCGCGATGCCTCGCCTCACGCTCGCCGAAGTGCCGAAGCCGAAAGGGATCGCGCGGCTCAACGCGAACGAGAATCCGTACGGCCCCTCGCCGGCCGCGATGCGCGCGATCAACGACGCGCTGCCGCGCGCGAACCGCTATCCGGACGAAGCGATCGAGGCGCTCGTCGCCGACATCGCGAAGTTCCACGGCCTCGGCAATGACTCGATCCTCACCACCGACGGCTCGAGCGAAGCGCTCAAAGTCGCGGCGACGACGTTCGCGCAGAAGCGGCTCGTCACCGCGCAGCCGACGTTCGAGGCGATCGGCTTCTGCGCGAAGTCGCAGGGCGCCGAGATCGTGAAGGTGCCGCTGACGGCGGATCACGCGCACGACCTCGCGCGCATGCTCGACGCGGCGAAGGGCGAAGGGCTGATCTACGTCTGCAATCCGAACAATCCGACCGCCACGATCACGCCGAAGGCGGCGGTGCGCGCGCTGCTCGCCAGCGCGCCGGCGTCGGTCACGATCCTCATCGACGAGGCGTATCACCACTACGCCGAATCGCCCGATTACGAGAGCGTGATCCCGCTCGTGAAGTCGCACCCGAACCTCATCGTCACGCGGACGTTCTCGAAGATCTACGGCATGGCCGGGCTCCGCTGCGGTTACGCGGTCGCGCAACCGGACGTGATCGCGCGCATGCAGGAGCATGGGCAGTGGGACTCGGTGAACGTGCTCGCCGCCGAGGCCGCGCGCGCGTCGCTTGGCGATGCGGTGCACGTGGAGAAGGGACGGAAGCGCAATCGCGAGGCGAAGGCGTGGCTCGCCGACCAGCTCTCGCACCTCGGCTACACGATGCTGCCGTCGGACGCGAACTTCGTGATGATCGATCTCAAGCGCGAAGTGCGGCCGGTGATCGACGCGATGCACGCCCGCGGCGTCGACATCGGACGGCCGTTCCCGCCGATGACGAAGTATCTGCGGTTGTCGATCGGGACGCCCGAGGACATGCAGAGGTTCATGGAGTCGTTCAAGACGGTGATGACATAACGAGGTCGGCGACCAGCGGCCAGTGATCGGACGGACCGCGCCGGACCACGCGCGTCTCCACCACCTCCCACGCGGCGTCGCAGAAGATGTAATCGAGCCGCTGGCGCGTCGATGGGAACGTCGGCTCGCGCAGCTCGCCCGCATAGCGCAGATGCCCGTGCGCGAGCAGCGCGCGCAGCTCCTCGGCGCGCGGCGTCACGTTGAAATCGCCGGCCAGGAGATGCGGCGACGAAGCGCGCGCGGTGATGTCGCCGAGCTTCGCGATCTGCTCGAGCCGCGCAGCGCGCAGCAGGCGTCCCCACGCCGCGAGGTGCGTGGAGAAAAACGTGAAGCGCGCGCCGTCGAGGTCGATGCACGCCTCGAGCAGCGAGCGCGGCTCGCCCGCGCCGGGCAGCGGATGCACGCGCGTCGACTCGATCGTGCCGCGCGTCAGGATCGCGTTGCCGTAATCGCCGCCGTTGATCTCGCAGCTCTTGCCGAACGCGAGCTTCAGTCCCGCGAGGTGCGCGACCGTGCCGCCCTGATCGCCCGACTTGCGGCAATAGACCTCCTGCAGCGCGACCACGTCCGGCTTTTCGGAGGAGACGGTCTCCGCGATTTTGATGATGTGGTCCTGCTGCCGCTCGGCGGCGTGGCCCTGGATGTTGTAGGTCATCACGCGGACGCGCATAGACGAGTTGACAGTTGCCAGTGGACAGTTGGCAGGAGCTACGGCCAACGGCCAACTGCGAACGGCCAACGATCACGCCAGCAAGCCGCGTTCCGCATCCCAGCGCCAGACGCGTTCGCGCGTGAGGTGCGCGCCGCCGAGCCAGTAATCGGGCGTGTTCAGATCGATGAAGTCGACCACGCCTTCGAGCACGTTGCGTCCCGCGGGCGTGACGGCGAACGACGCCTTCGGCTCGCGGTCGCCGGCACCGAGCTCGGTCATCGTGATCATCGGGACGGCGCACCAGGCGAGGCGGCGGAGCTGGCGCAGCACTTCGCCGTCGCCGAAGCCGTAGCGCGGCGGATTGGGATTGAAGCGCGGGAAGAGCGAGGCGAAATCGGCGGCGCCGGCGTCGATCAGCTCCATCAGCTTGCGCTCCGGATCGCCGAGGCCGTTCTTTGTGGACGGAAAGCGGGAGGCGTGGAGGCGGAGGCCGTCGACGAGGAACGGGAAGTCGGGGATGTCCTGGCGCAGGAAGCGATTCAGCGCGGTCGGATCATCCGACGTGTACGCCTGCCACGCCGCGTCGCCGGCGCGGAACATCACCGGCAGCAGCGGCGCGCGCGAGCGGTAGAGCGTCAGGATGGCGTCGGCTTCCAGTTCGCCGATCGGCTTGGGGTTCCAGACCACCGACACGCGGCAATTCGCAAAGCGCTTGGTGAGATAAAGCAGATGCACCAGGCAGAAGAGGTCGTGCTCGAACCAGAGGACGATCTCCTCTTCCTGCCGCGCCGTGTCGATCGTCTTCTCCTGCTCCAGCACGTCGTTGCGGACGCGCAGCAGGTTCTCGCCATGCTCCTCGGCCAGATAGCGGGCGCGTTCTTCGACCCAGTCGAGCGGCGCGAGATCGCGTCGCACCGGACCGCCGATCAACGACTCGCGGAACGGGATGTGCCGTCCCGGCACACCCGCGCGACGGGCCAGCGCAGCGGTCACATCGCCGTTGTGGAAGTGAATCATCGGCGCGGATCATAGTCCGACGCCGGGCCATCCGTGATCTGTTATTCTCACCCGACGGCATCGCCTTCCACCGGGATCCTCGCCCGATCGTAAGACCTTACGCCCATGCCCATTCCGCGTGAAGGGCGATGCCGTTCTGCCAGGCCTGTGCTCACCGACCTCGACACCCTCCAGCACGACCGTTCGCTCGACGCGATCGTCGTCCCGCTGCACGAGTCGATGCATCCGGCGTTTCGCTGGCTCACGCGCGGGGCGAAGGTGACGCGCGGCTACGCGATCAAGATGGCGGGGCGCGAGCCGGTGCTGGTCTGCTACGAGATGGAGCGTGACGAGGCGGCGGCCACGGGCCTCGAAACCCGCTCGATCCACGATTACGACTACGACCGCATCTTCAAGTCGGCGAAGTCGGCATCCGAGGCGTACGGGGAGTTTTTTGATGCGATGCTGCGCGATCACGGCGCGCAGACGACCGTCGCGTTCTACGGCAACCTCCCGGTCCACCTCTACCTCGGCATCGCCGACGCGCTCACGAGTCGCGGCTGGGTCGTCCATCGCGGCGGCGACGACCTGCTGCAGCTCGCGCGCAAACGAAAAGATCCGTGGGAGATCGAAGCGATCGCCTCGGTCGGCCAGCGGACGATGCAGGTCGTCGCGTCGGTGCGCGCGGCGCTGCGCGAGTGGCGCGAGTCGATGACGCTCGGTGACCTGAAGCAGCTCGTGACCACCGAGATCACGCGCCTCGGCATGATCGAGGATCACGAGACGATCCTCTCGCAAGGGCGCGACGCCGGCGTCCCGCACTCGCGCGGCAACGCCAGCGCGCGCGTGGTGCAATCAGTGCCGATCGTCCTCGACATCTTCCCCGCCGATCGCACCAGCGGCTACTTCTTCGACATGACGCGCACGTTCTGCGTCGGCCCGATTCCGGACGAGCTGCGGACGATCCACGCCGACGTCCTCGCCGCGTTCGAGCTGGCGCGCGACGCCATGCGTCCCGGCACCCGCGCGGCAGCGTACCAGTCGCTCGTCTGCGATTTTTTCGAAGCGAAGGGCTACCCCACCTCGCGCGCGAACCCGCGCACGCACGACGGCTACGTCCACGGTCTCGGCCACGGCGTCGGCCTCGAGATCCACGAGAAGCCGTCGTTCTCCGCCGAAGACCTCATCGAGATCGGCGACGTCGTCACCATCGAGCCCGGCCTCTACTTCCCCGACCGCCAGCTCGGCGTCCGCATCGAGGACACGTTCGTGGTGAGGGAGGAGGGGGTGGAGTCGTTGTGTGGGGGGGACTACGGGTTGCCGGTTACCAGTGACCGGTAACCGGCAACCGGCAACTGGTTACAGGTTTCTCTCGATGAACTTCTGCAGCTCCCCTTTCGGCATCGCGCCGACCACGCGGTCGACGATCTTGCCGTCCTTGAACATCAGGATCGTGGGGATGGACGTGATGCCGTAGCGCTGCGAGACGTTCGGGTTGTCGTCGACGTTGAGCTTGGCGATGACGGCCTTCTCTTTGTAGTTCGGCGCCAGCTCTTCGATGATCGGGCCGATGATCCGGCAGGGGCCGCACCACGGCGCCCAGAAGTCGACGAGGGCGGGCTTGCCCGCGGTCAGGATTGCCGAATCGAAGTCGTTGTCGCCAACGTGCTGTACTGCTCCGTTTGAGTCTGCCATTACGATCTCCTAATGCCCCTCAATTGTGAGGGACTCTCCCCTTATTCCAGTCGTGTTCGTCACCGGAATACAACCTTGACAACTGCGCTTCCGATGTATGCTCATGCGCTGGATGATGCGCTTCCGACTCGGTGTGCTCCTCGCCTTCGCGGCGTTGCTGGCCACCGAGCCCGTCTACCATAACCATCCGCTCATTCCCGACGGCAACGCCGCCGTCCAGAGCCTTTGCGCGGTTTGTGCCTCCGGCGCCGACCGGGTAACGCTGAGCGCGCCAACCGTCACCGCCCCCACCTTCGTCGTCTACTCCCTCGAGGCCCGCGACGTCGCCATTCACGCGCGTACGGTCGCCCTCACCCTCCCCTCGCGCGCTCCTCCCGCGGCCTGATCCGCCGCGCCGACAATCCGTTCGCAACATCAGGAGGAGATCATGGCCCGTCGCGGTCATTTCCCGTTTTTCCTGATCATTCTTCTGGCCGCGCAACCGCTGTTTGCGCAGAGCCAGGATGATCAGCTGCAACAGTTGGAGAAGAAACTCGACGAGCTCGTGCGCCAGACGACCGAGCTGCGTCAGGAGATCGACAAACTCAAAGGCACCGCCCCCGCGCAACCGGCGGAGGCGGAGGATCTCACCAAAGTCACCGAGATCACGCCGTCCGCCGCACCGCCCGCCGCTGCGCCGGAACAGGCGGCCGCGGCACCGGCCCTGACCGACGTCCAGACCATCAACAACCAGGTCAACCCCGGCGCCTCGAAAGTCTTCAATCCCGACACCTCGGTCATCGGCAACTTCATCGGCCGCGCCGGCCAGGCCAATCCGTACGAGTTCGGACCGGACAACCAGCGTCCGCCGATGACGCTCGACGAAGCGGAGATCGCGTTCGAGGCCTTCGTCGATCCGTACATGAAGGCGAAGTTCTTTTTCTCCGTCACGCCGGAAGGGATCGACGTCGAGGAAGGCTACGCCAACGTCCTCACGCTCCCCTACGACCTGACGGCGAAGATCGGCAAGATGAAGGCGACGTTCGGCAAGGACAACACCTGGCACACGCACGTCCGCCCCTGGGTCGATCAACCGCTCGTCATCCACAACTTCTTCGGCGATGAAGGACTGAACGACCGCGGCGTCTCGCTGAGCAAGTCATTCACGAACAATTTCGCGTTCGTCGAGGCGACGGCGGAAGCGTTCAGCGGCGACGTCCCGGACGTCTTCGTGCGCCGCGACAACAACGACCTTTTCTACAACGGCCATCTCAAGATGTTCAAAGACATCAGCGAGAACAGCAACATCGAGCTCGGCACCAGCTATGCGCGCGGCAACGCATCGGGCGACGCGGCGGTCAGGAACCAGTTCGGCGGCGTCGACGTCACGTATCGCTGGAAGCCGCTGCAGCAGGGGCTCTATCGCGGCTTCATCGGCCGCTTCGAGGGAATCGTCGACGATCGCAGCGACACCGATCGCCGGCTGAAGGGCTTCTATGCCTCCGGCGACTACCAGCTCGGCCAGCGCCTGTTCACCGGCCTCCGGCTCGACCGCGCGGACCGCGGCAACGCCACGGACAAAGGCATTTCCGCAACACTCACCTTCTGGCCTTCGGAGTTCAGCCAGTTCCGCGGACAGCTTCGCCGCACCTCGTACGGCGGAGCGAAAACCGTGACCGAGCTCCTCATGGGCATGCAATTTTCCATCGGCGCACACGGCGCTCACTCGTTCTAGGAGAACTCATGAAACGCATTCTGATCATCATCACCATGCTCGCGGCCACGCTGGCCGCGAACGCCCAGCAGAAACTGAGAGTCACGACCACGATCTCCGACCTCGCATCGATCACGAAGGAAGTGGGGGGCGACAAGGTCGAGGTCACGTCGATCGCGCGCGGCTATCAGGACCCGCACTTCGTCGAGCCGAAGCCGAGCTTCCTCTCGCTCCTGCGCAACAGCGACCTGCTCGAAGTCGTCGGACTGGAACTGGAGATCGGCTGGCTTCCGCCGCTGCTCGACCAGAGCCGCAACAACAACATCCGGCCGGGACAGAAGGGCTACCTCGACGTCTCGCAGGGCGTGGAGATCCTCGACCGCCCGACCGGCACGGTCACGCGCGCGATGGGCGACGTCCATCCGCTCGGCAATCCGCACTACTGGCTCGATCCGGCGAACGCGGTCCGCATCGCGCGCCAGGTGCGCAACAAGCTCGTCGAGCTGCGCCCGGCGGACCAGGCGTATTTCGATCAGCACCTCAACACGTTCATCGTCAGGCTGAACGAGGCGAACAAGCGCTGGATGGCGGCGATGGCGCCGTACAAAGGGGCGAAGATCGTCACGTACCACAACTCCTGGCCGAACTTCGTCAAGCACTTCGGGCTGAACGTGGTCGGCTACGTCGAGCCGAAGCCGGGCGTGCCCCCTTCGCCGTCGCACAGCTTCGAGCTGGTCAACCTGATGAAGGCGCAGGGTGTGAAGGTCATCTGCATGGAGCCGTACTTCGATCAGAAGGATCCGCAGTTCATCGCCGCGAAGACGGGCGCCAAAGTCGTCGTGCTCTATCCGTCCGTCGGCGGCGCGAAGAACGGGACGGATGACTACTTCCAGCTCTTCGATACGAACATCGCCAATCTGATCAAGGCCCTGAAATGAGCGTGAAAGAGTACAAATGACCGACATCCTTCAATTTCTTTACCTCCCCTTTCTCGCCGGCCTGATCCTGACCGGCATCCACGCCTACCTCGGCGTGCACGTCGTCGAGCGAGGGGTCATCTTCGTCGACCTCTCGCTGGCGCAGATTGCGGCGCTGGGAACGACGATGGCCGTGCTGCGCGGACTCGATCCGCACAGCGCCGTCACCTACTGGTGGTCGCTCGGCTTCACCATCATCGGCGCGGCGGTCTTCGCCCTGACCCGCGTGCATCGCGAGACGCGCATCCCGCAGGAGGCGATCATCGGCATCGTCTACGCCGTCTCCGCCGCGGGCGCGATCCTGGCGATGAGCAAGGCCACCGGCGAGACCGAGCACCTCAAGGACATGCTCGTCGGCAACATCCTGTCGGTGTCGGGCAAGACCGTGGCGACGACCGCGGTCCTGTATGCCGCGGTCGGCCTCTTCCACTTCATCTTCCGGAAGAAGTTCCTGGCCGTGTCGATGGGAGAAGAGATCCCGAATCTCAAACTGTGGGACTTCCTCTTCTACACGTCGTTCGGCTTCGTCGTGACGTCATCGGTGGCGATCGCCGGCGTGCTGCTGGTGTTCTCGTACCTGATCGTGCCGTCAGTCGGCGCGATGCTTTTCTCGCAATCGATCGGCAAGCGCCTGGCCATCGGATGGACGATGGGCGCCCTCGTCAGCGCCCTCGGCATCCTGATGTCGTTCCGGCTCGACCTGCCGACCGGTGCCACGATCGTCTGCACGTTCGGCATCACCCTCGCGCTGATGGCGGCAGTGTGGGCCGTGACGAAGAGAAAAACGTTGATCGCGGAGTGAACGCAGCGGACAGCGGGAGAACGCCGCCGATCGCGTTTATCCCGCTGTCCGCTGTCTGCTGTCCGCTGTCCGACCCGCGTAAAACGCGTTGTCATGCAACTCCCCCGCGATCAGCACCGCCGGGTGCGCGCGGAGGATGGCGATGATCGTGTCGGCGCGGAACTTCGTGAGGTCGTAGGCGCAGACGACAACGTCGGGATACTTCGGCAGCACGTCGTTCAACAGCTCTTCGTAGCGGGCGAGGTCGGCGACGCCGGGGCGGTCCTGGAGCGCCCATTCCATGTAGCCGATCAGGCGGACGCGCTGGAAGCTGGCGGCGCCGTCGACGATCGCCTGCTCCAGCAATTCGGTCATGGCCCGCCGGTCGAACAGGCCGCCGCGGAGGTACGTGTCGTCCCATGACAGCAGCTCCAGGCGTTGCTCCGCTTCCGCCGCTTCGACGTCGATGCCGCTCGCGCGGAGGCCGCCGACATATCGCTCGCGGCTCGGCGGATCGATGATGTGCACCCCCTTCTCGCCCGCGTTCAGCCCTTCGGCGATGAACGGCGACAGCACAGCAAAGCGCTCCTCGTCCGATGCGAAGAACGCGGCGATGTGGCGGTGGCGCGAGACCGGCGCGCCGCCGAGATGCACGGTCGCTTCCGGAGCGGGCAGCGCTTCGATGGCCGGGATGAGTGAGTCGCCGGCGTGCGACTTGGCGATCACGTCCGCGGCACCAGCGCGGCGCGCCTCGCCGGTGAGTTGATCGGCGACGTGCGTCGTCAGCACGACCGTTTGCGCGCCCGGCGCCACACGCCGGATCTCGCGCGCCGCGTCGAGTCCGTTGAGGCGCGGCATGCTGACGTCGAGCAGCACGACGTCGGGGCGGAAGCGCCGCGCTTTTTCGACCGCATCCGATCCATCGCTCGCTTCCGCGCAGACTGTCCAGTCGGGATGCGTCTCGACGAGCGTGCGGATCCCGCGGCGCGCGGCGTCGTGATCATCCGCGATGAGGATGCGCCGCGCCGTCATGCGGCCACTCCCGCGAGCGGCAGCGTCACGCGGACCATCGTTCCCGCATCTGTCGATTCGATCTGCAGCGTTCCTCCCAGCTCGCGCGCGCGTTCGCGCATGCCCGCGATCCCGACGCCGGTCGCGCCGAGGATTGCCGGGGCAGTGCGCAGGTGCAGCGGCATCCCCCGGCCTTCGTCCGCGATCGTCAGGCAGAGAGCCTCAGCGCACATTTCGAGCCTGATCGTGGCCGTGCGGCTGCCGGAGTGGCGCTGAATGTTCGTGAGCGATTCCTGGACGATGCGGAACAAGGCGGTCTCGACCTCGGGCGACAGGCGCTCGAGCTCGGCGGGAAGATCGAGCGTCACCCGGATCCCGCTGCGATCCTCGAAGCCCTGCACGTACCAGCGCAACGCGGGCAGCAGACCGGCCTCTTCGATCATCGGCGGATGCAGCAGATACGAAAGCGTGCGCACCTCGTGGATCGACGTGTCGGTCAGCTCGAGCGCTTCATCGAGCGGCTCCCGCAAGGCCGGAGCGCCGCCCTCGGTTCGCGCCATTCTGGTCAGCAGCAGGCGGATCGCGGCGAGGTTCTGCGCCGTCGTGTCGTGCAGCTCGCGCGCGATGCGGCGCCGCTCCTCATCCTGCAGATGGAGCAGTCGCGCCGAGAGCTGGTGGACGGAGCGTTCCGCCTCTTTGCGTCCGGAGATGTCGTGCAGCGACAGCGCGTGGATGCCGGGCACGACGTCGGTGACGATCTGCAATTCGACGTCGATGGTCGTCCCGTCGCGGCGCTGGATCGTGCATTCGCCGCGCGTCCGTTTACCGCACATGGCCCGGTCCCACAGCTCCGTGACCCGGTCGTGTCTGTCGGGAGGACTGATGTCTCCCATCTTCATCGACAGCAGTTCGTCGTGCGTGTATCCGAGCAGCGCCGAAGCCTGCGCGTTCGCGCCGACGTAACGGCCCTCGGAGTCAATGAAGAGGATCGCATCGAGCGTGGCGTTGAAGAGCGCCTCGAAGCGCCGCCGGCTCTCCTCCGCTCGCGCTTCCGCTTCCTTCCGCTGGGTAATGTCGCGCGCGAACCCCATGGCGACGAGCCTTCCGCCCTGACGCACCGGCACGGCGGCCACCTCGGCGATGACGGTCCTTCCGTCGAGCGTCGCCCACCGCACCTCATCCCATCCGACGCGGTCGCCGCGCATGAGTGCGGCGATGCGCTGCTGCGCTTCATGCCGTTCCTCCGGCAGGATGAACTCGGCCAGCTCATGACCGACGACGTGATCCTGCGCGGCCGCGCCGACCATCCGGACCATCGAATCATTGGCGAAGAGGATTCGCCCCTCCTCATCGACGATGGCGATCGCATCGGGGGCCAGATCGACCAGCTTCCGGTACCGCTCCTCCGCTTCGTCCTTCTGCAGGATGATCAGCGCGATGATGATCGACCCCGTACTGAAGAGAACGATCCGGAGGATGTAAAACATCTGCGGCCGCCCCGGAAAAAACATCGGGAAGAAGCCGAACCAGAGCATGAAGCCCATGATGACTGTGGCGATGAGCGCGATCCGCAGGCCCCACAGCCGCGCGATCGCCGCGACGAACAGCAGCGACAGATAGCCCGGAACCGAGCCGATCTGCCCCGACCAGAGGAGCACCCCGGCTACCAGCAGCGGCATGCTCAGCAGGAAAATGGTCTGAGCCCGGAGCCCTCTGAACTGCGAGAATGGTGATCGCATCTGGATAATGAACTCTACGCCTCGATGAACTTCGGGGCACCCCGGCCCGGGGACGAGCAATGATCCGAATCGCAATCGCGGACGATCACGCCATCGTGCGGAAAGGCCTGCGCCAGATCCTTTCGGACACCAATGATATGTCCGTCACGGGCGAGGCGGGCTCCGCGGGCGAGCTCCTGACGCTGCTCCGCTCACAGTCATTCGACGTGCTGGTGCTCGACCTCACCCTCGGCGTCCGCAGCGGATTCGACCTGCTCGAACAGATCCGAAGCGAGTTCCCGCGCATGCCAGTGGTGATGCTCAGCATGCACTCCGAGACGTTCTTCGCCGCCCGCGCGCTGCGCGCCGGAGCGCTGGCGTACGTGCAGAAGGAAGGAGCTCCCGATGAGCTGCTGACGGCGATCCGCCGCACGGTCGCGGGCCGCACGTACATCAGCGCCGCCATGGCCGAGAAGATGGCCGCCGATCTCGCGCGCGGCAGCGGGCAGGTGCTGCCGCACGAACGGCTCAGCGATCGCGAGTTCGAGATCTTCCTCCATCTCGGCGCCGGCCGGACCGTCACCGACATCGCGCACGTGCTCAACCTCAGCGTGAAGACTGTCAGCAGCCACCGCACGCGCATCCTCGAGAAAACCGGCCTGCGGGACAACGCGGACATCGTGCAATACATCAACGCTCACCAACTTCATTGAGTTCTTTCGGAGTTTGTCCGATGCCTCATTCCGACTGCGTCGGGCATGCGACGGATGGTCGCTTTTTCGCGGCGCGTTGAAGAGGGCGTGACTGACAAACTTCCTCTCCCCGGTCCGATTCGCCGCTCCGCCCTGGAACTGCTGAACCTCGCGCTGCTCGCCTGCGGCGGACGATCCGGTGTCGTGCGGATGATCGATCACGAGCCGGTCGCGACCGATCCGGCCGTGCCGCTGGCGGCCGAGCAGACGCTCGCCGCCCGGGCCACCGCGCTGGAAGCTCCGCTCGCGATCTTCGACGACCCGCTCCTGCCGCACGTCCGTTTCTACGCGGCGGCGGCGCTGGTCGACTCGACGGGGCGGTTCCGCGGGACATTCGCGCTGCTCGATCACCGGCAGCGAACTTTGTCGGCAGGACAGCAGCATCTGCTCCTGACGATCGCATCGCGACTGATGCGCGAGATCGAATCGACGGAAACGATCGGCGTGCTGAAGGACGAGATCGCCCGGCTGCGGCCGATGCTCGACGCGATGCCGGTCGCGCTGTTCGGTTACGGGATCGCGCACGGCCGGCTGTCGTACGTCAATCAGAAATTCGCGGCGACGCTCGGCTATGACGTCGACGAGATCCTGGCGCTCCCGTCAGTGCTCGACATCATCGCCGAGGACCAGCGGGACCTCGTCGCGGAGATGCTCCGCTGCCGCGAATCGGGCGACGAACGCTCGAGCCGGTTCGTCGTCGGCGTGCGGAGGAAGGACGGCACGCTCCTGCAGGCCGAAGTGCATGGCTCGGTGGCCGACCACGCGGGCGGGCGGATCGTCATCGGCGCGGCGGTCGACGTCACCTCGCACATGGCGAGTCATCGCCAGCTACGCGACCGCGAAGAGTACTTCCGCGCGCTCACCGATCATCTCTCCGACGTCATCGCCATCATCGACGGCGGCCACGCCGTGACGTATCTCAACTCGTGCATCGAACGCCTCCTCGGCTACGAACGCGAGGAGCTGATCGGCCGTCTCTTTCCTGACGCGTTTCATCTCCATCCCGACGACCGCGAGCGGCTGATGACGGCCCTGCGGCAGCTCGTCGGCAACGGCCAGATGCCGGCGGCCGAATACCGCTTCCAGCACGAGAACGGCCGGTGGCTCACGTTCGAGGTGCGCGGCACGAACCTCCTCGGCGACGGTCCGATCCGCGGCCTGCTCATTCACCTGCACGACATCACCGACCGCAAGCGGATGGAGCAGGAGCTCGCGCAGCAGCAGCGTCTGACTAGCCTCGGGCGGCTCTCCGCGCAGGTGGCGCACGAGTTCAACAACGTGCTGATGGGCATCCAGCCGGTGGTGGAGCTGATGCGCCGGCAATCAGGCGCCGACCCGTCGCTGATCCGCTTCACCGGCGCGATCTCGGGCTCGATCGCGCGCGGAAAGCGGATCACCGCCGACATCCTCCGCTTCGGACGGCCGGCGCAGCCGACGTTTCACTCCGTCGCGGTGGGGACGCTCATCCGCCAGGCGGCCGACGAGATCCGCCTGCTGCTGGGGAACGACATCCTGCTCGACGTGATGGTCGAGCCGGAATCAGTGTTCATCCGCGCCGACGCCGCGCAACTGCTGCAGGTGCTGATCAACCTGGCCCTCAATGCGAAGGACGCGATGCACAACAGCGGAATCCTGACGCTCTCCGCGCGTCGCGCCGAGGAGGGCGAGATCGCCGACGCGCGAAAGTTCATTCATCTGATGGTGCGCGACACCGGCAGCGGAATCGCGCCGCACGACCTGCCGTATGTCTTCGAGCCGCTCTTCACCACGAAAAACAGCGGCACCGGACTGGGACTCTCGGTCGTGTTGCAGATCGTCGCGGCGCACGGCGGCCACATCACCGTCGACAGCGAGAGCGGATGCGGAACGAGCTTTCACCTCTTCATTCCGGCGGCTGAATCAACGCCGTCGATCGCGGAGCCGGCGGCGGCTTCGGAGCCCGGCGCCTTGCCGCCGGTCCCGCTGCGCGTGTTGATCGTGGACGATGAGGAGTCGGTCTCGCAGGGCCTGCGCTGGGCGCTTGAGGCGGAAGGGATGACCGTTCGCGTCGCGGCGCGCGGAGCGGAGGTCGCGCCGGCGATCGCCGAGTTCGCGCCCGACATCGTCGTGCTCGATCTCTCGCTGCCCGACGAAAGCGGCCGCAGCGTGCACGAGCGCATCATGGCCACGACCTCACTCCCGGTGATTTTCTCCACCGGAAATGCCTCGGACATCGAGTCGCTGACCGACGTCTCGCGCACGGCGTTCCTGCGGAAACCGTACGGGATCGAGGAGCTGCTCGCGACGATCAAGCGGCTGAATGTGGGGACACATTTCTAGCGCGGCAGAATCGCGACTGCCCGCAGCGGCCCGCCCGACCCGCCGCCGATCTTCATCGGCAATGCGATGATCCACGCTCCCGTCGCGGGGAGGCGATCGAGGTTGGCCAGGTTCTCGAAGCCGGGGACCTGCGCGCCCATGGCGATCTGGTGGACGATGAAGTCCTTCGATGGGCCGTAGTCGATGCTCGGCGTGTCGAGGCCAATCGCGCCGACGTGGCGCTGTTCGACCAGCAGACGCGCGGCGTCCGCGCTGAACGACGGGAAGTGCAGCTTGTCGGTCGCCCCCGGCGTATCGTCGCCGAAGTACGCCTTGCGATTGCCGTAGTACTGTCCCCAGCCGGTGTGCAGGATCGCGATCGCGCCGCTCGGGATCGTGCCGTGCGCCGCTTCCCACGCCTTGATGTCGTCGACGGTGAGGCGATAGTCGCGATCGGCCGCCGTCTGCTTCGTCACGTCGATGACCACCGCCGGCGCAATGAGCTGGCGCGGCGGAATCTGGTCGATCGTCCGACCATGCTCGGAGAAATGGATCGGCGCATCGAGGTGCGTGCCGCCATGCTCCGGCGAGCAGAACGTGTTCGACGCGTAGAAATAGCCGCCCGGAGTCGGCCCGAACGCCTGCCGCTTCAGCTCGAACGCGCTCGGCGAGTTCGGCCAGTAAAGCGTGTGCTCATCGAACGAGTAGGTCAGATCAACGACGTCGGACGTCGCCAGGTCGGGCGATTTCGGCAACGTCGCGCACCCAACGAACAGCGCAATCGCCACCAGAACCATTCTGCATTTTGCACTCTGCATTCTGCATTTCCTCACGGAGTGTACCGACGCGTGGGAATCCCCTCCGCCTTGCTGATGCTCAGCGCGGCGAACGTCCGGATCAGCTTGCGCCCCTGATTGTCGGCGCGCTCGTACGCGCTGCAGAGACGCTCGATCTGATCGGGCTCCTCGTCCGCCGAGATGGTGAACCCCTCGGCCGGTTGATCGCCTTTCTGAGTCGGCGTCCGCAGCCAGCGGCCGGAGATGAAATCGCAGCGGATGAAGCTCGTCCCCTTGCCTGTCTGGAACGACGCCGCGGCCGCCGCCGGGATGCCGCGCGCGTTCGCCCGCTGCTCGTCGAGCGCGCGCTCGACGTAGTACGCGATCATCTGCCGCAGCGCCGACTCGTACGCCGGCAGGATCCGCTCGATGTACAGCCCCGAGTGATACGTCGGCTTCTCCAGCGCCGACTTCGCGGGGCGGTGGACGCCGTGCCGCACGATGACGCACTCGGCGAGAATCGGCCCGCCCTCCCACTCGATCCGCAGCGTGCAGGGGGAGTTGATCGGCTCCTGGTGCGCCACGCGGAAGCCGTTCATCGACGCATCGAGCACGAAGACGCGGGTCTGCCCCGCGCGCGCACGAATCGGATTCGGCGGCACGATGCGCTGGAAGCGGCGTCGTTCGATCTTTGGCATGGGGACGGCTGAAGGACCCGCAAGAGTGTACTGGCACAGCGTTGGCTCATCAACGGATGATGTCGTTATCACGCCAGCAGCCTGAGCGGCGCAAATGGCCTCGCCCTCCTCTTTGGCTGAACCTTTCGTTACTCGTGCTCGCCGCGGCGACCTTCGCCTTCGCCCAGCATCAGCGGACGATCATCCGCGACAAGACGGCGAAGCTCTTCGAGCCGGCGCCGCGATCGAACAGCGAGCTGAACGCGATCCGCGACCAGCTCGCCGACATGGATCTGACCGAGGCGCAGCTGGCGCGGCAGATCGACGCGAAGATGGATTATCTGCACGCGCTGCAGAGTGAGGACTTCTACATCGCCATCGATACGCAACGCCGGAAGCTCTACTTCCGCATCGGCAAGGACGTGGCACGCGAGGCGGACGTCGAGATCGGCGAAGCGAAGACGATCACCGGCAACGGCCGGACATGGACGTTCGTCCCGCTCAAGGGCGGCTTCACCGTCGTCAACAAGAGCAGCGATTACGCCTGGACGGTGCCGGAATGGGTCTACGCGATGAACCACGAGCCGGTGCCGGCGACGCCTCCGACGATCCCCGACGGCCTCGGCAAGTACGTCATCGTCCTCCCCGACAACTACCTGATCCACTCCCCTCCTCCCGACGCGTCGCCGCTGCACGGGCGGCCGAAGCCGGGCTCGTTCATGATTCCTGAAGCAGACCTCGCGGCGATCTGGCCGCGCATCACGAAGGCCACAAGGGTGTACATCTTCTGACCATGCGACGCTGGATCGGATTCCTCGGCTCCTGGGCTCTTCTCGTCCTCGCACTCGGCCTCGCCGCCATCGCGGGCGCGGGCGAGTGGATCAACGTCCGCGACCTGCGCCGTCTCAACCGCGTCGACCTGATCGACCGGATGATCGCGCAGCGCGGCAACTCGAAAGCGGACCAGCTGCGCACCGTCGCCACCCGGCGCTCCGCGGAACTGAATCAGCTGCAGCAGAAAATGCAGAACGTCTCACGCGAGACCGACGACGTCCCCGACACCGGCCAGGTGATCATCGTCTCGACCGCGGAGAACCGCCTCTACGTCCGCGATCACGGGCAGACGGTCTTCCAGGCGGTCTGCTCGACCGGCAAAGGGACGACGCTCGCGGTCGACGGCAAGACGCTCGTCTTCGACACACCGATCGGCAAGCTGCACATCAAGTCGAAAGACGAGGACCCGGTGTGGGTGCCGCCCGACTGGCACTTCGTCGAGGAGGCACGCAAGAACGGCATGCGCGTCGTGCACCTCAATCCCGGCACGTCGATCAATGCCGACACGGGCGATCCGACGAGCGGACGGAGCGAAGGGATCTGGTCGTGGTTCGGCGGCGGCAACCAGCGGACGCTGCGCCTGAGCGGCAACACGGTGGTCGAGGATGACGGCGGCTCGCAGCGCGAGCTCCCGCCGGGCAAGTTGATCGTCGCCGGCAACACGATCGTCGTGCCGCCGGTCGGCACGCCGCAGCGCCAGTTCGCCGGAGTCCTCGGCAAGTACCGCCTCGAGCTGGGCGATGGCTACGGCATCCACGGCACGGACGAACCGGACAAGCTCGGCCGCTCGGTCTCGCACGGCTGCGTGCGACTCGGCGACGATGACATCGCGAAGCTGTACCAGATCGCGAAGGTGGGCGATGAGGTGATCATCTACTGAGCTGTCGAGCTGTTAAGCTTTTGAGCTCTTGAGTGAGAACGTCTGGCGCGACCGGTTGCAGCGGTGGTTCACGCCGCTCGCTCGTCATTCCTGGCTTTCGCCCAACGCCGTCACGATCCTCGCGTTGCTGATCCAGCTCGTCGCCGCGGCGTGTCTCTATCGCGGCGCGTTTCTCGTCGCAATCGTCTTCGTGACCATCGGCGGACTGGCCGATGCGTTCGACGGGGTCGTGGCGCGGGTGCAGCAGAAGGAGAGCCGCTTCGGCGATTTTCTTGATCACTTCGCCGACCGCATCGCCGACCTCGCGCTCGGCGCGGCGTGGATGCTCGGCAGCGGCGTGCGGACGGAGATCGCGATCGTGGTGCTGATCTGCATCATGCTCAACGGCTACATCGGCACGCAGATCGAGGCGACGTGGAAGGTGCGCGAGTACGACAGCATCGGCCGCGCGGAGTTCGTCCTCGCGCTGGTCGTCTTTCCGCTCGTCTCGCACATCCTCGCCGCGAACGGCTGGCGCGAAATCCGCGGCGCGGGACTGACGATCCCGGAATGGCTCTCCATCGCCATGGCGCTCTTCGCCATCCTCGGCATCGCGCAGCGCTTCGCGAAGGCGGCGCGGATGGAGCGGTCGTGACCGAGGTGCGGGAAAATGCGATCACCGGGGAGCCGGTGATCTTCGCTCCCGATCGCGCGTCGCGCTTCCCCGATGCCGGCTGCCCGTTCTGTCCGGGCAACGAGCACGAGACGCCACCCGAGCTCGCGCGTGTTGGCGACCCGTGGCGCGTGCGCGTGTTCGACAACAAATATCCCTTCGCGCCGCGGCACGAGGTGATCGTCGAATCGCCGCGGCACGATGCGACGTTCGGCGAGATCGAGCATCCGGCGGACGCCGTCGCGATGTACGTGGAGCGTTATCGCGCGATGCGAGGTGCCGCATACATCGCGCTGTTCAAGAACCACGGTGCGATGGCGGGCGCTTCGCTCGCGCACATGCACTCGCAGCTGGCCGGCGTGGCGTTCATCCCGCCGCGCATCGAGCGGGAGCTGGCTGCGTTCGCGAACGGCTGTCCGCTCTGCGCGCCGCTGCCGCACGTCATCGACGAGAGCGCGCACTTTCGCCGCATCGCGCCGCACGGCTCGTCGTTCGCATACGAGCAGTGGATCGTGCCGCGGCGGCACGCGGCGGATTTCACGACGATGTCAGACGACGAAACGGACGATCTCGCGCTGCGCCTGCGCGATGCGGCGCGGTCGATGGAGCGGATCGCCCCGGCCTACAATTGGCTCTTCATGAATTTTCCCGAAGGGCCGGAGCCACATTGGTACGTGCAGGCGATGCCGCGCACGACGACGATCGCCGGGTTCGAGATCGCCACCGGCACGTTCATCGACATCGTCGATCCGGCGGCGGCGGCGCAGAGGCTGCGGGACTGACATGCTGCCGCTGCGCGATCACAACCCGACCCGCACCACGCCAGTGGTCAACTATCTGCTGATCGCGCTCAACGTCGCGATGTTTTTCTGGGAAGTCTCGCTCGGCCGCGCGCTGGAGCCGGCGCTCTTCGAGGTCGCGTTCATCCCGGCGCGTTTCTGGGCCGGCGGCATGCTCGTGCCGGAGCTGATCCGCATCTTCGTCTCGATGTTCCTGCACGGCGGGCTGCTGCACATCGGCGGCAACATGCTCTACCTCTGGATCTTCGGCGACAACATCGAGGACCGCCTCGGGCACTTCCGCTATCTCGTCTTCTACGTCGCCTGCGGCTTCCTCGCGACGCTGGCCCACGCGTTCTTCAACCCCTCCTCGCGCGTGCCGTCGATCGGCGCCTCGGGCGCGATCGCCGGAGTCCTTGGCGCGTACCTGCTGCTGTTCCCAAAAGCGCGGGTGACGACGCTGATCCCGATCATCTTCTTCATCACCGTCCGCGAGCTGCCGGCCGTCTTCCTGCTCGGATTCTGGTTCGTGCTGCAGTTCTTCTCCGGCGTCGGCTCCGTCGGCGCGCAGGACACCGGCGGCGTCGCCTACTTCGCGCACATCGGCGGCTTCATCGCCGGCATGATCCTCGTCGTGCTGTTCGGCGGCATGCGGCGAAGGCCGCAGCCGCCCGCGCCGCGGCAGTGGTACTACTGAAGTCGCTTGCGCAGCCAGCGGATCTGCCCGCGATGATTGATCTCGTCTTCGCAGACGTGGAACCACTTCCAGTAGTTGTTCGCGGCGACGTCCTCGAACCGCTCGACGCGCCGGAGCCAGTCGTCGTCGCGCGCGAGCAGCTCGCGCTCCGTGCGCGTCCGGATCGCCGCCAGCGTGTCGAGATAAAACTCGAGCGGCTGATTCTGCGGCTGCCGTGACGGCGGGCCGAGATCGAGCCAGACGGTCCACCGCGCCGCTTCTTCCTCGGTGAAATCGCGGCCTTCGAACGTGTTCGCCTGGTACCACGTCTCGACGGCAGCGATGTGCAGCAGTAGCGCGCCGATCGAGTTGCTCTCGGCGTCGAAGCGATGATCGAGCTGCGCCGCGGTCAGTCCTTCGACCGCCTTGATCGTCCCGCGCCGCGCGTAGCGCAGCATGTCGACGAGACCGCCGGCTTCGTTGCCCGTTTCGTGGCCAATGACGAGATCAGCCATGGTTCAACAGGAGGCTGCAGCAGGTCACGCCGCCTTCCGCCTTGGCCAGCTCGCTCGCGTCGACGGTGTCGACCTTGATGCCGCGCCTGCGCACGCGCTCGATGGTGCGCGGGAAGGCGGACGGCATCACGACGCCGCGCGGCGTCAGCAGCGCGTTCGCGGCGAAGGGCTCCGAGGGATCGACGTCGATGCGGTCGAAAGCGTGAGGAAAATCGACCCAGGCGGGATTGATCAACACGATCGAGTCGCTCACCGCGGTGACGGCCGTCTTGAGGTGCAGGCAGTCGTGCAGCGTCACCGCTTCGACGGTGTAGCCCTCATCCGCGAGATGCGCGTGCAGTTGCGCGATGCCATCGTCGTTCGTCCGCTCCGAGCGTCCGACGAAGAGCCGTTTGCCGATGCGCAGCACGTCGCCGCCGTCGAGCGTCCCCGGATCTTCGATGAACGCGAGCTCGCGGTATTCGCGCAACGCCTGAGCGACGGAAAATCTCCGCGCGCCGCGACACGGCACCGGGACGGGTCATGACCGCGAGCTCGTCGACGATCACCGCCGTGTCTTCGACGAAGACCGAATCGGGCATGTCCGGCTCGTCCGGCAGCGGGCGGACGCTGTAGCCGAGGGATGCGAGCGTGTTCTCGTAGGCGCGATGCTGCACCGCCGCGCGCGCGACATCGATCGGCTCACGCGCGAGGTGCGTGAGCTCGCACTCGACGATCGAGGGCGGGACTGAGCGCGTCAGCGCGATGAGCATCAGCGCGCGGCGAAGAACAGCTCGAGGTGTTCGTATGCCTCGCGCAACGCCGGCGACGGGTTCTTCAGCTCGGCGAAGGCCTGGCGGTAGACGCTGCCGATCCGCTGCAGGTTGCGCTCGCGCAGCGAGTAGAGCACTTCGCGCAGCGCTTCCGCTTCCTGCGGCGCGAGGTCGGTGCGCGCGAGCTCACGCTCGAGCAGCGACTGCGCCTGGCGCAGATGCTCGGTCTCCTCCGCACGCTCGGGGCGCGGCGCGGCAAGCGATGGGCGATCGGTCAGCGGCGACGGCGCGTGCATGTCGACGGCGCCCGGCAGCTCCTTCAGCTGGCCGGTGAACTTCCCCATCATCAGGAACAGCTCCTTCTCGCTGGCGAAGTTGCCGACGAGACGGCTGTTGCGCGAGAGCTCGAGCTGCTCGGACTCCTGCAGCATGATGAACGCGCGCGCCTTGTCCTCCAGCGCGATCCGCTTGGCGTGCACTTTCCACGCGGTGACCGTGCCCTGGATGAAGCAGGCCTGCGCGGCGCGGATGCTCACCGCCTCCACCGTCACGTTCTCCTCGATGCGGATCGAGCCGGCGGTCGACTCCAGCTCCGAGTAGTTGCCGGAGTTCTGGATGACGAGATTTCCCGGGGTCTTGATCGAAAGCTGGCCCTGCGCGTTGACGCGGATCTCCGTCCCTTTCGGGATGATCATGGTGGGGAAATTGGCTTGTTCGGCGGCTGCACTCATCACACCCTCCTTCTCCCGATGAACGCCGGCGGAAGCGGATCGAAGTCCTTGTACTCGTTGACCGTGCGCGCCCGCATGAGGAGCTGCGCTTCGTTGTTCCACTGGTAGTTGAGGATGTAGATGCGCGGATCGACCGGCTTGTACGCGCCGGACGTCTCGAGATCGCTGCGGATCTCGTAGTGCAGGTGCGAGTTCGTGCTCCAGCCGGTCGAGCCGACCGCGGCGATGATGTCGCCCTGCTTGACGGTCTGCCCCGCCTGCACCTTCACGGTGTCGCAATGGCCGTAGATGGTGATGAAGCGGTCGGAGTGATTGATGACGACGACGTTGCCGAAGCGCCACCAGGCGACGCTCTGCGAGAGCGGATAGCGTCCGGCGAAGCTCACGACGCCGTCGGCAGTGGCGTAGACGGCGGTGCCGGTCGGCGCGGAGAGGTCGAGTCCTTTGTGGAAGTCGGACGCGCGGGTGAACGGCGAGATGCGCATCCCGAACGGCGAGGTCAGGACGAATTGATCGGCGGGCAGCGGAAGAATCGACGGCGTGTGCCGCACCATGTCGGTGTTCGCCGCCTCGTACTGCGCGAGGAGGTCGAGCTGCAATTCGAGCCGCTTCATCGCGGCGCGGAGCGACGCCTCGCGGCGGTGCGCATCCTCGAGCTGATCGTCGGTCGCGCCGCGCGCGTGCAGCGGGAGCGAGAAGCCGCCCTGGCCGAGGGAGTGATCGAGGCCGTAGACCGTGATCAGCTTCTCCACGCGGATGCGGTGCTCCTCGAGCGCGCGCTCGAGCGACGTCATCTGCGCCACGTTCTCGCGCAGCCGCTCGCGCTCGACGTCGCGCTCCTGGCGTACGAAAAAGGCGAAGTTCGTTTTGTAGACGCGGCGGATGACGGTGGGGGCGGCGGCCATCGAGCCGATGATGATGACGAGCAGAACGGTGGAAGCGATGATGCCGATCAGTACCCGCCGCCGGTCGAAGAAGAGGTAGCGGACACGGCGACGAATGTCGCTGGGATGGATCTGGATCTCGATCATGACAAGATCCCGCTCGGACTGCGCGGAACGATCAATATAGCACAGCCTCCGGTGCAGTCAGGGCGCCGGCTCCGGCTTGGTCACGAATCGTTTGATGACGGTCGGAAGCAATGTCAGCGCGAGCAGGAGGCCGGCCACGATGAACAGCCGCCGCACCGCGTCGCCCTGCGTCATCGTCCCGTTGAAGAGCGCGTCGGCAGAGTAGGCGAAGATCATGTGCGCCGGAAACGTGCCGAGGAGAGTGCCCAGAAAATAGTCACTGAACTTCACCCCGGCCACGCCCGCGCCGTAGTTCCAGACGGCGAACGGCGGACCCGGAATCAGGCGGACGATGAGCATCGTCCTGAAACCGGCGGACGACACCTGGCGCTCGACCATCCGTCCGGCACTGCCGAATTTCTGCAGCAGTCCCTCGCCGAGAAAACGTCCGACGAAGTACGAGATCACCGCGCCGAGCATGCCGCCGGTCATCGCGTACAGCCCGCCGAGCTTCCACCCCCACACCACGCCGGCGGCGATGATGAAGAGGCTGGCCGGGACGGCGAAGATGCAGCCGATGGCGTACGCGAGGATGAGCACGACGGGGCCGTACCAGAGCGCGCGCATGATGGAGACGCCTTCGCCGATGTGCTCGCGGGTCATGTACTGGCGGGCCGGCGTGAAGTAGAGCGCCACCACCACGGCGGCGATGAAGAGCACGATCGCCGCTTTCAGGGCATTCCGTCCGTTGAGGGTCATCGTCTGGTTTGTACGTTCACGACCGAGTTCGGCTCGATATCGTAAGCCAGACCCATCGTCCGCGCGACGATGTCGAAGGCGCGGGCACACGGCATGTCGCGCAGGATGAACGTCCCCTTGCCGCCGACTTCCTTGTCGATCAGCAGGTTCTTGATGCCGCACTGCTCCTTCATCGATTTGAGGATCACGCGGATCTCTTCATCCTTCACGTCGAGGTTGACCACCGGCTCCTTGTCATTCTCCGCCGCGCGCGCCACGACGGGCGCGAGCGCGAGCAGGCCGGCGAGCAGGACGATTTTCACGTTCGGGTGAAACAAGGAGCGCGGGGGTTAAGTTCCCGCGCTCTCGACGATCATGGCGATCCCCTGTCCGCCGCCGATGCAGGCGGTGGCCAGGCCGTATTTCTTGTTGCGGCGGCGCAGCTCGTACAGCACGGTCAAGAGGAGACGCGTGCCGGACGCGGCCAGCGGATGGCCGAGGGCGATGGCGCCGCCGTTGACGTTGAGCTTCGCCGGGTCGATGCCGAGCTCTTTCACGACGGCGAGCGTCTGCGCGGCGAATGCTTCGTTGAGCTCGATGAGATCGATGTCGTCGAGCTTCATACCGGCCTTCGCCAGCGCGGCCTTCGTCGCCGGCACCGGACCGATGCCCATGATCTCCGGATCGCAGCCGGTGATGCCCCACGAGACGATGCGGCCGAGCGGCTTCTTGCCGTGCTTGTCGGCGTTCTCCGCGGTCGTCACGACGAGCATCGCCGCGCCGTCGACGATGCCGCTGGCGTTGCCGGCGGTGACGAATCCATCTTTCGCGAATGCAGGCCTCAACTTCGCCAGCCCCTCCATCGTCGTCTCCGGCCTCGCATGGTCATCCTCGGCGAACGTCTCGCCTTTGCGGCCGACGACCACCGGGACCATCTCTTCCTGCAGCCGCGCTTTCGCGTCGGCCGCGCACTGCTGGCTGTGCAGCGCGAACTTGTCCTGCTCCTCGCGCGAGATGTCGTACTTGCGCGCGAGGTTCTCCGCGGTCTGGGCCATGTAGAGGTTGCAGTAGGTGTCGAGCAGCGCGACCATCAGCGAATCTTCGAGCGCCCCCTGACCGAGCTTGAGGCCCTTGCGCGCGCCGCGCACGACGTGCGGCGCCTGTGACATGTTCTCCATCCCGCCGGCGAGGACGGTCGTCGCCTCGTCGAGCTCGATCTGCTGCGCCGCGTTCACCACCGACTGGATGCCCGATCCGCAGAGGCGGTTCACGGTCAGGGCCGGCACGTGCTTCGGCACGCCGGCCTTGAGCCCGACGTGACGCGCGCCGTAGATCGCGTCACCCGAGGTCTGCAGCGCGTTGCCGACGATGACGTGGTCCATCTCGTCGGGAGAGAAGCCGCTGCGCTCCAGCGCGGCCTTGGCGGCGATCGCCGCGAGGTCGATCGCGCTGATTTCCGAGAATGCTCCGTTGTACTCCGCCATCGGCGTCCGTGCGCCGTCGACGATCACGATGTCTTTCATGAATGCTCCGTTCGGTCAGATGCGAATTGCAGCGAGACGATACCAACGATCTCCACCATCGCGATGAAGATACTTCCCTCAATGCCGAATGCGCCGCCGGTAATCCAGTCGGCTCCGCGGGTGGTGGTCGTGAAGAGCGTCGTTCCCGACACGTAACCACTCACCGGGTAGCCGAGGATCGGGCCCGAAAGGACGTTCCACGCGAGGTGGATGCCGATCGGAAACCAGAGCCGCCCGTAGCGCTCGTACGCGAGCGCGAGGAGGATGCCGGCGAGGGAGATGTTGAGCAGGGCGAGCGGCGTGATGGCGTTGTTCGCGAGGTGCAGACCGGCGAAGACGAATGCGCTGAAGGCGAAGCCGGCGATGCGGTTCACGCTGCGCAGTTTCTGGAAGAGATAGCCGCGGAATGCGAGCTCCTCGTGAAACACCGCCGGGAGGTAGACGATCCCCATCTCGAGCCACGGGAAGCCGTCGTTGCGCGCGTGGCGCGCGTGTGCGGCGAGCATCAGCAGGACGTCGCAGGCGCCGATGAGGAGGATGGCGAAGGCGATGCCGAGGAGCAGCTCGCGGATCGCGCGCGGGGGCGGGACGAAGAGGCCGATCGTCCAGCCGGGATCGATGATGCGGATGCAGGCGAAAGTGGCGAACGAAACGGCGGCGAGCGCGGTCCACTGATGCCAGATGAAGGGGCCGGCGGCGAGGAAGACGGCGAGCCAGGCCGCGACGAAGAGGAAAAACGAAGCGGCGGCCGAAGCCGCCGCCGAATGACCGCGAATGGGAGTTGTTGCTCCTACTGCCCCGGCTCCTCGACGATGATGCCGATGTTCTTCGCGCCGTTGGCGCGGGCGACATCGAGGAACTTCATCGTCGTCTCGTAGTCGACGTCGCGAGAGCCGGCGAAGAAGATCATCTTCGAGGTGTTCCCGTGCAGCAGATCGTGAATGCGCTGCGGGAACTGCTCCGGCGGAACGTCGTCCTTGTTGATGAGGATCCGGTTGTCCGGCAGCAGACGAAGGATGATCTGGTCGTTGACCGCGGAGGGAGGGAGGCCCGCGGGCGCCTTAGGCGGAACCCTGACCAGATAACCCATCTGCACGACCGGCGTGATGACCATGAAAATGATCAGCAGCACGAGAACAACGTCGACCAGAGGCGTGACGTTGATATCGGACCTGAGTGAACCGCCGCCACCTACTTGCATTTACGTTCCTTGGTTGGGTGATTTCTTCGGCTGCGCGATGAGACCGACGTTGTTGAAGCCGACCTCGCGGCAGGACTTCAGCACGTCGAGCACCGCACCGTACTTGACCATCTTGTCGCCTTTGACGGCGACTTCACGGTCGGGTGATTTCTGGTGAATCTGCTCCAGCTCCGACTGCACCTGTTCCTTGCGCACGACGGTCGATCCGAGGTAGACCGAGCCGTCCGCCTTGACCGAGATCTGCAGCTGCTTCTCGGTGTCGGGCGTCTTCTCCGGCTCTTCCGTCACCGGAAGATTGACCGGCACGCCTTTCTGCAGCATGGGCGTGACGACCATGAAGATGATGAGGAGCACGAGACAGACGTCGACCAGCGGGGTGACGTTGATGTCGGAGGTCAGCCCGGCCTTGGTAAATTTGCTCGCCGAGCTATGCCATTTGTGACTTTTCATTGGCTCCAGCTTCCTTCAGGAAGTAGATCGACATCTCCGAGCCGGAATTCGACATCTCGACGGTGAAGCGGTCGATGCGGTTCTGGAAGTAGTTGTAGGCCCAGACCGCGGGAATGGCCACGAACAGACCGAACGCCGTGGTGACGAGTGCTTCCGAGATACCGGCCGAAACCGAGGCGATACCGCCGCCGGAGGTGGCCATCTTGGAGAAGGCGTTGATGATGCCGACGACCGTTCCGAACAGACCGACGAACGGCGCGGTGGCGCCGATGGTGGCGAGAACGCCGAGGTTCTCTTTCAGCTCGGCGATGGTGATCATCGCGGTGCGGTCCATACCCTGACGGGCAGCCTCGATGGGGATCTCGGGATCGGCCGTCCGCTTGTCGCGGCGGACCGCTTCGAATTCGAGGAGGCCGGCGCCGATGACCTTGGCCAGGTGGCTCTCCTTGAACTTCTTGGTGATGTCGATGGCCTGCTGGTAGTCACCGCGGGTCAGGACGTTGGAAAGCGCGCCGAGCAGCTTGAGCGACTGGTTCTTGGCGCGGTTGAAGGTGATGAAGCGCTCGACCATGACCCAGATCGAATAGATCGACATGACCGCCATCAGGACGACCACGCCTTTGGCCAACCCGCCCATCGAATTCCAGAGTGCTACAGGACTCATATCCATGATTCAGTTCCCTCCATGAACGGCCGGAGCCGATGCGAATTTAATTCAACTTGAAATTGACCGTGAGATTGAAGATGACGTCGACCGGCTGGCCGTTGAGCGTACCCGGCTTGAATTTCCACTTTCTGACTGCTTCCACCGCCGCGTTGTCGAGGCCGAACGGCAGCGGCTTGAGCACCTGCACGTTCGTGACGGTGCCGTTCTTGTCGATGATGCACTCGACGATGACGATACCGGAGATGCGCGCCTTGCGGGCCACTTCCGGATAGGTCGGCTCGACCCGGTTGATGACGACCGGCGCCTTGACGTCGCCGCCGACGCGCAGCGGCGCGGCGGGAGGCGGAGGAGCGGTATCGGTGATCACGCCGCCGACGACACCGCCGACGACTCCACCGACCACACCACCTTCGACGCCGCCCTCGACGCCGCCTTCGACACCGGCGCTGGCCGACGACGCGGCGACCGGCTGCACCTTTTCAGGCACGGTGGTCGGAGCCATTTCCTGGATGTTCTTGGGAACCTCGACCGGCTTGATGACCTGAGTCACGGATGCCGCTTTGGGTGGCGGCGGGGGCGGAGGAGGGGGGGGCGGAGGAGCGGCAGCAACCGAGTACTGCGCGACCTGCGCCGGAGAGTTGGCCGGGAACGAGACGTTCCAGACGGTACCGAAGATCGCTCCACCGATGACGATCGCGTGGAGGCCGAGGGAGACCGGCAGCGTCAGGTACTTCTGCAGCCCGACCTTGTGTTTTTTCGACTCTACGACGGTGCTTTCGAACATGTGCCTTCCGTTAACTCTTCTTCCCGGCCGCGGCTTTCTTGGCCTTGATGATCTCGACGGCCCTGTTGCGGATGGCGTCGGCCTGAGCCACATCGGCCTGCGCCTTCACCGGGTCCGTCGCCGCGTCGAGCAGCGCCTGCTGACGCCAGAGAAGATTGAGGTAAGCCATCGACTCGAAGTAATCGGGCTTCATGTCGATGGCGTGCTGCAGGGCGGCCTTCCCCTTCTCGATGATCGACATCTTCTCGGCCAGGTCGGCCGGCGGGTTCTTGGCCACCTTTTCGTAGCAGACGACGCCGAAGATGTAGAACGACTCGGGGTTCTTGGAATCGAGGAGGGTGATCTTCTGGTACCAGTTGAGCGACTCGTTGAAGTCGCCCTGCTTGGCGTACAGCGTGGCAATCGACTTCACGGCCTCGAGGTCGGCCGGGTGCTCGGTGAGGTAGGCACGGAAGTAGTCGATGGCCTGCGAGGTGCGGTTCGCGTTGAGGTACATGTTGATCAACGCGTCGCGGGCGATGCGGTCGTCCGGCTTCTTCTTCAGGTAGCGGGTCAGCTCCTGGATCGCGGCATCGGCATGCGCTTCGTTGGCGGGAGTCTTGTCGTCGGGGACGTAGAGGCCGATTTGCGAGTAGCCGATCATGCGATCGAGCTCCGGAAACTCGGAGTCGATCTCGCGGGCGCGTTTGTAGTGCTGCAACGCGGTCGAGTAGTCTTCCTTCTCGTAGGCCTGGTTAGCCTGTTTGATCTCCATCCGGGCCCTGATCTTCTCGACGCAGCCAACGGAAGTGAGGGGAAGCACGAGTGCCAGCAAAAGGCACAACTTCTTTCTCATGTAAGTTCGGACTCCCTAGGTAGTGTTCGCAGAGCGTTGTTGCAGCGAGCTGACAGGCGGTTGGCCGGCCCGAGCGAGCAATGGTGAGCGAATATACAGATCGGGTTTTCCACCGTCAAGCCAGTTGGTTACACATGAAACCGAAATGTTGAAACCATCGAAAAACAGTTGATTTACGCGCACCGCAAGGGGTGTCCTCGGCCTGTTCGACACCCCTCGCCATGAAAAAGAAACCGGGAACCGTTTGCGCTCGGCAGCGGATCGATCAATACGTCGGTTTGAACTCGGAGGTGAGCGTGCTGATCGCCTCCCACAACTCCGGGAACAGCGGCTCGCGCGTTCCCCCCTCGAGCTGAGCCGCGGGCACGTTCTTCAGCGACATCACTTTCGAGCCGATGACCCTGAACGCCAGCCGCATGTGCGTGAAGCGCCACTTCAGGAATGCCTCGTCGTAGTCCATCATCGCCTGCACCAGCCGGAAGAGCTCGTAGTGCTCGCGCGGCTGCCGCTCGATCTGCATGATCTCGACGCCGCGCCGGCTCAGCAGCTCGACGAACGGCGCCCAGATCCGCTTGCCGACGTCGAGCAGTTTCGCGAAACCGGGCGACTCCTGCCCGCTCCCCCGCCCCAGCGACGTAGTGCGGATGACGTGGTAGTCGGCCGGCGCCATCGTCTCCAGGATGATGATCTGCTCGCGCAGCAGGTCGATGATCAGCCGGCAGCGGTGCAGCAGGTCGGCCGCGAGCTGCGGCTTGTCTTCGTTGATGAGCACGACCGAGCGGTCGATTTCGTAGTCGACGTGATGCAGCCAGAGCTCGGCCGACTGGTGCATGACCTGGAAGAGCCGCTCTTCCGGATGCGACAGCAATTCGACCGGCTTGACGAGCTCGAGCAGCTCGGGCACGCGCACGTAGCGCTCGTAGTCGCTGTTGCCGCGGCCTTCGAGGATGGGTCCTGTGTGTGCGCTCAAACGAGCTCCAGGATGTGTCCGAGCTTTTTCTTTTTCGCTTCGAGGTACTTGCGGGTGGTCTGCGAGGGGGCGATCTCGAGCGGCACGCGCTCGACGATCTCGAGGCCGAAGCCTTCGATGGCCACGTATTTCGCCGGGTTGTTGGTCAGGAGGCGGATTTTGCGGACGCCGAGGTCGCGGAGGATCTGCGAGCCGGTGCCGTAGTCGCGGATGTCGGGAGCGAAGCCGAGCTTGGCGTTCGCCTCGATCGTGTCGGCCCCCTGGTCCTGCAGCTCGTAGGCCTTCAGCTTGTTGATCAGGCCGATGCCGCGCCCTTCCTGCAATAGATAAAGGATGACGCCCTTCCCTTCCTTCGCCACGAGGGCGAAGGCGCGGTCGAGCTGCTCGCCGCAATCGCAGCGGCTGGAGTGAAAGACGTCGCCGGTGAGGCACGACGAGTGAACGCGCACCAGCACTTCATCCGACTCGGTGATCTCCCCCATCACCAGCGCGATGTGCTCCTCGCCGGTGATGTCGCTCTTGTACGCGTGGACGCGGAAGTCGCCGTACTCGGTCGGCAGCACGGGCGACGCGAGACAGCGCACGTGCTTCTCGGTCTGCATCCGGTACTTGATGAGGTCCGCGACGGTGATGATCTTCAGTCCGTGCTGCACCGCGAAGAGGCGGAGGTCCGGCATGCGGGCCATCGTGCCGTCCTCGTTCATGATTTCGCAGATGACGGCGGCCGGTCCCATCCCCGCGATGGCCGCGAGATCGACCGAGGCCTCGGTCTGGCCGGCGCGCTTCAGCACGCCGCCCTTTTTCGCGCGAAGGGGAAAGACATGTCCGGGCCGCGTGAGGTCGAGCGGCCGCGATTTCGGATCGATGGCCACGCGCACCGTCTCGGCGCGATCGAAGGCGGAGATCCCGGTGGTGACGCGGCCGCGCGCTTCGATCGAGACGGTGAACGCGGTGCCGTACGGCGAGGTGTTGTTCTCGACCATCAGCGGCAGGTCGAGCTCTTTGCAGCGCTCCTCGGTCAGGGCAAGACAGATCAGGCCGCGGCCGTAGCGGGCCATGAAGTTGATGATCTCGGGCGTGACTTTCTCGGCCGCGATGCAGAGGTCGCCCTCGTTCTCGCGGTCTTCGTCGTCGACGATGATGACGAACTTCCCGTTGCGGTAGAGCTCCGCGGCTTCTTCGACTGTGGCAAAAGGCATGATGGGTTTACTCGATTTTGAAATCCTGCGAGAGATTGTATCTCCCCGCGCCGTCATCCACCTGCACGATGAACGTGAAGGTGCCGGGTGTGAGCATCGGAAAGCCCGCGAGCGGAATCGCCGCGCGCAGCATGCTGCAGCCCGGAACAGTTTTGATCGGATCGAGATGCGCGCTCATCGCGGGCGGGCCGACGTTGACCGGCTTCCCCTCCACCGTGCCGCGAATTGCGGAGCGAATGGTGACCGGATCGACCGGACCGCAGTATTCGAGAACGTACGCGAGGTCGTCCTGCCGTCCGAAGATCGAGGTGGTCTCGACGTTGGCGAACGGATCGGCGACATCGTTGTTGACGATGGCCCGCGCGTCTTTGACGAGCATGAGGTGACGCGCGCCCGGCTTGCCGATGCGCGCGATCGCGACGCCCGGCTCGGCACCCGGCGCCTGCGGTTTGGCCCAATCCGGAACGCTCGCCAGATCGCGATTCACGATCGCTTTGTCGATCGCAAACGCCTCGGCTGCCGCGTAATCGTGCCGCGCCAGGTCGCGGTGGTAGATGCCTTTCGGATCCTGCACGAAGCCGACCTCGACCCGATCCATCCCGAACCGCCTCAGCGCCTCGTCCTTGATCCAGTACCAGATGTCGACCTCACCAGTCGTTTTGGCGGTGGTCCGGACCTGCGCGTGGTTCTGCACCGTATCCACACCGGGAGCGCGGCGTGCCTGCCAGTAGCCGAGGACGATGAGGGCCTGTCCGCGATCGGTCATCGCGCCGCGGCGAATCACGGTGCCGGTGTCGTCGACGTCAGCGAAGTTCGCGTCCGCGTAGTGCACGCGATCATCGAAGTTCGCCTTGTACTCGTTCAGCGGCGTGCCGGGAGTCGGATCGCGCCGCGCCCAGAACAGCTCGATGAACTGCTCGGCGTCGGCATCGGCCGCGAGCTGCGTCCACGCCAGCTGCTCATCGGCGGTCATGATCCCGTGCACCGGACCATTGCCCCACTCGCGATACTTCGGCGAGAGCGCGGCGAACGACGACAGCGCGAACATCACGAACGCCGCAACGGCGGCCCCGCGGACAACGGTCATTGAATCGTGAAATCCTGGGTCAGGTTGTATGTCTGCGTGCCGTCGTCGACCTTCACGACGAACGAATAGGTGCCGGGCGTGAGCGGCAGGTCGGCCAGCGAGATCGCCGCCCGCACCAGTCCGCAACCCGGCACCGTGAGGATCGGATCGGGATGGGCGTTCACCGGGAGACCGTTGATGCTGACCCGTTTTCCGTCGGACATGCCGCGGATCGCGACCGAGACTTTGACCTTGTCTTTGTCGCCGCAATATTCGAGCGCATAACCGAGGTCGTCCTTCTTGGCGAAGACCGTGGCGGTGACGACATCGGCGAATGGATCACCGGCTTCGGAGTTGACGATCGCGTGCGGATCCGTCATCAGGATGAGGTGATGCGCGCCCGGCTCGCCCTTTCGCAACGCAGCGACCCCGGCCGGCGCGGCGGGCGCGGTGGCGATGGCCTGCGGCTTCGCCCAGTCCGGTACGTCCTTCAGATTGGGACTGACGATCATCTTCCTGAGCGCGGGCGGCGTGGCGTTGAGGAAGTCGTGGCGCTGCGTGTCGCGATGAAAGATCCCCTTCGGATCTTCGACGAACACGACCTCGACTCTCGGGAGGTCGAACTTCGGTTGAGCGGTTTCGCGTTCCCACAACCAGATCTCGCGCCTGCCATCGCTCTTGAGGATGTCGCGCGCGACCATGTTCAGGATCTGCGGATAGCCGAGGACCATCAGGACGCGTCCGCGGTCGCTCATCGAACCGCGGGTGATCACGGTGCCGATCGAATCGTGACTGGCGTAGCGCGCGTCGGCATCCTTGACGCGCGCCTCGAAGTCGGCCTTGAACTCGTTCAACGGCGTGCCGGGCGTCGGATCTCTCCGCGCCCAGAACAGCTCGACGAACTTTTCGGCTTCATCGTCGGTGGTGATCCGCTTCCAGTCGCGCTGCTCGTCGCCCGTCATGATCCACTGAACGGGTCCGCTGCCCCACTCCTGGTACTGCGGAGCGAGGGCAGCGGACGAAGAGAGTGCGTACGTCAGGGCTACGGCGAGTGCGGCTCGGCGAAAAACCGTCATTGAACTTTGAAATCCTGTGCGAGATCGTAATGCTGCGCGCCGTCTTCGAGCTTGATGCTGAACGTGTACGCGCCCGCGGCGACCTTCATGTCGCTCAGCGGAATGGACGCGCGGACCAGGCTGCAGCCGGGGACGACTTTGATGGCTTCGACCGGCACGTCTTCGAGCGGCGCGGTCATGTTGATCTTCTCGCTGCCCGCGGTGCCGCGGATGGAGATCGTCATCTTCAGTGTGTCGGACGCGCCGCAGTATTCGAATGCGTATCCGAGGTCGTCGCTGGCGGCGAACGTGTCGACGTTCTTCACGCCGGCGAACGGATCGACGCCGCTCTGCGGGGCCGCGAGCGACATCGCATCCTTCACCAGCACGAGCGAGTGCACGCCCGTCTTGCCGGTGCGGACCGGAGCCGCTCCTTCCGCTCCGGTCTTGGCCTGCACGAACTCGACGTTCGTCGCCGGACGTTTGGCCCATTCCGGCGCCACGGTCATGTCTTTGGCGACGATCGTCGACTCGGGAGCGTTTGCGAAGGCGGTCATGATGTCGGCGCGCTGCGTGTCGCGCTGCACGAGGCCGCTGATCGGATCCTTGATGTAGACGGCCTCGATCCTCGGCATGCCGAACTTCTCTGCGGCTTCCTTCTCCCACACCCAGCTGTAGCGCTCACCCATCAGCGAGCCGGTCATGCTGCCGCCGCCGCCCGAATGGTTGCTGAAGAAATCACCAGAGCCGGGATCGGCAGCACCGGCCTTCTGCTTGAACTGCGTGCCCATGTTCGTGGGGAATCCGAGGACGATCACGGCGTGGCCCTGATCGCTCAACTCGCCCGAAACCTGGCGGTGTCCGAAGTTCTCCTTCGCGTATTTGACGCGCGCGTCGAACTCCTGCTTGAACTCGTTGACGAACGTGCCGGGAGTGGGATCGCGGCGGGCCCAGAACAGATCGATGAAGTCCTGCGCCTGCTCATCGGTCGTGATCGACTTCCACTGCTTCTGCTCATCACGGGTCATGAGCCATTTGACGGGACTCTTGGCCCAGTCGACATACTTCTGCGACAGCGCTGCGTACATCGAAATCGAATAGAGGCTGAGGACGGCGAGGACTGCACCGCGGACGAACGTGCGCATGGGGCTATTTCTCCGATCGAATTTTGAACGCTTCCTTCAACTCGTACGTCTTGTT
>Ga0207677_10000045_pt1 | contig 106591 bp, 102 predicted proteins | sample KBSMisM42_FD_184311 | JGI IMG/M metagenome (GOLD analysis project Ga0207677, IMG submission 184311) | Miscanthus rhizosphere microbial communities from Kellogg Biological Station, Michigan, USA - KBS Miscanthus M4-2 (SPAdes) (version 2) | ecosystem: Host-associated > Plants > Roots >...
GTCCGCAGGTGCCGATGGAAGTAGAGAGCGGGCGGGTGCTGATTCCGCGGCTGGATTGAAAGCAGCGCGCGAAGCGCCACCTCAATTCTCAATTCTTCATTCTGACTTCTGCATTCTGAATTCATCCCGCGCTCATCGCAGGAACGCGGTCGCCGGATGAATGCAGAACGCAGAATTAAGAATTTCGAATTCAGAATTGCGGTGGCGCTTCGCGCATGTGCTCTCGCGAGGGGCGCGGCGCCACGATTCTTCGGCAAGCGTGTCTACCTCATGTCAGGAGGACAGACATGGCCGAATCACGTCAGGTAACGTGCATCAACACGTCAGACCGCAAGAGCGCTCACGAGCGGATACGCCGGATTGGTGGCAGGGGCTGGACGATGTCCCAGGACGAGGCAATCCAGGAGATTGAATCAGGCCGGATCTCGTTCTACGTGTCCGTCGGCGGAAGGACCGTCGCCGTCGTCGTGGCGAAGAGCCAGTACGGGAACAAGTATCTGAAGACGGAAGCGGACGGCGATCAGCCGGACAACCTGCTCAGCCTTCCCGAGTGTCCGTGATCTCCGCGTTCCCCACAAAAAACAAAAAGGGCGCTCTCGCGAGCGCCCTTCCGGGGTGGGTTGCTACGAAGTCGTAGCCCCCTGAGTTTTGTTGGAACAATGCATGCGAACGTTTATACCTCCTCCCCCATGAATTTCCGGTGGACCCGCAACAAGCGTCACGCCTAGGTCGTGGCTCACCCCGCCGGCGTTGCGGACCGGATCGACCGCTCCTTCACGCCCCGTGGTGAAAGGGAGGAGCGGGATCTTGTCAATTTGTTCAATGATTCAGGCAGCCCGAAGCTGCGTGTGAAACGTATACTCACAAAACGCGCGTGCAAGGCGATTATTGCATGCCCCGCCGCTGGCCATCGTTTCGTGCATGTTTAGATGATACGTTTTCCTTCTGAAATCGCAACACTAAATTCAACATCGATTTACTACTTCAATCGCCGTGCCGGTTGCACAGATCCCTGTGCTAAACTTCTCGATTCCCGGAGCTGATTGCAATGAAACGACTTCTGGCCGTTTTCGCCTCTGTGGTGATCCTCGTTCCTGCCGGGCTCAGCGCCGCCAACGTCGGCGGCCACGTCAATTTCGTGACCAAACGCGGCCAGCATCCCGTCGTCGACGAAACCCTCGTCTGGCTCGAGCCCGCCGCCCGCGTCGCCTCCCGCAAACCGATGAACTTCACCATGACCACGCGCGGCAAGACGCTCCTACCGCACGTGCTCGTCATCCCCGTCGGCTCGACCGTGCAGTTCCCCAACGACGATCCGATCTCGCACAACCTCTTCTCCCTTTCCTCCGGCAACAACTTCGACCTCGGCCTCTATCGCCGCGGCACCGGCAAGTCGTACACGTTCCGGACGCCGGGTGTGGTCAACGTCTACTGCAACGTCCATCCGACGATGTCGTCCGTCATCCACGTGATGTCGTCGCCGTACTTCGCCTTCACCGACGCGAGCGGCAACTTCACGCTGCCCGACATCGCGCCGGGAAGCTACACGCTGGTCGCCTGGAACGAGCAGGGCGGCACGACGCAATCGAAGCTCGACGTCCCCGCGGGGGGAAGGAGCAACGTCGCCGTCACGCTCGACAGCACCACGTATCGCGCCGCCTCGCACCTGAACAAAGAGAACAAACCGTACGCACCGCCGAGGGATTACTGAGTGACCGCGCAAACGCTCGACACCGTCACGCCACCCGACATCGATACCGCGCCGCGACGGAAGGCCTTCACCGTCGAGCGCGCCCGCTTCCCGCTGGTGTGGAAGCTGTTCCTGATGACGGCGCTGCTGATCGCGATCGTCGTCGCGCTCGCCGTCGGCATCACCATCCAGCGCGCGAACGCCATCGCGCGGACGACCGTCAACACGTCGATCTCCGGCGCCGCGAAGCTCTTCAAAGACCTCGAGCGCCAGCGCCTCGGACGCCTCGCGTTGTCGGCGCATCTGATCGGCACCGATCCGACGTTTGCGGCCTATATCCAGACGGCCGTGGCGACGCCGTCGCCCGACCTCGTCTCCATCAGCGATCAACTCGGGGAGAAGCATCGACTCCTCGGCAGCGACCTGCTGATGCTGCTGGATAGCGAAGGGAAGCTCATCTCCGGGACGGATCAGCCCAACGTGACGCAAGCGCGCGGCGACGATCTCTACCTTCAATCGCCGCTGGTGAAGAAAGCGGTCGACAGCGCCACGCCCGATCCGACGAACGGCGTCTTCGTCTACGGCAGCAAGCTCTATCACGCGGCCGTCGTGCCGATCGGCGCAGGCGCGAATCCGGTCCGCGTCGGCTATCTCGTCAACGCGTACGCCATCGACGACGCGTTCGCGAACAAGATCGCGGAGTGGACGAAGGCGAGCGTCGGCTTCATCTCGAAAGTCGGCGGCGCGCCGGCACGTTCGTCCGATGCGCCGAGCGTCGGCATGCAGCAGATGCAGGGCGTGAAGGAAACGCCCTCGAACGCGACGATCGACAGGAGCACGTACGTCGTCATCGGCGAGCCGCTGATGTCGGCGAACGTGCCGGTCGGCGCCGCGGTCTTCCTCCGTTCGCTCGACCGCGAGCTCGCGCCGTTTCGCGAGATCCAGAACGCGCTGCTGGCCGGTGGCGGCGGCGCGCTGCTGCTCGCGTTCCTGCTCTCGTGGGTTATCGCGCGGCGGCTCACCCGTCCGATCGAAGAGCTGGCCGGCATCGCGCAGGCCGTGACGGCGGGCGATCTCGACGTCCACCCCGCCATGGACCGCGGTGACGAAGTCGGCATCCTCGGGCGCTCGTTCGCCAAGATGATCACGTCGCTGCGCGACAAGTCGGAGCTCGAGGAGCTGTACGAGCAGATGGCCGCGAAGTCGGACGAGCGCGAGGCGGAGAAGAGCATCGAGCCACCGAAAGTCGAAGAGGGGACGGTGCTCGTCACCGACCTGCGCGGACTTCCTCCCGCGGCCGGCGACGATGACGCGACGAACGTCATCAACACCGTGACGAAGATCATGAAACTGCAGGAAGCCGAGGTCGCGCGGCAGGATGGCTACGTGCGCGAGATCGTCGGGCATCGCCTCGTCAGCGTCTTCCGCGGCGATCGCGGCGTGATCCACGCCATCCGCGCGGCGCGCGCCATCAACGAGGAAGTCGCGTCGAATGCCGACATCGCGAACGACATCTCCGTCGGCGTCGGCATCGCGACCGGGCAATTCGTCACCGGCTCGGTCGAACTGAAAGCGGAGAGCGGCGTGGCCATCGTCGGCAATGCGCCGCTGCTCGCGTCGCTCTTTGCCTGGCACGCGCCGGCGGGCTACGCGTATCTGTCGTACGAGACCGCGCAGGCGGCGGGAGGCGAGATCCTCTCGACGTCGACGCGCGAAGAAGTGAAGTTGAAATGGATCCCGCAGCCGCTCCCGGTCGCGGCGGTGCCGCTGGTCGGCATGGCCACCGGCGTCATGCGCTCGCTCGGGTCCGAAACGTCGGTGATGACGACGCTGAAGATGGACGTGACGGCGCCGGGCGCGACCGCTCCCGCTGCCTACGCGAACGCCGATCTCTCCCTCGGCTCGCTCTTCGCGAACCGCTACCGCATCGAGCAGATCGTCGGCCGCGGCGGCATGGGCGTCGTCTATCGCGCCACCGACGCGCAACTCGACGAGACGGTCGCGATCAAGACGCTGCCGGGCGACGTCATGCAGAGATCGCCGGAGGACCTCGAGCGCTTCAAGCGCGAGATCCGCCTGGCGCGCAAGATCACGCATCGCAACGTGCTGCGGACGTATGACTACGGCGAAGCCGAGGGCGTGTACTTCATTTCGATGGAGTACGTGCGCGGCTACACGCTCAACGAGCTGCTCGACGAAGCGCCGAACCGGCAGATGCTGCCGCGTCTCGCGGTCGGCCTCACGCGCCAGATCAGCCGCGGGCTGCAGGCGGCGCACGAGCAGGGAATCATCCATCGCGACATCAAGCCGCAGAACGTTCTCATCGATCACAAGGGCGAAGTGAAGCTGATGGACTTCGGCATCGCGCGCATGGCGGAAGCGAGCGAAGGGATGACGCAGGCCGGACTGATCGTCGGCACGCCGCACTACATGAGCCCCGAGCAGGTGCAGGGCAAGCAGCTCGACGCGCGCAGCGATGTCTACTCGATGGGTGTGATGCTTTACGAAGCGCTGACGGGACGGCGGCCGTTCGAGTCGTCGTCGCTGACCGGCGTCCTCACCGCGCACATCACGGAGAAGGCGAAGCCGCCGATCGAGCTGCGGGCGGACATCGGACGCGAGCTCAACGCGATCGTGATGCGCTGCCTGGAGAAGGATCCGAAGGCGCGCTACGCGGATGCAGGGGAACTGCTGCACGAGCTCGACCGGCTGCAGATGCCGGCGGCGGCCGCGGCGTAGTGATCGAGCGAGGGGTGCGGACGTCTCGTCCGCACAGTGCGGACGAGGACGTCCGCACCCCTCAGTTGATCGTCTGGCCGCGCGCGAGCAGGATCGGGTACGGATCGACCGGCTGGCCGTTCTGCTCGATGGCGAAGTGCAGGTGCGGCGTGCCCGGCGGCGCGTTGCCGGTGGTGCCGACGTATGCGATCACGTCGCCGCGTTTCACCGGCATTCCTTCGTGCAGCGATGACGCGTAATGGTCGAGGTGCGCGTAGTAGTACTCGATGTTCTGCGCGTCGTTGACGTAGACAGTGTTGCCGCCGGCGCCGCTGAAGCGGAGCTTCGTCACGATGCCGTCCGACGCGGAGAGGACGGGCGTGCCGCGCGGCGCGAGGATGTCGATGGCCGCGTGGATGTGGCCCTTGCGCTTGGCCAGGAACGAGTCGCGCAGCGCGGCGCGATCGATGCCGGTCACGGGGATCGCCAGATCAGACGACGTCAGCGAAAGGACGGGGACACCGCGATGCGGCGGCTGCACCGGCAGGGCGGAGGCGCTCCACACCAGCTCTCCGATGATGGAGATGCCGATCAATGCAACTAAGGCCGTGCTCGCCTGGCGTGCTCGTTCCACACCAGAGTAAATGCAAATAACTCAGCATTACTTCCAGAGCGAGTCCAGCAGTGGGGCGTGAACGTAGAGCTTGCCGACTTTCAGCGCGTCGTCTTCGCCTTCGTTGTCGAAAGTCAACGTCTTGACCTTCACGATCGCCAGCTTTTTGAAGTGGCTGAAGTTCAGCTCGACGTACAGCGGCAGCCCGGGGATGCGCGCGGCCGATTTCGCGGTGAACGGGGAGATGCCGGTGATGAGCTGCAGCACGATGGCGCGCAGCTGCGGCGCGTCGCCGAGCTTGTCGGTCGTCCAGAGGTCGATCCATGCCTCTGGGCCGTAGACGATGCGATAGCGTTTCGCCGCGATGCCGTGCACCGTCCCATCGACCGGCGCGAGCACCGGCGGTGGCGCCGTGAACTCGAGCGTTTTCGGCAACGCCGTCGCGAGCTTGGCCACGATCGGTCCGACGCTCGTCACCGGCACCTCGGTGTACATCCGCGCGAGCGGATTCTCAACCGTGATGTTCTTGTCGCCGTTGCGGCTGAAGCCGTTCAGCCAGATCGTCTCGCCGCGCACGCCGTGCGGGTAGACGTGCAGCTCGGTCGTGCCGAAGCGGCTGAGGAAGGGGAACGGCGCGCCCGGCGTCGCTTCGAGGACGAGATGGTAGGCGAAGAGGGGAGCGGAAATGAAAAGGGCGGCCACGAAGGCCGCCCCTTTGAGGATTCTAGAAAGTTGCATCGAGGAACGGACGGAGCTTCTTGGAGCGCGACGGGTGGCGCAGCTTGCGGAGCGCTTTCGACTCGATCTGGCGGATCCGCTCGCGCGTGACGTTGAACGAGCGGCCCACTTCCTCGAGCGTGTGCTCGGCGCCGTCGCCCACACCGAAGCGCATCTTGAGCACCTGCTCTTCGCGCGGGGTGAGGGTGCGCAGCACCTTCTGCGTCTGCTCTTTCAGGTTGGCCACGATGACGTGATCGATCGGCGAGATGACGCCGCGATCCTCGATGAAATCGCCGAGATGCGAATCTTCCTCTTCTCCGATCGGAGTCTCGAGGGAGATCGGCTCCTGCGCGATCTTCATGATCTTGCGCACCTTGGCCACCGGCATGTCCATCCGCTTGGCGATCTCCTCGGCCTGCGGCTCGCGTCCGAGCTCCTGCACCAGCGCGCGCGAGGTGCGCGTCAGCTTGTTGATCGTCTCGATCATGTGCACGGGGATGCGGATCGTGCGCGCCTGGTCGGCGATCGCGCGGGTGATGGCCTGGCGGATCCACCACGTGGCGTACGTGGAGAACTTGTAGCCGCGGCGGTACTCGAACTTCTCGACCGCCTTCATCAGACCGATGTTCCCTTCCTGGATCAGGTCGAGGAACTGCAGTCCGCGGTTGGTGTACTTCTTCGCGATCGACACGACGAGGCGGAGGTTGGCCACGATCAGCTCCTGCTTGGCCTGATCGGCTTCCTCTTCGCCCTGGCGGATCTCGCGGATGGTCTTCTTAAGCTCATCGTGCGGAGTGCCGTAGAAGGTCTCCAGCTCGCCGAGCTTCTCCTGGTACTTCTGCAGCCGGCGGCGATAGAAGTCGCGGCGCGTCTTGTCCTTCTCGCGCTTGAGCGACTGATCGTCTTTGCGGATCATCGACGCGACCTGGGAGAGCTCGTTGTCGATGTCCTTCAGCTTGTTGATCATCCGGTTGCGCGTCTGCGGCGTGAAGTCGATGCCCTGCATCTCGTCGGCGAGGTTCGTCTCCAGCTTCTCGATGTTCTTCGCCGAGCTGGCCGCCGTCTTCGGCGTCAGCTTCTTCGGATCGGCCGCCCTGGTCTTGGCGTCCTTGACCTTCTTGTCGAGCTTCGCGATGCGCTCGAAGATCACCATGATCTCGTTGATCTTGTTGATTGCGCTGGCCGCCAGTTTCGGCTCGCCGTTCTCGTCGACCTGCGTCGCGGAGATGACGTCGTCGTCCGGCATGGCCAGATCGATCATCTCCTTGATGACGCGGGTGTCCTTCTTCGCGCTCTCGTAGATCTTGAGGATTTCCTCGAGGATGATGCGGTTCGCGGAGAGGGCCTTGTAGACCTTCCGCTCGCCCTTCTCGATGCGCTTGGCGATGTCGACTTCACCCTGACGGTCGAGGAGCTTGACCGTTCCCATCTCGCGCAGGTACATGCGGACGGGGTCGTTGGTTTTGTCGACGATGCCGGAGGAGGCGGCGATGATGTCCTGCTGGACCTCCTCGCGCTGGTCCATTTCCTTCTCTTCGATCGTGCCGTCGATCGTGATGATGCCCTTGCCGGTCTGGGAGGGCAGCTGCTTCTCCGCGTCCTCGACGATGTCGATGCCGAGGTCGTTGAAGCGCAGATAGATCTCGTCCAGCTCTTCCGGGAGGGAGGTGATCTCTTCCGGAAGGACTTCGTAGATCTCGTCGTAGAGGAGGAACCCTTTTTCTTTACCTAGTGCGATGAGCTGCTTGACTTCGACGTATTTCTCTTCGACACTCAAGTCGCCGACCCCTTCTTCAAAGTTGGATTCCTGTTCGAGATTCGAAGTCCGCAGGCGGGTAGTCATTGATGCGCTCCTCACCGGGTAGCGTTGGTTCGCCCCACGGGTTACGACGGTCCGAACGGTGTCCGCAGAGGACACTCGCGTAATCTTTTGATGACGATAATTATTTCAGCGTACTCAACATACGGGATAGCTCCGTCTTCTCGCGATCGAGCTCGCGCAGACGTTCCAGGTCCCCCGCTTTCTCCGCTTCCACAATGTCTCTTTGAATCTGAATCCTGCGTCGATTGAGATAGCCGCGCTCCATGGGACGCAGGTTTTCGTCGATACGTTGGAGCGTTGGATCGTCGATCTCCTCGCTCAGCAGCAGCTCCGACAGGAGGGTTAGCTCTACCTCGCCCCTAAGATGGGTCGTGATTTCCGCGAAATCAATAGGGTGGCCCGCCGTCAGGTCGCTTTTCATGATAGAAAAGAGTGTTTTGCACGCCGGGTCTTCGAAAAGGTCCTCATTCAGACGCCCCAGGACTTCCGGTGCCAGCTTTCCCTGAACCGCCGCCTGCAGCACGAATTTCTCGCCCGACGCCTGCGGCGCGTTGACCTGCCGCTCCCGAGCCAGCGGCGACTGCGCCTTCCCCTTCACCCGCGACCAGACGCTCTCGAACTGCAGCCGGAACGCGTCGGCGATCCGCTGCGCGGCGTCGTTGCGGACGACCGGATCGGTGACCGCCGACAGCAGCGGCATGAAGAGCTCGACGCGCTCCGACTTCTCGCGCCCCCCCAGCGTCGCCGCGTCGGACGCCCACTCGCGCAGGCCGAACGTGAAGATGTCGCTGGCGTTGCCGAGGACTTCGAGGAAGCCGTCGACGCCGCGCGTCTGCACGATCTCGTCCGGGTCCTTCGCCCCCTGCAGGTCGAGCGCGAGCACGTCGATGCCGGCGCCGAGGAGCACCGGCGCGGCGCGCAGCACGGCGGCGCGGCCGGCGGAGTCGCCGTCGTACGCGAGCACGCAGCGCCGCGTGTAGCGCCGCATCAGCGACGCCTGGCCCGCGGTGAGCGAGGTGCCCATCGACGCGACGACGCCCGGCACTCCCGCGTGATCGATCGAGATCGCGTCGAAGTAGCCCTCGACGAGAATGGCGCGATCGATCCGCCGCATCGCATCTTTCGAGCGATGCAGGTTGTAGAGCAGGCGCGATTTGTTGAAGACCTCCGACTCCGGCGAGTTGAGGTACTTCGGCTCGCTGCCGTCGAGCGAGCGGCCGCCGAAACCGACCAGCGCGCCGGTCTCGCTGTGGATCGGGATGATCAGCCGGTTGCGGAAGCGGTCGTAGTAGCCGGTCTTCTCCTTCCGTTCGGAGAGGAGCCCGGCCTTGAACAGCTTCGGCTCGCCGTGCTTCTGCCCGAGCCGCCGCAGGATGTAGTCCCACGAGTCGGGCGCGTAGCCGAAGCCGTATTTCTTGATGATGTCCTGCGACACGCCGCGATCTTCGAGGTAGCGCTTCGCCGCGTTGTCGCCCCAGCCAAGTGCCTGATGGAACGCTTCCGATGCGTCGTCGAGGACTTCGAGCAGGTCGTCCTTGTCGGTGTCGCGCTGCGTCTTGCGCCGCCGCGGCAACTCGATCCCGTACCGCGACGCGACATGCTCCACCGCCTCGGGGAACGTGAAGCGCTCGGTCATCGACAGAAACTTGAAGACGTCGCCTCCCGCGCCGCAGCCGAAGCAGTAGAAGAGTCCCTTGTCGCGATCGACGTGAAACGACGGCGACTTTTCGCGATGAAACGGGCAGAGGCCTTTGTAGCTTTTGCCGGCGAGCTTGAGCGGCGTCACCTGCGAGACGAACTCCACGATGTCCGCCGCGGAGCGGACCTGGGAGATGACCATGTCGTTGAGATCGACGAGTGCCATCAACCCTCGAGCACGGCGACCGTCGCGCCGTCGCCCCCTTCGTTCTCATCGCCCGGCCGCCACGACTTCACGGCTGGATGCTTGCGCAGGTGCTCGCGCACGGCCTTGCGCAGCGCGCCCGTGCCGAAGCCGTGGATGATGCGCACGGCCTGCTTCCCTTCGAGCAATGCGCGATCGAGGAACCTGTCCGACTCGTCGAGCGCATCGTCAACACGTTGACCAATCAGGTTCAGCTCCGCCGCGATCGCCGGCGTGACGTCGGCCGACGTCGACTTCGCCGTCGCCCCACGCTTCCGCTGTCCGCTGTCCGCCACCTGCTGTCCGAGCGCCGCCAGATCTTTCGTGTCCACGGTCATCCTGCGGCCGTTCACATCGAGCACCGCCTTGTTTCCATCGACCGACAGCACCTTCCCCGTCACCTTGAACTTGCGATGCTCCGCTTTGTCGCCGACGCGGATCTCGCGCTGTTCCGTCGGGATGAACTCCATCGCCCGGTCGACCGGCTTCGTCACCATGTTGACCACCTGCTTCGTGTCGAGCGAGGCGCGCGCGTTGCGATCCATGTCGCGCAGGTTCTTGATCTCGTTCGCCAGCTGCCGCGTGACGTCGTCGCGCAGCCGCTCGAGCTCGTCGCGGTACGACGTGCCGAGCTTGGCGCGTTCTTTCTCCAACTGCGCGGTCGTCTCGGCAAGCGTGCGGCGCTCGTCCTCGATCGACGTCCGGAGACGCGACATCTCGTCCTGCTGCGCGAGGACTTCCGACATCCGCTTCTGCAGCGTGGCGAGGAGCGTGTCGGTCTCGCCGTAGCGGTCGCCGAGGCGCTCGCGCGCGGCGGCGATGACGGAGGAGGGGAGGCCGATCATCTGCGCGATGTCGATGGCGCGACTGCGGCCGGGGATGCCGGCGATCATGCGATACGTCGGATGTCCGGTCGCGACGTCGAACTCCATCGACGCATTCACGATGCGCGTGTCGTTGACGGCAAAACTTTTCAACGATGAGAGGTGCGTCGTGACGACGAGCAGCGCGCCGACGTTCAGCAGGTGCTCGACCACGGCTGCCGCGAGCGCAGCCCCTTCTTCCGGATCGGTGCCCGATCCGAGCTCGTCGAGCAGCACGAGCGAGCGGTTCGTCGCTCGCGCCAGCACTTTTTTCAGGCGCACGAGGTACGCAGAGAACGTGGAGAGATGTTCGAGCACGCTCTGGTCGTCGCCGATCAGCACGTGGATCGCGTCGACGATCGGCAGCGTCGTGCCGTCGTCGGCGGGGACGGGGAGACCGCTCATCCCCATCGCCACGAGCAGTCCCGCGGTCTTCAGCGCGACCGTCTTGCCGCCGGCGTTCGGACCGCTGACCACGAGCGCGCATTGTTCTTTGCCGAGCTCGATGGTCATCGGGATCACTTTCCGGTCGCCCGGCTCCTCCTCCCCGAACGCCTCGGCGCGCACATCGGCCAGCCGCTCATCGAGCAGCGGATGGCGTCCGTTCAGGATGCGCAGCTCGTTGTTCGTGCTGAAGAGCGGCCGCGACGCGCTGATCGCGCTGCTGAAGATCGCGCACGCCTGCAGCGCGTCGAAGTCGCCGCCGGTGTCGACCGCGATCGTGATCTCGTCCGCGTCGTCGAAGAGCAACTGCGAGATGTAGCGGGTGATGCGCGCGATCTCTTCGCGCTCCTGGATCAGCAGGTCGGCGAGGTCGTTGTTCAATTCGACCGCCTGCAGCGGCTCGATGAAGAACGAAGCGCCGGAGCCGGAGCGCTCGTGCAGGATGCCGGGGACGGCGTTGCGATGATCGGCGCGGACCGGGATGCAGAAGCGGTCGCCGCGCATGACGATGAGCGGTTCCTGGATCGCGTCAGCCGCGCGGTTCATCACGTCGTTGAGCACGCGCTGGATCGCGCCGCGCTTCTGCTGCACGCGCTGGCGGATGGCGCGCAGCTCGGCCGATGCCTCTTCGCGCAGCTTGCCGTCGCGGGTGAAGTACTTCGCTGATTTCGCGAGCATCTCGCCGAGGTCGGGGATGCGGTTCGCGATCTGGGTGAGGTGAGGGAAGGTGTCGCTGCGGAGGAACGTCTCGCGCATCGCCTGCGTCGCGCGTGCGGAGCGGACGATGAGCCACGACTCGTCGAGCTCGAGTACCGTTTCGCGATCGAAGAGCGGCCGGACGTCGACGAGGCCGGCGATCGGAAGGAGACCTTCGCGGTGGTAGAAGCGGACCATCTCCGCCAGCTCCGCCTGCGCGCGCTCGCACTCGTCGAGCGTGGCAAAGGGCCGCCGCCGCGCGATCGCCTCTTTCCCTGGAGTGCTCTTCGCTTCCATCGCGATGAGCGTGAGGACGCGATCGAACTCGATTTCTTTCAGATGGATGGGAGGGATCACTTCGGCGAGGTACAACAAACAAAAAGACCCGCGATTCCGCGGAGACTACAAACAAAAAGACCCGCGTTCCCGCGGGTCTTTTCGATCGTACGTTCGTGAGAATTAGTAGCCTGTGCGGCGCTCTTCCGCGAGCTTCCGCAGCACCTTTTTGCGGGCGGCTATGGCTTTCCGCTTCCGCTTCGTGCTGGGCTTTTCGTAGTGCTGCCGCTTCTTCAACTCGGAGAGGATCCCCGACTTCTCACATTTGCGCTTGAATCTGCGCAGCGCATTCTCGAACGTTTCGTCTTCTTTGACGTGAACGAGAGGCATGACCCCGATCTCCCCCCCTTCTGCTTCAGATCGCCAGAAATTCTAAGTTTCGAATTCGGCAAAAACAAGCTCTTCAACGGGCCGCCCCTCCACTCCATTCCGGACTGTTTCGAAAATGTGCCAAGTGACTGATTTCAGTTGACTTCCGCATAGAATTCGCCCCCATGTCGAGAAAGTCGCTCCTGCTCGTCCTCTCCGCCCTTCTCGCCGCCTGCTCCGTTACCGCCCCGCCGCCCGTCACGCGGCCGGTCACGGAGGTCCGTCCGGTCACCGAGACGCTGCACGGCATCACCGTCACCGACCCCTATCGCTGGCTCGAGGACCAGAACAGCCCCGAAACACGGGCCTGGATCGACAGACAGAACGCGTACACCGACGAGGTGCTCGCGCATCTTCCCAACCGCGACAAGCTCGCCGACCGCCTCACGCAGCTCCTCGGCGTCGACGAAAGCGGCCTCCCGACGTTCCGCAACAACCGCTACTTTTTCGTCCGCCGCCGCGCCGGCGAGGAGAAATTCTCGATCTACATGCGGGAGAAAGGGAACGACACGGTGCTGATCGGCGCCCCGGTCAACGATCCGAAGCACATTAATAATGTAGGGATCGAGGACGTCTCGCCGGACGGCAAAACGCTCGGATTCTACGTACGGGAGGGTGGCGCCGACGAAGTGGTCGTCCATTTCTATGATGTCGACGCGAAGCAGGACCTCGGGCAGCTCCCGCTCGCGCGCTACGAAGGCATCGTCATCGTCGGCGACCACGTCTTCTACTCGCGTCAGACACCGGAAGGGCCGCGCGTGTTTCGCCGCGCATTGACCGGCGGCAGCGAGGTGAAGCTCTTCGGCGACGGCTACACGCCCGACAAGATCATCGGCCTGAGCGGCTCGGACGACGGCCGCTACCTCCTCGCGCACGTCTCGTACGGCTCCGCCGGCAAGCGCAACGACATCTTCATCAAGGACACGTCGAACGACGGGGCGTTCCGCGCGGTGTCGGACGATCTGGAGGCGCGCACTTCGGCCGATTTCGCCGGCGACTCGCTCGTCCTGCAGACGAACTGGAACGCGCCGAACAGCCGCGTGATGGTCGTGCCGATCGCGACGCCGGAGCGGGCGAACTGGCGGGAGATCGTGCCCGAAAATCATGACGCGGCGATCCAGTCGATCTCCGCGGCCGGCGGACGGATCTTCGTCCGCTACCTCGAGAACGTGCAGCCGCGCGTGGCGCGCTACACGCTCGATGGCAAGCGCGAAGGGGAGATCAAGTTCGACGTCGCCGGCCGGCTGGAGGACATCGTCGGGACGTGGAGCTCGCCGCTGGCGTTCTATCGATTCAGCTCGTTCGCGCTGCCGCCGACGATCTACGAATACGAGGTCGACAGCCGCTCGCGCAATATCCTCTTCCAGGTGAACGCGCCGGTGAACCCGGACGACTTCACGGTCGAGCAGACGTTCGCCACGTCGAAGGACGGCACGCGCGTGCCGATGTTCCTGCTCTACAAGAAAGGGCTAAAGCTCGACGGAAAGAATCCGGCGTTCCTCACCGGCTACGGCGGCTTCAACGTGAGCCAGCTGCCGGGCTTCTCCGCGCGCGCGGTGACGCTGGCGGAGAACGGCGCGGTCTACGCGCTGGCCGACATGCGCGGCGGCGGCGAGTTCGGCGAGGACTGGCACCGCGCCGGAATGCAGGAGCGGAAGCAGAACGTCTTCGACGATTTCTACGCCGCCTCGCACTTCCTCATCGATCACGGCTACACCTCGCCGCAACACCTCGGCATCGGCGGCACGAGCAACGGCGGCCTCTTGGTCATGGCCGCGACGACGCAGCAGCCGGAGCTGTACAAGGCGGTCTTCTGCGGCTACCCGCTCGTCGACATGCTGCGCTACGACCAGTTCCTCGTCGGCCGTTTCTGGGTCTCCGAGTACGGCACCGCGCAGGATCCGAACGCGTTCAAGTGGATCTACGCCTACTCGCCGTATCAGCACGTCGTGCCGGGCACGAAATACCCGTCGATCCTCTTCGTGACCGGCGACGCCGACACGCGCGTCGCGCCGCTGCATGCGCGCAAGATGACCGCGCTGATGCAGGCGTCGACCGGATCAGCGAATCCCGTGCTCCTGCGCTATCACGTCGCCGGCGGACACTCCGGCGGCGAGCCGCTGCACGAGCAGGTGAAGAACGAGAGCGAGATCGAGGGGTTTCTGTTGTGGCAGCTGAAGTGAAAAGGAGCATGGCGTAGGACAAGCTCTCAGCTTGTCCCACGGGCAACCTGAGAGGTTGCCCTACGCGCTCAGCAGATGCTCGACCCGCGAGATGATCGCGTCGAGCGCCACCTGATTCTCGCCGCCCTCGGGGATGATCAGGTCCGCGTACCGCTTCGACGGCTCGACGAACTCCTCGTGCATCGGGCGCACCGTCGTCATGTACTGCTCGACGACCGACTCCAGGCTGCGGCCGCGCGAGCGGATGTCGCGCATGAGGCGGCGCATGAAGCGGAGATCGGACGGGGTGTCGACGAACAGCTTGATGCCGAGGCGGCGGCGGAGCTCGGGCTCGGCGAGGATCAGGATGCCTTCGACGATCAGCACCTTCCGCGGCTCGACGCGTTGCGTCTCCGCCTTGCGCGAGTGCGTGGTGAAGTCGTAGAGCGGGACGTCGACCGACGAGCCTTTCGACAGCACGTCGAGGTGCCGCACGAGCAGCTCCGTCTCCAGCGAATCAGGATGATCGAAGTTGATCTTCTGCCGCTCCTCGGGGGAGAGCGCGTCGAAGTTGCGGTAGTACGAATCGTGCGAGATCCACTCGATGCGGTCGCTGCCGACCTTGTCGTAGATCGCCTTCGCGACAGTCGTTTTCCCCGAGCCGGTCCCGCCGGCGATACCAATGACCACAGGTGTCTTCATCTGTCTACGGCTGCTCCTCGAGCTCTGCTTCGGTGACGAAGTCCGACACGTCGTCGGCGCCGCATGTGTTGCACACCGCCTGCGCCAGTTTTCCGTGTACGTATTCGAACTGATACGTCGGCGTTTCGCACTGGAGACAGATGAGGTATTCGGGTTCGTCGGACATGGCGCCAAGAATACTACTGGACGATCGCGCTCGTCCCCACCTGCGGCTGCACGAACGTCGCGCTGTTCGTCTCGTTCTCGATCACCGAGGCGTAGACGTACGTTTCCGGACTCGGCGACTGGATCACGACCGAAAAATCGTCGCCCTTCGTGATCAGCGGAAAGAGCTGCTGAATCGGGATGTGCAGCATCGACATCGGGCCGAGCGGCACGCGCGTGACGGCGAGGTTCCGGCCGGGGAGACGCTGCACGCCGAGGATGAACGTCGTCGGCGTTTCGCCGAGGTTTACGAGGCCGATGTTCGTGCGGAAGGCGTCGGTGAACGAGAGGCCCTGCAGCACGCGGATCGGATACCACGTCGCGCCGTAGTTGACCGCGATCGGCTCCGGCTTGAACACCTTGTCCTCGTGCACGCCGTACGCGGCCGCGCGCACGGTCACGGAGCGCCGTCCCAGCGTCTCGACAACCAGCGGCGAGAGCACCGAGTCGATGCCGAAGGCCTCGGTCGCTACATCAGTAAACGATACAGTGTCGCCGGCGCCGATCGTGGTCAGCAGTGCCGGCTGATCGGGCGCGGTCATCAGCGTCACCGCGACCGTCACGTCCGCCTTGCTGTCGTTCACCAGCTGCAGCGCCGTGCGCCAGCGGACGTCGTTCGCGCCGTCGACCGAGCCGACCACCGGTACCACAGCGCGCACGCTCTGCGCGAATGCGCTCAGCGGCAGCAACGCTGCGATCAGCAGGACCTTCACGGCTCGTAGACGGTTGCGCGTCACGGCCGGTTACACGAAGTGAGGCCGGAGCATCCGCGTGCCGACGACCATCACCTTCTGCAATTTCGTCAACGAAAGGCGTTTGCGGATGACGACGAGCGGATCCTTGCGCAGCTTCGACAGCACCGTCGCGTAGATGCCGCCCATCAGCAGGACGCCGAAGCGCGCGTCGAACTCGAGCTCGTCGAGCAGCGGCTCCGCATCCTTGAAATAGCGCTCCGCGCGGGCGATCTGGAACTCGATCAGGCTGCGCATCCGGTCATTTTCCGTCCGCGCCACGAGCTCTTCTTCCGTGACGCCGAAGCGGCGGAGGTCTTCGAGCGGGAGGTAGATGCGGTCGCGCCCGAGGTCGTCGCCGACGTCGCGCGTGACGTTGGTCAGCTGCAGCGCCGTCGCCAGGTTGCGGCCGTACTCGCGCGCGCGATCGCTGCGGTAGCCGAAGATCGAGAGCGAGATGTCGGAGATCGACGTGGCCACGAGATCGCAGTAGTGCAGCAGTTCCTCGAACGTCTCGTAGCGCGACTTGACCATGTCCTGGCGGCAGCCGTCGATGAGCGCGATGAACGCGCTCTTCGGGATGTCGAACCGCGTCAGCGCATCGGCGATCGCGATGGTGATCGGATGCGATGGATGGCCTTCGTAGCACGCGTCGAGCTCGTGCTGCCAGGCGTCCAGCCGTTCCGCGACGTTCTCTCCCGGATCATCCGAAATGTCATCCGCGACGCGGCAATACGCGTACGCCGCGTACACGGCGCGGCGCTTCGCGCGTGGCAGGAAGCGAAATCCCACCGAGAAATTCGCGCCGTGCTTGTGCGCGATGGCGCGGCATTCGGCGTAGGCCTCGTTGATCGTCATGGCTGAATCGGCCCGAGTGGCGGGACTTTCATCGCCGTGTCGCGCGACCGGCACCAGTGGACGCCCGGTTTGTGCTGGCATCGCCCGCGATGCTGCCACACCCGGCGCACGATGGGGGAGAGGGCGCGCTTCCACCACGTCCGCGCGTGCCAGCTGCCGAGGTACTTGCGGAAGTCTTTCGCCATCGCGGCGCGGCGGACGAACATCGAGAGGCCGAAGTTCCCGCCGCTTTCGTACAGGAAGCGATTGACGAGACTCGTCTCCTGCTTCGCGCCGAGCTCCGCGCGCCACAGCTCGTCGAAATCGCGCCCCTCGAGGATGCTCCGCGCCGCCAGCCAGCCGCTCGTCAGCGCGTAGCGGATGCCGAGTCCGAAGAGGTAATCCTGAAAGCCGGCCGCCTCGCCGACGAAGCGCGTGCCGTTCGACGTCGCCACGTTCTTGAGGTGGAAGTTCATGTACGAATAGCCGGTGCGGCGCTCGGCCGGCAGCTCGAAGCGGTGCAGCCGCTGCGCGGACTCGAACGAATGATCGAAGTAGTCGTCGATCTTCTTGAAGTCGGCGACGATGGCGCAGCCGAACGTGGCGATGCCGTCGAGGATGAAGAGATACGAATAGCCGCCGGGCGAGAGGTGATGGTTGAAAAAGACGTCGACCCGCTCCGGCTCGCTCGTCTTCCACGTCATCTCTTTGGCCAGCCCGTCGGGCGTGGCCGGACCGGTGGCGATGATGTCGGCCTCGGTCAAACGGCTATTGAAGATGATGCGGGCGCCGGCTTCGCGCGCCTGCGCGACGAGGCCGCGGTCGAGCGTTCCCTCCTCGGCGCCGCGGCGGATGAAGTAGCCGTACGGCTCGCCGCTGCGGATCACGCGCGGGTTGTTGCGATGGTCGTAGAACGTGGCCCAGTCGGCGGGACGGAAGTAGAAGTTGCGGGCGATGCCGATGCGGTCGAGGAACACCGGCACCGGTTCGCGCTCCGACGCGCCTTCGATCACCTGCAGGTCGCCGATGAAGCGCGTGCCGACGTCGCGCTTCGCCTCGTGGACTTCGACGCCGCGTCCGGCGCGCGCGAGCACGATCGCCGCGGCGAGACCGGATGGCCCCGCCCCTGCAATGCGAATCGTCTGTTGACTGAGGTTGCTCAAAACAGTCCTAATCGTAATCGAGCATGTCTGATGCGAATTCCGTAGCCGCACCCGCCGTCGTGAAGCCTGCATCGCGCGGCGGCGGTTTCGCCGTGCTCGTCGCGGCCGGCATTCTGCTCAGCCGCATCGCCGGCCTGATTCGCGAGCGCGTCTTCGCCCACTACCTCGGCAGCTCGACGGCCGCCGACGCATTCAAGGCCGCGCTGAAGATCCCCAACTTCCTGCAGAACCTCTTCGGCGAAGGCGTTCTCTCCGCGTCGTTCATCCCGGTCTACGCAAAATTGCTGGGCGAAAAAGACGAGCGGCTCGCGGGCCGCGTCGCGGGCGTCTTCGCCTCGCTGCTCGCACTCGCGGTGAGCATCATCGTGCTCCTCGGCGTCGTGCTGACGCCGTACATCCTCGGCCTGATCGCGCCGGGATTCGAAGGCGAAGTGCGCCTGCTGACCATCCGCATCGTGCGCATCCTCTTTCCCGGCGTCGGACTGCTCGTACTCTCCGCCTGGTGCCTCGGCATCCTCAACAGCCACCACAAATTCTTTCTCTCGTACGTCGCGCCGGTGTTGTGGAACGTCGCGATGATCGCGACGCTCGTGATCTTCGGCACGCGCCTCGGACAGGGCGACCTCGCGGTCGCGCTGGCGTGGGGCACGGTCATCGGCTCTGCGCTGCAGTTCGGAGTCCAGCTGCCGTTCGTCTTCCGTTATGCGCGGCACATCTCGTTCGGTTTCGATCACCGCATGGCGCAGGTGCGCGAGATCTTCCGCAACCTCGGGCCGGTCGTCGTCGGCCGCGGCGTCGTGCAGCTCAGCGCGTACATCGATCAGATGATCGCCAGCTATCTGCCGACCGGCGCGGTGTCGAGCCTCGCGTACGCGCAGACGCTCTACCTGCTGCCGATCAGTCTCTTCGGGATGTCGGTCGCGGCCGCGGAGCTGCCGCAGATGTCGCGGCAGACCGGGAGCGACGCGGAAATTCACGCCGCGCTGCGCAAGCGGCTGGAGCGCGGACTGCGGCAGATCGCGTTCTTCGTCGTCCCGTCGCTCGTCGCCTTCCTCTTCATCGGACGCATTCTCGTGGCCGCGCTGTATCAGACCGGCGCGTTCGGCGAGGAGCAGACGCGCTACGTCTGGTACATCCTCATCGGCTCGACGGTCGGCATGCTGGCGATGACCCTCGGACGTCTTTATTCGTCGGCGTTCTACGCGCTGCGCGATACGAAGACGCCGCTCCGCTTCGCCGCCGCGCGCGTCGCGCTCACCGCGATCCTCGGCTATCTCTTCGCGTTTCCGCTGCGATGGGTGCTCGTCGCGGCGTTCGGACTGGTGCACATGCCGCTGCCGAACATCGGCGGAGGTGCTGCCGCGATGGGCACGGTCGGCCTGACCGCCAGCGCCGGCATCGCCGGATGGCTCGAGTATCTCCTGCTGCGTCGCGCGCTGCAGAAGCGGGTCGGCCCGATCGTCTTTGCGCAATCGTTTCAGCTGCGGCTGTGGGCGGCCGCCCTCGGAGCGGCCGTGGTCGCGCTGGCGTTCAACACGTTCTCAATGCGCATCGCCGCACATCTTCCGCTGCGGCACATCGTCGACGCAGCACTCGTCGCCGGCGTCTTCGGCGCCTTCTACTTCTTCTCCGCGTTCGCGCTCGGCGTGCCGGAGGCCGCGGCGACCGTGTCCCGATTCGCGCGGCGGCGGTAGAAGCCGACGTTCGCGCGCACCGTGACGTTGCGCGTCAGCGTGCGAATCGTTTTCGGCACGTCGTGGCCGTCGGGGTAGGTGAGGCGCTGCGGGCGGTGCAGCCCTTGGGCAAAGACGCGCACGCGGCGCCGACGCGACGGTGAAGGCAACGGCCGCGTGTACAGGATCACGTTCACCGCGACGGATGCGCGCGGCGCCGCCAGCACCGGCAGCGTGACCGTTTGCGTTCCACACGATCAAGGCGGAAACTCGACGTGCACCGATGATGGTCAGTCATACGACTCTACCCAGCCGTAATGCACCTGTACGGAGGGCGGCGCGCGCCGCCCTTCTTTTTCTTTTCCTCGGCTGCTACGGAGAGCTCGAGCGGTTCAACGGCTACGAGAGACGCGTCACGCTGCGGGACACCGGCTGTGTTCTGGTGATCACCACGCCGGGCTACAACGGCAGTTATCCGTTCCGCGAGCCGATGCCGATTCGCGTGGAGATCACGAACGGCAGCACGCTGCCGCACGTCTTCGATGTCCGCGACCGTCGCCGCGGCGACTGCAACCTTTCGCCGTGGCTGGCAGTGCCGCTTCAGCGCGACCCCGTCGAGCTTCTCCTCCTCGGATTCACCGCGACGCCAGGTGCCACGGAGCAACACTACGTCTGGCGCGGGAGGCCGGTGAAGGAATTGCCGCCGCGTTTCGTCATCCAGCCCGGCGGGACGCGCGTGCTCTTCGACACGATGTTCGTCCCGCCGAAGAACTTCACGGATATTGCGGGCGAGACCTGCCTCCGCGCATGGAACTTCGAAGTTCCTGCGGGACCCGGAATCCGGCGAAGAGGGCGGTGAACGCGCGCTGCCGCTCAGAAGTACCCGGCCAAGCCGAAGCTTTCAAGCTTGTTCGCGAGCTTGCGATCGAAGGTGGCTACCGCTTCGTATCGATTCCCCGTGGCGACGGCAACGATGGCTGCATCGGCGAGGCCGGGCAGGGGGTCGGGCCACACGTCCAGCACGCGTTTCCACGGGCAGTCATCGACGATCTGCACGCCGGGAAAGGAGACGAGCGCGCGGAGCGTGGCGGCGAGGCGTTCGCCGGTCAGGTTGTAGAGGCTCTGCATCACGTATGCGACTTCGAAGACGACGAATTGCGGGAGGACAGCGGCGAGGTTGCCGTCTTCCGCTTTCTGCAGCAGTGCGCGTGCGGCGGCGTACTGCTTTTCGTGCCGGCCGGTGAGGTATGAGACGAAGACGTTCGCATCGATGACGACGCGCTGCACGTCAGATGCGACCCCTGCGTTTGCGTGCTTCGGCGACCGCCTGCACGGGGTCGTCGGGGCCGCCCTTCACGGAGCCGGCCAGCGCCCACAACGCCGCGCGCTCCGTCGTGATCGCGACCTTGCCGCCGAGCACTTCCCACCGGAGCTTCGCGCCCGGCTCCAGATCGAGTGCTTCGCGGATTTCCTTCGGGACGGTCGTCTGTCCCTTGCTGGTCATCGTCGAGAAAGGCATCGTGCGTGGCTCCTTACGTATTTTACATCACGTAAGGAGGTTTACTCCGACCGCCCCAGCAACGCATGAATCGCATTCAGCAGATCCGCCGCCCGGAACGGTTTCTGGAGCAGGAGGTCGGGGAGGGGGCCGGTGGTGCGTTGGCTGGTGTAGCCGCTCATGCCCACCACGCGCACGTTCGGGTTGAGCTGGCGCAGGGCGCGGATGGTGGTGGGGCCGTCCAGCACCGGCATGAGCATGTCGGTGAGCACGACCGCGACGTCGGGGTTTTGCGCGTAGAGGGCGATGCCGTCGCTGCCGTCGGCGGCGGTCAGGACGCGGTAGCCGAAGCTCTCCAGCGTCGCCGCCGTGACGTCGCGGATGGCGCGTTCGTCGTCGATGACCAGCACGAGCTCTCCCTGGCCGGAGATGACCGGAGGCGCGGCGTCATCGCCGGTCGCCGTTTCGTAGCGGGCCGGCAGGTGGACCTTGAACACCGTCGCTCCCGGCTCGCTGTACACCTTGATGAACCCGCCGTGGTTCTTCACGATCGAGCGCACGGTGGGGAGGCCGAGGCCTGTGCCCACGCCCGCTTCCTTCGTGGTGAAGAAGGGATCGAAGATCCGCTCGATCATGTCGGGAGCGATGCCGGTGCCGGTGTCGGAGACGGAGAGCATCACGTAGATGCCGGGCGAGGCGCCGGGATTCATGTTCGCGTAGTGCGCGTCGACCTCCACGTTCTGCGCACGCAGGCCGAGGATCCCGCCGTCGGGCATCGCGTCGCGCGCGTTCACGCCGAGGTTCAGCAGAATCTGCAGGACCTGCGTGGCATCGCAGGCGATCGACCAGATGTTCGGATCGACCTCCGACTCGATCGTGATCGAAGGAGGCATCGTCTCCCGGAGCATTCGTTCGAGCTCGGCCACGATCGCTCCCGGATTCGTCACCTCGCCTTCGACGCGTTGCCCTCCGGCGAACGTCAGCAGCTGGCGGATCACGTCCGCGCCGCGGCGCGCGCTGCTCTCGATCCGTTCGACCGTCGGCTGCGCGGCCTCCGGCATCCCGGTCCGTTTCAGGAATCCGCAGCCCATCAGGATCGGCATCAGGATGTTGTTCAGGTCGTGCGCGATCCCGCCCGCCAGCGCGCCGAGCGTCTCCAGCCGCTGCGCGTGCACCAGTTGCCGCTCCAGCGACTTCCGCTCGGTGATGTCGGTGTTGATGATGAGCATCATCGGCGGCTCGCCGAACGCCGACGGAATGAGCGAGCAGCGGCTGTCGACGATGATCTGCGCGCCCGCTTTGGTCCGTTGATGGAGCTCGCCCTGCCATTCCCCGGAGGCGAACACCGACGCGTCGACCGCCGGCTCGACACCGTCTGCGGAGACGCTGATCAGCTCCGACAACAACCGCCCCGCCGCCTCTTCGCGAGTCCAGCCGTAGAGCCGCCGCGCTCCTTCGTTCCAGAAGCAGACGCGTCCCTCGAGGTCGCGCAGCACGATGGCGTCGCGGGCGCTGTCGAGCAGGAGGGTCTGGTTCCGCAGTTCGTCCGCCGCTCGCCGCGTCGCCGTCTCGTCGACGGCGAAGGTCACGCTTTCGCCGGCGGTACGCTCGACGGCTGCGGAGGCCAGCAGCACCGGCACGGTCGATCCGTTGCTGTGCAGCAGCTCTCCCGACAGCGGCGGCAGCACGCCGTACTCGCGGATCTCGCGCAGCCGCGCCGCATGGATGGCCTGCGCGGTCGGCGTCATCAGCGACTGGATGGTGACGCGTCTTCCGGCCACGTCCGCCGCGTCGCGGCCCACCATCTCCAGGAAGCAGCGGTTGGCCTGCGTAACGACGCCGTCCGCTCCGCAGAAAAAGACGCCGACGACGTTCGATGCGAACAGCGTCTCGTACCGCGCCTGCGCGCGCACCCGCTCGGTGATGTCGCGCAGGACGACGACGACCGAGGGCGCGCTGCCGAGGGTGACCGGCACCAGCGAGACGTCGTACCGGCGCGCGGAAACGGCGCCGTCCATGTCGAAGCGCTCGGCCACGCCCGACGTCAGCGCACGCACGAGACCGGAGCGCCATCGGCCGCGATGGGCGGTGGGAACGGCGAAGTCGTCGACGTGCATCCCCAGCTCGACCGGCGGCAGACCGCGCGCCGCTGCCTGATTCAAGTACTGCACGCGAAGGTTGTGGTCGAAGCGGAAGATCCGGTCCGGCACCGCGTCGAGCACCTGCTCCATCTGCTCGCGGCTGAGGCGCAGCGCGTCCTGCGCGGCGTTGCGCTGCGTGGTCGCCGCGAGGATGTTCGACACCGCGTTGAGGAAGGCCACGTCCTGATCGTTGAAGGGACGCAGCTCCCTGCGCCACACGACGAGCACTCCTTCCGGCGACGTCAGCGTCGTCCGGACCGGGACCACGGCCACGCTGACGGCATCGAGTTGCCGGAAGATCGTTGCGGTGGCCGGCTCGCTGCTGGCGTGCACGTCGTCGATGCGCACGGGGCGGTTCGTCCGGATCGCTTCTCCGAGCGGGCTTTCGTCGCGAAGGTTGACCGGAGACCAGAGCGGCGTGGGGCATCCGACGGTCGGCCGCGCGAAGATGTATCCGTCGGACGAGCGCTCCGCGAACATCGCGTTGGCCGCCTCCAGCACGTGCGCGACGACCTCGCAGACGGTCCCCAGCAGGGTCGTGCTGGAGATGCTGGTCAGCGCAAGCTGCCCGAGTTGTCCCACGGCTTTGTTCTGCGCGTCGCGCTGCGTGGCCGCCTTCCGATCCACGCTGCGGCGGATGGCGTGGCGGACCACGCGGCGAATGGCCGCCGGCGGGATGATCGCCTTCTCCAGATAGTCCTCGGCACCGAGCGCGATGGCCTGCTCGCCCAGTTCCGTCTCGGCCGTGCCGGTGAGCACGACCACCGGCACCGGCGCGAATTGCCTGACGATCGCGGTCAAGGTCTCCAGGCCGCGGCTGTCGGGCAGACCGAGGTCGAGCAGCACCGCGTCGACTCCGGCGCGATCCTGCGCCAGCGCGTCCTTCAATGTCGCCGCGGTGACGACGTTCGTGTCGGGCGCCGACTCTTCGAACAGCGAGCGCACCGCGTTGCTTTGGCGAATGTCGTCTTCAACGAGCAGGATGGTCACGGGCATCGGTCACTTCCTGCTCAATGAATACGTCGCAATGAGCCGGAGACTTGCCGTGGAAGTCGGCGCCCATCCGAGCTTCGCGTCGGACAAAGTCCTATTGTCAGCGCAGCCCGTTGGAAATGACGTAATCGACGATGCCGGCGTTGGTCTCGAGGCCGGTCTTGGCGAGGATGTGCATTCGGTGCGTGCTGACGGTCTTCACGCTCAGATTGAGAGCACGCGCGATCTCGGTCACCGATTTGCCTTTACCGAGGAGGCGGAACACTTCGAACTCGCGGTCGGAGAGCCGTTCGTGCGGAAGGGAGCCGACCGACTCGCTTCCAATCATCGCGGTCAACCGCTCCGTCATCGCCGCACTGACCCACTTTCCGCCGGAGACGATGCGGCGCACGGCGGCGAGCAGTAATTCCGGAGCGGCGGATTTCTCGATGTAGCCCGAGGCGCCGGAGCGCAGCGCGCGGATCGCGTACACGTCCTCGGAGTACATGCTCATCATCAGCACGGGGAGGCGCGGAAACGCCGCCCGGATCTGCTTGAGCACTTCGATGCCGTCGCGATCGCCGAGGCCGACGTCGAGGATGACCGCATCGACGGGACGCGTCCGGAGGAGCGTGAGCAGTTCGTCCGCGGACGCCGCTTCGCCCGCCACAGTGAGCTCTTCCGCGTCGGCCAGGATGAGACGCAATCCCTTGCGGACGACGGCATGATCGTCGGCGATCACAATGCGGGTCATGACTCGATCAGCATGCACCGGACGGCGCGGATGCGCCACTGTCGGCATTAATTTACCCGGCCGATCGAGCCGATTCGACTATCGTCTTGCGTATGCCGCACGTGAGGCCGCTTGCACGGCGATCGTTTCGCAAGCAGGGCGGCGTCGCGTCGGCGGGACGCGACCTGCTCGTCGTGGCGCTGGTTCTGATCGTCGTCGATGCCCTCGGAGCGTTGCTGCTCATCAATGTTTATCTTCCGCGGCGCCGCCGCGACGCGCTCACCGCAGCGCCGGCGCAGCTCTCGCTGCTGGCGCGGGACCGCCGCAACGCGTTGACCGGCTGGGTGCGCGAGCGGACCTCGGACGCGGAGCTCACCGCGTCGCTGCTGGCCAGCGGCAAACATCCCGCTCCGGAGATGCTCGAGCGCTTTGTCCATGCTTACGGATACGAGTCGGCGTTCCTCATCGACCAATCGGGAGCCGTGCTGCTGCGCCGCGGCTCCACTGCAACGGACGATGCCTCGGCAGTGCGATTCGCGCGCGAAGCGATGAAGGCCTCCGGCGCAAAGATCGATTTCGTCCGCGTCGGCGCGATCCCGAAGATTTTCACGGCTTGTCCTTTCACGCAGCCGGGGGGCGCGGGGCTGGCTGCGGTGCTGTTCGTCTCCGATCCCTACGAGTACGTTTATCCGTTGTTCAGTACCGGCTCCGTCGCGTCGAAAACGGGCGAGACCAATCTGATCGGGCTTCATGACGGCTGGGGCGTGGCGCTGAATCCCTACCGCAGCGGAAGCCCGCCGCCGATGACGGTGCGCCGGCCGATACCGACGGATTACGCCGCGCGGGTGCTGACGCTCGGGGAGCAGTCCATCCGCTACAACGATCGCAATGGCAGGCCGGTCCTCGGCGTGGTCAAGGCCATTCCGCGGACGCCGTGGGTCGTGGTCGCGAAGATCGACGAGCAGGAGGTGCTCGCCGGCGCCGACGCCGAGACGTGGCGGCTGGGCCGGCTGCTCGGAGTGGTGTCGCTGATCCTGGCGATGACGGCGTTCGTCATCCTGCGCTCGCGCCGCGTGCACGAGCTGCGCGCGGCGCAGGAGCAACTGGCGCGGCTGTTCGACAACTCGACGACCGGCATCATCACGTTTCGCGTGATTTTCGATCGCGCCGGAACGCCGGCCGATCACGAGATCGTCGACATGAATCCCGCCGCGGAGCAGCTCCTCGGCGTCAGCGCGGCCGCCGAAACGGGCAAGCGTTCGGCGGACGCGACGTACCTTCAGTGGTCCGCCGAGGAGCGAGCCAGCAACTACGAGGTTGCGCTCAACGGCACGTCGATCCGGTACGAAACGTTCCAGGCCGCGCGCGAGCGGTGGTACGAGATCCGGTCGTTCTCGCCCGGCTACGGCCAGTTCGCGCATCTCTTCACCGACATCACCGAACGGCGGAAGACCGAAGAGGCGATTCGCAATCTCTCGGCGCGGCTGCTGCGCGTGCAGGACGACGAGCACCGCCGCCTCGCGCGCGAGCTTCACGATACGGTGGGCCAGAATCTCGCCGGCGTGCGGATGAACCTCGGCGTCATGAAGCGCGCGGCGGCGGCGGAGGGGCGCGCCGCGGAGGTCGTCGACGACAGCATCGCCGCCACCGACGACGCCATCAGCCAGGTCCGCACGATGTCGTTTCTGCTGCATCCGCCGATGATCGATGAGGCCGGATTGCTCACCGCGCTGCGCTGGTACATCGACGGCTTCGAGCGGCGGAGCGGCATCACCACGCGGCTCGAAGTCCCGGACGATCTCGGCCGCCTGCCGCGCGACGTCGAGACGACGGTCGTCCGCATCGTGCAGGAGAGCCTCACCAACATCCAGCGCCACGCCGCCAGCCCCACCGCCTGCGTCTCCCTGGAACGCCGCGACGACCGCCTCTTCATCGAGATCGCCGACCACGGCCGCGGCCTTCCCGCCCGCGTGCGCGACGACCGCGATGCGCTGCTGGCGTCCGGCGTCGGAATCGCCGGCATCAACGAGCGCGTCCGCGAGCTCGGAGGAGAGCTGACGATCCACTCGACGGATCAGGGGACGACGATGCGGGTGATGTTGCCGGCGCGGTCCCCTACATCCCGCAGTGGTTCAGCGAAATGAAGTCGTCGATGTACACGACGACCGACGCGAGCACGTCGCTCGTCGAGTCGTCGGTGACCGTGATGTCGAGCGTCCCCGCTCCCGTGTCCTCGGTGCCGCTGAAGTGGACGGCGATGGGATCGAGGTAGCCGGGGCCGGTCCACGGGCGCGCGCCGTACTCGCCGGCCGCGCTGAACGAGCCGTACTGGTCGACGGTCACCGCCTCCGTCGTCATGCCGGCGTAGCAGCTCTGGGTGAACGTCAGGACGCCGGTGCTGGAGACGGTCACGTTGGTCTCATTCGCTCCCGTGCCGCCGGCGTAATAGCCTTCGGTCGCGAGGGTCTGAGCGGACGCCGACGTCGCGGCAAAGACAGTGATGAGCGAGATCGCCAGAAGGAGTGAGTTTTTGCGCATGCCGAAGTATAACGACTGAAAGGCGGAAGTCGCGAAGAACGTCGAAAAGTCATGGGGGGAGGAAGTCGCGGTTTCGACGAACGGACAGAGCATCGCCTCAGGAAGCAGCAGCCTGCTCGATGGCCGCCATGCACGACTCGATTCGTCCCCACAGGAAGTTGACGCCGATCTCCTCCCAGTACTTCCGTGCGGCTTCCTCCGGCCCTGTGGCTTCTGGCCGCCACTTCAACGCCCATGAAGGTCCGGCGTCTTTCTGAGTGCAGCTGAAGCGAATGACCTCTTCGACGTCAGGCTCTTTCAGTCCGTGAGCCATGATCAGAAACGATCGCATCGCCAGCTCTCGAGCCAGAAATGCCGGGAACGCGCCCGGCACTCTCGCCGCCAGGCGGTAGAAATCACGGGTCGCGACCGAGAACGTGTCGGGCAGGAACGGCGCGAGCCGCAGACCGCCGTTCATCTTCACGATGACGGCCTCGGAATCCTCGAGTTCGTGCAGGTGCTCGGGTCTGACGATGACGCGCAGCTCACCGGCCGGCGTGCGGTGGATGAATTTCCCTTCGTAGCGATCATGCGGCTGGTAGACGAACAAGTGATGGGGGACGCCGCGCTCCTCGAACGCCGACTCCAGGCCGGTATCGTAGTTGGTGGTCATGAGGATCATCCGCCGCGGCGAGCCGGTTGCGGCGCGCGCGCGACGGGCAAGCTCGGCGAACCGCCAGTGCACCACCGAGGGCTCGGGAAACTGCGTACGCATCACGTTCGCGATCTCGCTGACCAGCGTGCTCCTGGCATTACGGTCGACGAGATGCTGGGCGATGTCCGAGCGCGACCGGAAGACCTCCGGAACGTTGTTGTTACGGGCGATGCTCTCGTAGAACTCCGCGCCCAGCATCGGGCCTGACGCCGCCGCGCCAAGTAAATAGATGATGTCGCCGCGCCGGATGCGCTCCCGCAACGCCGGAGGGAGCGGCAGCGGCTCGTCCGCCGGAACGGATGCTCCGGTCTCACTGTCTCCGGCCTGCCTGGCAACGGGCGCCGCCTGCAGCGTCTCTACCGAGGTCGCCTCGAGCAGGCCGCGCAGGAGAGAACGCACCTGAGCATAGTCGCCCGGCATGTACCACAACACGCGGATGCCGATATTGGCCAGGTCGTCGGCGCGCCGCTCGAATTCGTCGGCATCGTAATCGGCGGCGAGAACTGCGAAGTGACCGATGCGGGCGTGTTGCTGGAACGTCTTCTTCACGACTTCGAGCGTGCGGTCGGTTTCGAGACTGCAACCGAGGAAAAGAAATGGACGATTGGTGAGGAGGACGGGAAGCATGCCCTGGAGCTTGTCGCGGACTTCGCGGCCCGCCGCGCGGTCGCCGCCATAGGCAAGCTCGTAGCTCTGCAGCGTCAACGTCAGGCCGCGGCGCGTCTGACAATCGCCGTGAATCTTGAACAAGACCCGCTCGTTGCGTTGAATCGCCGGCACGATCTCGTCCGGATCGGCGCCAAGAACGGATTTCGTAAACGGGCGGCCGGCCAGTTCGAACGCGCGCTCGAGAACGCGGTCGTAATTGGTGGTGATCACCGGACCCGCGGTCAGGTACGGCAGGAGCGCGCCCGCTTTGCCGGTGAACTCGTCGTCGCGAAGCGGCCGGTCGAAGCTCGATGCGATTTCTTCCTGAAGCCGGTCGGCGGCGCGGCCGCGATCGTAAAGGAGCTGCGCCGCCTGTTCGTACGCGTTCTTACGAAGATGTCGTTCGACTGCGTTCTTCTGTGCGGGACCGGCGAGCCGCCGCAGCAGATCTCCCCACTGCGGAAAGTCGAACGCCGCCGACAGACCGGCGCCGACGAATGGGATCACGCCCATCGAGGATCGCAGCGACTGCACCAACGCCGCCTGCACGACGCGGTTTTTTTCGAGAATCGACTTCGCCAGCGCCGTCGGCCCGACGATTCGCATTGGTTGCACCTTGATGCCGGACGCTCGGCCCGCAGCGGGCAACTCTTCGCCGTCGAGTTTGAAGCGAATACCGGCAGGCTTGCCGGCCTTGCGCCAAAAGGCCGACAAGGCGCTCGCCATTCGCGCCGGCGTAAGGGCGGCACGGTCGGCCTTCGATGCCACCGATCGCACGTCGACGAAGCCGGATGTTTCTACGATCTCGACGACGCGTTCGAGCTTCAGATGTTTGAATGTGCCCTTGACCCAGGCGACCGTCAGCTCCCCGTCGCCCGTTCGATCGGGGTCCTCGATCAACACTCCAAGGCGATACGGTGGCTCGCCCGCACGACCCGGGATCTCCACTCGCCAGAGAGACCGCGCATCCGCCATGGCAAGGGACGATACCACCGCGTGCTTCGGCGGCCGCTTGCGAACTGGCCGGTTGCGTTCGCGTCATTCGGACACGAAAGAGCGCAAACCTTTCTTGTCGAATGCGGACGTCAGGTCAGCGAATTTGCACTCCAGCGCGACGGCGATTCGAATCATGGTGAGAAGGTTCGGCACGCGCGCGCCTCGCTCCAATTCGCTGATGCGCGCCTGCGGCAAGCCGGAACGATCGGACACCTCGACCTGAGTCAAGCCGCGCTTCTGCCGAAGCTCGCGCATACGCTCGCCGAACACTTCGCCGGCCGGTGTCGTCATTGCCATCGTTGCGCGCGCGCGTTCCGCGGTATCAGGTCGCCATGCTGCAGCACATGGCCGAGCAGAAAGCGACGAGCGTAAGTGCCGTTCTCACGCGCGAGCTGGAGGATGTGGCGTGTGCACACGCGGACGAGCTCTCGCGTGCCCGGTTTCGCCGCCGCTCTCACGTGGCCGTTGGGTGAAGCGATGCATCAGGTCCTGTTGATGATTGCGCGCAGCGGTGACGAGAAAACGAACGTGCCGAATACGAAAGCCGGCATCGCGCATGAGATGCCGTCGCGTCGCGTGTACGTTCACGGTCACCGTCCCCGCGCAGATGTCGCGCCATCGCATTCACGTGTTGACGCAGCGATTCAATCCGATCCGCCCGTCACATTGATGCCGTCATGCACCTCGTGAATCTCACCTGGAGGACAGTGAATGGGAGAAACCGCAGCCCGTGTCGCGCTTCAAGCGCTCGATTTCTTGATCGCGGGCGGCGATGTCGCGATGGAATCGAAGGGGCTTCCCGAGAATTCGGCCGATGTAATACGCGGCGAAGTCCTTGGTGCGATACCCGTATCCATTGCCGACCGCGGCTTCGACGCTGCCCTGATACTGAAGCCGCGTGCTCTCGTCGTCGAGAAGTCCGCAAAGGGCGGGGATTGCTTTCTGTCCGATCGTCAGAAAGGCAATGCCGACCGGCCCGTCATCCTGATGGTCGTACAGGAGGCCCCATGAATTCGCCATTCCGGTGAAGTCATTGCGCAATGCGTTCGCATAGATCGCGGCGATCATCGCCGGCGAATGCCGCTGCATGAAGAGGATGTCCTTCCTGAAGAACACTTCGGCGGCGAGAAATCGCGCTTCATCCGGAAGATCGGGATCGGCGAGGACCTCATCCAGGAGCAGCCGGTTCCGCTCGTCGGCCCAGATCGTTTCGATGGTCTCGTAATGCATGGGGTAGATGAAAAGCTCGCCGAATTCGCGGGCGATGAGCTTCTTTGCAAACGCCGCGGTGCTGGAGTCTCCACTCATCTCATCAGGGCAGAGGGAGTTTCTTCAACGCCGAGCCGTCTCCCATGTCTTTGACATCCGAGATCTTGATGTAGACGATCTTTGCCGACTCGGTGCCGTCGGCATTGAGCACTTTGGCCTTGATCGCCGGGTCGGTCCCCCACATGTTCGTTTCGAGCTGCTTCAGTTTCGTGTCCTTTGCCACCTTTTCGGTACCGGAGGCATCGCCTTTGAGCACGGTGGCCTCCGGATCGGCCGTGACTTTGATCGTGCCCGGCGTTTTGCCGGCGTTCCACAGTTTTGCCGGCTCGGTGAAGTTGGCGGTCGGATTTCCTTTGGAGGCCTCCTCGATATCCGACTTCGTCACCGTGGGAGCGGCATCCGTTCCCTCCATCTTGTAACCCCACTTCACCGACCCGTAGTACTTGTCCTTGTCCGTCCCGTCGATCGCCAGCGCCGCCGTCTCGAAGGTCCTGCTTTCGCCCTTGTTCTTTCCCCCCTGCGGTTTGTCCCAGAGACTGGCAGAGCGTTTTTTTTTCGTTGCGTCAGTCGGGTTTTCTTTGAAACAGTGTCCGAGCTCGTAATTCGTATTGACGCCCAGATTGACGGCATCCGCCGTGGTATTGGCAGATTCTTTGGTGTCCTTCAGGTCCTGGGCCGCACCGAGCGTGTTTCTTTCGCCATAAAGCGGGTTGGTCGTTCCGGACAGCACGTCGATGCCATAGCCTGCGCCTGACTTCCCGCTTCCGACCATCTTCAGCGCCTGGCTCGGGTCGATGGCATACGCGACGCCGGATGCTGTCGTTGTTCTCAAGCTCTGTGAAAGCGCGATCTTCTTCGCATCGACTTTCGTGTCGTCCGGATTGAACTTCAGGATGATCTCCACACCTCGTCCGTCAGCCTCGGCGAACTTCGTGGTTTCGAATTCTCCGAAGTTGGTCGGGACTTTCTTTCGCTGAAGGACACCGCCATGAAACGGCGGCGCGGCGTGCAACGGAGCCGCTGCCGGAAATTCACCGCGGGAAAGTCTCGGCGCCATTTCGTCCGCTTCCCGCTCGAGGGCAGGATCATCGTCGACCGAAGCGCGCCCCTGCTTCTGCTGAACCGCGTGCCATGCCTCGTGCGCAAGGTGCTGCTCCTGCCCCGGCGCGAGGTGAATGTCGGCTCCGTGTGTGTAGGCGAGTGCACCGACGTTGCCGGGACGAGGCGATTGGCGATGCACTCGCACGTCGTCCATCGGTAAGCCGGAGAGGCGTTCGAGGCCGGCCTTCAGTCCATCCGGCAGGACCGCGGGATGATGAACTGGGATCGACGCGAAGTTGTGGCCGAAGAGACTCGGGACGGCGAGGGGCCGGGGAATCGCCGGAGAACGCTCGCTCTGCGTCTCGATCGTGGAGGCGGGGACCCTGGTCAAGACCCGGTACATGGCTGCGACCCCCGACAGAATTTAGCACAAGCAGATGCGACAGACAGGAGTGTCTGTCCCACACCCACCGCCCTGTCACCGTTCTTGCTACCATCCCTCGCCGTGACCGAGGTCCAGCAGCCGGTCGGACGGAGCGGGGCGCAGGCGGCGGATGCCGATGCGCATCTGCAGGACGCGTTGCTCGAGGTGAAAAACCTCCGCACCTCCTTTCCGACCGAGGGGGGATGGATCCACGCCGTCGACAACGTCTCCTTTAATGTGCGCCGCGGCGAAGCGCTGGCGCTGGTAGGGGAGTCGGGGTGCGGCAAGAGCGTCACCGCGATGTCGATCATGCGGCTCGTCGCCACGCCCGGCAAAATCACCGGCGGCGAGATCCGCTTCAAGGGACGCAACCTCGCCGACATCCCGGAGCGCGACATGCGCAACGTCCGCGGCAACGACATCGCCATGGTCTTCCAGGAGCCGATGACGTCGCTGAATCCGGTCTTCCGGATCGGCGCGCAGGTCGCGGAAGCGATCCGCATCCATCGCAAAGTCTCGAAAAAAGAAGCGTGGAAACAGGCCGGCGAGATGCTGGAGCTGGTCTCGATTCCCGATCCCGTCAAGCGGCTCGACGACTATCCGCACCAGCTTTCCGGCGGCATGCGCCAGCGCGTGATGATCGCCATGGCGCTGTCGTGCGATCCGGAGCTCCTGATCGCCGACGAGCCGACGACCGCGCTCGACGTCACCATCCAGGCGCAGATCATGGAGCTCCTCGCATCGCTGCAGCAGCGCCTCGGACTCGCCATTCTCCTCATCACGCACGACCTCGGCGTCGTCGCGGAGTTCTGCGAGCGCGTCATCGTCATGTACACCGGCCGCATCGTCGAAGAGGCGCCGGTGCTCGATCTCTTCGGCAACCCCGCGCACCCGTACACGCGCGGTCTGCTCGCGTCGCTGCCGAGCGTGACGAAGAGCGGCGGCGCAACGCGGCTGCCGACGATCAAAGGCATGGTGCCGTCGATCAGCAACCTGCCGGGCGGATGCAAATTCAATCCGCGCTGCCCCGACGTGATGGAGATCTGCCTCGGCAACGAGCCGGCGCTGATGGGCGTCGGCGCGGCGCACTCCGCTCGCTGCTACCTGCACGGTGACGAAGCCGATCCGGAGCGGCTGCCATGAGCGACACGCTCCTCGCGCTGCGCGACCTCACCAAATACTTTCCGGTGAAGCGAGGCGTGCTGGCCCGCACCGTCGCGCAGGTGAAAGCGGTCGACGGCATCAGCTTCGACGTGGCCAAAGGGGAGACGCTCGGCCTCGTCGGCGAATCGGGATCGGGGAAGACGACGGTCGGCCGCTGCATCCTGCGCCTGATCGAGCCGACCTCGGGGACGATCACGTTCGACGGCACCGACATCCGCGGGCTCGACGCCGGCGACATGCGGCGGATGCGCCGCAACATGCAGATCGTCTTTCAGGACCCGTACGCGTCGCTCAATCCGCGCATGACCGTCGGCTCGATCGTCGCGGAGCCGCTGATCATCCACGGCACGTCGAACGGCACGGAGCGCGACGAGCGGGTCGCGCAGCTGCTGGAGAAAGTCGGACTGCAGCCGGAGTACCGCAAGCGCTATCCGCACGAGTTCTCCGGCGGGCAACGCCAGCGCATCGGCGTCGCGCGCGCCCTGGCCACGAACCCGAAGTTCCTCGTGCTCGACGAGCCGGTCTCCGCGCTCGACGTCTCGGTGCAGGCGCAGGTGGTCAACCTGCTGCAGGACCTGCAGGACGAGCTCGGGCTGACGTATCTCTTCATCGCGCACGACCTCTCCGTCGTCGAGCACATCTCGACGCGCGTCGCCGTGATGTACCTCGGCCGGATCATGGAGCTCGCGCCGCGCGCCGCGCTCTACGCCAACCCGCTGCACCCATACACGAAGGCGCTGCTGTCGGCCGTGCCGATCCCCGATCCGAAGGTGAAGAAGTCGCGGATCATCCTCAAGGGCGACATCCCGACGCCGCTCAATCCGCCGAGCGGCTGTGTGTTCCACACGCGCTGCCCGATCGCGCAATTTCCGATCTGCAGGGATGTGGTGCCGCCGCTGATCGAGCATCAGCCGGGGCAGTTCGCCGCGTGCCATTTCGCGGGCGATCCGGTGCCGGGCGAGACGCCGCGGTCGTAGGACAAGCTCTCAGCTTGTCCTCGCCGTCAGCCGACAACCTGAGAGGTTGTCGTACGCTGGAGCGATGCTGACTCCGGAGCACACGTACCTTGCCCTTCTCATCGTGCAGGCCTGCCATCTGCTGCATCATCGGCTGGCGAAGCGGCACATCAGTCTCGCCGAGGTCCTGAGCGCGACGGTGCTTTGCTTCCCGCCGGCGGTCGTCGCGTTTCCGGCCGTCGCGTTCATCAGCGTGCACCTGCTACTGATCGCGGTGCAGATCGTCGGCAGCCTCTGGATTCGAAAACTGTCGCCCGCCTGGACGTGACAGCAGCACGGCGAGATACGCCGCGGCCGCGACGTCGAAGGCGAGGCAGAACGGAGGCCACCACACCGGCACACCCGGATCGACGATCACCCGCGCGTGGATGAAGTCGAAGGCGCCGTGTCCCGCCAGCGCGGCGACGAGGAGCCAGGGATTCCATCGGAACCCTGCCACGGCGAGCACAATAAATAAGGAGGCGGCAATCGATTCCGCGCCGAGCGCGCGCATCGAGCCGCCCATCACGGCGAACAGGCCGTAATACGACGCGACGACGATCGCCATGGTCGGATAGAACGCGCGATCGCGATCGAGTCCGACGATCGTCGCGAACAGGCAGACGACTACGGCGAGAAGCACACCGATGACGTAAGGCATTGTCAGGCCACCACATTCGCATAACGCGAGCCGATCCAGTTGGCGACATGTCGCTCCAGCGCCGGGTCGACGTTCTCATCGCGCGCGAACGGCACGCGCGCCGGCCACGTCTTCGAATGAAAACGCGCCACTACCTCCATTCGCTGCTTATCGATGCGATCCTCGGGAATCCCGAAAAATGCGGGGATCGTGCTCCACGCGGCCGATGGCAGTTCGCTGTAATCGAGCACGCGCGTGCCGGCGGCGGACATGGCATCGAGAAAGAGGCTGAGGACGACCGCGGCGAACTCGAGATCGTCGAGCGCGTCGGTGCGATCGCCGGCGCGTTGGCGAACGATGTCGGTGAATCGCTCGCGATCGGCGACGAAGCCGGTCGGCGCCGCGGCGATGGATGCGAGCACCTCCGCCGGACGGCGAACGATCATCAGCTTTGGCACCGTCGGAAACAGTTCATCGAAGAGCGGATAGTGCAGCACGTTCCAGCTGCTGCATTTGAAGAAGACGGACTTCGGGCCATCGATGCGTTGCGAGCAGAACGCGCGGATGATCGTCTCGAGCAGGTCGCGAAGTGCATCGCGCGACAGCCGCGGCGCGAGCAGCAGCGCGTCGTTGATCGGGTCGGGCTCGGAGTAGACGCGCACGCCGTCGATCTCCTTCAGCATCTGCGACAGCAGCGTCGAGCCGCAGCGCGACATGTGAAAGATGAAGCCCGCCGGCAGGAACGACGGCTCCGATGACGAACGAAGCGCGTCGCACGTCGTGACGAAGGACGAAAGCTTGCGAGCGCGAATCGTCTGATCGAAGAACGGCTCCGCAAATGAAACGCTGCCGGCGTCGGCGCAGGTGATCGCCGGCTCGCCGTCAACGAGCGCCACGCGCAAGGGGAGCCACGATGGAGTGTGCACGGTGATCGCGAGCGTAACGCGGAAGTGACCCTGTCATGAAAGCCCTACTCGCCAGGATCAGGAAATCCCCCGCCCGGTCACTCTAACCATCGAAGGCTTTCCATAAGTCGTGAATAAACTCGACCCCAGGTTCCAGGCGTTTCTCGAATCGGCTCCCGATGCAATCGTCGTCGTCGATCGCGCCGGGCAGATCGTCGGGGTCAATGCGCTGACCGAGGAGATGTTCGGATATGCGCGCGACGAGCTGATGCACGAGAGCATCGAGCTGCTCGTCCCCGAACGTTTTCGCCCGCATCACCATCTCGACCGCGAGGCATATTCGCGCGCGCCGCGGACGCGGCCGATGGGCCTCGATCGCGAGCTGTGGGGGAGGCGCAAGTCGGGGCAGGAGTTCCTCGTCCAGATCAGCCTCAGCCCGATCGAATCCGAAAGCGGGGAGACGCTCGTCACGAGCATCATTCGCGACGTCACCACGCAGCGCGCGGCGGAAGCGCGCTTCCGGGCGCTGCTCGAATCGGCGCCCGACGGCATCGTCGTCGTCGACGCGAGCGCCACGATCGTCATCGTCAATTCACAGACCGAGCGCCTCTTCGGCTACACGCGCGAGGAGCTGATCGGGCAGCCGATCGAGATGCTCGTGCCGGAGAACTTCCGCGGCGCGCACAAGGGCGACCGCGACGCGTACGTCGCCGATCCGAAGCTGCGGCCGATGGGCGCCGGACGCGCGCTGACCGGGCAGACCAAAGCGGGCGCGCAGTTCCCGGTGGAGATCAGCCTCAGCCCTCTCGTGACGGACCAGGGGCGGATGGTCATGAGCATCGTGCGTGACATCACGGAGCGCCGCCGGGCGGAAGAGATCATCCAGGCCTCGCTCCGCGAAAAGGAAGCGCTGCTGAAAGAGATCCATCATCGCGTGAAGAACAACCTGCAGGTCACCTCGAGCCTGTTGCGACTGCAGGCCGCGGCGATCTCGGACAGCAGCGTCCGCGAGATGTTCGCGGAAACGGAGAACCGCATCCGCTCGATGGCGCTGGTCCATGAGAAGCTCTACCAGGCGACGAACCTCTCCCGCATCGACCTCGGCGACTACATCCGCTCCCTCGGCGAGCTGCTCTTTCGTTCATCCGCCATCAAGCCGGGCAACGTCAGTCTCGAGGTCACGGGGAACGAGGTCTTTCTCGACATCGACGAAGCCGTGCCGTGCGGCTTGATCGTGAACGAGCTGCTGTCGAACGCACTCAAACATGCATTCCCCGGCGACCGCGGCGGGCGGATCCGCATTCATCTCGACGAGAACGAAACGGGCTGGCTCCTTCTGAGCGTGGCCGACGACGGCATCGGCCTGCCGGCGCAATTCGACTTCGGGCAAACCGAAACGCTGGGCCTGCAGCTCGTGCAGGGACTGGCACAACAGATCGACGGAACGATCAGCGTGAGGCCGCGGGACAGCGGCACGGAATTCCTCGTGCGGTTTCCAGCGAGACGGAGAACAGATGCCGGAAGTACGAATCCTGATCGTTGAAGATGAAACGATCGTGGCCATGGATCTCGCGGCGACGCTGCGGCGGCTTCAGTACATCGTCGTCGGCATGGCCGGCAGCGGCCGCGCGGCGATCGACGCCGTCGCACTCCACAAGCCGGACCTCGTTCTGATGGACATCCGCCTGAAAGGATCGATGGACGGCATTGAAGCTGCGTCGGTCATTCAACAGCAGCACGGAACGCCGATCATCTTTCTGACCGCTCACGGCGACGCCGATACCGTGCAGCGGGCGAAGGCCGCTTCTCCGTATGGCTACCTGGTCAAGCCGTTCGACGAGAAGGCGCTCAACCGCGTGGTCGAGATCACGCTGCACCGCGCGCGGGCGGACGCAGAGGCGCGCAATCAGGCGCTCGAGGCGCTCTGGAAAAGCGAAGAACGCTTCCGGATGCTCGTCGAGGCGGTGAAGGATTACGCCATCTTCATGCTCGACCTCGACACGCGGATCGTGAGCTGGAACCCGGGCGCGACGCGGATGACCGGCTTCACCGAGGAGGAAGTGCTGGGGAAGCCGGTGACCATGCTCCGTCCTCCGGAACGAGGCGGCGCCGAAAGCATCGCGCAGTTGCTGGCGGAGGTACGCGAAAAAGGGGGCGCGGAGTGGGACGACGTCGGCATCAGGAAAGACGGATCGCAATACCTGCCGCACGTCTACTGCACGCCGATGTACGACCGCGGCGGAATGCTCGTCGGATACGTGAACGTGACGCGCGACGTGACGGACCAGCGAAACCTCGAGGCCCAGCTGGCGCAGACCCAGCGGCTGGAATCGCTCGGCCACCTGGCCGGTGGAGTGGCGCACGACTTCAACAACATGCTGATGGTGATCTTCGCGCGCTGCGACCTCCTGCTGCGGCGGCTGTCATCGGAGAAAGATCAGCAGTTCGTCCGCGACATCCGTTCGGCGGCGACGAAAAACCGCGACCTCACTCAGCAGCTCCTCGCGGTCGCGCGGCAGCAGGTGCTGGAGCCGCAGATCGTGAACCTCAACGACGTGGTGTCCTCGGCGGTGCGCCTGCTGGAGTCGACACTGGGCGAAAACATCGTCATCCGGCAGGAGCTGGGCGAGGCTCTCTGGAGCGTGAACGCCGATCCCGGCAAGCTGCACCAGGTCCTGATGAATCTGGCGATCAACGCACGTGACGCCATGCCTGCCGGCGGCATCCTGACGATCGAGACGAGGAACGTGAAGGTGGATACGTCGTACGCACGGCAGCACATCGGACTGCGCGAAGGCGACTACGTCCTGCTCGTGGTGGCGGACACCGGAACCGGCATCCCGCGATCCATTCGCGAGCGGATCTTCGACCCGTTCTTCACCACGAAGGACCCGGCCCGAGGGACGGGGCTCGGTCTCGCGGTGGTGCGCGGAATCGTCGAGCAGACGGGCGGCCGCACCTGGATGTACAGCGAGGAAGGCCACGGCACGACGTTCAAGATTTTCCTGCCGCGCCACGCCGCCGAAGCGATGCGCGAGCCGGCGCCGGAAGAAGCGATCGCGGAGCGCGGCGTGGAGACGATCCTGCTGGTGGAGGACGAAGAGCTGCTCCGCGCGGTGGTGCACGAAGCGCTGACGGAGCATGGCTACCAGGTGCTCGAGGCGAGCACGCCGACGGATGCGCTGGCGATCAGCAGCACGTTCGACGGCCCGATTCACCTGCTGCTGACCGACATGATCATGCCCGGCATCAACGGCAAGGAGCTGGCCGGCCGCATCGCCGCCGATCGTCCCGACACGAAGCTGATCTTCATGTCGGGATACACGAACGGCACGATCATGAACCACACCGAGCTGCCGGCGACCGTGCGCTATCTCGAAAAGCCGATCCCGACGGCGGCGCTGCTTCGCACCGTGCGCGAGGTGCTGCAGGAGACAAAACCGTAGGCGCCCGCTAGTTTCGCTCGACGCGATCAGGTCCGCTCAGGCGATCCGTCGCTTCCTCTTTTTCACCGGACACCGCATCTTTGATCTTGCCGCCGGCCTGGTGAAGGATCGGGCCTGCGATCATGCTGTGATCGAGATCGGCTGTGCCGCCGCTCGGAACCTCGAACAGCAGGCGCTCGGCGTACGGCGCGGCGCGACCGAGGTTGTAGGCGACGGTGTTTTCGGTGGAGATCCTGCGCGCTTCCTCGACCGTCCGCTTTCCAGTGACGATCTCGTGGACCATGTTGATGCCGAGGACGTTTGCCGCTTCCGAATCGCAGCGCGCCGATACCTCGCCCTTCGTCCGGTCGAGAAGAATGCTGCCGTCGAATTCCGCGATCGCGTTGAACTTGTCCGGAGGGACGCGATAGTCGATCACCTGGGTGAGAAAGTCGCTGTGGATCGTCGGCCAGTTGTGCACGACCACTTCGCTGGTGAGCACGGTGCGCTTCCACGGACCGTTCCGATACCAGAAGAGTTTCGTGGGAGTGGCTTCGTTCGGCATGCCGTACTTTGCCAGCATCTGCCGGGCCACGTTTTTCTGCGCGGCCGGCCACGCGTCGATGATGCCTTCGACCTCTCCGGCATCGACGGTGTACCGGCCGCCATCCTCGGTCTCGTGCTCGCCCTTCAGCTTGTGAACGAAACCCTGCACGACCGCGCGTCCGGTCATGGCGAGACGCTCACCCGTGCTCAGGTCCTTCGGTTGCGGTTGTTCGTTCTTGACCGTCATGGCTCGTTCCCGGCTACTTGCCCGAAAACTTCGATGGGAACTGCGCGCCGACGAGGATGTGGTCCTTGAGCAACGCCGTGAGCTTGTTGCCTGCGTCGCGGCCGTAGAAGCCGGCGACGGCGTCGCCGATGTCCGCCTGGTTCTGCAGCAGGCGCTGGGTCGTGGCGTCCTTGTCCGCCGATCCTGACGCCGCGCTCACGATGAAGAGCCGCGTGTAGGCGACGTGATTCGACCACAGTCTGCGCATCGCATCCTGAAAGTCCGATCGGGAGGCGGCGTAGGTCACGTTTGGAACGAGCAGTAGAACCAATGCGGCCAGGAAACCGAATCGAGTTTTGTTCATCACGATCTCCTTTAAAGTGATTTGAGGAATTCGATGAGGTCGTTCTTCTCCGCATCGGACAACCCGAGCCGGAAGTGCCGGTCGTAGTGATCGACCACGGCCCGGTAATCGGCGAACCGCCCGTCGTGGTAGAACCCTCCTTTCGCGCGCACGAAGAGACCGCGGAGCGGCGTCGTCCGGTACATCCCGTCGGGCGAGCGGCTGGCTTGAAAGTCGTCGATGCCGATCTCCTCCGGCGTGTGCATGGCCCATCCCGGTTCGGTGTAGATGGGCGGTACATGGCAGCGGGCGCACGTCGCTTTTCCGTTGAAGAGCGCCTCGCCGCGTTGAGCGGCCGCGTTGTCGTAGGAGTCTTTTTTCGGCCTGGCCGGCGGGAGCGAGAGCTGGTAGTAGTGAAGCGCGGGAAGCTTCGGGGTGACGCGATCGGGCGTGCGCCGTACGTTGTCGAATCCCGCCTTGACGCCGATCGGGAACTTGCCCGAGGTCTTGATGCGCGGATCGAAGAACGTCCCGTTGCCCTGCATCTGCGTGTTGGCCACGTAGGCGTTCCAGTAGGTCACCGATCCCCAGCCGGTGTAGGTGTGGAGATGGATGCCGGCGAGACCGAAGGCCGCCGGAAGGACGGTCGCAGCCGACTTGCCATCCGGCCGGAACGCCTTGCCGTCCTGGTTCAGCTCCGCGTCGTACTTGCCCGGACCCCAGCTGTGAAGCACTTTTTCGACCGTCGGCCGGTCGACGCCGAGGAGCTGTTGATAGAACGACAGATCGGGCGCGAGTGCCACGATCGAGCCGACGTCGAGATCGCGGTTCGGCCAACCATCGAGACGGTTGCCCGCCCCTTTCATGATCGAGTCGTCGACGGTGGAGTGGCAGAGCGCGCAGGTGATTCCGACGGAGACGAGCTTGTCGCCGTCGAACTTCGCCTGGACTCCGACGACGGCGTCGGCCTTCAGCAACTCCATCGTCGTCTTCACGTCGCCGAGATCGACTTTGCCGCCCTTGACCGCTTCGCCGAGGATCTTGGGCAGCACGCCGGTGTCGACCTTCAGGCCGAGCTTCAGCGCGTCCTTCGGCTCGAGACCGTGGCCCACGCCGCCGAACCGTTCGCCGGCAATCGCCTCGTTCAGGCGCAGCTTGCCGCTCCAGAAGTCCTCGCTGCCGAAGGTGTCGTGGCGGAAGATCTCCCGTCCTTCGTTGAACAATTTCTCGTGGTAGTCCGAGACGGCGTCGCGATACTCGCCGCTGTGCATCTCGTTCTTCACGGCGGGATTCTGCGGCGCGTACGTCGGCATGTGAACGCAGGCGAAGACGAGGACCGCCGTCGACGCGATCGCTGCAACCGGGAGAAGGAACCTGCGCGGGCGCATGAGACCTCCTTGTGATGAAAGCTGTCGCTTCTGCGCGTTACGCGAGGTGCAAAGCGCGAGCCCGTTTTGCAAGGTTGGGCTTGGAAAGTCTCATGTGGGGCGGGTTCTCCAACCCGCCCCCGCGCGGGTTAGAGAACCCGCGCCACATTCCCAACTTTCAACGCCAAGTCACGTCTGACGTATCGCATACAATCGCGCGCGCCAAAGAAGTCCACGAAACCTACGCTCATCCATTCCGTACAAGCACGCGTGTCCAGGAGGATTTTCATGACCGCAGTCCGACGGTTTCTCACGATCCTGACTCTCTCGCTCGCGGCGATGTCCGCGTTCGCGCAGAAGCCCGCGCCGACGCAACGCACGACCGAGCCGGTGACCGCCGAGACCGACCGCGACGTCGAGAACGCTCGCGCGCTTCGCCTCTCCCTCGACGAGGCCGTCCGCACCACCATGGAGCGCAACCTCGGCATCTCCATCCAGCGCTACGACTACCTCATGTCCGGCCAGTCGCTCCGCTCCCAGTACGGCCTCTACGACTGGTACACCACCGGCGACCTCGAGACCTCGTCGAGCAACTTCGCCACCAGCAACACCCTCCAGTCGTCGTCTTCACGCTCCATCACCGCGAACGTCGGCGTCACCCAGACCGTGCCGACCGGCGGCAGCTACACCTTCAACTTCAGCAACCAGCGGCAGAACAAGTCCGGCTTCGGCACGCTGGTCAATCCGACCTACGACTCCAGCTTCGGCGTCTCGCTGACGCAGCCGCTGCTGCGCAACTTCGGCGTCGACGTCACCAACCGCAACATCAACATCGCGCGCAACACGCTCGGCGTGAACAAAGAGCTCTTCCGCGCCATCCTGATGAACACCGCGGTCGACGTCGAGCAGGCGTACCTCGATCTCGTCTACGCCCGCCGCAACGTCGACGTGGTGAAGGAATCGCTCTTCCTCGCACGCGACCAGTCCCGCATTACGCAGATCCGGATCGACGTCGGTGCGTCCGCACCGCTCGACATCCTTCAGCCCAAGGTGCAGATCGCCACGACGGAAGAGCTGCTCATCGCCGCCGTCGCCTCCGTGCGCGACGCCGAGGACCGGCTGCGCGCGCTGCTGAACCTCCCGGCCTCCGAATGGGATCGTCCCATCGTCCCGACTGACAACGTCGGCTACACGCCGATGACCATCGACACCGACAGCGCGGTCGCGCAGGCGCTGAACCTGCGGCCGGAAGTGCGCGAGAACCAGCTCACCACCGCGACACGCCGCATCCAGTACCTCTACGCGCGCAACCAGGTGCGGCCGAAGCTCGACGCCTTCCTCGACTACGGCGCCGCCGGACTCGCCGGCAGAGCTCTGGCGATCAATCCGGTGACCGGCGAGCCGACCGGACTGCGCTCGACCTCGTATCCGCACGCCATCAATCAGATCCTCGGCGGCGACTTCCCCAGCTGGACCGTCGGCGTGCAGGTCGGCGTGCCGATCCTCAACATCGGAGCACGTGCCGAGGCCAAGCGCGCGCAGCTCGACTTCGAGCAATCGAAGGCCACTGAGGATCAGACCAGACAGATCATCATCGTCGACGTGCGCAAAGCCGTGCGCGACATCGACACCGCGGCGAAAGAGATCACCGCCTCACGCGCGGCGCGCGATGCGGCGGAGCAGAACCTCGACGCCGAGCGGAAGCGCTACGAGAACGGCATGACCACCAACTTCAACGTGCTTCAGATCCAGCAGCAGCTCTCCGATGCGCGCGTCCGCGAGCTGCAGGCGCTGGTCGGCTACAACAAGGCGGTGGCCAACTATCACCGCGCCGTCGGCGATCTCCTCGACGTCCGCAACATCAAGGTCGAGGATGACACTCCGGAAGAGCCGCTGATTTTCGATCACATCTTCGACCGCTACAATTGGCTGAATTATGGAAGCCGGGTGAAATTGGAGGATGCGTCGAAATGACGACAGATGGCGTCGAGCTCGCAGCGCCGGCCGCCCCTGAACCGAACATTCCGAAGGAATCGAACCCCAACTCGTTTTCCCGCATCGCCGGCGTCTTCTTCGCGCCGGGTGAGACCTTCGCCTCGATCGTCCGGCGGCCCGACTTCGTCGTGCCGCTGGTCGTCATCTTCATCGTCTCGATCCTGAGCGGCATCCTCATCGCGCAGAAGGTCGATTTCAAAGACCTCGCGCGGCAGGCCATCGAGGCGAATCCGCGCAGCGCCAACCTCCCGCCGGACGTCCAGCAGAAGCAGGTCAGCCTGATGGGCGGCGTCATGAAAGTGGCGGCCTACTCCTCGCCGCTGCTCAGCATCGTGATGCTCGCCGTCCTCGCCGCGATCCTCTTCGCCGCGTTCAAGATGTTCGGAGGCGAAGGCGATTTCCTGCAGGCGCTCTCGGTCACGATCTACGCCTGGTTCCCGAACCTCATCCGCGGCATCGTGAGCGTCGTAGCCGTGATGGCCAAGAAGTCGCTCACGCTTTACTCGCTGCAGAACCCGGTGGCATCGAACTTCGCCTACTTCATCAGCAACCCGCGGCTGCACCCGATGGAGTTCGCGTTCCTCTCCGCGATCGATCTCTTCACCATCTGGACGATGATCCTGCTGATCATCGGCTTCGCGGCGATGTCGCGCTTCTCGCGCGCCAAGTCGGCCGTGATCATCGTGTCGCTCTGGGCCATCAAGGTCCTCTTCAGCGTGGGCATGGGAGCGGTGCAGGCGCTGCAACTGAGGGCGAAGTGACGACAACGGCAAAGCGCGCCGCAATCGGCACGGCAGCCGTCGTCCTCCTCGGCGTCATCATCTATTTCAGCATCCGCGGCGGCGGCACCGACACCGAAAAAGTCTTCGCCGAGCCGGTCAAGGTGCAGAAGCTCGAGGCCACCGTCACCGCGCCGGGCGAGGTCGATCCGAAATTCAAGGTCAACATCAGCGCGCACGTCATCGGCAAGATCGAGCACCTCTATTTCAATGAGGGCGACACGGTGACGAAGGGGCAGAAGCTGCTCGACCTCGAGAAGCCGGCGTTCACGGCGGCGCGCGACAACGTGCGCGCGCAGTTGGAGACGCGGCGCGTCGAGGTCACCCGTGCAAGGACGCAGCTCGAGACCGCGCAGGCCGCGTTCAAGCGCGCGCAGAGCCTCCTCGGCCAGGGCATCCAGGCGCAGGAAGCATTCGATCAGGCGCGGCAGAACCTCGACAACGCGCGCGCCGCCTACGCCTCCGCGCAGCAGGGCGTGCAGCAGACTTCCGCCTCGCTCGTGCAGTCGGAGACCGATCTCTCGTACACGACCATCACCTCGCCGACGACCGGCAAAGTCGTGCAGCTCAACACGCGCGAGGGGGAGGTCGTCATCCCCGGCACCATGAACAACCCCGGCTCGGTGCTGGCCGTGATCGCTGACATGTCGCAGATCCTCGTCGAAGCGGAAGTGGGGGAGACGGAAGTCATCGGGATCAAGGTCGGACTGCCGGCCAAGATCCACGTCGACGCGGTTCCGGACAAGGAGTACACCGGCCACGTCACCGAGATCGGCAGCTCCGCCGCGGCGCACACCGGCTCGGCCTCGGGGCTGCGCTACTTCAAGGTGAAGGTGGCGTTCGACGATGCCGACGATCGGCTGCGTCCCGGCATGACCTCGCAGGTGTCGATCGTGACCAGCACGTCGGACCGCGCGCTGACGGTGCCGATCCAGAGCGTGGTGGAGCGCGTCCCCGGCGCGAAGAACGCGGACGACGACGAAAACGCCGAGGCGGGGACGGTAAAGAAGAAATACGTGTTCGTCGTGGTCGATACGACGGTGAAGCAGCGCGAGGTGACGACCGGCATCAGCGACGCGACGCGCGTGGCGATCCTTTCCGGAGTGAAGGAAGGGGAGAAAGTCGTCACCGGCCCCGTGCGCGCGCTCAAGAAACTGCACGACGGCGATGCGGTCGAGGTGACGACGGAGAAGAAATCGTCGTCCACCACCACCGACAAGGAGAAATGATGGCCGACCACCTCATCGAGATGCGCGGCCTCGAGCGGACGTATCAGCTCGGACCGCAGCTCATTCACGCGCTGCGCGGCGTCGACCTGATCATCGACCGCGGCGAGTACGTCGCGATCATGGGACCGTCCGGCTCGGGGAAGTCGACGCTGATGAACGTCGTCGGCTGCCTCGATACGCCGAGCAAGGGGCGCTACATCCTCGACGGCGTGCCGGTCGAGTCGATGACCGACGACGAGCTGGCCGCGATCCGCAACACGAAGATCGGCTTCGTCTTCCAGACCTTCAACCTCCTCGCGCGCACGACGGCGCTGGAGAACGTCGAGCTGCCGCTGATCTACGCCCGCGTCCCGCGCGCGCAGCGCCGGCAGATGGCCGAGGAAGCGCTCGTGGCCGTCGGCCTCGGCGACCGGATGCACCACCAGCCGAACGAGCTCTCCGGCGGCCAGCGCCAGCGCGTCGCCGTCGCCCGCGCGCTGGTCAATAAGCCCTCGCTCCTCCTCGCCGACGAGCCCACCGGCAACCTCGACACGCAGACCGGCCGCGAGATCCTCGACCTCTTCAAGGAGCTCCACTCCACCGGCAACTCGATCATCATGGTCACGCACGAAGATGATGTGGCGCACGAAGCGGAGAGGATCATTCGGATTCGGGATGGGTTGATTCAGACGACGTAAGTCAACCATGTTTCTCGAGAACCTACGCATCGCCCTCCGCGCCATCTTCGCCAACAAGATGCGCTCGATCCTCACCGTGATGGGGATCATGATCGGCGTGGCGGCGGTCATTGCCGTCGTGTCGCTCGTGCAGGGGTTGCAGTTTCAGATCTCGCAGCGGCTGGAGAGCGTGGGGGCGACGTTCATCCGGGTCGTGCCGGACTTCTCGCGGGTGCAGCGCAATCCGTTCCTCACCGTGCCGACGCTCACGTTCGACGACGCGGTCGCGGTGCGGCGGGGGGCGACGGCGATCCGCGAGTTCACGCCGCTCTTCATCACCAACGCCGCGCTGAAGTATCGCGACGCGCAGCACACCACGACGCTGATCGCCGTCAACCAGTACTACCAGGACGTGGCGAAGCAGTGGGTGGAGCATGGGCGGTTCTTCACCGACCTCGACGAAGAGGCGAAGAAGCGGGTCTGCGTGCTTGGTCCCGAGGCGGCGAGACTGCTCGGGACAGGGACGGAGATCGGGAAAGACATCCGCATCGACAAGAACAACTTCACGATCATCGGCGTGATGGAGAAGCGCGGGTCGGCGATCGGCAACGATCCGGACGACGTCGTCTACATCCCGTTCGCCACGGCGCAGGTGCTGTACGGCGCGGAAGAGATGACGCACCTCCCGCTGGCGCTGCAGGTGCGCAGCCGCGACCAGATCGACCTGGCGAAAGAGCAGGTGCGCGACATCCTCCGCCTGCGCCACCACCTCAAGAAAGAAGAGCCGGACGACTTCCAGATCACGACGCAGGAAGAGCTGATGAAGACGATCTCCGGCGTCCTCAACTCGACCTCCGTGATCATGGGCGCGGTCGTCGGCATCGCGCTGCTGGTCGGCGGGATCGGGATCATGAACATCATGCTGGTCTCGGTCACGGAGCGGACACGCGAGATCGGCGTACGCAAGTCGATCGGCGCGCGGCGCCGCGACGTCCTCGTGCAATTTCTGATCGAGGCGATCTCGCTGTCGGCGCTCGGCGGCCTGATCGGCGTCGCCGGCGGCTGGCTCCTGGCCACGACCGCGCAGCTGATCCTCAACCACTCGTTCCCCAGCCTCAATCTCCCGCCCGCCCACACGCCCCTCTGGGCCATCGTCCTCGCCTTCGGCTTCTGCGCCATCCTCGGCGTCGTGTTCGGGCTGTATCCGGCGGCGAAGGCGTCGAAGCTGGATCCGATTGAGGCGCTTCGATATGAGTAGTTGTTGGGTTGTTAGGTTGTTGAGTTATTGAGCACCCAACAACCTAACAACTCAACAACCCGGCAACCGGTAACTCCTTTGGCACGTTCTCCGAAATGCCTCACCGAGGAGGCTTGTTAACTTCCCCGTGCCCAACATCCGAAACATCGCCGCTTTTGTCACCTCTGTATTCATCCTCACAGCCGCGGTTGCCTCTGCCGACACGATGCCGCTGTCGCAGGTGCACAAGGGGATGAAGGGCTACGGCCTGACGGTCTTCGACGGCACGCAGATCGAGAAATTCGACGTCGAGATCCTCGGGGTCCTCAACAACACCGGGCCGAACCAGGACCTGATCCTGGCCAGGGTCGACTCGCCGGTCGTGCGGCGCGCGGGTGTCATCGCCGGCATGTCAGGCTCGCCGATCTTCATCGACGGCAAGGTCATCGGCGCGCTCGCGTTCGCTTGGCAGTTCGCCAAGGAGCCGGTCGCCGGCATCACGCCGATCGAGGAGATGCTGAAGATCTCCGACAACGGTCCGTCCGTCGGATCGCTCCCCGCCACCGCCCCGCGCATGAGCGCCGCCCAGTTCCTCGACACGATCACGAACGGTAAGACCGAAGCGGTGTTCGAGAAACTCTCGGCCGACTTCGGCGCGCGGCAGGCGAGCACCAGCGGCGCGAAGCCGATCGCCGTCCCGCTGTCGCTTTCGTCGTTCGCGCCGGAGACGATCAGCCGCTTCGGCAAGTACCTCGACGCGATGAACTTCATCGCCGTCCCGAGCGGCTCGACGTCGACCTCGACTTCCACCAAACATGATTCGCGTCCCTTCCAGCCGGGCGATCCGATCGGCGCCGTGCTGCTCAACGGCGACTTCAACGTCGCCGCCACCGGCACCGTCACCTACACCGACGGCGACAAGGTCTACGCCTTCGGTCATCCGTTCCTCGACATGGGAGAAGTGAGCTTCCCGATGGCGAAGTCGGAGATCGTGAGCGTGCTGCCGAGCCTGGCCAGCTCCTTCAAGTTCGCCAACACCGGCGACGTCGTCGGCGCGCTGCAGCAGGACCGCGCCACCGGCATCATGGGCGTCGTCGGCGCGACCGCCGACACCATCCCGATCGAGCTCACCCTCGACGGCTCCGGTCCGTCGCGCACCTACCACGTCAACATGATTCGCCACTCGCAGCTCTCGCCGCTGATCCTGGCCATGGCCGCCGACAGCGTCATCGCCAACGCGCAGAAGGCGGCGGGCGAGCGGACCGTGATGATGGACGGCGAGATCGACCTGCAGGGCCTCGAGCCGATCCACATCAAGGAAGGTTGGGCCGGCGCGCAGGCGCGGCAGGCCATCCCGTCGTACCTCGCGGTGGTCGCCGGTTACCTGATGTCGAACGAGTTCCGCGACGCGAAGATCGAGAAGGTCAAGCTGCACCTCCGCCACGACGACTCGCTGAAGATCGCGAAGCTGGTGGAGGCGTCGATCGTGCCGCCGGAGAACGGGCGCATCGCGCCGGGCGATACGGTCAAAGTGCGGACGGTGCTCAAGCCGTTCCGCGGCGATTCGTTCGTCGAGTCGTTCGACGTGAAGATTCCGGACAACCAGACTCCCGGCAGTGCGTATCTCCTGATCGGCAGCGGAACGGTGTCGAACCAGATCGACTTCACGCTCGTGCCGCCCGATCCGCGCAACCTCGAGCAGGTGCTCGCCGTGCTGCAGCGCCTCAAGCCGGCGACGGATCTCACCGTTGGTCTCTACTCGAACGGCGAGGGGGCCGTGACCGCGGGCGTCTACCTGCCGAACCTCCCGCCGAGCATCCGCGCGGTGGTCACCGGCGACACGTCGAACGGTTCGCAGTCACCCGTGAAATACTTCGCCTCCAACCAGCAGTCGCGGTCGCTCGGATACATCGTCGACGGCGCGCTGAAGATCGATCTCGACATCAAGCCGCAAATTTGAATTCACAAGTAGTTCGTAGTTCGTAGGTCGTCGACATCAGACAATCTACGAACTACTTTGTTTTTCGAAAGGCTTTGAATGCGCCGTTTCGCGCTCATCCTGTTAATCCTCTCAACAACCCACGTCTTCGCCGTCGCCCCCCAGTTCTGGCGTACCCGCAACGCGGAAGATTTCCTCGCCGGTGAGATCGAGGGCTTTGCCGTCACCTCACGCGGCGAGCTGAGGCCGGGTCCGTCGCTGGAGAAGATCGCCACCTTCACCGATCCGTTCGTGCTGTCGCAGGCGACCGCGCCGAACGGCGACCGCTTCTTCGGCACCGGCAACGACGGCAAGGTCTACCGCCTCCGCGGCAAGGAGCTCAAGCTCGTCTTCACCGCGGCCGAGCCGGAGATCTACAGCCTCGCCTTCCACGACGGCGCGCTCTACGCCGGCAGTTCGCCGAACGGCAAGGTCTATCGCGTCGATCCGGAGAGCGGCAAAGGCACCACGTTCTACGATCCCAAGCAGGCCTACATCTGGGCCCTCGAGTTCCTCGGTAACGGCGACCTCGCCGTCGCCACCGGCGTCGAAGGAAAGCTTTTCCGCGTCACGCCGAAAGGCGAGGGCAAGGTCTGGTTCGACGCGCCGGAGACGCACCTCCGCTCCATCGCCGTCCGTTCCGACGGCACGCTCCTCGCGGGCGGCTCGGGCAAGGGCCGCATCTACGAGGTCCGCGCCGACGGCACCGCGCACGCGCTGTACGACTCGTCGCTAAATGAGATCTCGTCGATCTGGGTCGATCCGTCGACCGGCATCGGCTGGGCCGCGGGCGTCAGCAACGTGTTGCCGTCGAGCGCGCCGGTGAAGGCGCAGCCGAAGGCCGCGCAGTCATCTGGTCAAAGCGCCTCGGCGTCCGCCGACAAGAAGGATTCGGGCTCGGCCGAAGCCACGCCGACGGTCGACGTCAGCTTCTCGTTCGAGGACAGCTCGGCCTCGGTCTCGCAGGCCGGCAGCGGTGAGCTCTACAAGATCAACACCGACGGCTTCGTCGAGATCGCGCGCAAGTTCGACCGCGAGATGGTCTACGCCATCACCGGCGGCCGCAACGGCTCGGTCCTCCTTTCCACCGGTCCGCAGGGACGGATCTACGAAATGAAGGATGGCGAGGTCGCGCTCATCGCCACCGTGCCGGAGAAGCAGGTCGTCTCCATCTCGAGCACCAACGGCGAGACGCTGATCACGACGACGAACAGCGGCGCCGTCTACCGCATGGGCAACGGCTTCTCGGCCAAGGCGGAGTTCCGCTCCGCGGCGAAGGACGTCGACCGCTTCTCGCACTTCGGCCACTTCCGCATCGAAGGGAACGACGTCGCCGACGGCCGCCTGGCCATCGCCTTCCGCAGCGGCAACACCCGCACGCCCGACGCGACGTGGAGCGCGTGGACGAGCGACGTCGCCAGCTCCGACGGCACGATCTCCGCGCCGCCGGGACGCTACGTGCAGTACCGCCTGCGCATGCCGAAGCCGACGGCGGGCGTCGCCGTCGATGCCGTGACCGTCGCCTACGTCAACCGCAACGTCGCGCCGTCGATCGACAACGTCGTGGTGCAGGACCCGGCGGTCGTCTTCATCAGCTCCTCGTATCCCGCGTCGCCGCAGATCGTCGAGGCGACGAACCCCGACGAATACGGCATCTTCACCAGCCTCGAAAATCCGCGCGACAAGAACGAGCAGGGGAAGAAGGTCTACCGCAAAGGCTTCCGCACCATCACCTGGCGCGCGCACGACGACAACGGCGACTCGCTTCGCTACACGCTCTCGTTCCGCCGCAAGGGGACGGACAAGTGGCTCCGCCTGCGCGACGCGATGGACGAGACGCAGATGAACTTCGACACCTCGCAGCTGCCCGACGGCACGTACCAGCTCCGCCTAGTGGCCACCGACGCCGTCGACAATCCCGAAGCGCCGCTCAGCGACGCGAAGGAAGGGGTCGAGTTCCAGGTCGACAACACGCCGCCCGCGATCGCGGTGACGACGCAGGGCGACGACGTGATCATCCGCATCACCGACAAGCTGTCGACGGTGGGGAAGGTCGAGTACTCCGCCGACGCGCAGAAATGGATCCGTCTCACCCCCGCCGACGGCCTCGCCGACTCGCCGGACGAGACGTATAAGTTGAAGCGCAACGCGGTGGAGGGGAAGTTCGTCGTGGTGCGCGCCACGGACGCGTTCTACAACGTGGCGACGGCGAACGTGACGTTGCCGTGACGCGCGCCCCCAGTGTCATCCCGAGCGCAGTCGAGGGATCCCCCGCCGACGGAGCGGGTCTCGTGCTTCGGCAGGAGATTCCTCGACCGTCTTCGCGGCTCGGAATGACACTGCCTCTATAATGTGGACGCTTTGCACCGCGTCCTGATCGTCACCCTCACGCTCACTCTCGCGGTCTCGTGTGGCCGTGAGACGACGGCGCCGCAGTCGGGCGTGGTCATCGACGAATCGGTTCCGCAGGAAGGCGGCACGATCATCCGCCGGCTGCAGGCGGACGTTGCCACGCTCAATCCGGTCATTCCGACCAGCCGCTACGACCGGCTGGTGATGAATTACCTCTTCACGCCGCTCGTCGCGCTCGACATCGACCTCAAGCCGGCGCCGGCGCTCGCCACGAAGTGGGAGATCTCGGCGAACGGCCTTGATTACGTCTTCCATCTCGATCCGAAAGCCACGTTCTCCGACGGTACGCCGGTGCACGCCAGCGACGTCCTCTTCACGCTGAAGAAGATCGTCGATCCGACCACCGAGGCCGCGCAGGTATCGGCCGGATTCGACAAGCTCGATCTGACGCGCACGCGCATCATCGACGACCACACCATCGCCGTCGGGTTCAAGGAAGCGTTCGCGCCGCAGCTCACGCACTTCAACGACGTCCTGGTGATGCCGGAGCACGTCTACTCCAAAGGCGACTTCAAGACCGCCTTCAACTTCAACGCGGTCGGCAGCGGTCCGTACAAGCTCGTGCGCCGCGTCGCGGAGCAGGAGATCGTGCTGGAGCGGCGCGACGACTACTGGGCGAAGAAGCCGTATCTCAAGACCGTCATCTTCAAGCCGGTCATCGACTTCGTCACCGCCTGGAACGCGCTCAAGCGCGGCGACATCGACGAGAGCGAGATCACCTCCGACATCTGGGTCAGCAACAGCACGCGCCCCGACCTGCAGAAGACCATCGAGTTCCGCCGCTTCTACTACCTCACGTACAACACCATCGCCTGGAACAACAAAGGGCCGGTGCTGAACGACAAGCGCGTGCGCCGCGCGCTGGCGCAGTGCGTCGACCTCAAGTCGATCATCAACAACCTCTATCACGGCACCGCGCGTGCGATGAACGGCCCGTTCACGCCCGACCAGTGGGCCTACAACCCCACCGTGCCGGTGATCGAGTTCGATCCCGTTGCCGCGCAGCACGCCCTCAACGCCATCGGCTGGCTCGACACCGATCACGACGGCATCCTCGACAAAGACCATAAGCCGCTGAAGGTCGATCTCCTCGTCTTCGCCGGCAATCCGCCCGCGCAGCAGTTCGGCGAGCTGCTGCAGTCCGAGCTGAAGAAGATCGGCGTCGTCCTGACGCTCACGCCGATGGAGCCGACCGCGCTGCTGCAGCGCATCCTCGCCGGCAACTACGACGCCGCGTACCTCTCGTGGGATCTCGATCCCGATCCCGATCCGTATCCGCTGCTGCATTCATCGCAGTGGCCGCCGCACGGCCAGAACGTCGTCTTCTACAAGAACCCCGACGCCGACGCGCTCATCGATGCCGGCCGCCGCGAGTTCAACCAGTCGAAGCGCATCGACATCTACCGCAAGCTGCACGAGCTCGTTGCCGCCGATCAGCCGTACACCTGGACCGTGCAGGTCTCGGTGAAGTGGGGGATCAACAAGCGGGTTCACGGCGTGCGCGAGTCGAAGGGGTGGGGGCTCTTCCTCTGGTTCCCCGGCGAGTACGACTGGTGGATTCCCGCGACGCAGCGGACGCACGACGCTCCCCCCACGCAACCAAAGCCGAGGTGATCGCGGATGGCTGCGTACCTCGCGAGGAGGGTGGCGTACGCGATTCTCACGTTCTTCGGCATCACCATCGTCACCTTCACGCTGATCCACAGCGTGCCCGGCGATCCGATCACGTTCTACATCGGCAAGTCCGGCATCCACGGCGTGCCGCCCGCGGTGCTGCAGGCCATCCGGCACGAATATCACCTCGATGAAACGCTGCCGGTGCAGTACGGCTACTGGCTGCGAGGCGTCCTGACATTCGACTTCGGTCCGTCGGTCGTCGATCACCGGCCGGCCATGGATCGCATCCTCGAGAAGCTGCCGAACACGTTCGTCCTCAACTTCATCGCCTTCGCCCTCGCGGCGCTGGCCGGCATCCCGATCGGGTTGTGGAGCGCGTCGAAGTCGGGGCATCTCTTCGAGCGCGGCTCGTCAGTCGTCTTCTTTCTGCTCTATTCGCTGCCGTCGTTCTGGGTCGCGTTGCTGCTGATGGAGTTCTTCGCGGTGCGCCACACCTGGCTGCCGCTCTTCGGCATGACGTCGGACGACTACCTGCTGATGTCGGCCGGCGCGAAGCTCGCCGACCGCATCCAGCACCTCGTCCTCCCGGCGCTCGCATTGACGTATGCCCAGCTTGCCTTCTATGCGCGGTTCACGAAGGCGGCGCTGACGGAAGTCATTCACCAGGACTTCATCACGACGGCGCGCGCGAAAGGGGTCAGCGGCACGTCGGTGATGTGGCGCCACGCGTTCCGCAATGCCCTCCTGCCGCTGGTCACGCTCCTCGGCCTGACGATTCCGTACCTGCTTTCCGGCAGCGTGATCATCGAGACGATGTTCGAGTGGGACGGCGTCGGGAGGCTCTATCTGCAGTCGCTGATGAGCCGCGATTACCCGACCGTGCTCGCGCTCACCGTCGTCACCGCCGTCGTCACGCTCTTCGCCAGCGTCCTCTCCGACGTCCTTTACGCGATCGCCGATCCGCGCGTGCGGGTGGAGGGAAAGCGATGAAGGTGGTGGAGAGCGGTTCGTGGCGCGACATCTGGAAGCGCTTCCGCCGCAGCACGATCGCCATGATCGCGCTCGGGTACGTCGTCTTCGTCGCGCTCGTCGCCTTCTTCGCGCCGCTCGTGGCCAGCTCGAAGCCGCTGATCGTCCGGACGCCCACCGGCCTCGCTTTTCCCGCGGCGCAGGATTTCTTCACGCATCGCGAAGGAGTCGAGCGGCTGACCGCGGGACGCGTGCTCGTCAACGCGCCGATCCGCCACTCGCCGAACGAGATCGATTTCACGAATCGCCTGCACGAGCCGACGTCCGCGCATCTCTTCGGCACGGACGACGTCGGCCGCGATGTGCTCGCGCGCCTCGTGCACGGCGCGCGCGTCTCGCTCACGGTCGCGTTTCTCGCCGCCGCGATCGCGCTGATCGTCGGCTCGCTCCTCGGCGCGATCGCCGGCTACTACGGCGGCTGGGTCGACTGGCTCGTCTCGCGCCTGATCGAGATCGTCCTCTGTTTCCCGTTCCTCTTTCTCGTCCTCGGGATCGTCGCGCTCTTCCGCCCTTCGATGTACACGATCATCATCGCCCTCGGCGTGACGACGTGGACCGACGCGGCGCGCTACGTCCGCGGCGAGATCATGCGCATCCGCGAGCTCGAGTTCGCGCACGCCGCGCGCGCCATCGGCGCACGCGACGCACGCATCATCTTCCGCCACCTGCTGCCGAACGCGCTCGCGCCGGCGCTGGTCTCCGCGAACTTCGCCGTCGCCACCGCGATCCTCACCGAGTCGGCGCTCTCGTTCCTCGGCATCGGCGTGCCGCTGCCGGCGCCGACCTGGGGCGGCATCCTCGGCGTGGCCGAGCTCTACCTCGACGCCGCCTGGTGGCTCGCCGTCTATCCCGGCATCGCGATCTTCACCACCGTCGCCGCGTTCAACGTCGTGGGTGATCGTTTTCGGGAAGCGCTCGATCCCCGCGGATGACGTCCATCGCTCCCGACGCCAGCGCCATCGCGCTCGGCGGATCGAAGTTCGACATCGCGATCACCGTCCAGCCGTTGTCCATCTCCAGCGCGGCGTTGAGTCCGGGCGCGCCGCCGCCGATGCCGAGCGCCAGCGGCCCGCGCGACTCGAACGTGTTGCCGAAGATCCAGTTCGTCCACTTCTGCGACGTCAGCTTGTTCGCCTGCAGCGCCTGCATGAAGCGGAGCAGATCGCCCGCGGTGGCGAACGCGCCGCCGGCCGACGACGGGCGTCCCGGCAGGGAGCGCGTGTTCGGCTCGCGTTCAGTCAGCTCGTGATCCTCACCGTGCAGCGTGTAGCCGGTGGCGCGGTTCGCGACCTTCTCCTCAATCGTGAAGAAGCCGCTGTCCTTCATGCCCGCGGGATCGAAGATGTGCTGCTGCACGTAGTCGCGGTAGGTCTGGCCGCTGAGCTTTTCGATGATCAGCCCGAGGACGATGTAGCCGGCGTTCGAGTAGCGCTGCGAGGTGCCGGGCTCGAACTCGAGCGGCTTGTCGGCGAAGAGCGGGAGGAAGTCGCTCAGCTCGCGCAGCTTCGCGGGCGGCGCGGCGCCGTAGCGGTCGCCGAAGATGTCGCCGAGGCCGGAGCGATGCTCGATCAGCTGGCGGACCGTGATCTTGTCGGCGGCCGGCGACGGATAGTCGGGGAGGAGCTTGCGCAGCGGATCGTCGAGCGAGAGCTTCCCCTCCTGCGCGAGCTGCGCGATCGCGGTCTTGGTGAAGAACTTGTTGATCGAGCCGATGTTGAATTTCGTATCGAGCGTGTTCGGCGCCTTCGACGCGACGTCGGCCAGGCCCCACGCCTTCGTCAGCAGCGGCTGGTTGTCCTTCGCCACCAGCACGACTCCCGAAAAGTGCTTTGTGTCGTAAAGCTTCTGGCCGTAAGCGGCGATGTTCGCGAGCTGCTGGGGCTGCGAGAGGCCCGGCTTCACATCCGGCTTCGGCCAGCCCTTCATCTCGTCGGGGCCGGGACCGCCGACCATCACGCGCGTGGCAAGGAGGAGGAGCGCAAGCAGTGTGTTCATGCGCCGAGCGTAGCGGGCGGGTGTGAAGGGATTGTGAAGGTGAAAGTCGAGCCCTTGCCGCTCTCGCTCGTGGCCCAGACGCGGCCGCCGTGCAGCTCGACGAGCCGCCGCACGATGGCGAGGCCGAGTCCCGCTCCTTTACTCGTGCGCGATTCATCGAGGCGGTAGAAGCGCTCGAAGATGTGCTCCAGCTCAGCCTCCGGAATGCCGGGACCGTGGTCGATCACCGAGACGATGGCGTGGCCGTTCTCGCTTTGCACGAGCACGCGCACTGGTGGATAGGACGCGGCATTCGTCAGGAGATTGCGCATGATCTCGCCGAGGCGCACGCGATCGGCGAGGACGACAGGGCGCAACTGGGCGTCCACCGGAACCTTCGCCATCTGCTCGATCGCGGCGGCGAGGTCGACCGGCTCGAGCCGGAGCTTGATGCCGCCCGCGTCGGCGATGGCCAGCTCCTGCAGGTCGTCGATCAGATGCTGGAGGTGCAGCACCTCCTCGTGCAGCGAGGCGATGTCGGGTTGCGCGAGACCGTCCTGCACCGCCTCCAGCTCGCAGCGGAGGTTCGTCACCGGCGTCCGCAGCTCGTGCGCGACGTCGCTAACCATCCGCTTGCGCAGCTCCTGCTGGCTGGCGATCGAATCGGCCATGGCGTTGAACGACGTCGCCAGCTGCGCGATCTCGTCGCGGCCGAGCCGTCGTCCATGGACGGCGACGCGCGCCGGCGTTCGGCCGCGCGCCATCTCCTGCACCGCCGCCGTCAGTTGTTCGATCGGCCGCGTGATGCGGCGCGAGATCACGATCGTGAAAATCACGGCAACGAGGATGGCGATGGCGAACGTGACGATCAGCCGGCGATCGAGTGTCGCGAGCTCGTCGGGGCGTTCGCGCGGGACGAAGTAGGCGCGGTTCGCCGTGCCGGGAATCGGCGTCGGCGGGATGAAGAGGAGGAGCTGCATCACGTGGCCGTTGCGGTTCGACGTGATCTCGACCTTGTCGCCGTTGATCCGGATCAGCGCGTGGCGCAGGGCGGGGGAGGTGGAGACGATCTTCCCCGCGGCGTCGACGACGATCATGTCCTTTCCCGCGGTCGACGCGTCGCGCCGCGCGAGTCGGAGCTCGTCGTGCGTCACGCGCCGCGTGAAGAGCCCGCTCACCGCGATCGTCACCACGATCAGCGTGAGCATCGCCGTCAGCAGCTTCCAGCGGATGCGGCTCATGCGACGAACTTGTAGCCGGTGCCGAAGACGGTGACGATGCGCGCGGGGTTCGCGCGATCGAGCTCGATCTTCCGCCGCAGGTTCTTGATGTGGACGTCGACCGTGCGGTCGAGTCCTCCTTCGACCAGCTCGTCGCGCGTGAAGACGCGTCCCGGCGAGCGCATGAGCGTTTCGAGCAGCCGGAACTCGGCGGCGGTCAGCGTCACGCTCGTGCCGCGCACGTTCACCTCGCGCGTTTCGCGATCGAGCACGATGTCGCCGGCGGTCAGCGGTTCTTCGCCGGCCGGCTCCGCGCGGCGCAGCACTGCGCGCACGCGGGCCACGAGCTCGCGCGGGCTGAACGGCTTGGTCACGTAATCGTCGGCGCCGCTTTCCAGTCCGAGCAGCTTGTCGTCCTCGGTCGAGCGCGCGGTCAGCATGATGATCGGCAGCTTCGACTCGACGCGCAGCGCGCCGCAGACCTCGAGGCCGTTCTTCCCCGGCAGCATCAGGTCGAGGATCACGAGGTCGGGCGCCTGCTGCCGCGCGCGGGCCAGCCCTTCGTCGCCGGAGCGGGCGACGTCGGTGCGGTAGCCCTCGTGGCGGAGGTACATCTCGATCGAGGCACTCGTCTTCGGGTCGTCTTCGACGATGAGGATGCGGCGCGGGCGCATCCGCGCATGATACGGCTCGGTCATGAAGAGGATGTGAAGGTAGGATTTGCGCATGAAGACGCTCATCCTTCTTCTCGCGGCAACGCTCTCCGTCCAGGCGCAGCAGTCGTGGCAGTTCGCGGTGGCGGGCGACTCCCGCAACTGCGGCGACGTCGTGATGCCGGCGATCGCGAGCTCGATCCAGAGCAACACGAAGGCGCAGTTCTACTGGCACCTCGGCGACTTCCGGAAAATCTACGACTTCGACGAGGACATGGTCGCCGCGGCGGCGGTGAAGAACGGCAAGCTGTCGATCAGCGATTACGAGAAGCAGGCGTGGCCCGACTTCATCGTCAATCAGGCCGGCTGGTTCCACATCCCGCTCTACCTCGGCATCGGCAATCACGAGACCTACGCGCCGAAGACGAAGATCGAATGGGTCGCGCAGTTCGGCGACTGGCTCACGCTGCCGAACATCGTCAAACAACGGCTCGCGGATGATAAGAACGACCGGTTGCTCAAGCCGTACTACCACTGGATCCAGAACGGCGTCGACTTCTGGAACCTCGACAACGGCGGCCAGGACTATGCGTTCGACAGCGACCAGATGAAGTGGATCACCGCGCGCATCGCGTACGTGGCGGCGCATCCGGAAATCACCACCGTCGTCATCGGCTCGCACGCCGCGCTGCCGCACAGCCTCAGCTGCGATCACAGCATGAACCAGACGGCGACCGGCGAGCAGACCGGCGTGAAGGTCTACAAGCAGCTGCTCGACCTCGTGAAAGCGGGGAAGAAGGTCTATCTCTTCGCCAGCCACTCGCACTACAAGCTCGAGAACATCTTCGACACCGACTACTGGCGGAACAACGGCGGCGTGCTGCCGGGCTGGATCATCGGCACCGCCGGCGCGATCCGCTACCGCCTGCCCGACACCGCCGCCGGCCTCCCGGTGAGCCGCGCGCAGACCGACGTCTACGGCTACTACCTGGCGACCGTCGCGCCGGACGGCTCGATCACCGTTGACTTCCGCGAAGTCAAGCGACCCGAAGTTCCATCCACCGTAGACACGGCTTTCGGCGCGGGATTCGTCGATCAGTGCTTCGCCGGCAACAAGGACGATCACGCGGCGAAGTCGGCGAACTGCGTGGAGAACAAGCCGTGCGCGATGCCGTGATGTCTACGTCCCCGCGGTGACGGGGAGGCGGGCCTTCAGCGACTCGAGCACGAGCGGCGGCACGAGGCGGGCTACGTCGCCGCCGAGGCGGAAGACTTCCTTCACCAGTCGGGAGGAGACGTAGGTGTACTCGACGGCGGGGAGCATGAAGATCGTCTCCACGGTCGGACTCAGCGTCCGGTTCATCAGCGCCATCTGCAGCTCGTACTCGTAATCGGAGACGGCGCGGATGCCGCGCACGACGACGCTCGCGTCGAAGCGGCGCATGAAGTCGACGAGCAGTCCGCTGAACGAATGGACCTCGACGGATGGCAGGTCTTCCGTGCAGCGCGCGATCAGCTCCATCCGCTCGCCGACCGTGAATAACGGGGCTTTTCCTTCATTTTCCAGCACCGCGACGATGAGCCGGTCGAAGAGGTGCGTGCCGCGGCGGATGATGTCGAGGTGTCCGTTGGTGAGCGGATCGAACGAGCCCGGATAAACGGCGACGCGCATGACGCGATGGTAGCAGCAGTGCGGATCAGCGTCCCGAGAAGAGGCCGCGAAGGCGTTGCCAGACCGGCCTGCGCGGTTCGACGTCAACGTCCGGATCATCGTCATCGTCGGCGAGGTTTACAGGCCTTTTCGGCAGGAGTGCCAGGATGAAGCCGCATTCGGCGCACAGTTTGACGAAGCGATCCACTTCGGTCTCTTCGAGGAAGAAGACCAGGAGCTGAGCAATGGCAGAAACCTGATCGAGGAGCAACTTGCAGTCGTCACGATCGGTGAGCCGGCCGAAATGCTTTTCGATGTACTCCGCGACTGCCGGTAACTCGTCGTCGGTGAAGAAGCCGTCCATTGCCGCAGCGCCCCAGACGTACAGCGGGTTTTTCGTCAGCAGGTCGGGACGGAGAGCGGGCATGGGCAGCGCATCGATCGCTTTCAGGGACGCCTTTGCCCACTGGATCAACTCGATGCGTTCGTCGGCAATCGGAAAGTGGGCACCGTTCACGCGGATGATGAGATCCGTGATGTCGTTCGCCTCCGCGCGCATCGCAGCCCAGTGCTGCAGCCGTCTACGGATGCCGGGACTTTGTAGAAAAGCCGTCATCTCATTTTCGAGCAGGCCCATGGCCGCCGCCCTCATGAGGAGCACTGTTACGCCCTGCAGGTGCAGGTTGCTGAGGACGCTGCACGCGAGCCGGTCGTATTCCATGGTCATCTCGTCGAGGTCATCGCGGCCGACGAGCTGGCGGAGCTTGTCGTTCACGCGGCCGAGGTCGTACTCCTTCTTTGCGGTGAGGTAGAGAGGCAGCTCGCGGATATGAAAACCGAGACCCTGCCGCGAAGTCTTCAGCACGATCTCCTCACCATCGGGCTCGATTGCCTTCAGGACGACATGCTCGGAACCGAGGCCGGCCAGACCGACGACACGCGAACCGCCGTACGCTTCGAACCGCAGCTCAGACAGCCATTCCTCATCGATCATCAGCGATTTCCTTTCGCGTCCTCTGCCTTCAACGCCGCATCGATCAGCCAGTCGTAGGTGCGGACGCGAAGATCGAAGAATTGATCGTTGTACGACCGCAGAACATCGGCAGCGGTGCTGTCAGGAGGAGGGCGGCGGCCGACGATGACCGCAGCGGAGAATCCTGTTTCGATCTCGTCGAGCACCTGCCGAGCGTCTTCGAGATGAGTTGCGATCCAGGCGCGGATGGCCTGCACGCGCTCCGTAAGCGCCACGATGGCTGGGCTGATTTCGCCCGCGGCGTTCGTCAATGCCTCGTCGGCCCGGCCGAGCACGACCAGCGACCAGATCGTCCGGCTGGCGCTCCTCCATGCCTCGGCCACTGCGAGATCGAGCGACAGCTCGCCGAAAACAGGTGACCACACCACGGAATCGCAATGCCGGAAGAGCGCTTCGATCAAGGAGCTGTTGCGTTGAAGAAACTGTCGGATCGACGCTGGGTCCGGATGCTCCTCCAGGTGCGACACCAGGCGTCGCGACGGGGGAGGGTCGACGGTGGCGGGACTCTGATGACGCGGATCGAGCACGATCGATGCAATCGTCGCCGCGAGCGCTGGAAGCCCTCCTGCCGTACTGCCCGCGAGCCGGTCGGCAATGAACGGGAACGCCGCGGCAGCCTCGGAATGCGTGACGTCGTGCCAGACCGGCAGCACGCGCTTGACGCCGTCTTCTTCCAGCGCCAGTAACGTGTTCATCTCCCGGCGGGGCCAGTGTTTCGTCATCGAATTCGGACTGATGATCACCACGGCGAAGCGGCTGTGCGTCAGCGGATCGCCGATCCGCTCGTACAACGGATCACCGAGCTGCAGCTCCTGCACGTCGATCCATACGCGCAGGCCGCGGCGGCGGAGCTCGCGCGTCAACGGCAACGCGACATCTTCAGTGTCCTCGCTCGCATGGCTGATGAAGACGTCCCATTCGTACATGGAAGTGAAATTGTAGATGGTAAACATCTTGACTACCGTATGGAGCGAACCTACACTGATGGACAGTTCGAGTCATGACCGTGATAGGGAGGGTGTGAATGCGGCAGCAGATTCCGGTGAAGCGCTCGAATCCCGCGCTGAAGAGCCGGCTCCTCGCCACGATCCGCACGTACCTGCCTGGTGCCTGGATCGATCCCAAGCAGAACGAGCTGGTGACGCTCTACCGCCTCCGCTACAAGATGGCGATGGAGGAGCAGAAGTACGACACCGCGATGATCTTCCTCAACAAGATCCTCGAGCTCGAGCCGATGAACGTGGAGGCCAAACTCTGCAAGGGGGAGATCTACCACCGGTGTCTCAACGACTACACCAAGGCCATCGAGCAGTACAACAAGGTGCTGCGGCTGACCAATGATCGCCAGGCCGAGCAGGTCCATCTGCGCGCTCGCGCCGCCATGGCCGAGATCATGGAACTGCTTTCGTAGGATGTGGCGCGGACACTCTTGTCCGCCCCGCGTTACCGGTCCCGTTCCAGCACGAACTCCAACGCCAGCTCCAGCGTCTCCTTCGCGTGTGACGGGGCGAACGGCTCCAGCGCGGCGCGGGCACGGGCCGCGTAGTCGCGGGCGATGGCGCGCGCTTCGTCGAGTGCGCCGTACTTGCGCACCACGTGTCCGATCTCCGCCGGATCGATGCCGTTGAACGACTTGTTCTCGGCCACGTGCACGATCATCTCGCGCTCGCGCTCGGTGGCGCGCGGCATGGCCAGGATCAGCGGCAGCGTGACCTTTCCTTCCTTCAGATCCGACAGCGCCGGCTTGCCGAGGACTTCCGTGCTCGACGTGAAATCGAGCAGGTCGTCGATCAGCTGGAAGCAGATGCCGAGGTTGAGTCCATAGTTGAAGAGCGAGGTGGCGGTGCTCTCCGGCGTGTCGACGAGATACGCCGGGATGCGGCAGCAGGCGCCGAACAGCAAGCCCGTCTTGCGCGTCACGACGTCGAAGTAATCATCGATGGAGAGATCGGCGCGGCCGTTCTGCTCCAGTCCGATGATCTCGCCTTCGATCATCCGGATCGTCGTATTCGACAGCAGCCGCAGGATGTCGAGGTTCCCCTCGGCCAGCGCGAGGCTCATCGAATGGGTGTAGAGGTAATCGCCGACGAGCACCGTGAGGTTGTTCCCCCAGCGGTAGTTGATCGACGAGCGGCCGCGGCGGATCTCCGCCTCGTCGATGATGTCGTCGTGGACCAGCGTCGCGTTGTGGATGAACTCCACGACCGCGCCGTAGACCACGTCGCGGTAGTCCTCGTAGCGCAGCATCTTTGAGACGAGCAGCAGCAAGGCAGGGCGGAGGCGTTTGCCGCCGCCGCCGAGGATGTGCTCGCCGACGTCGTGGATCGTCTTGATCTGCGACTGGAAGTTGCGCCGGAGCTCTTCCTCCACGAGCAACAGCTTCGGCGCGATCGGCTCCAGAAGGCGCTCGGCGCGCGAGAGCTGCTCGTTGAGGGTGTGAGGGACTGTCACGGGGGCAAGAATAATCGATGCAGGACGGCGTCTCAACCGCGGTAGTTCGTGAACTGCAGCGGGATTCCGAAGTCCTTCTCCTTCACCAGCGCGATTGCCTTCTGCAGTTCGTCCTTGTTGCGTCCGGTCACGCGCACCTGATCGGACTGAATCGATGCCTGCACTTTCAGCTTCGCGTCCTTGATCGCTTTCACGATCGCCTTCGCTTTCTCGCTCTCGATGCCCTGCACGATCTTCACCTTCTGGCGGACCGTGCCGAGCGACGCGTCCTCGAGCTTGCCGTAGTCGAGCGCCTTGAGCGAGACGCCGCGCTTGATCAGCTTCGTCTCGACGATGTCCTTGACGCTGCGCAGCTTCCCTTCGTCATCGCTGACCAGCACGATCTCGTCCTTGGTCAGCTCGATCGTGCTCTTGCTGCCTTTGAAATCGAAGCGCTGCGAGAGCTCTTTCTGCGCCTGCTGGATCGCGTTCGTCACTTCCTGCATCTCGGTCTTCGAGACGACGTCGAAGGAAAACTCCTGGGCCATGAATGCTCCTTGTTGGCAGTGGGCTGTTGGCAGTTGGCAGTAGACGCTTTCGATCGGCCAACTGCCAACTGTCAACGGCCAACTAATCAGCGTTGACTGTCTGAACACCCGCCGGCGGCGTGAAGCGGAACGTATCGGACGATGCGGACGCGGGATGATATCCCGAGAGCTCGAACACCGTGCGGTTCCCCTCCCGGTCGGTGTACTCGACGGATTGAATCAGATGCGTCGACGCGGAGCTGGTGATGGCGATGCTGCGCAGGAGCCCTGATCCATCACGCGGCTGCAGCGTCGTGATCACGTTGCCGCCGCGCGCCTGTTCCTTCACGGCGAACGAGCGGTTGCGCGACGCCGGATCGCCGATCAGCAGGAACGGCAGGTCGCGCCGCTTCTGGCCATCGAGTGTGGCCACCGTCACCTGCTTGTCGGCCGGGACGTAGAACCACGAGCGGTTGCCGTCGAAGACGAACAGCTTCTGCTCCGGCCGCGAGTACGACCAGCGCATCTGCGGCAGCGTGCCGAAGATCACCGTGCCGCTTTCGACCTGCGCGTTCTTGAAGCCTTTCGGCGTGAAGCGCTGGACGAACGTCGCCTCCTTGCCGGAGACGGCGGCTGGGGCCTTGTCGATTTCGGCCGCGCTGAGAGTCGATGCGATGAGAAGTGCGGGAAGTAAAAATCTGATCAAAGTTTCTCCACCTCGAGCGAAGCAATGGCGTCTCTCAGAACAAAGATCCGCTCGTTTTTGCTCCGGTCCAGTGGAAAGAGGAAGAAGCCGCTTGCCTCGGGATTGTACGTGGCCGTTCCGCGGATGACCTCGCCGTCGGCGAACTCGACCGCGATCAGGCTGCCGTACGGCTCCTCGAGCTGCTCGACCGGCACCATGCGCGGAAAGAAGACCGCCTTGAGCGCGCCGAACGGCACCTCTTCCGAAGCGCCGTCCTGCTCGCGCGTCGCGTCGAGCACCTCGCGTGCGGCGTCGATCACCGCGAGCGTGACGCGCTCGGTGTGGCCGTCGCGATACCGAAGAATCACCTTCCCGTCGTCTTGCATCATCAGAAGAGCTCGAGCCCCCAGAGGTCGTGGAGGTGAATGATACCGTTGACCCGCCGCGTGTCATCCGTGATGAAGAGCGAGGTGATCTTCCTCTGTTCCATCTGTTCCAGCGCGGCTGATGCAAGTTCGTTGCTGTCGATCGTCGACGGGTTCGGCTTCATCGATTCGGCGGCCGTCTTGCGGAGGATGTTCTCATCGCGCTGCAGCAGGCGGCGGAGATCGCCGTCGGTGATGATGCCTTGCAGCCTGCGCTCGTCATCTACGACCGCCGTCACGCCGAAGCCTTTCTTCGACATCTCATAAATGACGTCGTGCATTTCGGTACCGAGTTGCACGACCGGGACGTCGTCGCCTTTGTGCATGAGGTCCGCGACGCGGAGGAACCGTTTGCCGAGCCGGCCGCCGGGATGGAGGAACGCGAAGTCCTCCTCTTTGAACCCCTTGCGCAACAGCAACGCCATCGCGAGCGCGTCGCCGAGGGCGAGCGTCGCGGTGGTGGACGCGGTGGGGGCGAGGCCGAGAGGGCAGGCTTCTCGCGAGATCGCGGCGGAGAGGTGATGGTCCGCGCCTTTGGCCAGCGTCGACTGCGGATTGCCGGTGATGGCGACGAGCTCCGCGCCGATCCGTTTGAGGCTCGGGATCAGCCGCACCAGCTCTTCCGTCTCTCCGGAATTCGAGATCGCCAGCACGACGTCTCCCCGCACGACCATCCCGAGATCGCCATGAATGGCCTCGGCGGGATGGAGGAAGAACGACGGCGTGCCGGTCGACGCGAGCGTCGCGCTGATCTTCTTGCAGATGATCCCGCTCTTGCCGAGCCCCATCGTGACGACGCGGCCGGTGATGCGGTTCATCAGTTCGACGACTTCGACGAAGGTGCCGTCCAGATGATCGATGAGCCCGAGAATCGCCGCCGCCTCGACTTCGAGCACACGGCGCGCCTCGGCGAGGGCAGGGTGTTCGGACATTTGCGGCCGTGATGCTAACAATGTGGGGCGGGTTCTCCAACCCGCCCGCCCCCGTCGTCTCCACCCGCGGTAGACGTTTGCACTCTCATCGCTTCCCCGAGGTAGCCTCGGCATCGCCATGTTCACAGTCGCTGACGCCTACCGCCGCCGCCTCCCGCACTATCAAAACGCCGGCCGGACGTACTTCATCACGTTCAAGACGCTGCATCGTTGGATCCTCCCGCCCGTCGCGCGACCTCGTGCTGTCGCACATCCAGTTCGATCACGGGCGGCGAATCTGGATTTCGATCGCGGTCGTGATGCCGGATCATGTGCACATGATCGGTGCCCCTGTTGGAGTGCTCGCGAATGTGCTAAAGGGGATCAAAGGCGCGTCAGCGAGATCAATCAATAAGGCGTTGGGTCGCAAAGGCCCGGTCTGGCAGGACGAGTCGTTTGATCACGAGTTGCGACGGAGCGAGTCGATCGTGGAGAAGGCTGAGTACATCGCGATGAATCCGGTGAGAAGGGGGTTGGTGGAGAAGCCCGAGGACTATCCCTGGCTCTGGATCCCGGAGGGTTGACTTTGACTTTGATGTGGGGCGGGTTCTCCAACCCGCCCACCCCCGGAGGCGGGCGGGTTAGAGAACCCGCCCCACATTTTCCTGTGGCAGCAGCACGCTGTGGAGCATCTCCGCGACCGGGGTCGGGACGCCCGCCGCGCGCCCCATGCGCACGACGGCGCCGAGTTGCGCGTCGAGCTCGGAGGGTTTGCCGGACATGATGTCGCGCTGGAGGGACGAGGTGGCGTCGGGGGCGAGGCTGTCGTAGCGGGCGAGGGTGGTCTCGATCGCGTCGGGGCCGAGTTGCACGCCGCGGGCGGCGGCGACGGCGGCCACTTCCTCGATCGCGCGCTTCGCCAGCTCGCGCACCTCGGGGATGGCGCGCCAGACGCCGGTGGGGACGCGGGTCACGGCGCCGATGCCGCTGAGCGGCGCGATGAAGAGGAATTTCGTCCACATGGAGCGATGGATGTCGGGCGGGATCTCCGCATGGACGCCCGCGGCGTTCATCGCGTCGCAGATGCGCACGGCGCGCTCCGATCGCGCGTTGTCGAGCTCACCGAACATCAGGAACGGATCAGACGCCGCGTGGCGGATGTGCCCCGGCTCGACGATGAAGCTGACGATCGCGCAGAGGCCGCCCATCGCATGCTCGCGGCCGACTGCGCTCGCGATCTGCTCCGGCACGTCCATCCCGTTCTCGAGCGGGATCACCGCGGTGTTCGCGCCGACCAGCGGTCCGATCGACTGCAGCGCCTCGGGAATCTGCGACGTCTTCACCGCGAGCAGCACGGCGTCGACCGGGCCAACGCTCGCGGGATCGTCCGTCGCGTCGACGGTCGGAAGATGAAAGTCGCCGTTGATGCTGTCGACGCGCAGGCCGTTCGCGCGCAACGCCTCGAGCGTTCTGCCGCGGACGATGAACGTGACGTCTTCGCCGCCCTGCGCGAGTCGTCCGCCGAAGTAGCCGCCGACGCCGCCGGCTCCGATGACCGCGAAGCGCATCACATCCCTCCCCGGATTTCCGTCCACGGCTCGGCGGGGCGGCTCGGGAGGATGTCGCGCATCCAGTCGAACTGCGGATGCGCATCGAGGAACGCCTTCGCATCGAACGGCTCGCCGCAGGCGCGGCCCCAGCGCGCGGCGAACGCCAGCCGCTTCGCCATCTTCGAATCGACGACCTTCGCGTCGAACGTGCCGCCGGGCGAATACGGCGTGCCGCGCGACACGGCGCCCGACTCTTCGTCGAAATGTCCGCACAGCGAGCGCGAGCCGGCGAGCTCCTTGCCGAGGTAGGCGTCGTAGTGATCGGCCTCGAAGGCCTTCGCTTTTTCGACGTCGATGCGCCCCGCGTTCTCGCGCATCAGCTGCTTCCAGCGGACGCGGCGCGCGACTCCGGAGATGCGGATGTCGGTCTCGTGCTCGTCGGTCTCGAAGCGGAGGATCTTCGTGTTCTCGGCGATGTTCGAGCCGGTGAAGTAGCCGTCCTTCGTCCGCTCGAAGCCGACGTATTTGAGCCCGAGCTCGAGCCGCGCGATCTCGTTCGTGTTGACGTCGCCGATCAGCCACGCGTTCGCGTAGCCGCCGTTGTTGCCCTTGCGCATGATGGCGCACCACTCGTCGATCGAGCCGGCGTACTGCGTCGCGCGGCGCATCCGGTCGAACTCCGGAACGCCGTTTTCGTCGAAGCCGTTGAAGTCGCCGATCGTCGTCTCGGCGCCGACCAGTCCCGCGTCGGTGACGAAGAAATCGGTCCCGCTGTGGACCCAGCCGGGATAGACCTGCATGACGACGTGATGTCCTTTCGCCGGCACGAGATCGAGCATCACGTTCGCGGTCGCGGCGGGGAACTCGAACATCGTGTTGTGCCCGAGGACGATGCCGCCGTCGGCGGTCATCTTTCCGGTGGCGATGAACGCGCTGCACGACTGCTTCGCGCCTGCCTGCGCGTGCGAGCCGACGTCCTTCTTCGCGTCCGGCCACCAGGAGCCCTCGAGATCGAACCAGTCGTTGTAAGCGACGAGGTCTTCGCGCGTCGCGTGCACGCCGGCCGCGTTCATCCCCTCGGCGATGCCGTCGATCTCGGCGAGCAGCTCGCTGTCGATCTTCGGGACGACGAGCGTTTTCACTTTCGTCGTCAACCACGACCACTCCATCCCGTCGACGTACTCCCACTCTCTGCGCCGCATGCGCAGGCCGTCGTCGATCTCGTGCGCCATCAGGTAGCCGTGCTGGAAGCCGCGCTGGCGCGGCGAGCCCTCGATGTGGAGATAGACCCAGCCGTCGCGCGCCTCGCGCTTCGCGTGCGAAATCCACGTTTGCTGTTCGGTGGTGAGGGCGGCGGCGGGGAAGGCGAGAAGCAGGCAGACGAGCAGTCGTCGCATCGCTCCATTATCATCCGCGACCATGAAGATTGCCGTGCTCGCCATTCTCTGCATCGCCGCCGGTGTCGCCTACGCCGCGCCGGGCGACGATGCGAAGTTCGAAGCCATCGCCAACGACTACGTCGAGGCGCTGTTGAAGATGCATCCGGAGACCGCGACGGAGCTCGGCGACCATCGATACGACGATCGTCTCGATGACTACTCCGCCGCCGGCGTCGCGCGTGACGTGCAGTTCGCGCGCGACACGCTCGCGCAGCTGGCGAAGGTCAAGCGCGACAAGCTGAGCGCCGCGAACCGCATCGACCTGCGCATCCTGGAGAACGCGCTGCAGTCGCAGATCTACTCGCGCGAGACGCTGCGGAGCTGGGAGTGGAACCCGCAGACGTACAACGTCGGCGGCGCGATCTACGGCCTCGTGGCGCGGGACTTCGCGCCGGCGGAGACGCGGCTGCGCAGCGTGATCGGACGGCTGAACACGGTCCCCGACGTCATCGCCGCGGCGAAGGCGAACCTGAAGAACCCGCCGAAGATCCATGTCGAGACGGCGATCAATCAGAACAAGGGGACGATCTCGCTCGTCAATCACGACATCGCGGAGCTGGTGAAGCAGGCGCCGCAACTCGACGCCGAGGCGAAGGCCGCGCAGAAACGCGCCGCCGACGCGCTGACCGAGTACGGCACCTGGCTGCACGACGACCTCCTGCCGCGCGCAAACGGCGACTTCCGCATCGGCGACGAGAAGTTCCGGCGCAAGCTGCGCTACTCGCTCGATTCCGACCTGACGAAGGAAGAGATCCTCGCGCACGCCGAAGCCGATCTGAAGAAGACGCAGGAGGCGATGTACGAGACGGCGCTGAAGCTCGGCGCGGCACCGGACGACGATCATCGCAAGGTCATCAAGTTGGTGCTCGACAAGCTCGCCGATCAGCATCCGACGAACGAAACGGTCATCGCGCTGGCGGAGAAAGACCTCGCCTCGACGACGGCCTGGGTCCGCAAGCACAACCTCGTCACCGTGCCGGCCGAGCCGATCCAGGTCACGCCGATGCCGGAGTTCAATCGCGGCGTCGCCGTCGCGTCGTGCAATCCGCCGGGCGCGCTGGAGAAAAACGGCAAGACGTTCTTCTACATCTCGCCGACGCCCGCCGACTGGCCGCCGCAACGCGTGGCGTCGTTCTTCCGCGAGTACAACAACTTCATGCTGCAGGACCTGACGATCCACGAGGCGATGCCGGGACATTACCTGCAGCTCGCGCACGCGAACCAGTTCCACGCGCCGACGAAGATCCGCGCGATCTACAGCAACGGTCCGTTCGTCGAGGGTTGGGCGACATACGCCGAGCAGGTGATGGCGGAGTCGGGTTACGGCGGCCCGGAAGTGCGGATGCAGCAGCTGAAGATGCGGCTGCGCTTCATCATCAACTCGATCCTCGATCAGAAGATCCACACCGCCGGCATGACGGAGAAGGAAGCGATGGATCTGATGATGAACGAGGGCTTCCAGGAAGAAGGGGAGGCCGCCGGCAAATGGCGCCGCGCGATCCTGACGTCGGCGCAGCTGTCGACGTACTACGTGGGCAACATCGAGATGAACGAGATCCGCGCGGGGTGGGAGAAGAAGCACGGAAAAGGGGAGCTGAAGAAGCTGCACGACACGATGCTGTCGTACGGCTCGCCGGCCGCGAAGTACGTGAAGGAGATGATGGGGCTCTGAGATACCTGGCGGAGCGGTCGGCGCAATTCGAGCACGAGCTTCCCGGCGACTGCCTCGACGAAGCGATCCACATCGCGACGCTTTTGCTCGCGGAGGGGAAGCGGCCGTGGATCGGGCGCATTCGCGATCGTCACGGAGACTTCGCCGGGCTGTTGTACGCGTGGCGTTTCACCGGGCGGCAGGCGCCCGGGTGGACGACGCACTACGTCTGCTGCGAGGGCGACCTCGCGTACGATCCGCTGGCCGGCGAGCCGGTGCCGGTCGGTGAATTCGCGCAGCGCGTGTTTCAGAAGCAGCTGGAGATCGAGCGCGTGCTCGACGTCGGCGATCCGGCCACCATCAAGGCTTCCATCCGCCAAGGCGCTTGTGCGTCTTCATCCACACATCATCCAGGCCGCCCTCCTGCAGCATCTTCGTGATCCAGAGAATCTGCCCGGTGTGATTGGCGATGTGCGTGGCGATCGAGATCAGGTCCTCGATCACGAGCGTGTACATCTTCTGCTCGGGTGAGGGATCGCCGAGGCGCTCGACGGTCAGCGCGTCGAAGGTCTGCTCCGCCTTCGCGGTCATGCCGTCGAACGCGGCGAGCAGCTCATCCTTCGGGACGTGGCGGCGCTCGGCGAATTCGGCGGCGCGGTCGCGGTCGTACTCGAAGCCGCCGATCTGCCGGTTCAGGAAGTGGTTCAGCGAGCCGGTGAGGTGGAGGACGAGATTACCGACCGAATTCGACGACTCGTTGGGCCTCCACCAGATCTGCTCGTCATCGAGGCGGGCGAGGCATTCCCGGATCTGGGCCGGGAAGACCTTGGTGACGCGGGCGCGGAGGGCGGCGAGGGTGTAAGCAAGCGGATCATTCATTTGCATAGTGTAAAATCTGCACCTCTCTTGCATCCCCTGCAACGAACATCAATTCAACAAAGTCGAGGATCTTCATGACCGAAATAGTCTCCAATACCCCTCCGGTCTCGACGGTGCCCCGAGGTGTCTCCAGACCTGCCCAGGCAAAGACGCTACCGGTCGAGCCGAAGTCGGTGATCTGGAATCCGTCGGCCGATGAGCTCCGGACGTACACCGAGCAGATGCCGAACTGCCGAAAGACGGAGTTCGGGAACGTCAACGTCGCCACCAAGGTCGTCTCCCGCTCCAAGCTCTCCACGTTCATCGCCACCGACCGCCCCGAGGAACATTCGGACCAGACCATCAGCCGGGCGGAGTTCGACCGCATCTCCGGGCTGCAGAACGATTACATCAAGACCCGCGACATGCTCGTGATCGATGGCTTCATCGGGAACGATCCGGAGTTCCGGACGCCGGCCCGCCTGGTCATGGAGAAGGCGAACGCCAACATCGCGGCGATGCAGCAGATCCTCTACTATCCGGCCACCGCCGAGCAGCTCGAAAACTTCGAGCCCGATGTCACCGTGATCTACACGCCGAACCTGAAGGCCGAAGGCTATCCGGACGAGCGGCTGATCGCGGTCGACCTCGAGAACTACATCACCCGCGTCTTCAACTCGGACTACTTCGGCGAGTCGAAGAAGGGCGGGCTGCGGATGTGGAACAAGATCGTCTACGAGCGCGGCGGCTTGGCCCTCCACGCGGGATGCAAGGTGATCCCGGTGGGCGGCAGCGATCGCGTCGGCCTGATCGTCGGACTGTCGGGCACCGGCAAGACGACGACGACCTTCACGAAGCAGAACAACTCCTCGCCGGTGCAGGACGACTTCTGCGCGCTGATGCCGGGCGGCAAGATCTACGCGACCGAGAACGGCTGCTTCGCCAAGACGTTCGGCCTCAATCCGAACGACGAGCCGACGATCTACTACGCCTGCGCCTCGGAGCACGCCTACCTCGAGAACGTGTCGCAGACGGATGACGGAAAGATCGATTACTTCGACACCTCGTACACGCCGAACGGCCGCGCCGTCATCCGGATGGAGGACATCGCCGGCGCCTACGATGCGCGTCACCTCAACAAGGCCGATTTCCTCCTGATCCTCAACCGCAACGAGAACATCATCCCCGCGGTGGCGAAGCTGGAAGGCCCGCTCGCCGCCGCCTACTTCATGCTCGGCGAAACCAAAGGCACCTCGGCCGGCGGCGCCGCGGAAGCCGGCAAGTCGCTGCGCGTGCCGGGCACGAACCCGTTCTTCCCGCTGCTCCATGCGTATCAGGGCAACCGGATGCTGGAGCTGATGAAGGACAGCCCGATGGAGGTCTACCTCCTCAACACCGGCCGCATCGGCGGCGACGACAAGGACGAGCGCTCGAAGAAGGTGCGCATCCAGCAGTCGTCCGCGATCGTGAAGGCGATCGCCGAGGGAACGATCAAGTGGGAGACCGATCCCGACTTCGGATACCTCGTCGCGACCGAGGTGCCGGGCGTCGACGACGCCGATTACCTCCAGCCGAAGAAGATGTACGAGCGGCAGGGGAGGCTCGACGAGTACAACGCCCTCGTGGCGAAGTACAACGACGACCGCCGCGCGTATCTGCGGAAGTGGAAGGGACTCAGCGAGGAGATCGTCAACGCGATTTAGTTGGCGGTTGATCGTTGGCAGTTGGCAGGAGAGGCCCGCGGAAACGCGGGCCTTTTCATTTTCGTGACTTGACAAACTTATTGCAGATCGCGATATTGATATCGCAATCTGCAATATGACCGTCGGCGAAAAACTCCGCTATCTCAGGACTGTCGAGGGCGCCCTCCGTGGCTCCGATCGCGAGATGACCCAGCAGGCGGTCGTCGAGGCGATCGAGAAGGAGCTCGGGCGCAAGATCAGCCAGTCGTATCTTTCGCAGATCGAGCGCGGGCAGCGGCGCCACCTCACCAACACGAGCCGGATGACGCTGGCGAAGTTCTTCCGTGTCCATCCGGGCTACCTGGTCGACGATCCGGAAGGCTTTCACACCGAGCTCACCTCGGACGTCCGCACGCTGGAAGACAACCTCGACCTCTGGCTGGTCGGCGGCGCGGAACGCTTTGCCCATGACCCCGAGGTCAGCGAGGCGCTGGTCAAGCTGGCCAGACATGCGGACACGCGGCGCGTCCTGTCGCTCGTCTCCGCGATCCTCGATTCGCCGGAGCTCGTCGATCGTCTCCTTCAAGTTCTGCGTCCGGAGGTCGTTGTATGAACTGGGAATCCATCTACCTCGGCGTGTTTCTCCTCGGCCTGGTGATGACGGTCCTGTCGTTGTTCCTCGGGCACGTTCATCTGCCGATCCATCTGCCGCACGCGCTGCACATGCACGGCGGCGGGCCGCACATCGGGCCGATCAACACGACGACCATCGTCGTCTTCCTGACGTGGTTCGGCGCGACCGGCTACCTCGTCACGCACTACCACAGCGCGGCCGCGGGCCTCGCGCTCACCGCCGCGATCATCTCCGGCTTCATCGGCGCGGCGCTGATGTACGTCTCGGTCATCCGCACGTTCGTGATGCACGAGCGCGCGCTGCGCGATGACGACTTCGAGATGACCGGCGTCCTCGGCCGCATCAGCATGCCGATCCGCGAGGAAGGCGGGACAGGGGAGTTGATCTATTCGCAGCAGGGCACGCGCCGCAGTTGCGGCGCACGGAGTGAGCAGGGGTCGCGCATCGAGCGCGGCACCGAAGTCGTCGTCATGCGGTACGACAAGGGGATCGCGTGGGTTCGTCCGTGGGACGAGCTTCACAAGGAGGAAACTTAAAAATGTTCGGATTACCACTGTGGTTCGTGATTGCGCTGGCGGGACTGGCAGCGTTCTTTTTCATGGCGATGGTCTTCGCCGGCTTCCTGCGCAAGGTCGCGCCGAATGAGGCGTTGATCGTCTACGGCCTGCGCGGCACGCGCGTGGTGACAGGCCACGGCACGATCGTGATGCCGGTCATCGAGCACGCGCACACGCTGTCGCTCGAGCTGATGTCGTTCGACGTCGCGCCGAAGCAGGACATGTACACGAAGCAGGGCGTGGCGGTGACGGTCGAGGCGGTCGCGCAGATCAAGGTCAAGAGCGACACGATGTCGATCAAGACCGCGGCCGAACAGTTCCTCACCAAGACGCCGGCGCAGCGCGAGGGGCTGATCCGTCTCGTGATGGAAGGCCACCTGCGCGGCATCATCGGCCAGCTGACGGTCGAGGAGATCGTCAAGCAGCCGGAGATGGTCGCCGACCGCATGCGCTCCACTTGCGCGGAAGACATGACGAAGATGGGACTCGAGGTGGTGTCGTTCACCATCAAGGAAGTCAAGGACCAGAACGAATACATCACGAACATGGGGCGGCCGGACATCGCGCGCATCAAGCGTGACGCCGATGTCGCGGCGGCCGAGGCGGAGCGCGACACCGCGATCAAGCGCGCGCAGGCGCAGCGCGAGGCGGCCATCGCCACGGCGCAGGCGGACCAGGCGCGCGTCGAGGCGGAGACGGCGTCGATGTCGAAGCAGGCCGAGGCCACGCGCGACATGCAGATCAAGCAGGCGCAGTACCTCGAGGCGACCAAACGCCAGCAGGCGCAGGCCGACAAGGCGTACGAGATCCAGACGAACGTGATGCAGCAGCAGGTCGTCGCGGAATCGGTGCGCGTGCAGCAGATCGAGAAGGAAGCGCAGGTCAAGGTGCAGGAAGCCGAGATCGCGCGCGTCGAGAAGGAGCTGATCGCCACGGTGCTGAAGCAGGCCGAGATCGAGAAGCAGCGCATCGAGATGCTGGCCACGGCGGAGCGCAACCGCTTGACGTCCGAGGCCGAGGGCCGCGCCGCCGCGGTGCGCTCGGAAGGTCAGGCTGAGGCCGAGATCATCTTCCGGAAGGGTGAGGCGGAGGCGAAGGCGATGAACGTCAAGGCGGAGGCGTACCAGGAGTGGAACCAGGCCGCCGTCGTCGACAAGCTGATCACCGGACTGCCCGAAGTGGTGAAGGCGATGGCCGCGCCGCTGGCGAATGTCGATCGCATCACGATCGTCTCCACCGGCGACAGCGAAGCCGCCGGCGCGCACAAGATCACCGGCGACATGGCCAAGATGGCCGCGCAGGTGCCGGCGCTGTTCGAAGCGCTCTCCGGCATGCAGATGTCGGAGCTGCTGTCGAACGTGAAGCAGATTCAGCATCGCGAGCCGAAGGTGCCGATTAAAGAAACGTAGGAGGTCACATGTCATTGATGGAACGCGTCACCGCGCTCATTCGCGCGAATCTCAACGATCTCGTCGACAAGGCCGAGGATCCGGAGAAGATGCTCAAGCAGGTCATCGTCGACATGGAGAATCAGCTGATCCAGGTCAAGACGCAGGTGGCGGTCGCGATCGCGGACGAGCATCTGCTGGACCGCAAACAGAAGGAGAACGCGGAGAACCGGGCGCTCTGGATGCGCAAGGCGGAGCTGGCGGTCGACAAACGCGACGACGGTCTGGCTCGCGCGGCGCTGGAACGCTGCGAGAGTTTCCGCCTCGCGGCCGAGGCGCTCGACGACCAGATGAACCAGCAGCGCGCGCAGACCGAGACACTGCGGACGTCGTTCCGCAAGCTCGATCAGAAGCTGCGCGAGGCCCGCGAGAAATGCGACCTGCTGATCGCCCAGAACCGCCGCGCGCGCCTCATGCAGCGCGTCGCCGACGCGAAGGCCGGCGACGGCTCCGGGACGCTCGACCGCGTCCGCCGCAAGGTGCAGGAGGACGAGCTCGTGGCGTCGACGCGCGTCGAGATCGCCGCCGTCGATGAGCGCTTCGAGGAGCTGGAGCGGAACGACCGGATCGAGCAGTTGCTGAGCGAATTGAAAGCTCGGAGGGAAATCAGCCCGTAGCTACGTCTCGACGTGCAAAAACATGTACGTCGCGGCGATCGCAAACAGGATGTTCGCGCTCCACGCTGACAGCACGGGCGGCAGGTTGCCCACCTCGCCGAACTTCGTGAAGAGCGCGAACGTGATCCAGTAGACGATGCCGAGGATCAGGGCGAGGCCGACGCCGTAGAGCGCGCCGCGTTTGCCGATGCGGAAGGCGAACGGCAGCGCGATCATCGCCATCACGAGGCTCAGCACCGGCCACGACGTCTTCGTGTAGAGCTTCACGCTGAATTCTTCCGGCGCGTAGCCGGCGTTGCGGATCGTCTCGATGTACCTGCGCAATTGCGCGAACGTCATCTGGTCGGGCGACTTCACCTCGGTCTCGAAGTCCTGCGGCCGCTCCGCGTAGTACAGCCGGATCGGCTGTGAGATCGGGATGTACGTCGACTGCCCGTCGTCCGTGAACGAGCGCATCCAGCCGTTCTCGAACACCCAGCCCTGGCCGTCCCACCGCGCGCGCTGCGCGTACACGCGGCGCGTGAGCCGGAACTCCGCCGGGTGCATCTCGAACACCTGCACCTGCGCCAGCGTCTTCGTGTCGCGGTCGTACGAGAGGAAATTGAGCAGGTAGTGCCCCTTGCCGAGGAGCCACAGCTTCTGCTGCGCGGAGACGGGAATCGGTTTCTTGCCTTTGATCCGCGCCTCGATCTGCGCCATCCGCTGATTCGAGTACGGCAGCACGAAATCGAGCAGCAGGTAGGCGAGGATGCTGATCACCGCCGCGACTGCGAGGATCGGCAGCGCCACGCGGTACAGCGAGACGCCGCCCGACTTGATCGCCGTGATCTCGTTGTTGCGCGACATGATCCCGAACGTCACCAGCGTCGACACCAGCACCGAGATCGGCAGCATCCAGTGGAAGATCTGGAACATGAAGAAGCGGAAGTAGGCGAACACCGTGTGGAACGGGATGTGGTGCTCGCGGATGTCGTTCGACATCTCGGTGTACTGGATGATGAGCATCAGGACGATGGTCGAGATCATGACCAGTCCGAGGATCTTCACGAACTCGCGCAGGATGTAGCGGTCGAGGATGTTCGGGAACGTGATGTCGAGCCGGCTGAGGATCGACGATCCCTCGGCCTCACCCGCCTTGCCCTCGGCGCGGCGCTCCTTGCGCGTCGAGATGGAGGTGATGATCCGGCGGAAGAAGCCCCCTTCGCCGCGCTGCGCGCCGATGTCGCGATTCGCGCGGATCAGCAGGTAGATGCCGAGGATCAACAAAAGGAGATCGGCCGTCCACATGCCGACGAGCGGGGAGATGCGCCCGGTCGCGGCAAGCTGCTCGCCGTTGTTGATGAGCACGTAGTAGAAAACGATGATGGCAATACTTAAAGAGAAACCTGAGCTTTTGCCGCCACGGCGGTTCGTGATGCCGAGCGGCAGTCCGACGATCCCGAAGACGATGCAGGCAAACGGGATGGCGAATTTCTTGTGCACCTCGACGCGCGCCAGGTTGTAGGTCTCGTGGTCGGCGCTGTGCCGCAGCTCATGGACCTGGCGCAGCAGCTCGCCGAGCGTCATCTCCCGGAACGAGCGGCTGGCGGTGCGGCTGGTTTCGCCCGGGACTTTCTCCGGCAGGAGGATGCGCTGCTGGACGTTGCGGTTGAGGTCGTACCGGTCGGGCTTACGCGGATCCCAGACGTGAGTCTCGGCATTGTGGAGATTCATCCACGTCTGGTGGACCGCCTTGACCGTGGCGATGTTGCCGTTGCGGGCGATGATGATCCGCTGGCCGCCGCGTTGCCCGAGGGCGTTCCCGGGGTTGTCGCGATGCGCGCTTTCGACCGCCTGTGCCGGCGTCGTTCCTTCGTTTTCCTCGGCCCGGTTGTCTGCGACGAACACGCCGCGCCACTGCGCGGTGCGCGGGTCGACGTCGTCGACATAGATCATCAGGTTCTCGAAATCGTCGTAGAAGATGCGCGGCTTGATCTCCTTGGCCGCCGATTGCGTGACGAGGTCGGACGTCAGCCGCGCCAGCTCGCTGTTGCCGCGCGGCAGGACGACGATCATTAAATAAAGGTTCACCAGGAAGATGGCGAAGCTGAAGAGGAAGACCGGGAGGTAGATCGTGCGCGTGGAGATGCCGAGGGCGCGCATGGCGATGATCTCGGAGTCGGACGAGAGGCGGCCGACCGCGATGAGGATGCCGAAGAGCAGCGACATCGGGACCGTGAGGACGATGATCCACGGCAGCGACAGGAGCAGCAGCTTGGCCACCGTGGAGATCGGGAGCGAGCGGCGGATGATCAGGCCCGCGAGCTGGAAGAGCTGCCTCATGAGGATGATCGAGGTGTAGAAGATGAGCCCGAGCGAGGTCGGGCCGACCATCTCTTTGAGGATGTAGCGCGTGAGGATCTTCATGACGTCGAAGAGGGATTGTAAGTGCCGTGCCTGGGTGGGATTGGGATTTCCTCAGAGTCCGATAAGATAGATTATGTTAAATACGTGGGATACCAATTACGTCCGACACGACCGCCGCCGCCGTCGGTCCCGCTCCCGCGCCTTTCCCGATCAGCGTGATCTCCCCGACCGCCCGTCCGCGAATCACCACCGCGTTGAACTCGTCGCGCACGAGCGCCAGCGGATCGGACGCCGGCAGCTCCTCGGGGGCGACGCGCAGCTCGATGCCGCCCGCCACCCGCCGCGCCGTCGCGACGTGGCGGATGACGAAGCCGCGGTCGCGCGCGCGCTCGACGTCGTCGCGCGTGATGCCGCGGATGCCGGCGATCGATCCGTGAACGATCGGTTCGTCGAATGCGAGTCCGGCCAGGATGCGCAGCTTCTGCGCGGCGTCCTCGCCGTCGATGTCGTTCGACGGATCGGCCTCCGCGAACCCGCGCTCCTGCGCCAGCCGCAGCGCATCGTCAAACGGCAGCCCGTCCGACTCGATGCGCGTCAGGATGTAGTTCGACGTCCCGTTGAGAATCCCGCGCACGGACTCGATCGTGTCCGCCGCGAGGCCGTCGCGGATCGCGCGGATGACCGGGATCCCGCCGCAGACGCTGGCCTCGAATCCGATGGAGACGCCTCGCCTGCCGGCGGCCGCGAAGAGATCGCGGCCGCACTCGGCAAGCAGGGCTTTGTTGGCGGTGACGACGTGGCGGCCGTTGGCGATCGCGCGCCGCACGTACGCGCCGGCGCAGTGCACGCCGCCGACGACCTCCACGATCAGGTCGCAATGCGCGTCGAGCACCTCGGTGGCGCGCGTGGTCAGCAGCCGCCGGTCGATGCCGGGCCGCGACTTCGCCAGATCGCGCACGAGGATCCGCTCGATGGCCAGCTCGACGCCGTGCCGCTCGCGGATGCGATCGCGCTCGCGCTCGACGAGCTGCACGACGCCGGCGCCGACGGTGCCGCATCCCAGAAGACCGATGCGTAATGCGCTCATGCTTCGGCACTCCTGGCGGGCACGCGCGTCGCGGCCAACGCCTGCCCGAGGTCGTCGATCAGGTCGCGCACATCCTCGAGTCCGACCGATAGCCGGATCAGACCGTCGCCGATGCCGACCTTCCGCCGCACCTCGGGCTCGACCGATGCGTGCGTCATCGTCGCCGGATGACAGAACAGGCTGCGGACGCTGCCGAGGCTTTCGGCCAGCGTCCACAACTTCAGGCGCCGCGTGAAGGCGCGGGTTTCTTCGATGGTCGTATCGAGCTCGAACGAGACGATCGCGCCGAAGCGCTCCATCTGCCGCCGCGCGACCGCGTGACCCTCGTGCTCCGCGAGTCCCGGATAGAAGACGCGCGAGATGGCGTCGTGGCCGTCGAGGTAGCGGACGATCTCCTCCGCGTTGTCGCAATGCTTCTGCACGCGCAGCGAAAGCGTTTTCGTGCCGCGCAGGATCAGGAAGCAATCCTGCGGTCCCGGCACGGCGCCGATGGCGTTCTGGAAGAAGCGCAACTCGGTGGCCAGCTCGTCGTCGTTCGTGATCACGACGCCGCCGAGGACGTCGTTGTGGCCGTTGATGTACTTCGTCGTCGAGTGCAGGACGATGTCGGCGCCGAGGGCCAGCGGATGCTGCAGCAGCGGGGTGGCGAACGTGTTGTCGACGACGGTGCGGACGCCGGCGCGGCGCGCGATGGCGGCGCAGGCGGCGATGTCGGTGATCTTCAGCAGCGGATTGGACGGCGTCTCCAGCCAGAGCAGTTTCGTCTCGGGGCGGATCGCGCCGGAGATGGTGAACGGATCGCCCGGATCGACGAAGGTGAACTCCACGCCGAATTTCGCAAAGTACTTTGTGAAGATGCGCCAGGCGCCGCCGTAGAGGTCGCGCGTGGAGACGACGTGATCGCCGGCGCGCAGGATCGACAGCACGCCGTGAATTGCGGCCATCCCGCTGGCGAAGGCGACGCCGTGCTTTGCCCCTTCGAGCGCCGCGAGGTTTTCCTCGAGCGCGTGGCGCGTCGGATGGTCGGTGCGGGCGTAGCAGTAGCCGCGGTTGATGCCCGGCTCGGTCTGGCGGAACGTCGAGGTCTGGTAGATCGGAAACGAGACTGCGCCGGTCGTCTCATCGTCGGGTTGACCGGCATGGATGGCGAGCGTATCGAGACGGTAGGACATGATGATTTACCCTCCAAGCCCGAAAAGGCTTCGTGTGTGTCAGTTGGCCGTTGACAGGGGGCCGGAGGGCAGCAAAAAGCTCCTGCCAACGGTCAACTGTGAACTGCCAACTTCGTTCGTGTGAGTGAGGGAGTTCGGAGGGACCCGGGTCGTCAACGCGACAAAGCTACGCGTCTGCGCCCGGGCGGCGCATCATCATTCGGCCCATCAGGGTGAAGTGACGCAGCATGTTGACGCGGGACGATACGCTCGCACCGCGGCGCTGTCAACAAGCGCGTGACGAAGTGCACCGCCGGGCCGTATCAAGAATCAGACAGCAGATGGCGGACAGCAGACAGCAGGTGGTCGCGCTCGGCGTGCCTCTGGTGCGGGGTCTGCCGTTGGCTGCTTCGCCGGCGACGACGATCCTTTTCTGCGGCGCGTTTTACGGCGCTTCGCTCGGCGCGTGGCACGACGCGCGGCTCGCGTTTTACACGGCGGTCAAAGTGCCGCTGCTGCTGTTCGCGACGGCGGCGCTGACCGCGTTGTTCAACTGGATCATCGCGGCGCTGATCGGGTTGCCGTTGAAGTTCCGCGACTCGATCGAGATGTCGCTTCTCCCGCTCGCCGTCGCGAGCCTGATCCTCGCCTCGGCCGCGCCGATCGTCTTTTTCTTCGACCTCTCGCTCCCGCCGCCGGCGCCCTCCGCCCGCACGCTGCACAATCTTCTCTACCTCACCCACACCGCGTGCGTCGCCGGTGCGGGCGTGACCGGCACGATGTTCCTGCAGCGGCGATTGCTCGAGGTCTGCAACGGCAACACGCGGCTCGCGCGGCGCGTGCACGCGGCGTGGGTCATGGCCTTCGCGTTCGTCGGCGGCGAGGTGGCGTGGATCCTCCGGCCGTTCATCGGCAGCGTCTACCTGCCGGTGGTCTTTCTCCGTCCCGACGCGCTGCACGGCAACGTGTACGAATTCATCCTCACTGACATCCTGCCGCACCTGTGGAGGTCCTTATGACGCTGTTCGCCGCCCTCGATGACCTGCTCCGCAACCGCAACGCCAACCGGCCGTTCCTGCTCTTCTTCGGCGCGTTGCTCTGCTACCTCGCGTACGGGCTCGCCGCCGGCTTTTTCCAGGGCGGCGCGCAGATCGGCGTCGCTGTGCTGAAGGTTCCGCTCGTGATTCTCGGCTCGCTCGCGCTCTGCGTCCCGAGCCTCTACGTCTTCACGGCGTTGAGCGGCGCCGGGCTCGATGCGCGCGGATTTTCGAAAGCGCTGGCCGGATTCGCCGGCATCGCCGGACTGATCCTCATCGCGCTGATGCCGGTGATCTGGCTCTTCTCGGTCAGCACGCTCTCGCTGACGTTCGTCGTCTGGCTGCACCTCTTCTCGTGGCTCGTGGCGCTGGCGTTCGGCCAGCGTTTCCTGGTCAGCGCCGTCGGGGCGAACCGCGCGGCCGGGCTCTGGCTCGTGCTCGTGCTGCTCGTGTCGCTGCAGATGACGACGTACCTGCGTCCCGTGTTGTGGCGCGATGCCGGTCAGCCGCTCTTCGCCCGCGAGAAGCTTTCATTCTTCTCGCACTTCGCGCAGGTGACCGACTGGAAGCCGGCCGTCAAACCGATCGCTGCGACTCGGCGATGAACTTCTCCACCTGCGAGACGAACGAGAGGCCGTTGTTCGTCTTGCGGATGTAGCCGATGGCGGGGGAGCGCTCGACGAGCGACTGCAGCTCCTCCTCCCCTTTCGCCGAGTGCAGGACGATCGGCGTCTCGCGGAGGAAATCGAAGAGCGTGGTGAAGTCGAGCACGTGCTCGCCGGAGAGCGCCGGCATCTCCAGATCGAGCAGAACGAGGTTCGGCTTCTCGCGCTGCACCAGCTGCGGCATCCGCAGCGGCGATTCGCTGGTGATCACCTCGTAGCCGGCCGCCTCGAGCAGGCGCTTCGCGTGCGACAACGCCTTCGCATCGTCATCGATGACGACGATCTTTCCCTTCGGCATCACTCCTCCGCTTCGAGCCGCCGCAGCAGCTCCTTCACGGCATCGATCACTTCGCTCCGCTCCACGTTCGGCTTCCTGAACGCGAGGTTGAGCGAGAACGGCAGCGACTTGTCCTTCAGCGAGAAGACGAAATTCTTCGGCCGTCCCGCCTTCTTCGGCTCCCCTTTGGCGGCGGTCTGCTTGCGCAGCTCCTCGCGCGAGAGCTCGCCCGCGGCGAACGCGCGCACCACCTGCTCCATCGCCTCTTCGCTGCCGGCGCGCGCCACCTGCACCAGTACCGACTTGTTCGCCACGCCCGCCTCGCGGCACATGGCGCGGATGCGGTCGGGGATCTCGTTGATGAGCAGCGTCTCGGTGACGGTCGTGCGCGACTTGCCGATCACCTGCGAGATCCGTTCGTGCGTGTAGCCGAACTTCTCCTGCAGGATGAAGAGCCCTTCCGCTTCTTCGAACGGCGTCAGGTCCTTGCGCTGGATGTTCTCGATCAGCGCGATCTCGAGCTGCTCCTTGTCGTCGACGTCGAGCTCGATGGCCGGGATCTCGTCGAGCCCGACCAGCGTGGCCGCGCGGTAACGGCGCTCGCCGGAGATGATCTGGTAGCGGTTCGGGCCGATGGCGCGCACCAGGATCGGCTCGAGCACGCCTTTCTCGCGGATCGACGCCGCGAGCTCTTCGATGTTGCCGAGCTGCGTGCGCGGCTGGTCGGGGTTCGCCTCGATGAACTGCAGCGGGAGCATCGTCCCGATATGCCGCCCGGAGCGCCGCGTCAGCTCCTCGACGTAATGGGAGTCGTGACGCATGTTGGCCCGGTCGGGAAGTCCGCGTTTCATAGCCATGATTGTCCTAACGATGAACGATGAACGATGAACGATGAACTTGCCGGAGCGGAGCCCGTTCATCGTTCATCGTTCCGCGTTCATCGTTCCTACACACGCGAGAGAATTTCCTCCGAAAGTGAGTAGTACTCCATCGCCCCGCTCGATTTCGGCGCGAACGTGAAGATCGACTCCTTGTACGCCGGGCTTTCCTCGAGGCGGATCGATTTCGTGATGATGGTGTTGAACAGACGGTCGCCGAAGACGTTGCCGATCTGCTCGTGGATGTCCTTCGCCAGCGTCGTGCGCCGGTCGTGCATCGTGATGACCACGCCGAGGAGCTGCAGATTCGGGTTCGGGCGGGCCTTGATCTTCTCGATCGTCTCGAGCAGATCGTCCGTCCCTTCGAGCGCAAAGTACGACGACTGGATCGGGACGAGCACGTGCGTCGACGCGACCAGCGCGTTGACCGTGATCATGCCGAGGGTCGGCGGCGTGTCGATGAAGACGTAGTCGAACTTCGAGCCGACGTCCTTCATCTTGTCCTTCAGCCGGAACGGGCCGTCCAGCTCGCCGATCAGTTTCGATTCGAGCTTGGCCAGCGCGATGCGCGACGGCGCGAGCGAGAGGTGGGGCACCTGCGTCGGGACGATGACGTCCTCGAACGGCACTTCCTCGCTCACCATCACGTCGTACATCGACTTCGTGATCTGCCGGACGTCGACGTACGACATCGACGAATTCGCCTGCGGATCGAGGTCGATCAGCAGTGTCTTGAACCCCTTGTTGGCGACGGCCGCAGAGAGATTGATGGCGGTGGTGGTCTTGCCGACTCCGCCCTTCTGGTTGGCGACTGTGATGATCATTGAGCCTGCCGCGATTGTACATGCGCGGCAGGCGATTCGAGCGCGCTCGCCGCGTAGTAGAGTGCCGACAACATGATCCCGATCGGCCGCGTGTACGAACTTGCGAAATATCCGGTCAAATCGATGGCCGGAACGATCCTCGAATCGGCGCAGCTCGGCTTCCACGGCATCGAGGGCGACCGGCGTCTCGCCTTTCGGCGTCTCGGCGACAAAAGCGCCTTTCCGTGGCTCAGCGCGAGCCGCCTCCCCGACCTCGTCCGCTATCGGCCGGTCGAGCCGCAGTACACGATGGTTCGCACGCCCGCCGGACGCGAGCTCGAGCTTCGCGGCGCAGAGCTGCAGAACGAGATCGCCGGAGGCTTCGGCAGTCCCGTCGAGCTGATGGAGCTCAAGCACGGGATCTTCGATGACGGCGCGATCTCGGTGATCAGCCTGGCCACGATTGCCGCGATCGGCCGCGAGGCCGGACTCGAGATCGATCGCCGCCGCATGCGCGCCAACATCGTCCTCGACACGCACAGTGCAGAGCCGTTTCTCGAAGATCAGTGGATCGGCGGGACGCTCGTGTTCGGCGAGGCGGCCGTGAGCATCACGTTGCGCGACGAGCGCTGCGTCATGGTCAACATCGACCCCGACACCGGCGAGAAAGATGCGCGCGTGATGAAGGCGATCGTCGGCCTGAACGACAACTACGCGGGCGTCTACGGCACCGTCGTGCGCAGCGGTGCGATCGAGGTCGGACAGCCGGTCACGCTGGTCCGCGCCTGACGCCTACATCTTGTACTTGCCGAGATCGTCCGGCCCCAGCTGCTCGAACCACTTCTTCATCTTCTCGTCCTGGTCCTCGGAATCAGGCGTGATGGTCTGCGCCTGGTCGAGGACCGACTGCGCGACGAAGATGGGTGCCTCGGTGCGCAACGCGAGCGCGATGGCGTCGCTTGGGCGGGCATCGACTTCCAGGGTCTTGCCGCCGGTCATGATGCGGATCTGCGCGAAGAACGTGGAGTCGCGCAGGTCGTTGATCACCACGCGCGTCACCTGCGCGTCGAGCTCGGAGATCATGTTGCGCAGCAGGTCGTGCGTCATCGGCCGCGGCGTGGCCACGTTCTCCAGCTGCAGCGCGATGGCGTTCGCCTCGAAGATGCCGACCCAGATCGGGAGGAAAAATTTTTCGTCGTCGTCTTTCAGCACGACGATCGGAGAGTTCGACACCGGATCGAGCATCAGACCCTTGATCGACATCGGCACCAGGTCGGAAGCCATGATGTGAACAGCATACCTCCGCACATACACTTTGGATCAATGTCCGAGCACGCCCTCCTCGATTCGCTCTACCGCAACGAGTCGGGGCGCATCCTTGCCACGCTCATCCGTCTCCTCGGCGATTTCGATCTGGCCGAGGAAGCGATGCACGACGCGTTCAGCGCGGCGCTGATGCAGTGGCCGCGCGACGGGGTGCCGGAGAATCCGCGCTCCTGGCTGGTCTCGACTGGGCGCTTCAAAGCGATCGACGCGTTGCGGCGCCGCGCGCGATTCGAAGCGATGGAGCTCGCGGCGCACACGGATGACGTACCGGCTCACGACGACGAGATCGAGGACGATCGCCTGCGCCTGATCTTCGTCTGCTGCCATCCTGCGCTCGCGCCCGAGGCGCGCGTGGCGCTGACGCTGCGTGAGGTCTGCGGCCTGACGACGGAAGAAATCGCGCGTGCCTTTCTCACGACCGCACCAACGCTCGCGCAGCGGATCGTGCGCGCCAAGTCGAAGATTCGCGATGCGAAACTGCCCTATCAGGTGCCGTCGCAGGCCGAGCTGCCGGAGCGCCTCGGCGCGGTGCTGCACGTCGTCTATCTCGTCTTCAACGAAGGTTACTTCGCGACCTCCGGCGCGACGGTCACGCGCGCCGATCTCTCATCCGAAGCGATCCGCCTCGGACGTCTGCTGCACGACCTGCTGCCGGAGCCGGAGGTCATCGGCCTGCTCGCGCTGATGCTGCTGCAGGAATCGCGTCGCGCGGCGCGGACGTCGGCGGCGGGCGACGTGATCCTGCTCGAACACCAGGACCGCGCGCTGTGGAATCGCGATCAGATCGAGGAAGGGATCGCGCTCGTGGAGCGTGCGTTGTCGACGCGGCGGTTCGGAGCGTACACGCTGCAGGGGGCGATCGCGGCGGTGCACGCCGAGGCAAAGACGGCGGCGGAGACCGACTGGGCGCAGATCGTGGCGCTGTACAACGCGCTGCTGCGCATCGAGCCGTCGCCGGTCGTCGAGCTCAATCGCGCGGCCGCGGTGGCCATGCACGAAGGTCCGGAGGCGGGACTGCGGCTCATCGATGAGATCCTCGCGCGCGGCGAGCTCGGCGCGTATCACCTCGCCCACTCGGCGCGCGCCGATCTGCTGCGGCGTTTGGGAAGGATCGCCGAGGCGCGGGAGGCGTACGAAAAAGCGCTCGCGCTCGCCGAGCAGGAGCCGACGAAAAAATTTCTTGCAGACCGGTTGTCGAAAATCGCGTCGTCCGGCGACTAGAAGGCAAAAGGAGATCAAAACCATGAAATACATCTGCCTCGGTTACATCGATCCGAACAAGTTCGCGAGCTGGAGCGACGAAGAGCGCAACAGCAAGATGGACGACTGCTTCCGCTACGACGACGTGCTGCGCAAGAACGGCAACTTCACCGGCGGCGAGGCGCTGCAGCCGCCCGACACCGCGGCCACGCTGCGCTGGACGAACGGCAAGGTCGCGGTCACGGACGGCCCGTTCGCCGAGACGAAGGAGCAACTCGGCGGGATCATGATCCTCGAAGCGCGCGACCTCAATCACGCCATCGAGCTGATCTCGAACCATCCCGGGGTGACGTTCGGCCCGTGGGAAATCCGGCCGGCGGCCGATCTCTCCGAGATGATTCACGAGAGCGAAGTGCGGCGTGGGAAGGTGAGCAAATGAAAGGGACGATGATGGTTCTCGCAGCACTTGTACTCGCGCAAACCGCCGGCGCCGCGGATGTTCGGAGCGGCTACGCAGCGGTCAACGGGCTTCGCATTTATTACGAGATCCACGGTGCGCCGAATCCGGCGCACCTCCCTCTCGTACTGCTGCACGGCGGCGGCGACACGATCGCGACGTCGTTCGCCCGCCTCCTCCCCGAGCTGGCGAAACATCGCCAGGTCATCGCATTCGAGCAGCAGGGTTACGGCCATACCGCCGACGTTGCCGATCGTCCGTTCACGTTCGAGCAATCGGCCGACGACACCGCCGCGCTCCTCGATTCAATGCACATCGCGCAGGCCGATCTCCTCGGCTTCAGCAACGGCGGCACGATCGCGCTGCAGGTCGCGATCCGGCATCCGAACGTCGTACACAAACTCGTGCTCGTGTCGACGCCGTGGAAGCGCAGCGGAATGATCGACGGCTTCTTCGCCGGCATGGATCACGCGACGATCGACAACATGCCGAAGGAGTTGAAGGATGCCTACCTCGCGGTCGCGCCGCATCCCGAGAACCTGCAGACGATGTTCGAGAAGTCGCGCGACCGCATGCGGTTCATGAAGGACATTCCGGACGGTGCCGTGCGCGCGATCAAGGCGCCGGCGCTCGTCATCCTCGGCGATTCCGACGTGATCAAAGTCGAGCACGGGCTGGAGACGAAGCGCCTGTTGAACGGACAGCTGGCCGTGCTGCCGGCGACCGATCACATGGCGGTCACGTCGCGCACGGAGGTCATCGTGCCGATGATCGAGCAGTTCCTCAGTTGACCGCTTCGCCGCGGAGGGTGTGGTGGCCGGCGTCGTCGATGCGGACGCCGAGCAAACTCCCGAGCGGGGTCGAGGCGTCGCCGGCGAAGTTCACGACCCAGTTGTCGTCGGTGCGTCCCGACAGCATCGCCGGATCGTGTTTGCTCGGACCTTCGACCAGCACCGGCATCACGCGGCCGCGGTACGACTCGAGCCGTTCGCGCTTGTGGCGCTCGTGCAGATCGAAGAGCCGGTTGAGGCGCTCCGATGCGACCGCGTCATCGACCGGCGGTCCGATCTTCAGCGACGGCGTGCCGGGCCGCGGCGAGTACTTGAACGCGAAGAGCGAGCCGTAGCGCACCTGCTCGATGAGCGACAGCGACTCCTGAAAATCTTCTTCCGTCTCGCCGGGGAAACCGACGATCAGATCGGTGGAGAAATGGATCTCCGGAATTGCCTCGCGGATGCGGTCGACGATCTCCAGATACTTCTCGCGCGTGTACAGCCGCTTCATCCGCCGCAGGATCTTCGACGATCCCGACTGCACCGGCAGGTGGAGATAGCGCGAGATGTTCTCGTGATCGCGCATCGCGGCGATCATCGAGTCGTTCACCTCGGCGGGATGCGAGGTCATGAAGCGCAGCCGCGCGACGCCGTCCAGCTCCGCGATCGCGCTCAGCAGCGCGCCGAAATCGCGGCCCGTCACGGGACAGCGATACGCGTTGACCGTCTGCCCGAGGAGCTCGATCTCGACGCGGCCGCCGGCGACGGCGACGCGCGTCTCGGCGACGACGTCATCGAATGGACGCGAGACTTCGCGCCCGCGCGTCGTCGGCACGATGCAGAAGGTGCAGTTCTTGTTGCAGCCTTCCATGATCGTGACCCACGCCTTCGTCGCGGAGCCGTGATCGATGGCCAGCGCGTCGTAGCGCCGGTCCTCGGGGAAATCGACGGCGACGGCATGCTCGCGGTCGAGCACTTCATCGAGATGGCCGACGTTGCCCGGTCCCATCACGAAGTCGACCCACGGCGCGCGCTCGAGGATGCGCTCCCCTTCCTGCTGCGCCACGCATCCGCAGACGCCGATCTTGAGGTCGTTGCGCTCGTCTTTCAGTTTGCGGAGGCGGCCGAGGTGCGAGTAGACCTTCTGCTCCGACTTGTCGCGGATCGAGCAGGTGTTGAGGAGGATCACGTCCGCCTCCTGCTCCGATTGCACGCGGCGGTACCCGCGCAGCTTGAGGCTGCCGGAGAGCCGCTGGCTGTCCAGATCGTTCATCTGACAGCCCCACGTTTCGATGAAGAAGGTCTTCATGGTTTCATCGCGGCGCGCGCCGCATCGACTTCCAGTTTCTTCGCTTCGAACTTCTTGCGGATCACGTCGTCGCGGAACGCCGGATCGTTTTCCTCGTAATAGCTCTGCTCGATCGCGGCGAGCTCCTTTTCGAGGTTCGCCACTTTCTTCTCCGCCTCGGCCTGCGCGTGCTGTTCGGCCGCGACGCTCTTCCTGTCCGCTTCCTGCTTCTCGATCGACGTCTCCGGCGCGAGCGACGCAAGCGGCTTCGATGTCGCCGGCAACTCGATCAACTTCCCTTTCGCCTTCTTCACATCCGCGTTCGTGATCACCTTGCGCGGGATCGCGACCCGCCCCACTTTTGCTTTCTTCGCCGCGGCGACCAGGTCGGAGTCTTTCGGCGTCTCTTGTCCGAGCAGCGCAACGGCCAACAGACAACTGCCAACCGCCAACGCGACTCTCATGCCTTCGACGTCCCCGCCCTTCCGTACCGGTCCTCGAGCCGCACCACGTCATCGAGCTCCGGCGTCGAGACCTCGGCCACGTCGGTGTCGGCGATCGCTTCCATGCGGTGGATCATCCGCGGCGGAATGTGGAAGGCCTCCCCTTTCCGCAGCATCACGTCACGCCGGTCGCCGTCCTGCTCGACCGTCAGCCGCAGCTCGCCCTCGACAACGTACAGCGTCTCTTCTTTGATTTCGTGGTACTGGAGGCTGAGGCTTTCGCCGCGATTGATGTGCAGGATCTTGCCGACGTAACGATCGGTGTGCGCGAAGATGAGCTCGTAGCCCCACGGCTTGGGGACATGTTTGATTGCGGTCATTGTTTACCCACCACTCCCTCCGGGAATCGCAGCGCGACGTTCTCGATGACGAACTCCTCGATCTCCTGCGCCGTCCGCTTCTGCAGTGCCATCTCCGCGATGCGCCGGCAGTCCTTGTACTTCGCCGACCGGATCACGTTCTTGATCACCGGGATCGACGACGGGTTCATCGAAAAGTTCTCCAGCCCGAGGCCGAGCAGCACGACCGCGAAGATCGGATCGGAGGCCATCTCGCCGCACATCGAGACCGGGATGTTCGCGCGCTTGCCCGCATCGATCACGCTCTTGATCAAGCGCAGCAGCGCGGGATGCAACGGCTCGTAGAGATAGCTGACGTTCTCGTTCGCGCGATCGATGGCCAGCGAGTATTGAATGAGGTCGTTCGTGCCGATGGCGAAGAAGTCGGCCTCCTCCGCGAGGAAGTCGGCGATCAGCGCCGCCGACGGCACCTCGATCATGATGCCGATCTTCAGGTCCGGGTTGTACGCCTTCCCCTCGGCATCGAGCTCCAGCTTGATCTCGCGGATGAACGTCTTCACCTGCCGCAGCTCCTGCACGCCGGAGACGAGCGGGAACATGATCTTCATGTTGCCGAATGCCGAGGCGCGGAGCAGCGCGCGCAGCTGCGTCTTGAACATCTCGCGATGCTTCATGCAGAGGCGCAGGCCGCGCAGTCCGAGGACCGGATTGTCTTCCTTGCTGCCGATCACTTCGCGCGCCAGCTTCTTGCCGCCGAGGTCGAACGTTCGGATCACGCACGGCTGCGGCGCGAGGCTTTCGACGATGCGGCGATAGACCTCGAAGTGCTCGTCTTCGTTCGGCAGGTCGGGACTTTTCGAGATGTAGAGGAACTCGGAGCGATAGAGGCCGATGCCCTCCGCGCCGAACTTGATCGCGTCGTCGAGCTCTTCCATCAGCTCGAGGTTCGCCTGCAGCGTGACCTGGCGCCCGTCCTTCGTGACCGCCGGCAGCAAGCGATTTTCGAGGAGCTTCTTCTCCGATTCTTCGTGCCGCGTGACGCGGCTGCGGTACTCCTGCACCATCGCGTCGGTCGGGTTGACCAGGACGATGCCCTCGTATCCGTCGACGATCACGGTCTCGTCGTTGTCGACGATCTTCGTCAGCCGCGGCACGCCGATGACGGCCGGCATGAAGAGCGATTTGGCGATGATCGAAACGTGCGACGTGCGGCCGCCGGTCTCGGTGGCGAAGCCCACGATCGGGCGGCGGTTGAAGTGGACGGTGTCGGACGGCGTGAGGTCGTCGGCCAGGATGATGACGTCGTGCTTGATCTCGGAGAGGTCGTGATGCGCGACGCCCTGCAGGTTGCGCAGCACGCGCTCGGCGACGTCCTTCACGTCGGCGACGCGCTCGCGCAGGTAGTCCTCTTCGAATGATTGGAAGCGCGCCTGCAGCTCTTCCTGCACCTCGGAGAGCGCCCACTCGGCGTTGACCTGCTCCTCTTCGATCTTCTGCACGACTTTGTCGGCGAACGAAGGATCGCTGACCATCATCGCGTGCGCCTCGAAGATCGACGCGTACTCCTCCCCCATCGAGCGGCTGACTTTCGCCTTCAGCTCGTGCAGTTGATCGCGCGTCTTCTCCAGCGATTCGAGAAAGCGCGTGACCTCGGCCGGGACTTCTTCTTCGCGGATGGGAACGCGGTAGATGGAGACGATCCGCTTCTCGATGATGAGCGCGCGTCCGATGGCGATCCCGGGCGAGACCCCGATGCCTTTGTAGGTGCGGATGTCAGATCGTTGCGAGGCCCTGGGGACGCGATCGATGAGCACAAGTCATTCTACTTCATCGAACTTACGGTCGATCAGCTCCTGGATCGCGTCGAGTGCTTCGTTCTCGTCTTCGCCGTTGGCGCGGACGGTGATCGTGGAGCCGCGGCCGGCGGCGAGGAGAAGGATGCCGAGGATCGATTTGCCGTCGACCTCTTCATCACCTTTGCGGATCTTGATGTCGCACTTGAAGCGCGCCGAGGTGTGCACGAGCTTCGCGGCCGCGCGCGCGTGAAGTCCGAGTTTGTTTTTGATCTCGATGTTGCGCTCGGTCACGAACGCGCTCCCGTCGCGGTCAACAGGTCGGATGCGACGCGGATCGCCTTCGAGCCTTTTTCGCTGATCACGTGCGCCAGCGTGGCGACGTCTTTCGCCTCGCTCTGCATCGTTGCGAACTTCACGATCATCGGCAGGTTCACGCCGGTGACGATCTCCACGCGTCCCTGTTCGAGGAAGGAGAGACTGATGTTGCTCGGCGTGCCGCCGAACATGTCGGTGAAGATGATGACGCCGCGCTCGGGACCTCCGAGGCGTTCGAGCGCGAGGCGGATCTTCTCGCGCGCTTCATCGACTGTGTCGTTCCACTCCAGCGGCACGGCTTCGATGCCGACCACGTTTGCTTCGATTCTCTCCGCCGCGCTCAGGAGCTCGTAGGCGAGCTTCCCGTGCGTGACGATCAATGCGCCGATCAAACCGGACCTCCGAATTGCGGCGTGAATGATACAGCCGCTTTCCGTTTCTGCCCGAACAGGTAGGGAAAAACGGCCCTATGGCCCTCCGTAAGATAGGAGGCCTCCTGATCGTCCATGCCGTAGTCCTCGCGGCCGTCGTGTCGTTAGGCGCGGCGGAGCCTTTCTCGATCATCGGCAGATCGGGCGTGACGGCGACGGGGACGATGCGCGTGACGGGGAACGTGGGGGCGGCCTCGGGCGCGGTGACGGGAGTTAAGCCGGCTGTCGGCGAGATCCTGCCGGGCGGCGACGCACTCAAAGATGTGGCGACGGCGTGGGACGACATGCAGCGGTGCAGCCCTTCGGTCCACTGCCTGTCGTCGATCATCTATGCATTCAACGGCGGCGCGGATGACGTCTGGATCATCCAAATCGACGGCGACCTGATCATCCCTCCCGGATCGTCGATGAAGCTGCTGGGTGGCGCGAAGAGCAGCAACGTCTTCTGGCGGGTCAACGGCTCGGCGACCATCGGCGAGCGGAATTCGTTCGTGGGAACCCTCATCGCGCTCCGGAGCATCACCGTGCGCGAAGGCGTGACGGTGTCGGGCCGGCTGATCGCACGCCAGGGAACCGTGACGCTCACGACCGACGACGTCAATTTCTGCTGCCATCCGATCGAGCAGTCATCGCTGCCGAACGGGATCGCCAATGTTCAGTACAGCGAGACGATCATCCCCTCCGGCGGCACCCAGCCGTACACGTTCTCGCTCTTCTCCGGATCGCTTCCTCTGGGACTCGGTCCGCTCGAACCGAATGGAACGTTGTCCGGCGTCCCGAGGGTCGCCGGGAGTTACACGTTCATCGTGCTGGTCCAGGACTACAAGGGCTGCACGAGCATTCACACGCACACGATCGTCATTTGCGGGACGGCGACCGTGGAACCAGCAACGCTGCCCGATGCCGTCGTCGGCTACGCGTACAGCGTGCCGATTACGACCGCTCCGAGCGGCACGCACATCTTCACGACGACGGCGCTGCCGGACGGAATGACTCTGACGCCGGCGTCATGCGCACCCGAGGCGCTGCTGTGCGGAACACCGAGAACTGCAGGATGCTACACGTTCACGATCACCGCCACGGACTGTGATGGGATCTGCAGCGGAAGCCGCGAGTACAAGATCTGCGTCACTTGTCCGGTCATCAAGGTGTTGCCGCCGACACTTGACGCTGTGACGGTCGGAGTCCTGTACCGGAAGGTCATGACCGCAAGTGGATCTCTCGAGCCCTATTTGTTCACGGGCGGGCCATCGACTCCACCAGGCGTGACCATCGATCCCTCCGGCACGCTCTCCTTCATGCCGGACAGAGAGGGCGACTACAACATCGACATCAAAGCAACCGATTCTCACGGCTGCTTGGGCACACGCCATTACACGATTACCGCCGGATGTCCCACAATCACGGTCACTCCCGAGTCGCTTCCACCCGCCACGATCGGTGTCGTGTACGAGGCCCAATTGAACGCCGGCCCGCTCCCCACGCCGTACGAATTCACTCCAGCAAACCCGCTCCCCTGGCTGACGCTCTCGGACACCGGCTTTCTCTCTGGAAAACCGCCGGCATCCGGCCAGTACACGTTCGTCGTCACAGCGACACATAAAGCGTCGGGTTGCAGCGGCACCAAGACCTACATGCTTGATGTGCCGCCCTGTCCGACGATCACGATCTCCCCGACGACGCTTTCACGCGGAACGGTGAACGTGCTGTACAGCAAGGTGATCACGATTGCGGGCGGCACACCACCATACACGGTGACACCGAATACCGCCGGTCCTCTGACTTTGAGCCCGCAGGGTCCGCAGAACGAAATCGTGAAGATTTTCGGAACCCCGACCACGACCGGCATCATCACTTTCACAGTGACTGCAACCGACTCAAACGGCTGCATCGGCATGCAGAAGTACCACATCGCAATCGACGCGCCGCAGGTTCCCGGCCCTGTCATTCCTACGCTTTCAGAGTGGATGCTGGCGATTCTGGCAATCGCGCTGGCGTCGCTCGCGATTCGGAGGAGCGGATGAAAACGTGCTTCGCGTGCGGAATGCAGGATGGCGTGTGCCCGGCCTGTAATTCGCCGCAGGATTTGACGCTATGTCCTACGTGCGGCAAGGCAATGCCGCGCGACGCGCTCCGTTGCAATCCGTGCGGCACTTATCGACATCGATGGCGGCGGCGGGTACAGCTGTGGTCGGTCCAAGCGACGTGGATCAGCGCGATCTTCGCGCTCATCTCCGCCGCCGTCGCCGGCATCGCATACGTCGATGAGCATATGTCGCACACGAAATTCAAAGTGACGAACTCCAACATAGAGGCTATCAATCTGCAGGTCTGGAACAGCGGACTGAGACCGTCGATGCTCACCGGCTTTCGCCTGATCTTCGACGATCTGCCGGGAAACCCGGTCACCCTTCAGCTGGCGAAGCAGGACCAGCTTGGCGCGACGATGTTCATCGCCGGCGGACAGCAGATGGAGGTCGGCGTCAATCGCACGCTGAACGCAACGCATTACAACGACGCGAATTTGCAAGCGCTCGTGTGCGATCCGAAACGTCCGGTCACGCTGCAAGTCGATGTCGAGGAATCGATCGATCCATGGTGTCCGTGGAACCTCTTCCGATCGCATCACACGCGCGAAGACAGGGTTCACGCAGGACGAATCTCGGATTACATCAAAACATGGGGGATTCAATGCCCAGGCTCGTGAAGATTCTCGTCCTGATGCTGGTCGCGGCGGCCACCGTGCGCGCGCAGGAAAAGACGCCGTTCCTTCGCTTCGAGATCGACAGCCAATGCCGCGACTTCGGCACGCCTCGCTTCATCGTCAACGGAAACGACCGGACGCCGGTCAAGGATGTCACGCTGGTGGGGCCGCTGACATGGACCGCTGTATTGGACACCCCAATCCTGGCCACCGGCTCGTTCGCCTCCGCCCGCCTCGGCGGCTCCCGCACGAACTTCGTGCGCTCCGTCGGACAACGCAAAGGCGGTCGCGTCGAAGCGTTTTTCAAACTCAAGTGCAATGAGATCGCCGCGTGGAACGTGACGACCGAAACGGAGCCGGATCGGAAGTTCGGTTACCTGCGCTACCTCGACGGCTACATCGAGCAGAACGACGATCCCGACACCGCCGGGACGTGGACGACGTACGACGTGCGCCTGGGGCGGAATAAGGAAACGATCAACCTCCGCCTCGACCATTCGTTGTTGATCCACCTCAACTCCGTCTCGATCTTCGTAAGACCGGAAAAGGGAGTTGGCGCGCAACAAACGCTCGACCGGAATCAAATCGTCGAAGAGGTCGCGAGATCGACGTTCGGCGAACAGTTCTCGTCGAGCGCCCGCGACGCGATCCGGGTAAAGCAGACGATCAAAGAACTGGACAGCGTAACGCTGACGTTGTCGGTGAAGTGATGCGATGGCGCGCGATCATAGGCTTTTTGTTCGTGGCCTTCTCGGCCGGAGCGCAGCAGCGTCCGATGTTCGAACCCGACGATTCTGTCGACCCGCGGCATCACGATCTTCCGATATTCATCTCCCGCGTCGTCATCGGCGCGATGCGCAGTGGGATGGACGATTACCGGCCGTTGCGTCAGGACGTTGGGTTCCTCGTCGTGACGAACAGCATCTACTGGTCGCGCTTCGAGATCGATTACAAGCACGCCGAAGTGCGCGGCGAAACCGCGAATGCGCCGGCGCACCTGCAGGTGTGTCCGTGCGACCCACCGGTCTTCTTCCCGACACCGCCATCGCGCAACGAGACGCCGAATGCGCCGCTGCCCGGCGGCCGCGATGCGCTGCAATTCTCCTGGTATCAAAGCCATGCCGGCGATCCGGCCGATCCACCGATCATGCTGCGCACAGGCATCATGATCAGCCACCGGAAGGTCAATGGGGACGCGACGTACCTTGACACCGGCCACCGCGCGTTTCGCCTGCGCGGACACGAGCAATCCTTCGGTGTCGAGCGCGACATCTACCTCGGATGGTTGCGGGGAACACTAGCGATCTCGCGAACGAAGAGCTCCGGAACCGCGGCCGACCGGTCGCAAAGTGACGTCAGCTACACCAACAAGTTTCCGGCGAAGGCGATCGGTCCCATGCTCGTCCGTGCAACGCTGACGGTCGGCCGCGTCACGGGACGTGGCGCGAATGGAGTGAACGTAGTCAATCCTGCCCTCGAGGCGTTCGTCTACCGATCGGCGGGATTCCACCTGATCTGGAGTCCTCTCGCCACCCGCGACTCCAAAGGTTGGCAAACCCATCATCAGATTTTGCTCTCTGTCGACCGTGCCCTCTTTGTGAAGCTGCTTGGGGAATCACTGACACGTTCTCGCCCCTCGCGTTCTGACTGACAGACCCGCAGACGATGATTTCCGGGCATCGTGCTCTGGATCTCAGACCGCGATACGTCCGGTCGTCGCGCGCCGGTCAACGCGTCAGACCGTGATGCGATGCATCGGCGGAACTGAGCGTAATGTCATCATGTTCATACGTGATGCATCGATAAAACTGCTTGCACAACGCTAAGATTTGGCTATAATTTCGCTTCATCTGAGTGCCATGCACTAAGAAGGAGATCAAAGCCATGCCCATCACAGCACGTTGGAACCCGCAGCAGAATCTCGAAACGATCCAGCATCAACTCAATCGCTTCCTCGAGCCGTTCACCCGGATGGCCGACGAAGATCTCGTCAGCGGCGCCTGGGTGCCGCCGGTCGACGTCGCCGAGACGCAGGAGAAAATCGTCGTTCGCGCCGAGGTGCCGGGGATGAAGCAGGAGGACATCTCGATCGAGTTCGAGAACGGACTGCTCAGCATCCGCGGTGAGCGCAAGCTGGTGAAGGAAGAAGGCGTCACCTTCCATCGCGTCGAGCGGACGTTCGGCAACTTCAGCCGCTCGTTCACCCTCCCGCGCACGATCGACCCGGAGCGCATCGCCGCGACCTATCGCGACGGCGTCCTGGAGATCGAAGTGCCGAAGAAGGAAGAGGCGAAGCCGAAGCAGATCCGGATCGCCGTCAAGAGCTAACGCGTGATCGCATAAACGACGTTGCGCCGGATGGTCCCATCCGGCGCCGTCCGCTCCACCTTGCGGAGCAGCTTCCCGCCGATCTTCTCCATGGCCTTTTGCGAGCGGCGGTTCTCCTCGCCGATGACGAACACGACCCGCTCGACGAAGCGGAACGCATGCTCGAGCATCAGCCGTTTCAGCTCGCCGTTGTACTCCCCGCCCCAGTACGCCCGCTCCAGAAACGTCCAGCCGATCTCCACCTCGGACTGCGCCTCGTCGAGGTTCCAGTAGCGCGAGCTGCCGATGATCCGCCCCGATTTCCGGTCGATGACGACGAGCGCCCCTTTCGACTCCATCGCGCTTTCCAGATATCGGGCGAAGACTTCCGGCTGATATCGATTCCGCTCGGGATGCTGCTCCCAGATCAGCGGATCGCTCGCCGCGCGATAAAGCTCGTCGAAGTCGCCGGACGTGAGCGGACGCAGCTTGATGAGCGTCCCGGTGAGCGTCGGTTGGAGATCGAACGCCGTCATCTCCGGCAGTCGCGATGCACGATCTCGACGGAGTAGCCGCGCTCGGCGAGATCGGCGCCCAGCCGCTGTCCCACGGCGACCGACCGGTGCTTCCCGCCCGTGCAGCCGACGCCGATCGTGAGATAGCTCTTCATCTCCTTCGCGTACTCGGGCAGCAGGTAGGTCACGAAATCGAGCAGCTTGGCGTAGAAGGTCTCGTAGTCGGGCTGCGCGCGGAGATACTCGAGCACGCCTTCATCGAGGCCGGTCAGCGGCCGCAGCTCCTCGATGAAATGCGGGTTCGGGAGGAAGCGGACGTCGAACAGCAGGTCGAGGTTGTACGGCATCGAGTACTTGAAGCCGAAGGTGATGATGGTGACGAGCATCGTCACCTCGTACCCCGACAGCCGGAAGCGCTTCATGACCTCGGCCTTCAGCTCGTGCACCGAGAACTGCGACGTATCGAGGATCATGTTGGCCAGCGCCTTCACCTCGGCGAGCTCCTGCCGCTCGCGCTGGATGGCCTCGATGATCGGCTGGTCCTTCGCAAGCGGATGCGGCCGCCGCGTCTCGGAGTAGCGCCGGGCCAGCACTTCGTCGGTGGCCTCGAGGAAGATCAGCACGACGTTCGGAACGAGGCGCTGGATCCGCTCGCGATAGAACGTCGGAAAGATCCGGGCGAAATCGTGCGTGCGGACGTCGACGACGATGCCGACACGATTGGCGTTCTCGTGCGCCGCGACCTCTTCGAGGAACGGCTCGATCAGCGCGATCGGGAGGTTGTCGCTGCAGTAGAACCCGAGGTCCTCCAGCGTCGACTGCACGTACGATTTTCCGGAGCCGGAGAGGCCGGTGATGATGACGAGGTATTCGGGAGACTTCATCGCTGTCGTCGCACGCGGTTCAACATGTCGGGATTCATCATCATTCGCGTGTTGGCACTTCGTAACTCGGAGCTTGCAGCGGCGTCACGCGTCACTTGCGGCAGCTGCTCGGTCGCGCCGCCTTCTCCCTGCCGGGCGATGTGCTCATCGATCTTCTGCGCGAATGCGCGCGCGGAGTCGTAGCCCTGCAGCTTCATCAGGTGATTGCGCGCGGCGATCTCGACCAGCAGCGCGAGATTGCGGCCCGACGCGACCGGCAGCCGGACGTACGGCTTGTGCACGCTGAGCATCTCGTACGTCTCGCCGGCGATGCCGAGGCGGTCGTACTCGGTGCCCTCGACCCACTTCTCCAGCTTGACTACGAGGTCGATCGGCTTCACGTCGCGCGTCGATGCCACGCCGAAGAGGTCCTTGATGTCGATGATGCCGATGCCGCGCAGCTCCATGTGATGGCGCAGCAGGTCGTTGGAGTAGCCGAGGAGGACGTCGTTCGGATGGCGCTTGATGACGACCATGTCGTCGGCGATCAGGCGATGTCCGCGATAGACGAGGTCGAGCGCGCACTCGCTCTTGCCGATGCCGCTGTCGCCGAGAAGGAGGACGCCGATGCCGTAAACGTCGAGCAGGCCGGAGTGCATGGTGATGCGCGGGGCCATCGTCTCTTCGAGCACGTAGCTGACGCGCGTGATGGTGGTCGACGACATGCCGACCGTCGACAGCAGCGGCACCGAGCGCTTCTCGCACTCGTGACGAAACTCCTCGAGCGGGGCGATCCCCTTCGTGACGATGAAGCAGGAGACGTCGAGCGCCGCGACGTCGCGCACGCGCTTCTCGCGCAGGCGCGGCGGCAGCGATTGCAGGTACTTGATCTCCGACTCGCCGATGATCTGCACGCGCCACTGCTTGATGTATTCGTAGTAGCCGGCGAAGGCCAGCCCGGGCTTCTGCACGCGCGGCCGGGCGATGATGCGATCGAGTCCGTCGTCGCCGGTGATCAGCTTCAGCGCGAGGTCATCGAGCTCGTTCGTGAGCAGCGACCGCACGGTCGTCTGGACGTAGTCTTCCTGGAAGGGCACGGGACGATTGTAATCGCGTTACCGCCGGATCATCGCGTACACGGCCGGCGTCACGACGAGCGACAGCAACAGCGCGAACGCCAGTCCGCCGATGACGCAGATGGCCATCGGACGCAGCAGGTCCGAGCCGGAGCCGAGGGCCAGGGCGAGCGGGAGCATGCCGAGCATCGCGGCGAGCGACGTCATCAGCACGGGACGGAAGCGCCGCCTGCCGGACGTCCGCAGTGCCGTCACCAGGTCCTCCCCTTCGCGCAGGTGGTCCTCCACGGTGTCGAGCATCAGGATGCCATTCTTCGAGACGATGCCGACGATCATGATCAGGCCCATCATCGAGACGACGTTGAGCGTCGTCCCGGTGATCAGCAGCGCGAGCAGGCTGCCGACGAGCGCGAGGACGGCGCCGATGACGATCGCCGCCGGATGCGCGAACGAGCGGAACTCGATGACGAGCACGAGGAACACGAGCGCGATGGCCAGGCCGAGCGCGATGAGCAGCTCGCGGAACGACGCCTGCTGCTCCTCGAACAGGCCGCCGTACTCGATGGTCATGCCGGCCGGGAGGTGCACGTCCTTCGGCAGCCGCGACTGAATTTCGCGGATGGCCGAGCCGAGGTCGCGGCCTTCGAGGCGTGCGGTGACGGAGACCGATTGCCGCAGGCCGTCGCGCGCGATCTCGGTCTGGCCGGCGTCGTAGTTGATCGCCGCGACCTGGTCGATGCGGACGAAACCTGTCGTCGCCTTGATCGGCAGCGCGCGGAGCTCATCGAGTTGCGCGCGCGGGCCGCTGAGCATCACGCGGACGCCGGTCGCGCGGCCGTGCTCGATGACGTTCGAGACGACGTCGCCGCCGAGCGCGGTGGTCATCGCCTCGTTCACGCTCGTGGCGGTGACGCCGTAGAGCGCGGCGCGCTGCGGGTCGATGGTGAAGGTGATCGCCGGGCCGCTGACGACGATGCCGTCGAAGACGTCGACGACCCCGTTCACCTTCGCGATCGACGCCGCGACTTCCTTCGCCGTGCGATGCAACGCCGTCGCGTCCTCGCTGAAGAGGCGGATCTCGACCGGCGACGGCGAGCTCGAAAGGTCTTCGATCAGGTCGCTGAGGATGCCGAGAAACTCGATGCGCAGCGCCGGCTCGCTGCCCGCGATCTTGCGGCGCAGCGCGGCGGTGACGGCCTCCGTTTCCGCCGAATCCTTGAGTTTTACGGCGAAATCGCCGGTGTTCGGCTCGGTGACACCGGCGAGGCCGAGCTGCAGTCCGGTGCGGCGCGAGTAGCCTTCCACTTCCGGCGTCTCTTTCAGCATCACCTCGACGTGGCGCAGCATGCGGTCGGTCTCGTCGAGCGAGGCGCCGGGCGGCGCGACGTAATCGAGGATGAAGCCGTGCTCCTCGAATTCGGGGAGGAACTCCGAGCCGAGAAGGCGATAGATGCCGAAGGTGGCGATGGCGAGGATGGCGATCGCGATCAGCACGAGGCCGCGGCGGCGGAGGGCGTGGTCGAGCAGCCATTCGTAGGCGCCGAGCAGAGGGGAGCGGACGTCTCGTCCGCTCTCGTGCTCCGAGCGGACTTTCATGAACTTCTCCGCGAGGATCGGTGTGAACGTCAGCGCGAGCACGAGCGATGTCAGCAGCGCGACGCTCATCGTCAACGCCAGCGATCGAAAGAAGACGCCGGTCACGCCAGTCAGCAGCGCGAGCGGGATGAAAACGACGACCGGCGTGATGGTCGAGCCGACGATCGGGCCGCTGATCTCCGCAATCGCCGCGTGCACCGCATCGAGCCGCGACTCGCCGCGCTGCATGTGCGTGTAGATGTTCTCGACGACCACGATCGCGTCATCGATGACGAGTCCGATCGCCGCCGCAACGCCGCCGAGCGTCATCAGGTCGAAGCTCAGGCCGACGATCCACATCGCGACGAACGTCACGAGGACCGTGATCGGGATGACCGTCGCGGCGACGAGCGTCGTTCCCCAGTTGCGGAGGAAGCCGTAGAGGATGAGGATCGATAGCGCGAGGCCGATGAGGATCGCGTCGCGCACCGCGCCGACCGAGCCGCGCACGAGCAGCGACTGGTCGTAGAACGGCTTGACCTCGACGTCCGGCGGCAACTGCGCGCGCAGTTTCGCCAGCTCGGATTTCACGTCGTCGGCCACGGTGATGATGTTCGCGCTCGGCTGGCGCAGCACGTTGAGCAGCACGGCCGGGCGGCCGTCGGCGGTGACGATGGTGAGTTGCGGCTCGAGTCCCGGCGTAACCGTGGCGATGTCGCCGACGCGCAGCGGGACGTTGTTCACGTTCGCCACGACGATGCCGGCGAGGTCGTCGGAGCTGGTCGCCTGCCCGCTCACCAGCGCGAGCTCGAGCTGATGGTTTTCGTTGATCAGACCCGGCGAGAGGATGACGTTCGCGTTGCGGATCGCCTCCCCCACCTGATCGAGCGAGAGGCCGCGCGACTCGAGGCGCGCGCGGTCGATGAGCACGTGGTATTCGCGTAGCTGGCCGCCCGCGACCTGCACGGTGGCGACGCCGGCGACGCGCGCGATGGGCGGCTTGAGCGTTATGTCGGCGAGGTTGCGCAGCGTCCCGAGGTCGCGCTTCGGCGACGTGATGGAGTAGCCGAGGATCGGGAAGACGGCGAAGGTGAGACGGTCGATGCGCGTGATCTCGACGTCGCGCGGCAGCTTCGCCTGCGCGAGCTGCAAGGTCTGCTGGATGTCGCCGCGCCAGCCGAAAAAAAGATCGACCTCGGACGACCCGCGCGCCGTCGTCGACTTGATGCGGCGGATGCCGGGGATGCCGCTCATCGCCTCCTCGATCGGCCGCGTGACGCCGACGAGCGTCTGCTGCGCCGGCGCAACGCCGTTCTCCGCGACGATGACGATGCGCGGGAAATCGGTCTGCGGAAAGAGCGCGCGCGGGATGCGCCACAACGCGACGAGTCCGCCGGCGGAAAGGAGCGCGATGACGAGGAGGACGGCGCGCTTCTGGTTGGAGACGAGGCGGCCGAGGTTCATGGCGCGATCGTGACCTTCGTGCCGTCCGGCAGGCCGTAGTTCCCTTCGATCACGACGGTCTCGCCGCCGCGCAGTCCCGCGGCGATCTGCGTTTTGTCGCGGGTGTGCGCGCCGATCGTGACGTGCACCTCGTGCGCGATCGATTGCGCGTCGACCACCATCACGGTCCCGCTGTTTGCGTTCGTCGCGTCGAGCATCACGGCGGCTGTCGGGACAACGACGGCGTTCGCCACGCTCGCGCTCTCCACGGTGACGCGCGCCGCGCCGTTGGGGCGCAGCCGCGGATCGCGCAGCGGGATCCAGAGCTCGACGGCGCGGCTCTGCGGATCGGCGGATTGTCCGACGAGCTCCACCCGTCCCGGCAGCACGACGCCCGGCAGATCATCCGGCTGGATCGTGGCGGCGTCGCCCGCGTGTACGCGCGCGGCGGCTTCGATGGAGAGCGGCGCCTTCACGATGAGGTTCGACGCGTCGACGATCGTGAGCAGCTTCGCGCCGGCACTCGCGAAGTCACCCTGATATTGAAATTGCTCGGTGATGACGCCGTCGAACGGCGCGCGAATCGTCGAGTAGCCGCTCTGCGCATCAAACGACGCGAGACGGCTCGTCGCCTCCCGCACCCGGCCGCGCGCCGCCGCGAGCCCACCTTCGGCGTTCACGACATCGAGCTGCGAGCCCTCTAGGTCTTTCTTCGAGATGCCCCCTTTTTCGTAAAGTGCTTTACGCCGTTCGTACGTGCGCCGCGCGTTGTCGAGTGTCCCCTGCGCCGGCGCCACCGCCTCGCGCGCCGTCGCCACCGCTGCATCCGCCTCGGCGCGTTGCGCCGTGACATCACGCGCTTCGAGCACCGCGAGCACGTCGCCGCGATGGACGACGCGATTCTTCAGCAGCGGCATCTGCGTGATCTGCCCGCTGATCTTGGGGCTGAGCGTGGCCTCCTGCCGCGCCGCGATCGTGCCGACGACTTCGATCGGCTGCGCGATCGGCTCGATCGCGGCCTTTGCCACGCGCACGCTGACCACCGGCTTCGGCTCGGATTCTTCGGCGCCGTGACAGGCGGTGAGAATCAGCATCACGATGATCGCGCGATTCACTCCCCCACCTCCTGCAGCTTGGCGCGTGCGACCTGAAAGTCGTACAGCGCCTGCTGCTCGCTGGCGCGGAGTTGCGCGAGTGTCGTCATCGCGTCGGTGACCTCGACGATCGTCGCTTCGCCGGCGCGATAGCGGGCGATCGAGATGTCGACGTTGCGCCGCGCGTCGCCGATTGCGCCGCGCGCGTTCTGCAGGCGGCGCAGCGCGGCCGACGCTTCGGCACGTCCGGCGAGCAGGTCGCGCTCGAGGTCGCGCCGCGTGATGCTCGACTGCAGGACCGCCGATTGCGCGCGGAGCTCCGCCTGCTTCTGCCGCGCGCGGGCCGAGCCCCAGTCGAAGATCGGAATGCGGAGACTCGCGGAGATCAGATAGCCGGAGTGCTCGCGAACCCGGCTCAGCGACGGCGTGTCGAAGCCTTCGTCGATCGAATACGCCAGCGACGGCAGCCGCTCCGCGCGCGCGACCTGCACCGCGGCGCGCGCCGCCTGCTCCAGCGCCGCGGTCTGTTCGAGCAGCGGTCCGCGCGCGCCGGCGTAGCGATCGAGATCGTCGACGGGTTCCTGCGGCTCGATCGTGACCTCGTCGGTCGTGCCGGTGAATGCATGCAACGCTGCCATCGCCACCGCCTCCTGCGCCCGAGCCTCCTCGACGTCGTCGCGCCGCTGCGCCGTCTGCAGGCGCGCGCGGATCACATCGACCTCGGGCACTTCGCCCCCGCCCTGCTGCAGCGCCGTCACCCGCTCGAACTCCTCGGCCGCCTTCAACGACTCCTCCGCCGCGCCTCGCTTTGCGCCGGCGAGGGCAACCCCAAAGTACGCCTCGCGCACGCCGCGAACGAGCTCGCGCCGCGCGACCTCGGCGCCGGCATGCGCGGCCGCGAGCAGCGCGCGGGCCCGCGCCACCGCCGCGCGCGTGCCGAAGTCGAGCGACCCCTCGACGCCGGCGAGCTCCTGGTACACGTGCGGCGCGTCGGCGGAAATGAACGCGTTGTGCTGATTGAGCGTGACCGTTGAGAGGCTGCGTGCCTGCGGCAGCAACGCGGCGCGGGCCTGCGTCACATCGAGTGCAGCGGCCTGCTCTTCGATCACCGCCTGCTGGTACGTGGAGGCCTGCTGCGTGGCGAGCTTCACCGCGTCGTCGAGCGACAGGACGATGGCCAGGAGGCAGAACATCGCGCCGAGTCTCTTACGCCCGAGGTAAACGTTCGATAAATTGCACGGATGCGCATCCTCGTGGTCGAAGACGATCCCGACATGTCGCGCTTCATCGCGCGCGGGCTCGGCGAGCAGGCGTA